>JACXTT010012159.1_pt1 | contig 11433 bp, 8 predicted proteins | sample 9270951 | NCBI WGS metagenome assembly JACXTT01 (sample SAMN15532306, study PRJNA645909) | rock metagenome | isolation source: weathered quartz diorite | place: Puerto Rico | collected 2017-06-21 | reverse complement strand
CGACGCCGTGATGGTGGGAAAGCGATCCGCCCGACCTGAGAATTTCATCGCGGGCAACGTTTTCCAACTCGAGGTAAACCTCGTGAGGATTGGGAATGCCTTTGTAGCAGAAGCCGAAATAGAAGTACACGCAAACGCCGGTACGATAGACCTGGGTAATGCGCGCCGTGACGAACGGTTTGCCCGGCAGTCCCCGCCGCGCATATTCGGCAATCAGCTTCTGCTTGACGTTATCGCAAAGGGTGAGCGTGTCGCTCCACGAAACAGATGTCTCGAAGGACTCCGCAATGATGTAGTACGGCATCAGGAAGTCGCGTATGTAGGCGATGCTGTATGTCAGCTGATATCCGCGGCGGCCGTTTTCATCGCCTGCCTTCATGCCGCCGTGCCGTTCGGCAATGCGATAGACGTCGCGCTTTTGCTGCTCGACTTCCGTGCGCGTTCCTTCGAAAACGAGCGTCAGCGCAACCATCTTGTAAGGGTCGAAGCCCTTGATTCTTGTCACGAAAAATCTCTCGATCCTGCTTTTCAGCGTCCCAAGGCCGCCGGTCCTGGGTTTCAATGCGAGGCCGAACTGAAACTGAAGGTTATCGACAAGCCGGACGCTCGCGGGAGGGGTGGACTCGCGGGTCATCTCGTAAATGAATTTGAATCCGTCCTCGAATGTCGGAAACAGCACCGATCCATATTCCTGCGATTCGGGCAGCGGAAAGATTTTGACGATGGCCGACGTGATGATCCCCAGCGTGCCTTCCGATCCGAACATCAGGCGTCTCAGATCGAGACCTATCGATTCGCGCGGCGAAGCGCCTGTGCGTTGAAGCGTTCCCGCGGCAGTGACGACATTGACATCGAGGACGAGATCCTCAATGTTGCCGTATCGATTCTTTTTCATGCCGCTGGCATTTGTCGCGACCCATCCGCCCAGCGTCGAAAACTCGACGCTGTCGGGTTCATGACCCATCGTCACCCCGTACTTCTTGAGTTCGGCCATGATGTGACGGCCGACCGCCCCGGCTTGAATGCAGGCCATCATGTTCGCGCGGTCGATCCAGACGATTCGATTCATCCGGCGCATGTCGACAGAGACGATCGTTCGTTGCTCATGGCCATGGCATCGTAAGGCGTCCGTGACGTTCGTGCCGCCGCCGTACGGAATCAACGAAACGTCATGTTTCTTTCCCGCTTCGACCAGCCTCACGACCTGCGCTTCATCCTCCGGATACACGATGAGATCCGGGATTCGGCCCAACGACGCGTACTTGATCGCGTACATTTCCTCCTGAGTGTGCCCATGACCGTGCCGCAGACGTTGTTCGCCATCCATTTCGATCTGGCGCTCGCTGAGAAAGTCATGCAGGTCCGATAAAAACTCGGCCGAGATCTGCGGTTCGGGAATGAGAGTGGGATAGTGCGGCTGATGAACGTCACGCGGATCGAGATCGACTGCGAGTACTTCGCGAACCCATGGAAAGAAGCGCGGCAGTTCCTTGCCGCTCAATTCATAGCGCGATCCGCGGATCATCACATGGCCATTTCGGCTGACGTCAAAATGCGTGTCGCTGAAACCCCAAACGTCGAGGCTCTCGGCTTCGTCCGGACCGGGAGGAGGCGGCGGTTTCGGAATGATGAAAGACCCGTCCGGCGCGGGAGAACGGCGCGATATGGTTGAAAAGTCGTCAGAGGATTGGATCATGTGGCTACTCAAGTCAAGGATTGTAGCAGTGGACCCGGGCTGTTGCGAGATTCAGGGACGCCACACCGCAGTTCAGGTGTGCGTCCCCGAATCTTCCTTACTTCGGCTCGCGAACCGTCGGGTACTTGATGCCGAGCTGGTCGAGGTAGTTTTTGTATTTCGTCGGATCGAAGTAATACTTGCGCATTTCCGGCCTGAACTTGGCGAGGGTTTCGGTATTGAGGTGCGTTGCCGGTTTGTCGTCTTTCGTGATGAACGCTAAGTATTTCTGGTCCTTCGTCTGAACATTGCGGAAGTAATCCCACGCTTCGCGGATCTTTTCGGGCTTCATCAACAGATCCAGAACCGTCATGGCTTGCACTTTCGCTCCGGCGGTGACGCCTTTGTGCGCGATCGGCGTGGCCATCGACACCGCGTTTGCCCAATGGTGGCCGGGCAGACCCGGAATGTTCGAGGGATAACGCAAGGTGATCGTTGGGACTGTCCACGAGATATCCCCGATGTCATCCGACCCACCACCCTGCGGTTCCTTGAGCGGTTCGGGGAGAGGACCCAATTTCATCGCGAGCCCTTCCGGTCTCGAGCCCATCTCGCGCTGAATGCCTTTCGCCAAAGTCTGGTCCGCCTCGGACCAGGTCGGCAATCCAACGGCCTTGATGTTTTCGTAAGTGACCTCCGCAACGGTCTTGTTGAAATGTCCGGGCCAGGCCTCGCCCAGAATCCGCTGCGACATTTTTGTTCCCGTCATCATCGCCGCGCCCTGCGCCATCGTGTTGCCGATCTCGAGCATTTCGGCCATGTGCGGATAATCGACTTCGCGGAAGTAATACCAGACCGAGGCTTCGGATGGCACAACGTTCGGTTGATCGCCGCCGTCGGAAATGATGTAGTGCGAGCGTTGCTGTGTGCGCAGGTGTTCACGACGGAAGTTCCAGCCCACATCCATCAACTCCACCGCGTCGAGCGCGCTTCGTCCACGCCATGGCGCGGCGGCCGCGTGCGCAGCCTCGCCGTGAAACGAGTATTCCATCGAGATGAGCCCGCTTCCGTCGGTTGGACCGTAGCTGACCGTGAGGTTGTTGGCGACGTGCGTGAAAAGGCAGATATCGACGTCCTTGAACAAACCATCACGAACGAAGAACGCTTTCGATCCCAACAACTCTTCAGCCACTCCCGGCCAGAGCATCAACGTACCTGGCATCTTCTCGCGCTCCATGATCTTCTTCACTGCGAGAGCAGCTGTGATATTGAGAGGTACACCGGAATTGTGCCCTTCACCGTGGCCGGGCGCGCCTTCGATGATCGGATCGTGGTAGCCGACGCCGGGCTTCTGCGATGCCTTGGGGATGCCGTCGATATCGCTGCCGAGCGCGACCACGGGCTTGCCGCTTCCCCAGGTTGCCACCCATGCTGTTGGAATTCCGGAGATCCCTTCCCTCACCTGAAATCCGTTCTTCTTCAGAACATCGATGAGATAACGCGAAGTCTCGAACTCCTGAAATCCCAGTTCGCCATAGCTGAAGACTTGATCCACCATCGTGGCGGAAAAATCCTTCATCTGGTCCACGTCCGCCGTGGCTTCTTTCTTCAGTTGATCCAGCTTGCTCGTGGATTGAGTGAGTACCGGTGTCGCCAGCATGGTCAGAACGAGGCCTATCCGCACAGCGCGCCCGACGCGTTTCATAAGAATTCCTCCTCGAATACCGGGGATTCTATACCAAAGCGGCGCCGCGCTGAATTCATGCACCGCTGTGCAGGCGGGCGGCGATGCTGATTCGTCGAAAACACTTCGGCAGGTCGCGGTGATCGTGAATGAAGGTCATGACCAGATGGTTCGGTTTGATGTCGTAGTAGTAACCCGGATGCGTCAGTATCCCGTGATCCCGCAGAAGTTCCTTCGACGCCTGATCCTCTTCCTCGAAAGTCGGGATCGTGACGTAGAACCCGCCGGCAGGCCGAACAAAATCGACGTCGGCAAGGTTCGACATTGCAAGATCGTGACACTTGCGAACCCATTCCTTATAGGTTTGCTGAAAGTTTTTGCCTCGAGAAAAAATATGCGGCACCGAAAACTGAACCATCTCGTTAACCGGCAAAAACGTATCGGAAACCATTTCGAGCGCAGAAACCGACTTGCGCACCAATGCGTCGTCACCCGACACGACCATCCACCCCAGCTTGATCCCGGGCAACGCAAACATCTTTGAAAACCCGTTCAATGTGAAAACGAGCGGCGCTTTGGTTGAAGCCGCTCGTGGAAGCGGCGCGATGTCGAACAGGAATTCGCTGAATACTTCGTCCGAGATGATGGCCAGGCGGTGGCGCATCGCAATATCGGCGAGGCCCTCTAGTTGTGCGGAGTCCGCGACCATTCCCGTCGGGTTGTGTGGCGAAATGAGCACGATGGCCCGTGTTCGCGTCGTGATCTGATTTTCCAAATACTCGAGATCGATCGCCCAGTCGCGGGATTCGAGCAGACGGTAGTTCGTCATCCGAACGCCGCAAATCCGGGCAATGTAGTCGAAGAGCGGGTAAGAAGGCTGCGGACACAGAATTTCGTCTCCGGACTCAGCAAGAAGTTTGAAGGCATACCAGTACGAGACGCTCGTGCCGGGTGTGATGACAATTTGATCCGGCTGGATCCGGAGTTCCGCGTAATGCTTCGCGATCGCCTCGCGTGCTGAGGATTGGCCCAGCGAATCCGGCTTGTAGACGCGCGACGATCCGAGTGCCTCGGCCAGGATTTCCATCAACGCGTCCGGCGGGAAAACGATGCCGTGTTCATTGACGTTGCCGCGGACCAGGTCCACGATGGGCTTGCCCTCTGCTTTCATCTCGTCGCGAAGCGAGTACAACGGATTCTTCACACCCGCCAACTCATTCGCCAACCGTGAAAAATTCAAAACAAAACTCCGCCTCTAAAGTTTAGCAGCGCAGTTTATATAAGCTTGACCGCGCGTTAAATCCCCTCTTAAATGGGCGGCATGTGGCCTCTCCTCCTCATCCTTTTTCTTCAGCTTTATTTCGACCGATCCATTCTTGAGGCTGAAGACGCGCGGGTGGAGCAACCTGCCGCGATCCTCGATGCCCTGAATAGCCCCGATCCTCGAATCCAGCGTTTGGCTGTTCGCGCGATGGGACGCCTCGAGCGAATCGAGTTCGCCGGGTCTGTCCGTCCGTTGCTCACTTCTCCCGACGCGCGGGTGCGCATGGAAGCAGTCAATGCGCTGGGACAGATGAATGCATCGATTGACCCCCCAGCGTTGCTGAGTACCGAAAGAGATGCGTCCGTTCGGTCCATCGTTTACGAAACAGCGGGCAGGCTGCGCGAGAGTCCGCCGTCAGCCGAAGACATCCTTGTCAATGGCTTGAAGGATACGGATACCGCGGCCAGAACGGGCGCGGCCAAAGGCCTTGAAGCGCTTTACCGAATGCATCGCAGTCTTAAGCCCAGTCCCACCGCGATTGCTGCAGTGCGGGAGGCATTCAAAAACAACTCGGATGCCGTCATGCGGGAATTGTTCATGCTGACGCTGAACGCCGCCGGGGATGCCGATCCGGAGATCATCAAACTCGCACTGGATGATCCGGAGCCACAGGTTCGCCGTCTCGGTGTGATCGCGTCGAAACAGTGGAAGGACGACACCTCATACATCGTCCGCTATGAAGCTCTCAAAGTTGCGCCGAGCTGTGAGCGCGCGGCGGCTCTCGTTCGCGATCCCAGCGAGCACGTGGCGTTGCTCGCGATCGATCAGCTCGGTAACAAGTGCAGTCCGCGCCTGGCCGAGCGTGTGTTCGACAGCGAAAAGGACTGGCGGAAACAGGCGCACGCCCTCGTCTCGCTGGCGAAGGTGGACCCGGAATCGGCGCGCAAGCGATTGCCCAAGATTGCCGATCACGAAGTGTGGCAGGCGCGAGTGTACGCCGCGGAAGCCGCGAAAATCATCAAGGATGACCGCACGCTGGCGCGACTCGCGCGCGACAATCATCCGAACGTCATGTCGGCCGCGATGGTCAGTCCTCGCGACGCTTTGAAGAATATCGACTCGACTCATTACGGCCTCACGCTGGACGCGGCGCGAAAGCTCAAGGGCTGGGAAGACGGACGGCTCGCGGTCAATGCCCTGCTCAACTCATTGGAGCGCATGACGCGCGAGCAAAAGGCGAATTCGCGCGATGCTCGCCTCGAAATTCTTCAGCGGCTGAAGGAATTCGGCGACGTTCGAGTCGCGGGAAATTTGCGTTCATATCTTTCCGATTTCGACCCAGCCGTTGCCAAACTCTCCGCGGAAATCATCGCTGAGAAGAGCGGCGCGCCCATGCAACCGAACACGAAGCGGTACGCCACAAAACGCGTGCCGTCCGATGCCGTCCTGCAGAGACTTGCTGGTGCGTCCGCGCAGATCAAAATGCGCGAAGCAGGATCGTTCACGATTCAGCTGATTCCGGAGGAAGCGCCGGTCACCGTCGCGGCATTTGCGCAGCTGGCGGACGCTCGCTACTACAACGGACTGACGATGCATCGCATTGTTCCGAATTTCGTCCTGCAAGGCGGCAGTCCGGGCGCCAATGAATACGTCGGCGCGCCGGATTTCATGCGTGACGAACTCGGATTGCTGTCGCACCGGCGCGGGACGTTAGGCATCTCTACTCGGGGCCGCGATACGGGCGACGCGCAGATTTTCATAAACCTCATCGACAATTTCCGGCTCGACCACAATTACACTGTATTTGCGCGCGTGATCCAGGGAATGGAAAACGTGGACAAGATTCAGGAAGGAGACGTTATCGAATCCATTGAGATCCGCAGACAAGTTCAACCTTAGCCCGCAGGAGTACCGCGTTTTACGCAGTTTATCGACGCCCCACAAAATTCAGAAGTACCTGGACGACTTGCCGTACAACAAGGAGAAGGACGGCGAAACGTGCCGGTCACCTCGACGCGTGATCCGTGATCAAACCGCGCATTGCTTCGAGGGAGCGCTCTTCGCCGCGGCGGCGCTCCGTGTTGAAGGGCGGCCACCGCTGATCCTGGATCTCGAGTCGGTGCGCGACGACGATCACGTGATTTCGATCTACCGCGATCACAACTGCTGGGGCGCGATTGCGAAGTCGAACTACTCCGGTCTTCGCTTTCGGGAGCCTGTCTATCGGTCGTTGCGCGAACTGGTGATGTCTTACTTCGAGCACTATTACAACCTTCAAGGAGAAAAAACTCTTCGCGCTTACTCGCGGCCGGTCAACCTCCAGCGCTTTGATCGTATTGGATGGATGACGGCTGAAGGGGATCTCTGGAAAATTCCGGAGTACCTGACGACGATTTCCCATACGCCGATCCTCACCACGCATAAACGCATGCAGATGGACAGGCGTTCTTTCACGGCAGGTCTGTATGGCAGAGCCGAATAGCAGCGGAATAATGATGGATAAGAGAGAACTGCTGAAAGATCTCGTCCATCATGCAAAGAGCCTGTACCCGCTGTTCCGGTACCTCGTGCTGCAGACGGAAACGCACGCGTTTTGCCTGGCGCTGGCATGTGCGGCATTGATCGGCTTCTATCCGTTCTGCGTATTGCTGCTGTCCATCATGCGTCACCTGCTGCACTGGGACGGCGGTTACACGACGCTGCAAAACGCGTTACAGATTTTCTATCCGACCGGCCGCAACTTTTTGCTCAGTAATCTCGAAGTGACGGTGGGAGTGTACCGGAGGCATTTTAATTATGGTTCGATGTTCTGGGTATTTCTCGGCGCCGCGGGTGTGTTTATCCCACTTGAGGCAGGCTTGAACCGTTTGTGGAAGGTGGAGCAAGACAGACCGTATTGGAAAAACCAGATCGTCGGATTGACACTTACTGCCGTTTGTTGCTTTCTCGCCCTCGCGTTCGTTGCGATTAACAACCTCGTCCAGACAATTGTCGGATTCGTGCCGATTCATTTTTTTCAGGTGGCCGTCGATCGGGTTTTCTTGCATCTGACTGCCGCCGCCTTCTTTTCGATCACGATTCTTCTGTTTTACAAAGTCATACCGAACAAGAAAGTCGACCTGCTTCAGGTGCTGCCTGCCGCGGTGCTGGCCGGGGTGGTGGCGGAACTCGTAAAGGATGTGTATTTGCTCTTGCTGCCGTTTATGGATATCGGAAGTCAGGAAGGCAGCCAGGGCCCTTTTTACGTGTCGGTCAGCTTTGTCGTGCTCGGCTATTTCGAGACCTTCGTGATTCTTGGGGGCGCATTCCTAGCGACGCAAAGCGAGAAATACCCGTGGATGGGATTTACGCGATCGCGGAAGCAAGCCGTGCTTTAATGTAACGCTACTGCACGAAACCCGTCGTGCTTTCATGCGTGCTACTTCTTGATTTCCTCATAACTTGGAAACCCGGGCACCGACCTGGCTCGCATGACCGCACGCAGGATCGCTTCGGTGACGGCTTCCGCCGCGAGAGCCCCGATGGCTGTGACTTCGGCCTGACCCGGCGATGTACCTGTCGAGATCGCGAACAGCGTGTCGCCATCGCCCATGGTGTGCGCAGGGTTGATGGCGCGCGCCATACCATCGTGCGACATCTCAGCGATCTTTTTCATTTGCGCCTTTGAGAAACCTGACGCGTTTGTAGCTACCACTCCGATGGTGGTCGCCTCACCGATTTTCTCTGTGGCCGTTCTTCCCGAACGGTAAGTTTCAATGATGTCGACGAATGCTTTTCCGTCAGGCGTGCGCGCCCCGGCGACGATCCGGCCTGACTTTGGATCGATGACATTTCCCACGCAGTTCACCGCAACAATGGCTCCAACAATGATCCCGTTCGCCAATCTGATGCTCGACGTGCCGATCCCGCCTTTCATCGGAGAACCGCCACCCGCCTTGCCGATCGTCGCGCCTGCACCCGCGCCGACGCTGCCTTCGTCGATCTTTCCCGATTTGGCGGCCTGGCAGGCCTTATAACCCGCGGCGGAATCCGGGCGGATCTTCGAATCGCCCAAACCCAGATCGTAAAGAATGGCCGCGGGCACAATGGGCACCTTCGCTGAACGAGTTTCGAATCCGATGTTCTGCTCGTCGAGATACTTCATCACTCCGGTGGCGGTATCCAGTCCGAAAGCGCTTCCTCCGGACAAAGCAACCGCATGAACTTTCTCGACGAGATTCAACGGATCGAGCAGATCGGTTTCTCGAGTGCCGGGCGCAGAACCCCGAACATCGACGCCACCGACGGCGCCGCGTTCGCACAGGATGACGGTGCATCCCGTCGGTCGACGCGTGTCGGTGAAGTGGCCGACGCGAATGCCTTCGATATCGGTGATGAAGCCGTCTGCCATCGAAGATGGTCTCGGGGAATGCATTGTCGTTCCGATCGCTCCAGCAAGGATACTCTTTCCGAAGGTTCTACGATTCATATGGTTTGCCTTCTTACGTTAACATTCAAAAAGTGACACTCGCCATCCGAGAACATGTTCCCCTTGCGCCTTTCACAACGCTCGGCGTCGGAGGCTCCGCCCGCTATTTTATTCACGCCGGCTCCGAAAGGACAGTCGAGCAGGCAATCGAGTTCGCGCGGTCGAAGCAACTGGCCGTACTCATTCTGGGTGGCGGCAGCAATCTCCTGGTCTCCGACGAGGGTTTTCCCGGTGTTGTGATTCGGATGGAGATTGGCGGAATCGAATGGATCAGCAACGGCCATCGAGTACGCGTCGAGGCCGGTGCGGGAGAAAACTGGGACGATCTCGTCGCTCAATGCGTCGATAAAAAACTATCTGGCATCGAATGTCTCAGCGGGATTCCAGGATCCGTCGGCGGCACGCCGATTCAAAACGTCGGAGCGTACGGTCAGGAAGTCGCGACGACTCTTTCGTCCGTTCGCGTTTATGACTGTGAATCCAACTCGTTCGTTGAGATGTCGCGCGATCAGTGCGGGTTCAGTTACAGAACCAGCGTATTCAACACTGCTGCGGCCGCTCGATACATCGTGGTGCACGTGGTCTATGAGCTTGAAAAGTCCGGTGAGCCGCACGTCCGATATCCGGACTTGAAACGCGAACTCGAAGCCGTTCCGGCGCCGACACTGTTGGAAGTGCGCCAGGCGGTGCGCCGCATTCGCGCACGCAAAGCCATGCTGATTCAGCCCGGCGATCCAGACAGCCGCAGCGCGGGTTCATTTTTCAAGAACCCCATCATCCCGGCCGAAGTGTTTGCAAGCATCGCGTCCAAAGCCGGGGAAACACCTCCGCGTTATCCGGCGGGCGACGGTAAGGTCAAAACATCGGCGGCATGGTTGATCGAACGGGCGGGCATTCATCGCGGCTACACGAAAGGTCGAGCAGGCATCTCATCGAAACACACATTGGCATTGATCAATAAGGGCGGCGCGACCGCGGCGGAGATCATCGCATTGGCTCGCGAGATCCGAACACGCGTTGAAGATCAGTTTGGAGTGACACTGATTCCCGAACCGGTTTGCGCCGGGTTTGACTTCGAGTCTGGGCGGTAACAGAATCTGTTTGCTTGGAGGGTATGAATCGGATGAAAACGAGATGGGGTTTCGTGCTCGCGTTCGTGGTGTTACTCGCTTCCTGCGCCAATAAACCGGAGCCTGAGCCATCCAAAGCCGCCGCGCCGCCGCCGCCGGCTCCGTTCAAAGTAGATCGCGTCGGTTTGCCGGAAATGCCGATACCTGCCGACAACCCGCTCACGGTCGACAAGGTCGCGCTCGGAAAGCAGTTGTTCTTTGATACACGCCTGTCGAAGAACGGAAACATGTCGTGCGAAACGTGTCATCAACCGGACAAAGGCTGGACCGACGGCAAAGTCCTCTCCGAGAAGTTCGATGGAAGCATGAACGCCCGTCATACACCTACGCTGTACAACGTTGGCTATTACAAAGAATGGTACTGGGACGGACGCGCCGCCACGCTCGAGGCTCAGGTTCTCGCTGCATGGAAAGGCCAGATGGGCGGCGATCCCGATCAGGTCGTTGCGACGTTGAATGGAATAGAAGGCTACAAGAGCGCGTTTCAAAAAGCGGTCGGCGGACCTGCAACTCCGGATGCCGTGACGAAGTCATTGGCGTCCTTCGTGCGGACGCTCGTTTCCGACAATTCGCCGTGGGATCGATACGAGAAAGGCGACAAATCCGCTGTTCCCGACGACGCCGTGAAGGGATTCACCGTCTTCAGCGATTCCGAAAAAGCGAACTGCACGTTGTGCCACCTTCCTCCGACGTACACGGACGCCTTGTACCACAACGTCGGCATTGGATTCGATAAACCCACTCCGGATTTGGGCCGCGGGAAGATCCTCGGCGACAAAGCCCAACAAAGCGGCGGCGATGTCGCGGCGGCTAAAAAGTTGGATGGTGCATTCAAAACGCCGACGATTCGCAGCATAACCGACAGCGGACCGTATTTTCATGACGGCCGCGCGGCCAAACTCGAAGACGCCGTCGATTTCATGCTCCGCGGCGGTTTAAAAAACCCGAACCTGGACGAAAAGTTGAAGGCACGAAAGTTGACCGCTCAGGAACGCACGCAACTGATCGCATTCTTGAAGAGTCTGTCGCCCGAATCGAAGCCTTTCGAAAAACCGCAGTTGCCATGAAGGAACATGAACCGTAGAGAGTTCTTCAGGGATCTTGGATTCGCAGCCGGAGCGCTGGCCTTGAGCGAGCGCGCAGGCGCCGGGAATCGTTTGGCTCAGACGACCTGCGACTTTCAAACGAGGCATGTCATTTGGATCATCAATG
>JACXTT010012158.1_pt1 | contig 11433 bp, 10 predicted proteins | sample 9270951 | NCBI WGS metagenome assembly JACXTT01 (sample SAMN15532306, study PRJNA645909) | rock metagenome | isolation source: weathered quartz diorite | place: Puerto Rico | collected 2017-06-21 | reverse complement strand
CACGGCCTGCGGCACCAATGCGCAATGCCTCGAAGTCACGCGCGTCAATGTTTCGGCAGCCTTCTTCCGCTCTATCGAATTCCAACAGACGGGTTATCTGGTGGAACGCATGTATAAAGTTGCGTACGGCGATGCCACCGGAACATCGACCCTCGGCGGCGCGCATCAACTTGCGGTGCCGATAATTCGCTTCAACGAATTCCTTCAAGATACGCAGCGAATTGGTCGCGGCGTCGTTGTTCTGCAACCCGGATGGGAAACAGCCTTGGAAAATAACAAGCAAGCGTACGCCGGCGAGTTCGTACAGACAGCTCGATTTACCACAGCCTTTCCCCTGGGGATGACACCGGCGCAGTTTGTAGATCAGATGAACGCCAGGGCCGGTAATGTTCTGTCCGCCGCTGAACGCACGACGGCGATCAATCTGTTTGGGGGCTCGCCTAATTCAGCCAACCCGAATGCGCGCGCGCAAGTGCTGCGGCAAGTGGCGGAACATCCATTCCTGAATACGGTGGAGTATAACCGCGCGTTTGTTTTGGCGGAATTCTTTGGATATCTGCGACGCAATCCAAACGATGCGCCGGACGCGGATTATACGGGCTACGAGTTCTGGCTTAATAAACTTAATCAATTCAACGGAGACTTCATCAAGGCCGAAATGGTGAAGGCGTTTATCTCATCGACCGAGTATCGACAGCGGTTTGGGCCATGACTTAGCTGAAGGGTTGTGAAGGAGGGGAGTTGCTAGGGCTTGATGCTGGCAACTTCCTTTAAGAGTGTCTCGTCCGGATCGATTATGGCTGCCGAAGGATTACCGTGCAGTTGAATCTTCACGTCCGTTGATTTGTCCGTCGGCACAATCGTGCGCCGTACTTTCTTACCGTTGACGATGAACTCGACGGGCACGGGATCGAGAAACGCGTCTCCCGTCTGCGACTGATTCAAATGGACGATCACGCTCGTCCCCGACGACCGCCCTATAGATTTCCAGGTCAGCTCATAACGCGGATGCCCGGCGCCATAAACCCAACGCCCGAAAAACTGCTTTAGATCTTTGCCTGATGATTTCTCGAGTGCGGCTCGTAAATCCTCGGTCGTAGCATTCGCTTCCTTATGCGCGTTGTAGTAGTCGCGCAATCCCTTGAAGAAAGCTTCGTCACCCAAACGACCGCGCAACATATGCAGCACCCAGGCGCCTTTTTCGTAGTTATTCGGATTGAGCAGAGACATCAGATCTTTTGTCTCGGTATCATGAATCGGAAACGAAGCCTGTTTTTCGAATTTGAGGTAGCGCTGCGCAGCGTCGCGCATGTAAGTGCGAAAGGCATCTTCGCCGTCGTACTTCTGAATGAAAAGTGCCGCGAAGTAAGTCGCAAAGCCTTCGCTCAACCATAGGTCTGCCCAAGTCGACTCAGTTACTGAATCGCCAAACCATTGATGCGCTATCTCGTGAGCGACAACACTCTCGATCCGAGTCGGCACGCTGAAGCGGCGGCTGACAGCGGTGTTATTTCCGGTCGGAGCGCTGAATTCCGTGGGCCGCTGATCGAATAATGTGCTCGTGAAAACAATGGCGCTCGAGTTTTCCATGCCGCCGAAACGCGTCGCACCCACAATCAATGCAAGTTTCTCGTATGGATACGGCGCCACGGTTTGACTGAAGAAGGCGACTGCCGGCTCCGCGGGAGCAAAACCTTTGGGCGCATAATCGCGATCCTTTTGCGAGACGTTGAAGAGCAAGTTCGTGGTCGTCGCGTAAGGTGGTTTGATTACTACGCCTTCATTCACCGCCACGATCATGCAGTACGGAGGAATCGCTCTGGACTCCTCAAACTTCCAGTGGGACGTGGCAGCGTTGCCGGTAGTCGTAATGAATTTTCCATTCGCGATTACCTGGTACCGCTGCGGTGCTGAAACCGTGAAGGAAACCGTCGCTTTAGCCGACGGATGATCGAGAGAGGGGATCCAATAATGAACTCGGTTGGGCCAGTTGTCGCCCGTGGCTGAGGTTTTGCCATCACGATCCTTAGCGAAGATCAATCCATCTTTTGGGTGGCCATGATAATTGATGGTGATGTTGAATCGATCTCCGCGCTTAGCGGCTTGCGGCAAGAAGACATTAAGGGTCTCCGATGTCCGTTCGTAGCGCGCTGGGTTATCGGAAACGAGCACCGCATCAATCGGAAGATCTCCAAAATCGAGATCGATATTGTTAAGAGTGGGGGCCAGCACCTCAACGGATACTTTTGTGCGCGCCGCGCTCAAGCCGGTTAACTGGTCGTCGAAGTTTAGCTCAACGTCATAGTGCACGGGCTTCCACCCTTGAATGCCGCGTTCCTGACGCTGACAGAATGAAGGCAGCGCCATCAGGAGCAATAGCGCGCATAGAGAGATGCTTCGGCGAGTCGCTAAGTGAAAGTTTTTCATAATGCGGTTGACTAGCGAAGTCCTAACATTAGGAGCGCGGAGCGATCGGAAACCTGACCGCTTTCTTCGCGCCACTTCTCGTATTCGCTATGCTCATCGTTTCTTACGGGCCGATTACCTAGTCGGGCTGCTGGAGTCCGCTCAAAAGCGCGATCAGTCAAAGCCATGTGACGCTTTCTGATGTGCAGAGAGTCAGCATTCGTTAATGCGCGCTCTGCTGATTCCACGTCTGGGAACAGTTCCTCGTAAGCCATCAAGTGCCAGGTCGTCTTGTCATTATCTTCATCCACGGCGATGACGCGGAGCAGCCCAAAGCCGCTCTCGAGCTGGAAAATCAAATCGTCTCCGGGAGCGAATTGTGCCATGCGCCACCAAGTTAGCAGCAACTCGCGCTGATTCCTAGAGCTTCGAATCAAAAATTGAAATCATTGATCGGTAAATCTAAAATGCCTGAACCTCGTGAATTCCAAACCCGATTACTACGGGATCCTCGGTGCCCGCGAAGACGCGTCCGCGCGCGACATTGAACGTCTGTATAAGCGTCAGGCGCACCGGCGCCACCCCGATCGCGGCGGCGCGGAAGAAGACATGAAGGCGTTGAACGAAGCCTATCATGTGCTGCGCAGTGCGGAACGACGTCGCGCATACGACAATGAACGACGAAGACCAATCGCCCCGCATCCCCGCGCAACATCGGCTCCGGCAGCGCGAGAGATCGGATTTCATGGTCAGCTATTGAGCGCCTTGCTTTGTCTCCTCCTGGGCTCGATGTTGCTCCTATTGGTACGGTTCAACGGTCTCTGGTTTCTATGGCCACTCTCGATCTTAGCAGTCGGAGTAATTCTATTTGGAGTGATGATGGCTCATTCTGCGATGACAAACGCGCGCAACTCTTTGCCGATGCTGCACCGTGCGCGACGCCTTAGAACTGCGCAGGAAATTGCCTTTTGGTTGGTGGTTGCGTCAGGCGGCCTCCTCTTCTACTTTTTGCTTACGTCAATCTAGCGAACTATTGGCATGATTACCGGACTCGATCTGTTGTTTCTTGAAGTGAATAATTTGGAAGAGTCGATCGCGTTCTACGCACGAGTACTCGACTTTGAAATCGATTCACATGATCCGAACGCTGAACCACCGATTGCCGCACTCAGTTCAGGCGCGCTCCGCATTACCCTCGTGCAACAACTCGAGACCATGCTAAAGCGAGGCCGAGGCGTGCACTTCGTTCTGGGTGTAACTGACGTCGATGCGTTCTATGAAAGCGTTCGCTCCCACGCAGTGCATGTAACCGAACCTCGGGATGAAGGTTGGGGTGGTCGCTTTGTGAGCGTTCAAGACCCGGACGGATACCGGCTCTTCTTCGTTGCATGGGATCACGAACCGCGCGTCCCAATGACTGGGAGCAGAAGCAAATGAGCTATCAACACATCGAGAATCTCTTGATCAGATACCGCGGCCAGGCGATTATTCTGAAAGCCGTTTCTGGAGGAATTTATGAGGGTTTAGTTAATGATGTAACGAATGATTACGTGGCTCTGAAAGTTTCAGATGGCTCGGGCGGAGAAAATCTTGTGTTCGTTCTGTTGCATGCGATCGAATCGATTTCGCCGCAACGATCATGATGGCGTTTATCACAAAAAGTGATTAGTGCTCGGCACGTTTTCCACAAAAAACATGTTCGTTTCGGTTGCATCGTCACGTTGAGTTGTGCATAATCGCGATGCGCCCGCCTCCCCGGTGGGCGAAGTGGTCGCGTGGGGTGAGGACACGTGGCCTTAGGGTGGGGCTTGTGGGAGGGCCCCGCCCGCTTTTATTTTTGGACCAACCTTTTTCTTCCCATTAACGTTCCCGTCCAACCAAACTTGATCGAAACGTTGTCGTCGTTAGATTGACTTTAATAGGAACTGTCTTAATATACGGCTCGGACAAACCCCTGAAGTTTGTTTCTGAGAAAAAACAGCGGCTTGCCGTCGGGTGAGCGCTTCGCCACAGTGGGTTCCGCACACGCCACACTGTGGCATTTTTAGCGTCGCGATCACCGCTTTCGCCGCCACGACTAATAATGGCCTCTCTAAAGCGTCTGCTGGTTGGCAGCCCGATCAGAACAGCCCGCTTAGCCCACGAACGACTCAGTAAAAAGACCGCGCTCGCGATCTTTGCTTCAGACGCTCTCTCCTCCACTGCATACGCGACTGAACAAATTCTTCTCGTTCTCGCCGCAGCTTATGTCGCGGGGCAGGGAGCTGCATTTGGCAGGGTAGTACCTGTTTCGATCGCGATTGGTGCGCTCCTGATCATTGTCGCAATCAGCTATCGGCAGACCATTTATGCGTATCCTTCCGGCGGTGGCGCATTCATCGTTGCTAAGGACAATCTCGGGACGATGCCTGGACTAATCGCGGGCGCATCACTGCTAGTCGACTACATTCTGACGGTATCGGTATCAGTTGCTGCCGGCGTTGAGGCTATTACCTCAGCGATGGTCGGGACACGTTTTGCCGGCCTTCACAGCCATCGTGTTGGACTGTGCCTCTTCTTCATCACGTTCATTACTATCGCTAACTTACGCGGAGTGCGTGAAGCCGGCGCGCTATTCGCCGCTCCGAGCTACGCATTCATTCTGAGCTTTCTCGCGCTCATTGGTTACGGTCTCGTTCGTTATTATCTGGATCCCTCAATCGTTCCGCTTCCCAATGACGCCGATCTGAAGATCGCCGAGGGCTATCATTCGCAGCCGCTTACGCTCTTTCTCTTACTCGGAGCGTTCGCCAACGGTTGCGCGGCGTTAACCGGAATTGAAGCGATCTCAAATGGAGTGCAGGCATTCAAACAACCCGAATCAAAAAATGCGGCCACGACGCTTTCCTGGATGGCCCTGCTTCTGATTTCAATGTTTCTTGGCGCAAGCCTGCTGGCGCATCTTTTCAACGTTCATCCGCTGGAGCACGAGACGGTGATCTCGCAAATCGCCCGTGTGGTATTCACCGGCAAACTAGGGTGGTTCTATTACGTGGTGCAAGCGACGACCGCCGCAATATTAATCCTCGCTGCGAACACTTCCTTCGCTGGCTTTCCGCGGCTGGCGTCGTTATTGGCGCGCGATCGGTTCCTGCCAAGACAGCTGGCAAACTTAGGCGACCGACTGGTGTTCTCAAACGGGATTGTTTTGTTGGCGGTTTTTTCCGGCTTCCTGGTGTGGGCGTTCCGCGGTGATACCAGTCGGCTGATTCCGCTGTACGCAGTCGGCGTCTTTTTATCGTTCACGCTTTCACAGGCCGGAATGGTCGTTCATTGGTGGAAAGAAGGGAAGACGCTCGCCGCATTGCGCGCATCCGCGAATGCTAGTGCCACCCCCGTTCACAAATCACACTGGCGCAAGTATCTGATGATTAATGGTGTCGGAGCGATCGCGACGTTCGTAGTGCTTCTGATTTTTGTCGTGACCAAGTTCATACACGGAGCCTGGATTGTCGTCTTTCTCATTCCGCTACTTGTTTGGATGTTCTTGCGCATCCACCGGCATTATGTCGAGGTGGCCAAACAGCTCTCGACCGAAGGCCTGAATGCGCTGCGTCCGCTGCACCACGAAGTAATTGTGCCGATTTCCGGCATACACCGCGGCGTTATCGCCGCGCTCGAATACGCAAAGTCGATCGCTCCACATCATGTGACGGCGGTTTACGTGAATCTGGATGATGAGGCCACCCAAAAGCTGCGCGAAAAATGGCAGCAATGGGGCTCGGGAGTAAGTCTGGTTGTAGTCGCGTCGCCGTACCGTTCGTTGGTGCGGCCATTGCTCAATTACGTTGATCGCATTCGTCGGAGTTCGCCGAACGTTGTGATCACAGTCGTACTGCCGGAGTTCGTTCCTGCCAAGTGGTGGCAGAACCTTCTCCACAATCAGAACACTCTTTTCCTAAAAGGAGCTTTGCTGTTCAAACGTGGGTTAGTTGTCACGAACGTGCCTTATCACCTTGAACACTGACGCTAAACGCTGGCGCTCATCGCGCGTGCGGCAATGAAGCAAGTGCGGCAATAGACAGGTCGTCCCTGGGAAGGATAGAACGGTACCGTTGTTTGTTCGTGACATCGGGCGCAGTTCACCGTTACTTCGATTTTCTGTTTGATGCCCGCTGATTGCGCGGCCGAGATGGCCGCGAGACGATTGTTCTTGGCCTGCTTACAAGGCTTGCAGCGCTTAGGCTCGTTCTTTAGTCCCTTGTCGTGGAAGAAGACCTGCTCACCGACTGTCCAGGTAAAGTCATCGCCACAATCAATGCAACTGATTGATCGATCTTCATAGTCAGACATCTGATCGGTCGCGACTGTCGGTTGTGATTCGTCTGACATTGTTCTCCTCCCGGGTGCGTTTCAAGAAGGCAGGAAGCCCATTGAACACGAGGATTCCCTGAGGCTGTACGAGGAGGCCGCGAAAAACTAAACTAGCTGTCGATTGATGTGCTTGAAGGCAGCAATGGCAGCCACAGCGGCTGCACTTATATGACTATGGTCAACCGCTGTCAAGCGTTTTCGACGTGATTTAGCAGCAATTTTCAACCACTTCGCATATGAGGATTTTCGTGATTGGCGCTGGCGGCAGAGAGCACGCAATCTGCTGGGCGCTGAAAAGAAATTCAATGGAACCAGTGGAGTTATTCTGCGCTCCCGGCAACGCTGGAATTGCGCAGATCGCTGAGTGTGTTCCGATTCAAATTGACGACTTATCAGCCCTGGCAGACTTTGCCGAGCGATCAAAGATCGATCTGACGATGGTTGGACCGGAGGGCCCGCTAGCCTCTGGCATTGTCGACGTATTCGCATCGCGCGGATTGCGAATTGTGGGGCCAAACAAAGCGGCGGCGCGACTGGAATCAAGCAAAGCGTTTGCGAAAGATTTCATGTCGCGACAAAACATTCCCACCGCGCGTTATCGCGTCGCAAATTCAACCGAAGAAGCTACACGCATTTTGCAGTCGAATCCATTTGGCGATGAAAGAGGATCGGCTGTCATAAAGGCTGACGGATTAGCTGCCGGCAAAGGTGTGTTCGTCGCACGCGATCGCACTGAAGCTTTGGATGCCGTACGCGAACTCGAAAACGGAGCAGTCGGAGCATCGGCAGCGAAGCGAATCGTAATTGAAGAAGAATTGGTTGGCCCTGAGATTTCCGTGCTGCTTTTCTCTGACGGCAAAGACTACAAGTTGATGCCGCCGGCTCGCGATCACAAACGAATCGGTGAAGGTGACACCGGACCGAACACCGGCGGCATGGGTACGATAACTGATCCGTCGTTGATAGATGATGATGCAACGCTCGATCGAATCGCGTCAGACATCATCAATCCGACGCTTCAAGGTTGTCTTGCCGAAGGCTTCCCATTCAAAGGAATCCTCTTCATCGGCTTAATGCTTACCGCGTCCGGACCGCGAGTCCTCGAATACAACGTCCGCTTTGGCGATCCAGAGACGCAGGCAATTCTCCTTAGATTAAAGAGTGACCTCGGAGAAATCTTTCGCGCGATCGTCGATGAACACTTGGGCGAAGTCCCGATCGAGTGGTCGAACCAATCGTCCGCCTGTGTCGTTCTCGCCGCTAAGGGTTATCCCGCCCGCGCTGAAACCGGCGCGAGAATTACCGGTTTGGACGCCGCCACCAGTCGCAATCAAGTGGCGGTCTTTCATGCAGCCACCGCCCGAGGCTCCGAAGGTGAGTGGCTGACCGCGGGCGGCCGAGTGCTGGGCGTGACCGCCACCGCCGAAACTCTTGAGGGCGCCCTCTCGCGCTGCTATGGCGCTGTAAGCGATATTCGCTGGGGAGGGATGCAGTTTCGGCGAGATATCGGGCGGACACAGGCGCCAAGTGCCGCTGCGATCAGTTGATACCCGGCATCGCCGCTTAAGTGCGCATCGCTCACTGTGCACGGCTAACTGTTCTGATATACTCACGTTCAAAATGCGTCGAAGTTGCAACTACGCGTCACGGTCTTTCGTACAATTCCAAGGCGCTCAGCAGTTTCGACAGCCGCAATGTGAATCTACCCGATCTTCGAATCTGATTTAGCCGGAGGAACGAAATGGGACTGTGGACAAGAGTTAAGCGTTCAATGCGCGCACTGTTCGGTGGGATTGTCGAGGCGACTGAGGACCCAGAGCTGATCCTGCAACAGACGATTCGCGACATGCGCGATCGCATTCCCGACCTGAATAACTCAGTTGCGCAGGTGATGGCGACGGAAAAGCTTCTGGCGAAGAATAAAGAGCGACTTGAATCGCAGGTCGTCGATCTTGATTCAAAGATCAAAGCCTCGGTAAAGATGGGTCGGGATGATATCGCCACGGCCTATATTGGCCAGCTCCAGCAGGCTCAACTCGACTTGCAGCGTACCGTTCATCAGCACGAACACGCCGAACTTGCTTCCAAACAGGCGCTAAAGGCCCGCGATAATTACATGCTGCAAATGCAGCGTCGTACGGCCGAGGCCATGCAGCTCATCAATCAGTCGAAACAGGCTAAGCTGCAAGAACAACTGGCGCAAACGATGGCCTCGTTTCAGATCGGTGATGACGCCCAGACGTTCGACGAAATGCGCGACAAGATTGATCGGCGCGCGGCTGCCGCCGAAGCGCGTATGCAACTGGGAGCGGCATCAGTAGACAACCAGATGCAGGAGATCGAAAAGGAAGCGATGGATATGCAGTTGCAGGACAAGCTCCTCCAGTACAAACGCGAGATGGGGTTGTTGCCAGAGGGCTCAACGGCGAACTCCTCACCCCAGGCTTTGCCTGCGCAGGGAGAAACGACCCCTCAACCCTAGCGGGTGATTAATCGCAAAGGCAGCAGCGGTTGGTTTAGCGAATTCGCAAAGGTAACTAAGACGATCACGGTCCATGGAATTCCCCAAGTTCGATCTCAAGTACGTAAAAGAGGCATTCAAGGAGCCGATCAATTTTTGGGGCATGGCGGGCTTTGCCGTAGCCGCCGCGTTCTTTCAGGACGTCACTCCTCTGTTGTTAGCGATGGGTACCGAGACTCTGTATCTTGCCGTAATTCCGGCCAGCCCGATGTATCGCCGCCTGGTTGCGCGACGCGACAAAGAGCGCGCGCGTAAACTTCGCGAGGCGCAGCGAGAAAACCTCATTCGAGGTTTTGATCCGCGCGAGCGTGAAGCGGTCGAATACCTGCGGTGGATGAGGAATCAGATTTATTCGAACTATCGCAAGTTCACAAACAGCAAAGATATTCCCGCGAATCTTCAGTCCCTCGATCAGCGCTGGGAAGACTTTGTCGATCTGTTGGACGTCTATCGCCGGCGCAAACATCACCTTCGATCGACAAACCGTCAAGCGGTCCAAAATCAATTGAAGCAAGCGGAGCATGCCGTGCAAACCGCGACTGACGATCGTCAGAAGCGTATCCAACAGGCCAATGTGGAAATCCTCAAAAGGCGCGTGGCGGCTTTCAACGACCTGGAGCGATCTGTTCGCATCGTCGAAGGCCAACTCCAATCAATCGAGAATTTCTTCGGCCTGGTCAACGATCAAGTGGTGACGCTACCCACGCCTGAGCGGGTTTCTGCGTTGCACTTTGAAGAGTTGAGTGACTCGATCGCTATGACGCGTCAGATGCTCGAAGAGACAGCCGACACCTTTGGCATGCTCGACAACCAGCATCGCGAATTGGATCTGCTTCTTTCCAGCGGTTCATCGTCCAAATAGTATCGGCGTCACGCCCGATCTGGGGGCGCACTCCAGGCTTTGAAGCGAAGCGGAAATTCCCGCTTGGGCCAGCCTAATAGGCTGATTTTCGGCTACTTAGCAGTTAAGGTAATCCCTCAGAAAACCCACTCTATCGTGTTGAAAAAAAAAGTCACCACAATATATTGACATCGGCAGATCTCAGGAGTATAGTGCGTCCTGCTTTGGTTGTGACGGCTGGCGGCGGCGGCAGAAGGGCTCCAAACCCGACTCCGCAAGGGTAGTAGTAACTTCGCAACACCGACCGTAGTACCTGCAAAACAAATCAGTTTTTGAAAAGGGCGATGATGAATCGTCGCGGTATTCGTTTCCCCAAAATCAGCTCGCGTGCCGTTCGGGCGCGGGAAAGGTAAACTAATGAAATCAGCGAGTGGTGCCAAGATGACAAAGGTGTCTGAAAACGAAATCCTCCAATCAACCGTTTCGATTCAACGCGCGATTCAACCACTCGGCTTGAATGCGCGAAAGGTCGTGGCCAAGCGCTACTCGCTGAAAGATGCAAAGGGTAATTCCATCGAAGAGTGGGGCGACATCGTGGCGCGAGTGGTGGCTCATGTCTCAGTCGCCGAAACCGATCCGGCGCAGCGTGATCTCTTCTACAACGCCATGAGCGACATCATGAACGCGCGCGAGTTCGTGCCGAACACGCCGTGCCTCGTCAACGCGGGTAAGCCGAACGGCCAATTGGCCGCGTGCTTCGTGCTCGACGTGCCAGATTCAATCGCCGGCATCATGAAGACCGCGACCGATGCCGCGATCATTCATCAAACCGGCGGCGGCACTGGTTTCACTTTCGAGAAGCTTCGTCCGAGCGGCTCGATGGTCAGTTCGACGCACGGCGTCGCGAGCGGTCCGGTGTCGTTTATGAACATCTTCAACACGACTACCGATACGGTGAAGCAGGGCGGCGTGCGTCGCGGCGCGAACATGGGCATGATGCGCGTGACGCATCCAGACGTGCTGCGCTTTATTCATGCGAAGAACGATCAGCACTCGCTAACGAACTTCAATATTTCAGTTAACGTGACCGACAAGTTTCTCGAAGCCGTTGATAAAAGCGAGTGGTATCAACTCGAGTTTCATAACGAAGGGTGGTATGAGCATGTTTTCGATCCGGTCACGGGCCGCAACTACGTCTGCTATCGCCGGCCTGACGGTCCCACGGTGACCTTCCGCCAACAGGTATCGTTCAAACCCTGCCAACGTTTCGATGATTTCATTTGTAACTCACCAGCCCCTGGTTTCGTTTATT
>JACXTT010012157.1_pt1 | contig 11434 bp, 22 predicted proteins | sample 9270951 | NCBI WGS metagenome assembly JACXTT01 (sample SAMN15532306, study PRJNA645909) | rock metagenome | isolation source: weathered quartz diorite | place: Puerto Rico | collected 2017-06-21 | reverse complement strand
GCTTGTGACGGGAGTTCTCGCAGAGCACCCGCACGACGCCGTGGCGACGGATGACCTTGCACTTCCGACAAATGGGTTTCACCGATGCGCGTACCTTCATGGGGTCCTCAAGGAAGCGTCAAGATATACGGCCCGTCGGCCGTTACCGCAACGGAGTGCTCGAAGTGGGCCGAGAGGCGACCGTCCCGCGTGACGGCCGTCCAGCCGTCCTCGCGGACGTAGACGTCGGCGCCCCCTTCGTTGACCATCGGCTCGATCGCCAGGACGAGGCCCTCCTGGAGCCGGACGCCGCGGGTGCCGGTGCGGTAGTTCGGGACCTGCGGGTCCTCGTGGAGCTTCCGGCCGATCCCGTGCCCGACGAACTCGCGCACGAGCGAGTAGCCCGCGCCCTCGGCCACGTCCTGGATGGCGGCGGAGATGTCGCTCACGTACTTGCCGGGTGCGATGGCCTGGATGCCTGCCTCGAGCGCCGCCTTCGTGGTGTCCATGAGGCGGCGCGCCGGCTCCGTCACGCTGCCCACCGCCACGGTCACGGCCGCGTCGCCGAAGTAGCCCTCAATCGAGACGCCGAAGTCGAGGCCGACGATGTCACCGTCGCGGAGCGTGCGGCGCTTCGACGGGACGCCGTGCACGACCTCGTCGTTGATCGAGATGCAGACGGTGGCCGGAAAGGTGCGGCCCTGGACGACGTAGCCCTTGAACGCCGGCTTCGCGCCGCGCTTGCGGGTCAGGTCTTCGGCGATCTCGTCGAGCTCGCCGGTCGTGACGCCCGCCTTGGCGTGCTCGCGCAACGTGGCCAGCACCTCGGCGACGACGGCGCTCGCCGCGCGCATGCGGCCGATCTCGTCGCGGGACTTGAGCACGATCATGCGGGAAGGCTCGCCGTGATCCGGCCGAAGACGTCGCCGCGCGTCCCCGTCCCGTCGATCCTGCGGAGCAGTCCCGCCTTGCGGTAGAATTCGGCCACCGGCGTCACCTCGGCCGCGAGCTGGTCCAGCCGACGCGTGATGCGGTCCTCGCGGTCATCGTCCCGTTGATAGAGCTCGCCGCCGCACTTGTCGCACACGCCCGGCCGTTTCGGCGCGTCGAGCGTCCGGTGGAACATGGTGCCGCACACCCGACACACCAGGCGCCCGGCAAGGCGCTCGATGAGGTCGGCGCGCGGCACGTCGACGGCGACGACGGCATCGAGCCCGCAGCCGTGCCGGCGCAGCATGGTCGCCAGCGCTTCGGCCTGCGCGACGGTGCGCGGAAAGCCGTCGAGGATGAAGCCGGGCGTACAGTCGACCTCGGTCAGCCGCTCGTCGACGATGCCGATGACGACGTCGTCCGGCACGAGCCGCCCCTCGTCCATGAAGCGCTGCGCCTCGCGCCCGAGCGCGGTGCCGTTCCGCTGCGCCTCCCGCAGCATGTCGCCGGTGGAGATCTGCGGCACGCCGAATCGCTCGCACAGCAGGCGCGCCTGCGTGCCCTTGCCGGCCCCGGGGGGTCCGATCATCACCACCCGCACCGCACCCCTCTAGCGACGGCCCCGGATGCGGCCCCGCTTCATGAACCCCTCGTAGCTGCGGGTGATCATGTGCGTCTCGAGGGCGGCGATCGTGTCGAGCGCGACGCCGACCACGATCAGGAGCGCCGTGCCGCCGAAGTAGAACGGGACCCGGAAGCGATCGATCAGGACCGTCGGGAGGACACAGATGGCCGCGACGTAAAGTGCGCCGGGCAGCGTGATGCGGATGAGCACGTGGTCGATGTACTCGGCCGTCCGCTGGCCGGGACGGATGCCCGGGATGTAGCCGCCGAACTTCTTCAGGTTGTCCGCGACGTCGGTCGGGTTGAAGCTGACGGCCGTGTAGAAGTAGCAGAAGAAGATGATGAGCCCGACGTAAGCGCCGTAGTAGATGATCCCGCCGTACGGGCCGCCGGGCGACAGCGCCTGCGAGATGGCCTCCGCCCAGGGGTGCTGGATGAACGACGTGATCGTCGCCGGGAAGAGCAGGATCGACGACGCGAAGATGGGCGGGATGACGCCCGACGTGTTGATCTTGAGCGGCAGGTGCGAGCTCTGCCCGGCGTACATGCGCCGGCCGACGACGCGTTTCGCATACTGCACGGGGATGCGGCGCTGCCCGCGCTCCATCACGATGATGGCGCCGACGACGGCCACCATGATGACGGCGACGATGGCGGCGGGGATGATGCCGAGCTCGCCGAGGCGGACGTAGTCGAGCGTAGTCCCGACGGCGCTCGGCAGCGAGGCGACGATGCCCGAGAAGATGATGAGCGAGATGCCGTTGCCGATGCCGCGCTCCGTGATCTGCTCGCCGAGCCACATGATGAACGCGGTGCCCGTCGTGAGGGTGATCACGGTCATGAACCGGAAGTACCAGCCGGGGTGGAAGACGACCGGGCTTCCGCCGGCGTCGACGCTCTCGAGCCCGACGGAGATGAAGAAGCTCTGCACGAGCGACAGCACGATCGTGCCGTAGCGCGTGTACTGGGTGATCTTCCGCCGCCCCATCTCGCCTTCCTTGGAGAGCTTCTCGAGGTACGGGATGACGACGGTCAGGAGCTGAAGGATGATGCTCGCGCTGATGTACGGCATGATCCCGAGCGAGAAGATCGAGAAGCGCTCGAGCGCCCCGCCCGTTAACATCTTGACCATGCCCATCACGTTGTTCGTCTGCTGCTGGAAGAACGCGGCGATGGCCTGGCCGTCGATGCCTGGCGTGGGCACGTGCACGCCGAGCCGATAGGCGGCGAGCATGACGGCCGTGAAGACCAGCCGCTTTCGCAGCTCCGGGATGCGGGTCGAGTTGGAGAAGCCCTCGATCACTCGAGCACCACGGCGCGGCCGCCCGCGCCCTCGATCGCGGCGCGCGCCTTCTCGCTGAAGGCGTGCGCGCTCACCGTGAGCGAGCGGTCGAGCGTCCCTTCGCCCAGGATCTTGATGGTGCCGCGCCGGCGGACGAGGCCCTGGGCGCGGAGCTCGTCGGGCCCCACGATCGCGCCGGCATCAAAGGCAGCGAGCCGGCCGACGTTCACGATCGCGTGCTCGGTCCGCGCGACCGGCCTGAAGCCGCGCTTCGGGAGCCGTCGCTGGAGCGGCATCTGGCCGCCCTCGTAGCCCGGCTTCACGTTGCCGCCCGAGCGCGCGCCCTTGCCCTTGTGCCCGCGGCCCGCGGTCTTGCCGTGGCCCGAGCCGGTGCCGCGTCCAACGCGCTTGATCGGGTGCTTGGACCCGGGCGACGGATGCAGGTTGCCGAGATCCATCGCCCTAGCCCTCCGTCTCCACCAAGTGCGCGACCTTCGCGATCATGCCGCGCACGGCCGCCGAGTCCTTCACGATGACCGATCCGCCGGGGCGCTTGAGGCCGAGGCCCCGCAACGTGAGGCGCTGACGCGGGCTCGTGCCGATCGCGCTCCGACGGAGCGTCACCTTGATGATCTTGTCGCTCATCCGTGGAGCTCCCCGAGCGACTTCCCGCGCCGCGACGCGACCTCGCTCGGCTGCCGGAGCTCGCGCAGCGCGGCGAACGTGGCGCGCACCATGTTGTGCGGGTTGTTCGATCCGATGCACTTCGTGAGGACGTTCGCGATGCCCGCCAGCTCGACGACCGCGCGCACGCCGCCGCCGGCGATGACGCCCGTGCCGTCCGAGGCGGGACGCAGCATGACCTCGCCGGCGCCGAAGCGTCCGATGACGTCGTACGGGATCGTCCCCTCGGCGAGCGGCACCGCGAGCATGCCCTTCTTCGCCTTCTCGATGCCCTTGCGGATGGCCTCCGGAACCTCGTTCGCCTTGCCGAGCCCGAAGCCGACACGGCCGTTCGCGTCGCCGACGACGACCAACGCGCTGAAGCTGAAGCGGCGGCCGCCCTTCACGACCTTGGCGACGCGGTTGATGTGGACGACCTTCTCCTTGAGCTCGACGCCACGATCGTCGACGATCCGACGCTGGCTCTGTCCGCCTCCCATCTGGGCCATGGTTGCCTTCTCTCCTAGAACTGGAGGCCGCCCTCGCGGGCCCCCTCCGCCACCGCGCGGACGCGGCTGTGGTACAAAAATCCGTTGCGGTCGAAGACGACGCGCGTGATGCCCTTCTCCTGGCAGCGGCGCGCGACGAGCTTGCCGACCTCTTTCGCGGCGTCGACCGTCGCCGTTTTCGTGAGCTGTCCGCGCAGCTCCGGGGTGAGCGTCGACACGGCGAGCAGCGTCTCGCCCGCGGCGTCGGTGATGACCTGGGCGTAGATGTGCTTGCCGCTGCGGAAGACCGACAGGCGGGGACGGTCTCCGGTCCCGCGCACGCTGCGCCGCACGCGGGCGCGCCGGCGGCTGCGAGCGATTCGACTCTCGGCTCCGGGCATCAGCGTGCTCCCGCGCCGGCGGCCTTGCCGGCCTTCCGGCGGATCTTCTCTTCTGCGTACTTCATGCCCTTGCCCTTGTACGGCTCCGGCGGACGGAGCTCGCGCAGCGCCGCCGCGACGTGCCCGAGCACCTCGCGGTCCGGGCCCTCGAGCGTGATCACGACCTGCTTGTCGACCTTGGCGGTGACGCCGGGCGGCAGGGTGAAGGCGATGGGGTGTGAATAGCCGAGCGTCATGTGGAGGACGCCGCCGCGCGCCTCGGCACGGTAGCCGACGCCGTTGATCTCGAGCACGCGCGTGAATCCCTTCGAGACACCCTCGACCATGTTCGACACGAGCACCCGCGCGAGCCCATGGATGCCACGCGCGCGCCGCGTGTCGTCGGCCCGCGTCACGTTGACGACGGCGCCGTCGACGGCGACGCTCACCTCCGGCGGCATCGCTCGCGAGAGCTTCCCCTTCGGTCCCTCGACCCGCACGGTCCCGTCGGCGACGTGCACCTTCACGCCACCCGGCACCGCGATCGGCATGCGTCCAACTCGAGACATGTTCGTCCTACCACACCGTGCAGAGGAGCTCGCCGCCGACGCCCTGCTTGCGCGCCTCGCGGTCGACGAGGACGCCGTTCGGCGTGGACAGCACGTTGACGCCGAGCCCGCGCCGGATGTCCGGGATCTCGCCGGCGCCGACGTAGACCCGGAGGCTCGGGCGGGAGATGCGCTTCACGCCGTTGATGACCGGACGCCGGCGGTCGTCGTAGCGGAGGCCGATGCGGAGCGTGCGCTTGACGGCGTCGCCGTCGACGGCCGCGACGCTCTCGAGATAGCCCTCGTCGACGAGCACCTTGGCGATGGCCTCCTTGTGGCGCGACCACGGCATGTCGACGGTGGCCTTGCGTGCCTGCGTGCCGTTGCGGATGCGCGTGAGCATGTCGGCGATGGGATCGGTCAGCATGGCGCTACCAGCTCGCCTTCACGAGACCGGGAATCTGCCCCTTGCGGGCCAGGTTGCGCAAGCAGAGACGGCACATCCGGAACCGCCGGAAGAAGGCGCGCGGGCGCCCGCAGAGCGGGCAGCGGTTGTACGCGCGGACCTTGAACTTCGGCGGCCGCGAGGCCTTCATCATGAGACACGTCTTCGCCATATCGTCTTTCTACGCCCGGAACGGCATGCCCAGGGCGCGGAGCAGCGCCTTGCCCTCAGCGTCCGTCCGCGCGCTCGTGCAGATCGTTACCGTGAGACCCTTGATCTTGTCCACCTTGTCGAGGTTGATCTCCGGAAAGATCACCTGCTCGCGGAGCCCGAGCGAGTAGTTGCCGCGGCCGTCGAAAGCGCGATCGGGGACGCCCTTGAAGTCGCGCACGCGCGGCAGCGCCGCGGACACGAAGCGGTCGAGGAACTCGTACATGCGCTCACCGCGCAGCGTGACCATCACGCCGATCGGCACCTTCTCGCGCAGCTTGAAGTTCGAGATCGCCTTCTTCGCCTTCGTGACGATCGGCTTCTGGCCGGCGATGGCCGTCATCTCCTCGACGGCGACGTCGATGAGCTTCGGGTTCTGCACGGCCTCGCCCAGGCCCATGTTGAGCACGATCTTCTCCAGCTTCGGCACCTGGAGCAGGTTCGTGTACCCCTGATCGCGCATCAGCGCGGGGATGACCTCGGACTTGTATTTCTCGCGGAGTCGCGTCGCCATGATCAGGCCTTGTCCATCTGCTCGCCGCAGCGGCGGCACACCCGCACGCCCTGGCCGTTCTCGAGCCTCCGCGTGCCGACGCGTGCCGGCTTGTCGCAGCGCCCGCAGAGCGGCTGCACGTTCGAGATGTGCAGGGGGGCTTCCTTCTCGATGATGCCGCCCTGCTGCGTCCCGCGCGGCTTCGTGTGACGCTTCACCAGGTTGATCCGCTCGACGACGACGCGGTCCGACCGCGAGAGGAGCCGCAGCACCTTCCCGGTCTTGCCGCGCTCGCGGCCCGCGATGACCATCACCATGTCGTCCTTGCGCACTCGGGCGAGGGCCATCAGAGCACCTCCGGCGCGAGCGAGATGATCTTCATGAACCGCTTCGCGCGGAGCTCGCGGGCGACGGGTCCGAAGATGCGGGTCCCGATGGGCTCGCGGGCGTTGTCGATCAGCACGGCAGAGTTCGTGTCGAAGCGGATGTAGGAGCCGTCGGCCCGGCCGACCTCCTTCGCGGTCCGCACGACCACGGCCTTCATGACCTCGCCCTTCTTCACCTTGGCGTTCGGAATCGCCTCCTTGACGGACACCACGATGATGTCGCCCAGGCTCGCGTACTTCCGCTTGCTGCCGCCGAGCACCTTGATGCAGAGCACCTTGCGCGCCCCGGAGTTGTCGGCGACGTCGAGGACGGTCTCCGTCTGGATCATGTGGTCGGCCCGCCCTCCGTCGCGGCGTCCGCTTCCGCCTTCGCCGCCGCCGCGGCCTTCTCGGCCTCGGCGGTGGCGATCACGTCGGCGAGCGCCTCGCTCCGCGAGAGGATCGCCTGCACGGCCCAGCGCTTGTCGCGCGACAGGGGACGCGTCTCGATCAGCCGCACGCGGTCGCCGAGCTGGCACTTGTTCTGCTCGTCGTGCGCCTTGTAGCGATCGCGCTCGCGCTGGTACTTGCGGTACTGCGCGTGCCGCACGAGACGCTCGACGACGACGACGACCGTCTTGTCCATCTTGTTCGAGACCACCACGCCCTCGCGGATCTTCCGTCGGCCGGTCATTTCGTCGCTTCTCCCTGCCGCTCGCGCAGCAACGTCTTCACGCGAGCGAGCGTCCGGCAGCTCTCGCGGAGCTTCATGGGGTTCGTGAGCTGCGCCGTCGCGCGACGGAGCCGGAGGTGGAAGATCTCGTCGGTGAGGTCGCGTTCGCGCACGCGCAGCTCGTCCACCGAGAGACCCCTGAGCTCGCCGATCTTCATGCCGTGGCTCCCGTGGCCACGGCCGCGTGGCGCTCGCGGACCTGCGTCATGACCGAGAGCTTCGCGGCGGCGAGCTTGAGCGCGGCGCGGGCGGCGGTGGGCTCGACGCCTTCCCTCTCGAACAGGATGCGACCCGGCTTCACGACGGCCACCCACACCTCGGGCGCGCCTTTGCCCTTGCCCATGCGCGTCTCGGCCGGCTTCTTCGTGAGCGGCTTGTCGGGGAACACCCGGACCCAGACGCGTCCGCCGCGCTTGATGGCGCGCGTGAGCGCGACGCGCGCGGCCTCGATCTCACGGGCCGTGAGCCACGCGCGATCGACGGTCTGCAGCCCGAAGTCGCCGAACGCGAGGCCGCTGCCGCGCCACGCGGTGCCGCGGCGGCGTCCCTTCTGCATCTTTCGCCACTTGACCTTCTTCGGAGCGAGCATGAGTCCCGTCCTGCGCTAGACGCCGAGCGCCGCGCGCTGCTCCTCTTCCTGGCGCGTGAGCACCTCGCCACGGAAGATCCAGACGCGCACGCCGATCACGCCGTACGTGGTCTTCGCCTCGGCGACCCCGTAGTTGACGTCGGCACGCAGCGTGTGCAGCGGCACGCGTCCCTCGCGATACCACTCGCGGCGCGCAATCTCCGATCCGCCGAGGCGACCCGACGACTGGATGCGGACGCCGAGCGCGCCCATGCGCATGGCCCGCGCGACCGCTTCCTTCATGGCGCGGCGGAACGCGACCCGACGCTCGAGCTGCAGCGCGACGTTCTCCGCGACGAGCTGTGCGTCGACGTCGGGACGGCGGACCTCGTGGATGTTGATGAACGTTTCCTTCTCGGTGAGGCGCTGGAGCTCGGCCTTGAGCTTCTCGATCTCCGCGCCTTTCTTCCCGATGACGATCCCCGGCCGCGCCGTGTGGATGTTGATCTTCGCCTTGTTCGCCGCGCGCTCGATCTCGATCTTGGAGACGCCGGCGTGGTAGAGGCGCTTTTTCAAGAAGTTCCGGACTTTGATGTCCTCGTGCAGGAGCTCGGGGTACTCGCGGCGCGCGAACCAGCGGGAGTCCCAGCCCTCGATGACACCGAGACGGAATCCTTTCGGATGAACCTTCTGACCCACGTTCTTACGCCTCCGCGCCGCGACGGCGCTCGTCGACGACGACCGTGATGTGGCTGGTGCGCTTGAAGACCGGTGTGGCGCGGCCGTGCGCGCGCGGGAGGAACCGCTTGCCCGTGGGGCCCTCGTCGACGTAGGCCTTCTTCACGAAGAGCGCGTCGACGTCGACGCGGCTCGTGTGCTCGGCGTTCGCGATGGCAGACTTGAGCGTCTTCGCGACGATCTTGGCGCCGCGCTTCGGCGTGAACTGCAGGATGCCGAGCGCGTCCTCGACGCGCTTGCCGCGGATCAGGTCGACGATCAGGCGGGCCTTCTGCGCCGTCAAGCGCGCGTAGCGGGTGCTCGCACGGGACTCCATGCGCTACCCTCTCCTCGGCGCGGCCGCCGCCCCGGGTGCCGCCGGCGCGGGCGCCGCGCCCGGCGCCGTCTCGACCTTGGCCTTGCGGTCGCCCGAGTGGCCGTGGAACGAGCGCGTGGAGGAGAATTCGCCGAGCTTGTGGCCCACCGCGTTCTCGGTGACGAACACCGGGATGAACTTGTGCCCGTTGTGCACCGCGAACGTGAATCCCACCATGTCCGGCGTGATGGTCGAGCGACGCGACCACGTCTTCACGACGCGCTTCTCGCCCGACGCGATCATGGCCTGCACCTTCTTGGCGAGGTGGAGGTCCACGAACGGTCCCTTCTTTACGGAGCGTGCCACGGTCGCGTCTCCTCGTCGCCCGTCGCCTAGCGGCCCTTCCGCCGCTGGACGATGTACTTGTTCGTCCGCTTGTTGTGCCGCGTCTTGTAGCCCTTGGTGGGCTTGCCCCACGGCGTTTGCGGGTGGTTGCCCTTGGAGCGGCCTTCGCCGCCGCCGTGCGGATGGTCGACCGGGTTCATGGCGATGCCGCGCACCGTGGAGCGCCGGCCGAGCCAACGCACCCGCCCGGCCTTGCCGTACGAGATGTTCTCGTGGTCCAGGTTTCCGACCTGCCCGATCGACGCCCGGCACGACGCCCGCACGCGACGGAGCTCGCCGGACGGCATCTTCAGGAGGGCGTAGTCGCCTTCCTTCGCCATGAGCTGGATGGCGGTGCCGGCGGCGCGACACAGTTGGCCGCCGCGGCCCTGCTTCAGCTCCACGTTGTGCACGATCGTCCCGAGCGGGATGTTCGACAGGGGCAGGCTGTTGCCGGGCTTGATGTCGGCCTGCGGGCCGGTCTCGACGCGATCGCCGACATTGAGACCGACCGGCGCGAGGATGTATCGCTTCTCGCCGTCGGCGTAGTAGAGGAGCGCAATCCGCGCCGAGCGATTCGGGTCGTACTCGATGCCCTTCACGACCGCCGGCACGCCGTTCTTGTCGCGCTTGAAGTCGATCATCCGGTAGCGGCGCTTGTGGCCACCGCCGCGGTGGTAGGCGGTGACGCGACCCGTGTTGTTCCGGCCGCCCGACTTGGCGAGCGGACCCAGGAGCGACCGCTCCGGCGTCGTCTTCGTGATCTCGGCGAAGTCGTAGCCGGTCTGGAACCGGCGCCCGGCCGACGTGGGACGATACTGCACGGTGGCCATCGGCTAGGCTCCCTCGAAGAATTCGATCCGCGAGCCCTCGGCGAGCGTCACGTAGGCCTTCTTCCAGTCGGATCGCCGGCCGGCCGTCTTGCCGACCCGGCGCATCTTGCCGAGGACGCGGCTCGTCCGGACCTTCTCGACCTTGACTTTGAAGAGGCGCTCGACGGACTGGCGGTTTTCGACCTTGTTGGCGCGCGGATCGACCCGGCAGAGGACCTGGTTCCCGATCTCGTTCACCAGCGTGCCCTTCTCGGTGATGATCGGGCTCTTGATGACGTCGACGATGTTCATGCCGCCTCTCCCAGCCGGGCGACGAGCTGTTCGAGCGCTTCGCGGGTGAGGACGAGCGTGTGGTGGTTGAGCACGTCGTACACGTTCAGGCCGCCGACGAGGAGCACCTTCACCTTGGGGAGGTTTCGCGCCCCGAGCATGACGGGCTCGTTGGCCGAGCCCAGGACGACGAGCACGCTGCCCTCGATGCCGAGGCCGCGGAGGCACTCGGCCATCTGCTTCGTCTTCGGTGCGGCGAGCGTGATGCCGTCGACCACGACGAGCTTGCCCTCGCCGTGCCGCGCCGCCAGCGCCGACCGCAGCGCCGCGCGTCGCGCCGACTTGGGCAGCTGGTACGCGTAGCTCCGCGGTTGCGGGCCGAAGATGATGGCGCCGCCGGCGAAAATGGGAGAGCGGATGCTCCCCGCACGCGCGCGTCCGGTGCCCTTCTGCTTCCACGGCTTCTTGCCGCCGCCCGAGACGAACCCGCGCGTCTTGGTCGCGTGCGTGCCCGCCCGCCGCGAGGCGAGCTGGCTCACGACCATGGCGTGGAGCAGGCCCTCGCGGATGGGACCGGACAGAACGGATGCCGGGACGTCGATCTGGCCGACGGCGGCGCGCGTCTGCGACACGACGGGAATGCTGATCGAGCCTTCGGCGGTCACGACGTCACCCCCGCACCGTCGGCGACCACCCGCGCCTTCGGCCGGTGCACGAGCACGGTGCCGTTTCGCGAGCCGGGGACCGAGCCCCGCACGAGCAGCAGGTTCTCGTCGGCCCGGACGGCGACGACCTCGATGTTGGCCGTCGTGATTCGCTCGGCGCCGTAGCGGCCGGACATGCGCTTCCCCTTGAAGACGCGACCGGGGAACGAGCGGTTGCCGATCGAGCCACCGTGCCGGAAATACTCGTGCGTGCCGTGCGACGCCGGAAAGCCGCTGAAGCGGTGACGCTTGATGACGCCAGCGGTGCCACGCCCCTTGCTGACGCCCGTCACCTGAACGCGCTGGCCCGGGCTGAAGACGTCGGCCACCGTGAGCGCCGCGCCGACCGCCGGGACGTCGCCGTCGCCGAGACGGAACTCGCGAAGGACGACGAAGGCAGCGGTACCGGCCTTCTTGAACTGGCCGCGCATGGGCTTCGAGAGTGCCTTGTCGGCTCGCGCGCCGAAGCCGAGCTGCGCGGCGGTGTAGCCGTTGCGCTCGG
>JACXTT010012156.1_pt1 | contig 11434 bp, 9 predicted proteins | sample 9270951 | NCBI WGS metagenome assembly JACXTT01 (sample SAMN15532306, study PRJNA645909) | rock metagenome | isolation source: weathered quartz diorite | place: Puerto Rico | collected 2017-06-21 | reverse complement strand
GGAAGGTGAAATCCGACGTGCGCATGCCGCTCTTCTACGGAGCGCTAGTAGGAATCCTGTTGTTGTGGAGACTGGGAGATTGGTTTTTCAAGCGGCGTTCTGCCGCTGGCGCGAAACTCTCGCCGCAGCACGCCCCCGCCAACCCGGCTCAGTAAGCAGAATCAAATAAACAGAGATGGTTGCAAGCTCGATTCTCAAGCCGGAACCGGTGTCGCCGGGGCCTTCCTTCTCTTCTTGTAGCTGTCCACGGCGAAGAACACCCCGGCAAGCAGAACGCCAATGCCCATCATGAGTGTTCCAGCCATTCTGTCGTCCCCGGGCGCGCGCCCTGCGTGGACCACCCACACCGTGTCCGCCACTGCCATGCCGTTCTTTTCGAAGGCATACTTCACGTCGCCTTCCAGCCCTTTGTCGGCGATTCCGCGAACCGTAACGCTGCCGTCTGCTTCGGCGCGCAATCGCTTGTGGGCGTCCTTTTCATTTACGCCCACCACTAGCCGCACCGGGGGTTTCCCGATTGCTTCGGTGTACATGGGAATGTACAGATAGCTTTCTTTGTTCAGATACGTCCCACCCAGGTGACCTCGCACGTCGGCATACACAACCCGCGATTTCAGCTTTCCCCCCTCAAAGTCCACGGTAGTCAGTTGCTGCAAGCTGCCAGCTTGAGTCCCATTGAGGTACATCCATCCGCCGATTCCCACAACAATCAAAGGAGCGGCGTACCGTATATACCGCAGCCAAGGCTGCGGAACCGCCGGATTCACGACGGGAGCTGCCTCTACAGGCCCACCCGCTGGACCTGGAACCGGTCTTTCCGCGCCTCTCAAAACCACTTTGATCACTCCGGCAATCCCCAGGAAGCCGAGGATGATCACCATCGCCGTCAGCTTCGGCACGTAGTAGCCGAACCACTTTATCTGCAATTCCGCCAGATAGCGGTAAGGGCCCGAGTACGTAAAAGCCCAATACAGGGTGACGCCCACCATCGCCATCACTGCAATCGCCGCCCATTTGCTGTTCTTAGGAGCTTCCGGATTCATGGTTTGCCTCCGGCCAGGTCTGTAGCTATGCCCTTATTTTCTCAGGCTCGATACGCGGCGTGATCTGGTTCGCCGTACATCTGTTTTCTATGGCAAACCGTACGGAAGGACAGGCGGACTTATGGAATTGCTAGTTGACGTTGCTCAAGGAATTTCCGTCCTGGAATTCCACTCCCCAGAACCGTGGCGCCGGGGTGAGAAACTCGATGCCTACGCGCTGCCCCTTTTCAACGGGTTCACCCAGGTAAACGACCCGGCATTCTTGCTCTTCCTGCGTCAGCGGGTTTGTGAGCACCAGCATCTCGCCGTTGTCCACTTCATGCTTCAAGAGCAGCAAGCCGCCGTGCGCGCTCACCACTACGGTTTCGCAAGTTTCCCTGAACTTCTTGCGGTCGTGCGTGCGCCCTTGCGCCTGTACGCGAATCTTGTGGAAGGCTCTCGCGCTTCGTCTTGGTGTTTCGGAGATGACTTCGTTCATGACGCCATATTCAGGCTGCCACTTCCTCATCGTCAATCTGGCCTTCGGTACAGGTGTTTTCCATTGGAAAACGCCCGGATCCCGCGCCGAATTTCAAATGTCTACACGGTCAATTGATGCCGTGCACCGTACCGGGCCAGAACTTCGTCCAGCTCCTGAGGCCGTATCGGTTTACTGAGATAGGCGTCCATGCCTGCGGCAAGGCACTTTTCGTGGTCGCCTTTCATAGCGTGCGCCGTCAACGCCACAATAATCTGGTGCAGGCCGCTGCTCTTTTCCTTCTTTCGAATGGCGGCCGTAGCTTCAAACCCGTCCATTCCCGGCATCTGCACGTCCATCAAGACGATGTCGAAGGCGTCTTTTTCCAGGGCGGACAGGACTTCTTTGCCGTTGCCAGCTACCACGACTCGATGTTTCCTTTTTTCCAGCAGCCGCACAACCAAACGCTGATTCACCAGGTTGTCTTCGGCTATCAGGATCCGCAGAACCTCCGAATGATCCCGCGCGTCACCCAGCGAGTAGCGCGTAACCAGAGGAATCATGCCTTCTTGCTCGCGAGCCCCAAGCACTCTCGCAATGGCCTCGCGCAACTCGGATTGCCGGATGGGCTTCAGCAAATATGCGGACACTCCCAGTTTCTGGCAGCGTTCGGCGTCCCCGCGATGGCCTGCCGAGGTAAGCATCATGATCGTACCTGTGCACAATTCGGGCCTTTCGCGAATGTGCTCCACAAGTTCGAACCCGTCCATCTGCGGCATGTGCATGTCCGTGACAATCAATCCGAAGGCTTGCCCTTCATTCCGCGCTGAAGCCAATTCTGCGAGCGCCTGTTTTCCGCCTTCGACGCTCACAGGGACCATCTCCCAACGTTTCAGCATTCCTTCCAGGATTCGCAGATTCGTGCGGTTATCGTCCACCAAAAGAACGCGCACGCCGCGCAAAATTTCCGGGGGCGCCGGACTCCCTACTTTTATTTCCTTCTGATCTGCAGTTTGCAGCCGCACCGTGAAGTGGAACTGGCTTCCCCGGCTTTCTTCGCTCTCTACCCAAATTTGCCCGCCCATCATACTTACGAGCCGGGCTGAAATCGTAAGTCCCAGCCCCGTGCCGCCGTATTTCCGCGTCGTCGAATTGTCTGCTTGAGAGAAGGGATCAAAAATCATCTTCCGTTTGTCTTCGGGAATACCGATTCCGGTATCCGATACGGTGAAATGCAGGATCAACTCGCGCCCATCCCGGGCTCCCTGCCGCACCTTCACAACGATTTCGCCTTCATCCGTGAATTTGATGGCGTTACCAACGAGGTTCAAGAGCACCTGCCGCAGCCGGGTAATATCGCCTCGCGCAGCTTCCGGGACCTCGGGAGCCACTTCGCAGAGAAGCTCCAGTCCTTTTTCATCCGCGCGAACGGCAAGCGTCTTCAGCGCTGACTCCAGGCTGTCGCGCACGTCGAAATCAATGAACTCCAGGTCGATCTTGCCGGCTTCAATCTTTGAAAAATCGAGAATGTCGTTGATTACGGCAAGCAAGGAATCCGCTGAGAACTTCACGGTTTCCAGGTACTCTCTTTGTTCCCGATCCAGCTCCGTTTCCAGGGCTAGATCCGTCATGCCCATGATGCCGTTCAGCGGCGTGCGGATTTCGTGGCTCATGTTGGCCAGAAACTCGCTTTTCGCCCGGCTGCCCGCCTCTGCCGCTTCTCGGGCCCTTTGCATTTCCACCTGGGTTTTCTTCAGGTGAGTGATATCGTGCCCGATTCCCACGAGGGCAATCACTTTGCGGTTTTTGTCGAGAAGGGGCACTTGCGTGGTCAAAACGTGGCTTAAATTGCCTTGGGGATCGAGGCCGGCTTCTTCGCGGTTAATCTCCGCCTGGCCGGCGCGAATCACCCTCTGCTCGTCTTCAAAGAAAGTAGTGGCCAATTCGCGAGGATAGAAGTCGAAATCGGTCTTCCCCAGAAGCTCCTCAGGGCCTTTCGCGCCCATTTGCCGCGCCACCGACATGTTCGCCAGCAGGAATCGGCAGTCCGTGTCCTTCACGTACATGTAGTCCGGCACGTTGTCGATAAGAGCGCGCAGTATTTGCCTCTCTGCCGAAAGAGCTTCCTCTGCTCCAATTCTTTCGGCAACCTCGAGCCGTAACTTCTCTTCGATCTGCTTTAGCTTGGTAATGTCCGACCGTATGGCAATGTACTGGAGCTGGTTTCCGTGTCCGTCGGAAAAAGGAACAACAGTGGTGTCCGACCAGTAGAGAGTCCCGTCCTTGGCTTTGTTTTGTACTTCACCCTTCCAAGACCGCCCGCTCTTGATGGTGTGCCATAAGTCGTCAAAGAATTCCTTGTGATGGTGCCCGGAATTCACGATCCTATGAGTCTTGCCAATCATTTCCTCACGACTGTACTTCGACACAGCGCAGAATTTTTCGTTCACAAACGTGATGATACCTTCGGGGTCTGTGCGCGATACATTGCAGTGCTGGTCTAAGGCAAACTTGAAGTCTTCCAGTTCCTTTAGAGAGATTTGCAGTCTTTCCTCCGTCTGCTTTCTCTGCTCAATCTCCAACTGCAATTCTCTTGTGCGTGCTTCTACACGGACCTCGAGGTCGTCATTCATTTCCTTAAGCCTGTTGTCTCGCTCCTGAATGCGTTCCAGCATTCCATTGAAGGAACGGACGAGTCTGCCAACCTCATCATTGTTTTGCGGGATTGCCCGCACCGAGTAGTTCTCCTCCTTGGACACCTTCCCCGCCACATCCGCCAATTGCAGAATCGGTTCCGTGATGAGCCGAAGCAGCCTTGAAGAGAGGAATCCGGTTGTCAAAATGGAAAGGAAAAGGGCCAATGCGGAGATCTCCATGTACTCGCGCATCCTGGCCTGAAGCTCCGTGAGATCCGAAACGATGGAGATCGACCCGAGCTTCGCTCCCTTAAAGAATATGGTTCGATGAAGATTAAGAGAGTCCGCCGTAAAGTGCGCACCATCGTTTTCTGAAAAAGGGATATGGAAGTCATTATCGATTCCAGACCGCCGGTACTCGGCGAGGATCTTGCCATCGCCACTATAAAGACATGCGGCCATAATGCGGCGCTCCGCTGCAAGCTCGCCTAGCACGTCCTCCGCCCATTTTTGTTCATGAAAGGCCAATGGGACATGGCTGTTTGCCCCAACGCTGTCAGCAAGGACAGAAAGCTCTCCGGTCAGAGTACGCCGGAAAGTTGCTCGCACATAAAATTCAAACGTTGCGTAGACAATCCCCAGCCCGAGCAGGCTACTGCACAAGACCACAAGCGTCAGTTGGCGTCGAATGGAATTGCTGAATAGTTGCATCTCAGGTTTCTTTTCGTGCGCGCTTCCCTGCCTGGCGAGCCTACGCCACGCGGCAAACCTTGCAGTTTGGCCTGCTCCGGCACGGAGTTGTCCTCCGACCAGACTCCTGCGGCGTACACGAACACCTAAGGGGCCATGCACCTGGCCGACCAAAGACTCTCTCTTTCTCAGGCCCTAAGGCTTTATTCCTCAGTGCTTTAAAATGCAACGCACTCTCTGAAAACGGCTCTTTGTGCCAAATCGGAGCAGCTGTTCCAATTTCTCTCGCCGGATAAAGCCGCGCAGATTCTCGAAAGTGGCCCACGCCCAGAACGGCCTCGCCTTGTGCCCGGGAAAGGGCGGCCATAAAATACCAAGGGCGGCCAGGCCGAGGTCCGGACTTATCCGCCGCCGCAATATTCGTTTCAACTTTTCCGTTAGATTAGTTTTGTATTCTTAGTTCGAGAGGACTCTCGTCCCCTGAGGACCTTCTATGAATCTTGTTGAATGGATTGACAGTTCGCGCGACCAGCACCTTGCGGAACTCACTGAATTTCTGCGCATTCCAAGCATCAGCGCCAAGAGCGAACACAAGCCGGACATCGAACGAGGCGCCCGCTGGGTCGCCGACCATTTGCGCGCCGCCGGATTCAAAACCGTGGAGATCGTTCCCACAAACCTGCACCCTCTTGTTTATGCCGAATCTTTGGAAGCCCCCGGGCAGCCAACCATCCTCTTTTACGGGCATTACGATGTGCAGCCGCCCGAACCTCTCGATCTCTGGACCTCTCCTGCGTTCGAGCCTACGGTTCGCAACGGGAACCTCTTTGGCCGCGGAACCGCCGATGACAAAGGTCAAGTTCACATCCATCTGAAAGCATTCGAATCGCTTCAGAAGGTCAACGGCAAGCTTCCAATCAACGTGAAAGTGTTAATCGAAGGCGAAGAGGAAGTCGGCAGTGTCAGTCTCTGGGATTACGTCCAGAAGAACAAAGCGAAATTGAAAGCCGATGCGCTCGTCGTGTCTGACACGTCGATGCTGGGGAAGGGCGTACCATCAATTACGTACGGGCTTCGCGGGTTGAACTACTACCAGATTGAACTCACGGGTCCGGAACGCGATTTGCACTCCGGCGTGTACGGCGGCGCGGTGCCAAACCCTCTCACGATACTCACCGAGCTTTTCGCCAAGTTGCATGACAAGAATTTTCGTGTCACGGTTCCAGGCTTTTACGATCAAGTCGCGAAGCTTTCCGCATCAGAGCGCAAATCTCTCAATTCCCTTCCCTGGAAGAAAAAGGATTTTGCAACGGCCGTCGGCGCGCCCGCCTATTGCGGTGAGAAAGGTTTCACCACCGTCGAGCGACTTTGGACGCGCCCGACTCTTGAACTAAACGGCATCTGGGGCGGCTATCAAGGCGAAGGCGCCAAGACCGTCATTCCATCAAAGGCGTTTGCAAAGTTTTCCACGCGCCTCGTCCCGAACCAGAACCCCGACAAGATCGCCCAGCTCGTCGAAAGGCACATTCGAAAGCTGCTGCCGAAAACAGTTCATTGCAAATTTGAAGTCTTGAGCAAAGGAAAACCGTGGGCGGCCCCGTACCACAATCCGATTTTCCAGAAAGCGCAAGCTGCGCTGGAAAGAGGCTTCGGGAAAAAAGCCGTATTTATCCGCGAAGGCGGCTCGATCCCCTTCGTCACGCAAATGTACGACACCTTCAAAGTGCCGTGCGTGCTCCTCGGCTTTGGCCTGCCCGACGAAAACGCCCACGCCCCTGACGAGCACATCGCTCTTGAAAACTATTTCGGCGGCATCAAAGCGGTCGCCCACTTTTACGCCGATCTGGCCAAACGATAGAAGTGCTGGCGTCAGGCGGCAGCTATTTCATGCCTGGACATCAATTGAGGAATTCCACGCGCGAGCCCTTTTATCGGCTCGCAAGTTCCCCGAAATGCGTTCCAACCGCATTTTTAGCGGGGTTTTCCACACCCCTCGTCAAAAAACCTTATTTTTCGGGCCTTTTTTTGCGATTTTCCCTTGCGTTCCAGGTTTTCCTTGGCTATAGTCCTTCCCGGCCCGAGTATTTCACGCACAATTTAAGGGGTAGCCGACTCGGAGCCTGCTTCGATCGCATCGGGGCCTGCCTCGATTACCTCGAAGTGGAAAGCAAAATCAGGAGGATACGCACTAGATGTCCAAGCCACTGAGCAAGACGAAAATCGTTGGGCATATCGCCGAGAAAGTCGGAACTCCGAAGAAAACCGCAGCCATGTTTTTTGACGAGCTCTTCAAGCTTGCTGTGAAAGAAGCCAAGGGCGCCGCGGGCAAATTCGTGATTCCGGGCCTCGGCCGCTTGGTCAAAGCGCACCGCAAGGCGCGCATCGGCCGCAACCCCCAGACGGGCGAGCAGATTAAGATCAAGGCGAAGACTGTGGTTCGCCTGCGTCCGTCGAAAGCGTTAAAAGACGCCGTCCTGAAGTAGTCTGTAGTCTTCTCAGAGTTTTAGCCCCCGGTTGGCCTGAGGCCTCAGGTCAACGGGGGTTTTTCTCTTTGTGGAATGGAAATGCCGGTGCAAGTTCTCGCGAGTCAGCGCGCAAACAAAGAGCCAAGAACTAAGAGCTGAAAACTGTCAATCAAAGTGTTTTAACGTAAGCAACCACGTCTTTAATTTGCGCAGGTTCCAGCGAATCCTTCATCCCAGGCATTTGCGAATCGCCGTTCTCAATCCACTTGGTCAGCGAGTCCGTCGTCACCTTGTTTCCGTTCACGGTGAACGTTCCGCGCTTGGAAATTCCTTTCAGTCCCGGGCCGATTTTCTTTTCTTCCTTGTCCGCGAAATGGCACATGGCGCATTTCTGCTCGAACACTTCTTTGCCCTTTGCCGCTGATCCCCCCGAAGCGTGGCTCGAGCTTTTCTTCGGGGCCTCCTTTGCCGGCGGGTCCTGCGCCAACACGGCGCACGCCAGAGCCAGAACAGCGATCCCAAGTAGTAGAAGATTCCGCCTCACGATTCCTCTCCTTCGTCTGCGCAAATTAAGGTGCCGGCGATTCCGGACCGGCCTCGTTCCCCGAACTCACCCATTCTCTCTTTTTACTTTGCGAATTTCCACTGGCGCCCTCCGCAATGCCGGTTAAGAATGGTTGCGCCACTCACTTGCTCTGGTATTTGCACCTGTGTACCCGGCAGGAAGTACAGGTTCCCTCCTTGCACGACTTTGACTTTCGTACTCTTTACCCCGCGCAAATCGTTGTGATAACTAAGTCTCATGAGCATGGAGACCCTCACGCGCGCGTGGGAAATCCTGCAAGACGCCTACCAGGCCCAAATGGAAGGCGATTACGATCGCGCCGTCGAACTTTATCAATCTTCGCTGAAACTGCATCCAACTGCCGAGGCCCACACGTTTCTGGGCTGGACTTACCATTTTCAGGGGCGGATTGACGAAGCCATTGCCGAGTGCAAGCGCGCCATTGAGCTCGACCCCGATTTTGGCAACCCTTACAACGACATTGGCGCGTACTTGATCGAGCAAGAGCGCTACGATGAGGCGATTCCCTGGCTCGAACGCGCTACGGAAGCGCGCCGTTACGAACCGCGGCATTTTCCGCATTACAACTTAGGCCGCGCTTACCTCGGCAAAGAAATGTACAGCAACGCCATGCGCTGCTTCCAGGAAGCCCTGCAAATCGAGCCGCGCTATTCGCTCGCGCGCCAGGCCCTCGCCTCTCTCCGCCGCATGGTCAACTGACGGCCCCGATCCTTTGTAGAGGCCGGGCTTAAGCCCGGCGTTGATCTAGTGAACCCGCTGAAAATCAGACCGCGGACTCTCTGGCGCTTGGTTTTACAATGCGGTCATAAATCCACAGCAATAACGCCGTCAGAAGGCCTACACCCGAGATCATCCACCATGCGCGCTGCGGTTGGTGCGCCACTTCCGCGAATTGATGCATTACTCTGCCTCCAAACCATCCTCCTATCAGCGAGCCGATCCCAATCGGCAGAAACGCAAAGCCCATGTACGTTCCCTGCTGTTCGGCCGGAGCCAGCTTCGCAATGTACTCGTAATAGCGCGGCGCTTGAATGATTTCGCCCAGGGCGAGGACGACAATGGATAGAACCGCGCCGACCACCGTTGGTCGAAACGCAATGATCAGCCAGCAAAGCGAAGAAACCAGTGTCCCCAAAATCACGGCGCCAAAGGGTGCAATCTTACGCGTCAAGTGGTTGACCACCAGAGTTAGACAAATAACTGTAAGGCCGTCAGTAACGAGGATGCGTTCGACACTCGCGTTAGGATCGATATACGTGTGTATGAATCCGGGCAGGGAAATGTATTGCTGCCAGAAAACAATCCAATACCCGGTGAAAATCAAAAGGAAAAGCATGAACTTTGGGTTCGAGAGCACGGTCAGGAAATTGTGGGTGACCTGCGCAATCGAAGGCGGTGGAGCATCATCCGCTTTGCGCGGCTCACGGAAGAAAAACAGCACCAGGAAGAACATCGCGAATACGCTGGCCGAAGCGACCGCAAAAACCTTCTCTACTCCCAGATGATCGTGCGCCCAACCTGCCACATAGGGTCCGGCAGTACCGCCGATGTTGACCAGAGTGTAGTAAATCGAGTAGCCCACGGTGCGCACATTTTCTTTTGAAGAGCGCGCGGTGGTTCCCACAACGCAGGGTTTCACCAGCGCAATCCCCAGCGCGGGAAGAATCAGGACGCATCCCACAAACAAGCTCAAGGGCATTGCGTTACGAATCGGGGCCAGCCAGGACGCTCCAATCGAGCCGATTAGGAAATAAGCGGCAGCAAGAATGAGGTAAGCCAGGGACAGAGCGCGCCGAAAACCCAGCTTGTCCGCCACCGCACCGCCAAATATCGCTAGAAACCAGACCATGCCGCCAAAAATCCCCGTGAGCGTCCCAGTTTGTTCGGTGGAGAAATTCAGCTTTCCCTGCAAATACAGCGCAAGTGAAGCAAATGCCCCGTAATAGGAGAGGCGCTCGAAGATTTCGCTGATGTTGGCCACCCAGAACGGCCGCTCGAAGCCGTCGCGAATCTCCGTAAGCCTTTGGCTTAAGCTCATTTGGCCTCCCCGGATGCGCGCCGGGATGATAGTCGAGGAAAGAGTGAAGGTAAAGGATGGGCCGCGCTAAGCGTCTGCATTGGAGAAAACGGGCTTTGGTGAATGGTAGAATCTCGCACGCTAATTGGAAGGGACATGAGAAGCAGAAGCCAACTTCGGGCCGGAGTAGCATTGCTTTTATCGATGGCTGCGGCAACAACATTGATGGGGCAGAGAGCAGCAGCACAGGAGGCTGTGCCTACCACCGCAGAAGAGCTTTCCGCGATCGCCGAGCGCGGCAGACTGCTCTATGAGTACGACCAGGCTGCTTGGCACGCTAGTGATGCCGTGCAGTTGGCGAACCCAAAGAACGTCGAAGGGCAACGCTACATCGCGAAGAAAGAAAACGGCAAGTGGACTGTGGTCTTCGGGAAATTGAATGAGAACCGCACCCGCTTCGATATTTCCTACGAAGCGGATGAGCAGGCGACACTGCGCCAATTCGTCGTGCGGCAGGAACCAGCTGAACGTCAAGGAGAAGGATTCTTTCTGCATGCGGCCCGCGCCATTGAAGCGGCCATGAAAGACTTTGGCTCAGCGAACCGGCCCTACAACGTAGCCGTGCTGCCAGCGCCTACCGAGCAACTCTGCGTTTACATTTATCCCGCGCAGACCAAGGCTCGCGTTTATCCGCTGGGAGGCGACGTGCGGTACCTGGTAAGCTCCGACGGAATGAAAATCCTGGAAAAGCGCCAAATGCACAAAACCATCATTGAAACGACGCCACAAGCAGGGAAGAATACTGTCGCAGGGCTCCACACGCACATCTTGAGCGATCTGCCGGAAGACACGGATGTCTTTCACGTGCTGACGCAGGATCCGCCTCTGCCGGAGTTCGTGGGAACTCCTCATTTCGCGTACAAAGTGAACACCGATGGAACCATCCAGATCGAAAAGGGTGGTAAACGGAGAAAATAGCGCAATCCGTCAGAACAGACGGGAGTGGAAGGCGAGTGAAGCGGGAATGTGGGCGGCGAAGTAGCCGGGGTCGTGGCGGCCCGGATAAATGTGAAACTCGTGGGCAATCTTGCGCGCCGTGAGGATTTTGTCGAGCGTGGCGGCGCCGGCCTCAAAGCCGTAATCGTCCTGGTCGCCGCAATCGAAATAAATCTTCAGGCCGGCGAGATTGGCGGAGTGCGCCAGGGTTAGCGGACTGTTGGCGTTCCAGAACGCGATGTCCGGAGGAATCCCAAAAACTGCGCCGAGAACCCGAGAACGTGGAGACTGCGGTCCACTCACAAAAGCTGGAAGCTTCTCGATCAAGGCGCCGCTATGTGCGCTCACGGAACTGAAAAGCTGCGGGTGGCGAAAAGCAAGATGCAAAGCGCCGTAGCCTCCCATCGAAACTCCGGAAATTGCCCGATTGGCTCGGCCCGCTGAGGCGCGATATTTCTTTTCGATAAAGGGGAAAAGCTCCCGCAACAAGAAATCTTCGTAGCGGACATTTCCGTCCTTGGAGTTGATATAAAAACTCGCGCCG
>JACXTT010012155.1_pt1 | contig 11434 bp, 10 predicted proteins | sample 9270951 | NCBI WGS metagenome assembly JACXTT01 (sample SAMN15532306, study PRJNA645909) | rock metagenome | isolation source: weathered quartz diorite | place: Puerto Rico | collected 2017-06-21 | reverse complement strand
GACAAAGAAAGGGGGGGCGGGGGGTGGAAAAAATTAAAACGAAACCCAAAGGTCTTGACAAGGTCGTTAAGGAAATGGGATCCAGGAGGGTCGGTCGTAGGGACTTGGACGGACGGTGTCGGATCGGTTTCGGCAGGCATTGGCCGGGCGGCCGCGATTCGGGCCGGCTCAGCCTGCTGAGCTTTTCCTGTCTGGGTGTCGGCGACCAGGGCGGCAGCACCACCAGCTGCGCCTCTCAGGAAATTGCGACGATCTATCGAAATCTTCTTGGATTTTGCCATGGCGCTCCTTGCTCAAAAGCATCTGGCTGAATTGAGCAAAGTATAGCACCATGGCCTGCCGAACTGGAGCGGCTGGGATAACAGGATTCGCTACGGCTGAAGCGCCACCGTGGCGTTTCCGGCGGGCCCGCTGTAAATTAACTCGAGGGTGCGAATGCCCTGGGTCTTGCCTCTGTAATCGAAGAAAAGCATCCCGGCCTGCGGTAGGGCGCGATCTCCTTCGAGCATCGAGACTCTGCGGACGCGCTGTTCCATTGCTCGCCGCAGTTCCATGGGCATGTGGGCCGGCGCGGGTGGCGGACCGCCATCACTACCACCACCGCCGCCGCCGAAACTGGTTTTCGATTTCGATTCGGTCTTGGACGGGGGTTCCCACTCGGGATCTTTGAGGGATTTTGATACAAGGTCGAAAGGCTGACTGGACGTCGCTGTCTTCCTGCCGTTGATGCGAAGCGAGAAATCCCCGATCGAAAGTGTCGCTCGCGCTTGTGCCGCGCCGAACAACGCCACCTCGACCACCACAAAGTCATCGGTGGTGTAGGTCCCCTCGGGAGTGGGAACGGAGTGTCCCATGAACTCGGCCGCAATCGTCACCGGGCCGGCCTGCGCCTGCGCTTGATAATCGGTAGGCGCTGCTCTCGGTGGCATGCCTTTCGATTCGTTGACGGGCGCGTCTTTGCTCCGTGCGTCTTGCCCAAACACAAGCAGCGTGCCTGTCACGACGGTGATCAAGCACGCTGCTATGGATGCCGGCGAAAATCGCATTTACGCTTCAAATTACCATAGTCGCGGCGAGGTCGTCGCGGACCTTACCGGCGCCAGTATCCGTCGTAGTAGCGATGACCGTGATAGCGAGGGGCGACCCAATAGCCGCGAGCGTAGGGCGGGCGAGTCCAGTAGCCGGCGCGCCAGTGGTAACGTCCACCGACCGGATACCAATAACCATCGACCCACGTATAACCAGGTCCCGGCGCAGCGGGAACATAGGCGATTGGAGGCGGCGGAGTCGGAAGCGGCGGCGCATAGTAGCCGTAGCCATACGAGGGAGCGTAGCCACCGACACCAATTCCGATCGAGAAGTGTGTTTCCGCAAAAACCGTGCTCCCGGCGAGTAACAGAACAGCCAGCAGTTTCGTTTTCATTTTTCTTTCCTCCTTCTACCGCGGCGGTTGTTACTGCCGCACGACTGGGAAAGAAGCAGCCGATCTGCCAAATCAATATCTATCGAAAAGTGTTGGAGTTACGGGGCGTCAGACACATTTACGATGGCCGAATTCCACCACCATTTGACTGAAACCAGCCATTTGGAGTGTTTACTGGCGTACTAAACTTGGGACGCGGGGAAGCGTCGAATCGGCCTCGTCAACCGGCTCGGAATGAAGGCCCAGTTCGCCGCTCCAGAATTGCAGCCGTCGCGCGCTCTCTTTTCGAGATGCGTCGATTACGTCGGCGCGTGTGAGCAGGTGTGCAGCGATCGACCGCAGCAATTGCGGTGAAAGCCACGTGCAGATTCCCAGGCAGATCTCAGCGATTAGAAGCAGCAGGATTAGAAGATTCATCCTGCATCCAGCATAGGGCCGTTCCGAGGCCGGGTAAATGGCCTTGAGGTTGCGGTACTGAGTAAGCAGGTAATGGTACCGAGGTCGTATCACGTTGAAATATAATGGACGCGGTTTTTGGAGGCCATCATGCCGATCCAAAAAAGGGATGAGGCGGGGAGGATCCGGGAGGACGATCACGGGTGGTTGGACGACGAGCAGCTCGCGAAATGCGCGCGGGCGGATGAAAGCGACCATTTGACTTCCCCCGTTCCGACACGGATGGTTTCTAACGGCGAGTACATGCCGGTCCCGCAAACCGAGAAGCAAAAGCAGGTCGACTTGCGGATTGCAGAGTTGGCGGAATCTGCCGCGAAGAAGTTGGGAATGGACCGGCGCCGATTTCTCGCAAGCACCGGCGGGATGGCCGCCGCATTTCTGGCGATGAACGAAGTCTTCGGGCGTTTCTTCGACGTCTCGCCGATCGAGATGTTCGAGCCGTCAGCGACTCCAATTTCCAGATCGTGCAATTCATCAAGGACGTGTTTCTCGACAGCCAGGTGACAATCGGGATTCTGCGCAGTGTCACGTCGTCGCTGGTGAGCGTGGGCGGCGGCAGCGCGCAATTTCGTGAATGAGATTTCCGGGTCAACTCGGATGCTAGCGCACGGTCTGCTCTACGTCGGCAAAGGCAATTTGCCATACATCGAAGAGCAGATCGCGCAAAACAAACCCGACGCCTGGAAGGGCCACAACATTTCGTACGCAGCCAAGGTGGATACCGATCCAACTAGCCCCATGCAGCAATGGCGGCACGATGACGAAGCGGTGGCGTATCCGACACAGCCGGCCTTCTTCGCGGGTGAATCGCTCGTGGAAGTGAAGTCGGGAAAAATGCGCGAAGGGTGCCGGACATCAGTTGGACCACCGAGTACGCGATCCTGGCCGCGCCATTCAAGAACGCCTACGCCGAGATCGGAACGACGCGGGCATCATCAGTGGTGACGTTCCCGACGGTGGCCACGCACATCATGGGGCAGTTGATGAAATTCATGGGGCCGGACCGGATCGTGTTCGGATCGGATTCGGTGTGGTACGGATCGCCGCAATGGCAGGTCGATGCGTTGTGGCGGTTCCAGATTCCGTAGGACTTGCGCAAGAAATACGGCTATCCGGAATTGACTGTGGATGCAAAGCGCAAGATCCTAGGGCTTAATTCAGCGAAGCTGCGCGGCATCAAGGAAGTGGGAGCGAGAGATCTGGCGAAGAACTATAAACTTGTGCCGAAGGACTACGAGAACAAGATGTCGCGCGAGTTGAAAACCATCATGGAACTGCCGGGCTACACGGCGGACAACATGTCGAAGTTCCGCGAGAAATATGTGGCCATGGGAGGGCGCCGAGCAATCAGCGGTACGGGTGGGTGAGGACGAAACTCTAACCTCGTCACGATTCAGAACGTGAAGCGGATCTGCATCTCCAGACGGCGATTGTCGGCATTCTCGGAAAAACCCTCGCCGTTGTTATTGCCGGCCGATTGATTCGCGCGGCCGAAGAGCGGCGACGTGATATTGCCGATAATCGGTCCGGGATTCGTATGGTTCAACAAATTGCGGAAAGACATGGCGACGCTGAGGTTGTATCGATGGTTGGTCACGGGCCCTCGGATGAATGCGCCCATGCCATTGCCCGTAGCGAGTGACGCGCCGGCTGGCCCGGCCCCCGGAGCAGTTGCGGGCGCAGCATTGGCTTTCGCACCCCCACGCTCGGCGCCAAATCCGAACAGCTTCGCGACTCGCAGGTTCACCGATATCTGACCGGGACCTCGCCCGAAATTGCGAGACAGCAGCTTTTCATCGGGCGTCGGATTAGGATCTAGCAGGCCGTAGGCGGTTTGGATCAGACCGGGCCGGTTGGGATCGGTCGCGATTCCGGGGCGGCCATTGAACAATGTCGTGCCGTACAAATCGTTTCCGGCCGTGATATCGAAGGGCGGACCCGACTGGACCACGACGAACGGACTGAGCCGCACATTCCAGCGTGGGTTGATGGGGCCGCCCACATTGACGCGATGCCGCACGTCGTTGAAGGCCGGACCATATTCACCTCGGAAATCGTATGGATTCGCCGGAAATGTGCTGACGCCGTCCGTGTTGCTCAAGGTTCGATTCAGCAAATAGAATCCGAACAGCGAGAATCCAGAATTCACCCTAGAGGTTACGTTCAAGATCAATTGATTCTGGTTGTAGACGCCTGACGATTCCATCAGAAAAACTGCACTTGGTTTTCCGAGCGGGAATACACCGCTGCCGGGCACGCCTCGGACAAAAGTTCGCGGCAATGGTGCGTTGATGTTGTTCGAGCGGAACACGTGTTCGCTGTGAGAATTTGTGTAGGTAAGGGCGAGTGTAGTGTTGGCTGGTAACTGTCGCTCCACGGAAACGGAAGATTGCAGCAGGTAAGACGCGCGCAAGCTGGAGCTGATCTCGCGAATAGTCGGCGGAGTGGACTGAAGGCCGCTCAGCGAGGGAACATTCGGAAAAAAGTCGGGATTGGAAATAATGTATTGTTGCTGAATGATTCCGTTGTAACGTTGCGCGGTGAGCGTGAACCCGAGTGGAAAGCGATCGTAGAAAGTACCAAAGCCCGCACGGATCACGGTCTTCGGCTTCGACTTCGCACTTGCGCGAGGAGCCCAGGCGACTGCGACGCGGGGGCCGAAATCGCGCCAGTCGTGAATATTGGTTTGAGTCTCATACCGCAAGCCGAGGCTCAAAGTAAAATTTGAACGGACGCGCCAGTCGTCGCCGACGAACAATCCTGCGTCTACCTGGTGCAGAGCAAGCTCAGGAATCCCGGTGATGATGCTGAACTGCGTGGCCCCGCCGCCGAGCACGCGGATCTGTGTTGGCCCGATTCCCATCTGCTGAAAGAGCAAGGTTCGCCGGTACCGCTCGATGGAACTGATGTTCGCGAGCAGCGGTTGGCCGGAAGAGTCGAACTGCGGCTGGTTGTTCGTATCCAGCACGGGCGCCAGTCCGCCGCTGAACGTGAATGTTCCATTGAAATTCTGAGGAGCGATGTTGTCCTCCAGGTTGCCGCGCAGACGCACGCCGAATTTCCAAACGTGAGGGCCATGTGACGTCGTGGTGTAATTCTGCAACTCGAACAGGCCTTGTGTATCGAAGGATCTTCCCAGTTGCGAACCACCATCGGAAAACGATCCCAGAACTTGGATGGACGGAGATGAATTGAAGGCCAGGCGCTCATTGGCGTTGCGGAAATATTGGAAGCGAGTTTCGTTGACGCTCGAGCCATGCACGACCGTCTCGGTGAGCTGGACAGTCTGGTTCGTGTATTGGTAGCGATAACCTCGCGAAGCAAGATCGAAGCTGCCGATACCTGCGCCGTCGATGCTAACGTGAGTGAATGTGTATCGCAGAGTCAGGGTATTGTTCTCGTTGATCTGATAATCCACGCGCGGGCTCAGCCGGACGATTCGTTGCGGAACGCGGAAGGTGCTGAAGAAGGGCACCGGCACGAGGTTTGGATCGAGCGTGACAGCGTTGACGATCGAACCGTTGTCCACCAGGTTCCGTTGATACTCCAGGATGAACGAGGATCGCTTACCCATCGGCCCGCCGATGTTGCCCTCAAATTCATTCAGCAGCAAGGGCGCTTTAACGGCTGAGTATGGATTGCGGGAGTTCCAAAAATCATCGGCGAAGTTGTAATCGATGGTGCCGCGATAGTGATCGGCGCCGGGCTTGGTGAAGATTTCGATGCGGCCGAGACCAAGCTTGTCGTACTCGGGAGAAAACGGATTCTGATTGACGCGAATCTCTCGAATGGATTCCTTCGGCGGAATCTCGCCGCCGCTAAAGCCATCGATGAACATCGCTCCGCCGCTCGGCCCAGCCGACGGACCAGCCAGCGCCTGAAGGTCGGAAGCCAGATCGTCCGGGTCATCGGAAAGCGCCTGAAGATCGTCGCCACGCAACACGACCGCACTGGCGTTGCTCGAGGTGTCGGTGCTGACGGACGGTCCGCCGTTTTCCTGCACAGTCACGTGCTCGGACGTCGCCATGAGTTTCATGGATAGGTTGAGCGTCTGCACACCCGGCTGAAGCGTCACCGAGACCGGCGCGACGGTCGTCAGATCCGGAGCAGAAGCCGAGACCGCGTATTGGCCGAGCGCGAGGCCCGGAAATACATATGAGCCTTTGTCATCGGAGAAGACTACCTTCATTTGACCGCTCGGAGTGGTGACGGTCACCTTCGCACCCGGCACCAGCGCGCCGCTGTCATCGGCGACCTGGCCGCGCAAGGTTGCGGTTTGCGCGAACACAGAGGGCGCGATCACAATCGCGAGCAACAGACAGAAGACAAGCGTCAAGCGGGACATGCAGGCAGCTAAGATATACAGTACCAAGCTGAAGCTGAAGATTCCCTGAAGACTGGCGGTGCGCAGATCGAGTTACCTCACGCCGCGGCGCGCAAAAAACAAATTGCGGGAAATGTTGGCCGTTTTGGCATGCGTTTTGCGAAGGAGTTAAGTGAGGCGAGAAAGGAGCCAGACACATGAGGACCAAGACGAACGTAACGGCAGGCAGCGCCGTTTGGGGCAGCTAACGCGATAGCGCAAACAATTTCATTACTTGGACCGCGGCATCGGGCTAAGGCTAGATGCCGCAGTTCTATGTTTTAGCGATCGGCGGCTGCGGCACTGATCCACGGCTGATATACGATAGATCTGATGCAAAGCGACGGGACAAGGCGCGCCTTCGCGGTGCTTGGGTCGGCAGTGTTCCTCGTGATTGCTCCCGGAGTCGTAGCTGGTCTGGTGCCTTGGTGGATTTCGCGCTGGCGATTCGGGCCTCCGTTGCTGGGCTTCTGGCCCGTGCGCATCATCGGAGCCCTGCTGATATTCGCGGGCATCCCAGTGCTATTGGACTCCTTCAAGCGATTTGCCCTCGAAGGCCTGGGGACTCCCGCGCCTGTTTTTCCAACGCGTCACCTGGTTGTTCACGGCTTGTATCGTTGCGTCAGGAATCCGATATATGTGGCAGTCGCGAGCTTGATTCTCGGCCAGGGACTGCTTTTCGGTAGCATTGCGACGCTCGAATATGGTGCATTGGTCTGGCTGGCATTTCATCTTTTCGTGCTGGCCTACGAAGAGCCGACTCTGCGCGCCACTTATGGCGACGAATACAAGCAATTCTGCGCGAATGTCCCGCGTTGGATTCCGCGGCTCCGTCCCTGGGAGGCAGAACGCGAGTCGTCAGGCTAGAAGGATCGCGGCGGAGAGACAGCTATTCGCAGCGCAGCGACACCATCGGATCAATCCGAGCTGCCCTTCGAGCAGGGATCGAGCAAGCCAACAGGGCGATCGAGATCAACAGCAAAGAGATAGTTCCGAACGTCAGGGCATCGGTGGCATGAATCCCAAAAAGCATGCCTTCGAGAAGACGCGTGAGCGCGAAAGCTCCTGCTAAACCGATGGCAACTCCGGAGATCGCGAGGGTCATGCCCTGGCGGACCACCAGGCTTAGGACCGCATGCTGCGTCGCGCCGAGAGCGATGCGTATGCCGATTTCGCGCGTTCCCTGGTCGACTAAATAGGCCATCACGCCATAAATCCCGATCGCGGCCAGCGCCAGAGCGACTGCAGCGAACAGGCCGAGCAGCACCATCGAGAACCGGCGCCGCGCGAGCGATTCGTCGACGCGCTGTGTCATGCTTCGCACGTTGTACATCGGCAAGCCGGAATCGAGCTCGTGAATCTCCTTCTTGATTGCAGCGCTGAGCGCCGCCGGATTGGAATCGCTGCGCAGGGTCACGGTTAGCGCGCGGGAGGGAAGCTGGGTATGCGGAAGGTAAAGAGCGATGCGGGAATCGACATCCAGCGCGTACTGCTTTACGCGGCCGACCACACCCACAACAGTCTGCCAGGGATTCTTGGCATTCAATCCGCCGAAGTGAATTCGCTTGCCGATAGCGTCCTGGTTGGGCCACATTTGTTGAGCCATGTATTCGTCCACGATGATGACGCGCGGATTGTTGGAGGTATCCTGGTCGTTGAAGAAGCGGCCTCGCAATAACGGGATCTCCATGGCCTGGAAATAGTGGCCGCTCACGACGCGCTCGTCGGCATTAATAAAGTTCTCACCCGCTCGCGGCGCGCGCCCTTCGACCGTAATAGGACCCCAAGCCCACAGCTCGCCGAGAGGCACGGCGGTGATGCCTCCGGCAGCCTTTACGCCCGGCAAACGTTCGAGGCGTTCCCACAATTCGCTGTAAGTGGCCAACACAGCCTGCGGCGAATCGGTGTATTTACGAGCAGTCATGCTGAGTCCAAATGTCAGCACGTTTCTCGCATTGAAGCCGGGCGCCACGTTTTGCAGACGCGCGAAACTTCGGATCAGCAGAGCCGCTCCAATCAGCAGCACAACAGACAGCGCCAGCTCCGAGACCACCAGCGCCTTACGCAGGTTGTTGCCGCGGCCCCACATCGAACTGGAGCCGGCTGAACCGTGGCCGGCATCCTTCAGGGTGGCATTCAGATCGAGGCGGGAAACTCGCAAGGCGGGCGCGAGACCGAACAGAATTCCCGAGAGCACGGAGAGCGATAGCGTAAACAAGAGGACGCGTGCATCGATTGCGATGTCCTGCAGTCGCGGAATGCTCTTTGTTCCGAGAACATGAATCCAGCCAATGCTCCACCAAGACAGAAGGACACCGAGCGCGCCTCCACACGCAGCGAGCAGTACGCTTTCGGTCAGCAACTGCCGAACGATACGAGCACGACTTGCGCCCAGCGCGGTTCGGACGGCCATTTCCCGCTGGCGAGCCAGGGCACGCGACAGCAGAAGATTTGCAACATTCGCGCCCGCGATGAGCAGCACAAAGCCGACCGATCCGAGCAGTACTACCAGCGTCGGGCGAACATCACCTACTACTTGCTCAAATAGCGGCACGATACCAAACGTCAGCCCGCCGTTCGGCGGATAGACGTCGGGATGCTCGCGTCGCAGGCGCGCTGTGAGAGCGTCCATCTCCGCTTGGGCTTGTGGCACTGAGACGCCGGTCTTGAGCTTGCCGACGATGTTGTAGTCCTCACGATTCCGAACGCTAGCGGCGTCGGGAGCAAGCGGCAACGGAAGAATAATTTCGGCCTGTTCGGTCCCGCCGAGTGTCGGCAGCACTTCGAGCGGCAGCGAAAAACTCTGCGGCAGAACCCCGACCACCTGGTAGTCCAGGCCGTTCAGAGTGAGCGATTTGCCGAGCACACGCGGATCGGAGCCGTAGCGGCGCGCCCACATCCCGTGTGTCAGCACGGCGCTCAAAGGCCGGCCCGGAGAATCTTCATCGGAAACAAACAAGCGGCCCAAGCCCGCCCGAGCCCCGAGCATCGGGAGAAGATTTGAAGACATGCGAATCACGCCGACGCGCTCCGGTTCACCGTCTCCGCTCAGGTTGTAATTGCCACCGATGGCAATCGCGACTTGTTCGAAGCTACTGTGCCGGGTCTTGACGTCGGAATATTGCGCGGTGGAAAACCAATCCTGGGTGATGTTGAGTCCTGGAGAACGATTCCAAAGAATCACGAGGCGATCAGCGTCTTGGTAAGGCAGCGGGCGCAGCAACAGCGCGTTGGCCACGCTGAAGATCGACGTATTGGCGCCGATCCCGATGGCCAGTGACAAAACTGCCGCCAGCGTGAATCCTGGACTCTTCGCGAAGGCGCGAATCGCGAAGCGCAGATCCTGCGCGATGGTGTTCATGCTGAGTCGAGCACATGCTACCACGGCGAATGCGAAGCTGTTGCCGCGAATGCGATAAGATACCGGCCATGAGTCAACCGGCGAGGCGAAAATTCTTGAAGAGCGCTGCGGGTACAGTAGCGTTGGGCGCGGCCGCAGCTATGATGCGCGGTGCCACGGGAAGGAAATACGCATTTGTCCAATGGGATGTGTTCAGTTCGGAAAAGCTCAGGGGAAATCCACTGGCCGTTTTCACGGATGCGCGAGGTCTGGCCGACACTGAGATGGCGGCCATCGCTCGCGAAACAAATCTGTCTGAGACCACGTTCATCTTTCCGCGCGATGCAGCCGTGGAGCGGGAAAAAGGCGTGCGCGTACGAATCTTTACTCCCCGCGAAGAGCTTCCGTTCGCCGGTCACCCGACGCTCGGAACCGCCATGGCGCTGCGCGCGAGCCGAATGCCGAACGCCGCGGAGATCGCGCTTGACCTCAATATCGGAAAGATCCCGGTGGCATTCCGCACGGAAAACGATGGCAAAGTCTTCGGCGAGATGCAACAGAAGGACGCTGAGTTTGGCGAAACGCACTCGCGCGAAGCCGTTGCCCCGTTAGTCGGGCTGAAAGTGGATGATATCGCGCCGGATGTTCCAATCCAGGCCGTCTCCACGGGAACCGCATTCGTGATCCTTCCGTTGACGTCACTTGCGGCGATTCGGTCGCTGCGCATGGATTTTTCCGGAATCCGCGAATACCTTGCGCGCACCGGCCGGCGCAACTTCTATTGCGTGACACGTGAGACCGAAGATCCCAAAGCGAGGCTGCACGCCCGGCTTGTCAACAGCGGCGGCGAGGATCCGGCCACGGGATCGGCGGCCGGCTGCACTGCGGCCTGGATGGTGAAAAATGGCGTCGCCCGCTCAGATGAGCAGGCGCTGATTGAGCAAGGCGCGGAGGTCCATCGTCCCGGGCAGATCTTCGTGCGCGCGACCAAGCAGGGTGAAGGCGTCGTGAACGTTCGCGTGGGCGGGCACGCTGTCGAAGTGATCCGCGGCGAATATTCGTTGTGATAACGATCGCGTAAACGGCCGTGTAAAGATCACAGTTGTCGAACTGGGCCGGTGCTATACTCAGCACTCAGGACGGCAAAATGCCTCTAGCCCGCAGCACCCCCGTCAGCCCTGCGGCGCAGCGATCGCGGGGCTTGTTCATCGCCGGCATCGCTGTTGGCGCGCTCATCGTCGCCGCACTGAGCGTATGGTGGTCACGCTCAAAATCGCCCCAGACGCCGATCCTGAAATACCTGACATACTCCGGCCACGACTATTCGCCGGCGGCGTCCCCCGACGGCAAGACGATCGCTTTCACCTCCGACCGCGACGGCCGCCCGCGCATCTGGCTGAAAGATCTGGCCAGCGGCCGGGAGTCGGCGTTGACCTCCGGACCGGATGATTATGCCCGCTTCTCACCGGACGGCTCGACGATTCTCTTCTCGCGCACGGACGGCGCGCTGACCTCGTTGTACAAGATGCCGGTAGCAGGCGGCGATCCTGTCAAGGTGGTCGAAGACGTTTTCGATGGCGACTGGTCGCCAGATGGCCGCCGCATCGCGTTCGTCAGGCTGAAAGCAAAAGATGCGCAGTTGAGCGCGGCCATTTGGGCTGTGGGAGCCAATGGCGAAACGCCAGCCGAGCTGGCGCGACTCGAAAACGGTTCGCTCAAGGAACCACGCTGGTCTCCTGACGGCCGCACCATCGCGGCTGTGCACAATGCCATCCAGGCCGGCAGTCCAACCTCCATCTTCTTGGTCGATGTAGACAGCGGAAAATCACGTACCATTGCCGCGACAACCGGC
>JACXTT010012154.1_pt1 | contig 11435 bp, 14 predicted proteins | sample 9270951 | NCBI WGS metagenome assembly JACXTT01 (sample SAMN15532306, study PRJNA645909) | rock metagenome | isolation source: weathered quartz diorite | place: Puerto Rico | collected 2017-06-21 | reverse complement strand
TCAACCGGTAAAGCAGGCTTTCGTCAGGTTTGCCTGGAGCCAGTACTGCGCCAGACTCACCGCCCTTCGTCACGCCGGCAAGCGTTGTCAGGTCGAGAGCCTTCGATTTGAGCTCTGGCTTGTGACACTGCACGCAGTTTGATTTGAAAATCGGGAGAATGTCGGCCTCAAAACGAACCTTGCCTCCGCCAGTTATGGTCTTGTTGTCAACCCTGGGCCGCGGGAGTGCCACATTGGAACGGCTCCCCACGAGGGCGGCCCCGGCAATCAAAGTAATGACGATCAACATTTGGAGTAACCGGCGCGACAACAAGTTTCCGCTGGTCTTAGTAGTATCTGATTGCCGTCCTGTTGTCGTTTGCACGACTCCTCCAAACCAGATTAAGAACGCCGCTTGCATCATTATATATGATCTGCGCCTTTCGACCCATTCTTTGGGAGGTCCGAGTGCCGGGGCGTCCTCTGGACGGCGACTCAACGCGAACCACAACTCGGGTCGCCACGGGGAGGCGATTTCATGTTCAGCTCAACCGAGGACCGTAGTATTCCATCGCCAGGCAAATCCAGATCGGACAGTTTGGTGTCATCGGAGCGGATCTTGTCGTCCAGGTTTGTAAGGACCGTGCAAATGACAGATGGCCGCGCCGGAATTCACGCGGCGCACGTACTCGTCGGCCAAAGCTTCGATTCCCTGAGGATTGTGCGGGTTCCTCAGGTACGACATAGTGGAATCGCAGGTGACGGTAACCACTAACCTTTCCATGCTCATCTCTCCTTGCCCAGTGTAGAACTGATTCGCATTACTCTTTCACGACAACCACGACGCGTCCCAACGGCTGGTTCCGCATATACTCAAAGGCAGCATTAATTTCGCAAAGTGGAAAACGAGCTGCGATATAGGGTTTTACCACACCTGTTGCCAGGAGTTGCAAAGCCTCCACCAAATCCTGCCGCGTTCCGTTGCGCGAACCAATGATCTCGAGTTCTCGTTGCGCGATCTCCGTGGTGTCGATGGCGGGAACTCTGGTTCTTCCCCAATCACGATAATGCGCCCACGCGCCTAAAAGCATGAAGCCCTGTCACAATCGCATCGGCGACCAGTCCGCCCGCATCAAAAGGACCTGCTCGGGAAGGAGAAACAGGTTAGCTGCTGGTGCCTTGAAGTACTCCGCGAACGCTCCGTTACAGAGCACGCCCAGGATACCTCTGAGGTTAATACACTGCTGATGTCGTCCGACCTGGCAAAAATAACAGCGATCGCAGGTGAAGAAGAGGTGAGGCACAACCCGATCCCCAGGGCGAAGATGTCTCACCTCGCTGCCCACTTCGACCACCACACCTGCGGGCTCGTGACCGAGGATATGGGACAGTAAGGGAACGTAACCGTGTCCGGCGAGGATATGCAAGTCTGTTCCGCAAACCCCGCTGGTACGAGTTTCTACCAGCACCTCATGCGGCCCGATCGGCGGAACAGGAACATCCTCGAGAACCAACGGCGCCTGGACGGCGTGCATCACAGCAGCTTTCATAGGTCAATATTTCGGATCTCTGCGTTCAGTCGACGGCGCGCACGCTCCTGTTTGTTCAGACGCTCAACGGGCGCGATTCTGGCCGCGGCCGCCAGGCAGGTTAAACGTCACACCGAATCCTTCTCCACGTAGAGTTGCAAAAGGCAGCGCTCACACTGAATGATCTTACCCGCCAGGGCCCTTTGGAGATGCCCTGACGGAATTCTCACATTACACCCCGAGCAATGACCGCCCCGAATCGGTATACGCCCGGGTTGGCCGTTCTTGCTGGGCCTTGCCGCGCGCGTAAGCAAAACAGCCGAAGTAGCTGCTTGATTCGTCAGCTTACTCAACATCCGGTTTAAGGCTCTATTGGTGGTTCGTGCCATTCTTTTGTTTTTCCCCTTTCGTTTGACAAAAATAACGTACCGCCAGTCGGGACGCTGTGCTCCGCGTCCGTGTCGATGTAACTGAGGCGGACGAGCAGCATCGCATCCCTAACCTCAGCTTTCACAGCTCCCTCTCCTGCGCGGAGCCACTCGAAGTTGGTTGGTCGCCATCCGGAGGTGACTCCCTCATGAGTTCTCAAATTTTCCACATCTTGGAGTCACCGCTTTGGATTGTTCACCTTCTCTTCCAAGCGCCCAATAGCCAGTAGAATGCCATAGAGCAGTGCTTGCGGCGGGGGCGGGCAGCCGGGAATGTAGACGTCGACCGGGATGACCTGGTCCACTCCACCTAGTGAGGCATAGTTGCAGCCAAAGATGCCTCCACTGCACCCACAGGCGCCGACAGCTACTACAAGGCGTGGCTCGGGTGTGGCGTTGTAGGCTTTTTTGAGTGGAATCTCCATATTGCGAGTGACCGGTCCGGTCACCAACAACATATCTGCATGACGCGGAGAAGCCACAAATCGGACCCCCAGCCGCTCGGCATCATAGATTGGACTGTTTAAGCTGGTGATTTCCACCTCGCAGCCATTGCAAGAACCCGCATCCACTTCGCGAATCTGCAGCGAGCGGCCAAGCACCTTGCGGATTTTCTTTCGCAGCCGTTCTTTGACTGCTTCTTCCTTATCCGGAGCCTCCCCGTCAACGGGTAGCATCTTAACGAACTGTTGCCTTCCGGCCGCATCGAGACGGTAGCAGGCCGAAGACACCAGACTGGCACGGTGTTGAGTAGCCAACTCGATTTCTCCCGTGGTGCGGATTGTGCGATCGGCAGAAGCTTCGGCGCAAAGACCGCAGAAGATGCAACGCCCATAATCCAAAGTCACCTTCCGATTGTTCGATTCGTCTTCCACCGTGAGTGCGCGTGTAGGGCAAACCAAAGCTGAGGGAAGACAGTCTGCCGCTCTCTCGAAATCAACTACCGGCCTGCCGCGCAGATTTGGGGCAGGTTCCAGAGGGAGGTCTGGGTAGTCGACCGTGACAACACCTGTCGCGAAGGCTCGAGTTAGGACCTTGAACATGAGATAGAAACCAAAATGTGTATCGAACCAGACCGGAAATCCGAGGGCTTTAGCTCCATCTGCAGTCAGCCCCTCACCCGCCCTTTGGCCAGCGTCTCCCAACGGGAGAGGAGAAATAAATTAGAGTTTACTCGCCGCAACAGGTTCATGCTCTCTGTTCATCGGTCAGTTCCAGAGTAAGAGAGATTAAAGCTCTTGTTGATGACCGGAAAATCCGGAATGATATTACCCTGCACAGCCTCGGGCAGGGCCGGCCAGTTGTTCAATGAAGGATCTTTGATTTTGCACCGGGCCAGACGGCCATTCGGGCCGGTCAGAAGCCAGTAGAGAATCTCCCCTCGCCAGCCCTCCACGTAGCCTAGTGCGCAACGGTCCGGCGGGATGGGCGGCAACACAGTATTCACGGGGCCAGGGGGCAACCGAGCTAGTGCTTCCTGAGCGATGCGGACGGAATCATCTGCCTCCTGCATCCGCACCCGCATTCGGGCAAAGACATCTCCTTTGGCATCAAGGGCTACGTTCGGAGCGATTTCGTCATAGGCAGCATAAGGGAAATCACGGCGAACGTCGAGGTCCACTCCCGACGCCCGGGCAGCAACGCCGACCACGCCCAAGTCCACGGCAGTTTTGTGCGGGAGAACGCCCGTTGTTTCCAGCCGGTCGCGAGTGGAGGCGGACGAAAGAATCAAATCGACCAACAATTCAAATTCGCTATGGATGGATCCAAGCAGCCTGACGGCGCTCTGTATCTGTCCAGAATCCCAATCACGCCGTAGACCGCCATACACATTCATGCCCCGCAGAAGGCGATTGCCCGTTAACTCCGCGTTCAAGCGCAGCAGTTCTTCCTTCAACCGCATGGCGTGAGAGTTAGCCACCATGAATCCGACGTCGGTCGCGATGGCGCCCACATCGGCTATGTGGTTGTACAACCTCTCGAGCTCGAGTAATACCGTTCTCATCAGCCGGGCACGACGAGGGACTTCGATGCCCGCGAGGCTCTCAATCGCCTGGCAGAACGCTGTCGAATGGCTGAAACTGGAATCGCCCGATATGCTCTCAGAAAGAAAGACCGCCTGCGAGAGCGGCTTCTGCTCGAAGAGTTTCTCGATAGCCTTGTGGGTATAGAACAAACGGATCTGCAGGTATAGCACCGGCTCGCCGGCGACACTGAACTGAAAATGACCGGGCTCAATAATTCCAGCGTGAATCGGGCCCACCGGCACCTGAAATACACCTTCGCCCTCCACCGGCCGGAAGAGATGCCGAGGACGCTGTAAATGCGGAGGAGCGCAAAACAGGTCAAAATCTTTACGCAAAGGATAAAGGTTGTCAGGGAAATCGTCGTGGAGTGCAACGCGGCGGGGGTTGGGATGGCCCACAGCTGCGAGGCCAAACCAGTCCTGGATTTCGCGCTCCTGCCAGTTTACAGCGGGAATCAGAGGCGTGAGCGAAGGAAATTCCGGATCCGTTGGGGGGACCGGCGTTCGAACCAGAATGAAGCCGCCTGCCCGATCGCAAGCGAAGGTGTACTGGAGATAAAAGAGTCCCTCCTCCTGGTGCCGATCGATGCCAAACACCATAGCCAAGCGGATTTTGCGCAGCCTGTAGAGGAAGGTTGCAATCTCAGTTACGGAGTCGCGTGAGCTTTCGAGGTAGGTTTGGTTGGGATGCCGCTCATCACGTCGCCGAATTCTCTCGCCAAATGCCGTTTGCAGGTCGGCGACAATTGTGTTTAGACCGCTGGCTTCGTTCATGGAGATGTTCTCAAACCTTCGTCCCGACAGTGAGAGAGCCCCTCACCCGGCCTTCGGCCACCCTCTCCCCAGAGCGAGGGAGTGAAAGCAATAATTTGTACTCTCCCCTCGCCCCACCTGGGGAGAGGGGTAAGGGGGTGAGGGGGCGTCCCGGACCTCTCGATAGCCGCTTTTTCAAAACCGTGAGGTAACACCCACTCATCGCGTACCGCCTGCGATCTGGCCTGCCTGTTGGATCAAATGCAGCAATGGTGAAGGCAGCCAGAAGCCCAGGAGCAGCGTCAGCGCGGCGATCAGCAGCATCGGGAGAAGGCGCCACAACGACTCGTTGTCGCGGCTGGTTTCAGGGCGAGGTCCGCCCAGCACCAACCGACCGATGTGGTAGAGAAATCCGGCAAAAATGGTGACAACGCATCCGACAAAAAGACTGGCTACCTGGAGATTGCGGCCCGTGACGGAAGCGCTAAGCACCGTCAATTCGCTTTGAAACAACCCGGCTGGTGGAGTACCGGTCACCGCCAAAGCCCCAGCCAGGAACAACACAGCCGTTATAGGCATTAGGTGAATCACGCCGCCGCCCACCTTGCGGGAAACCGCGGTGCCGAACTGTTGCTGCACATTGCCCGCACAGAAGAAAAGCAGCGGCTTGGTGACGGCGTGATAAAACATATGCAGTAGCGCGCCGAACGGACCGAGACTTCCGCCTACTCCGAAACCGACCAGCATGATCCCGGTGTGATCAATGCTGGAGTAAGCCAGCAGTCGTCGAAAGTTAGTCTGCACAAGAATGAAAGGCGTGGCGATGAGTAGTGACGCGAGTCCGAACCAGAGCAGCAGACTACCGGAGAATTCCGGGCCAAGGCACCTGGCAGCCAGGATATGAAATCGAAGAATCCCGTAGAGTGCGCAGTTGAGTACGGCTGCGGCCAGGATCGCCGCCGATGGCACCGGCGCCTCACTATAAGAGTCGGGTTTCCAGGTGTGCATGGGTGCAATCCCGGCCTTGGTCCCATACCCCATGAGAATAAAGATGAAGGCGAGCCTCAGGGCCTTCGGATTCAGCGACGGCGCCGCGAGGATCAGCCGTGTCCAGTTCAGCCCTTCCACTGACTCTGTCCCAACGATATGGCTGGCGGAGTAATAGGTCATGAGTGTTCCGAAGAGTGCCATGGAGATGCCGATGCTGCCGATGATAATGTACTTCCAGGCCGCTTCCAGAGAGGTTTTCTGGTTGTAAAAGGCAATCAACAGAACTGAGGCCAGCGTGCTGGCTTCAATCGCCACCCACATGATTCCCAAGTTGTTGGCCAGAGCCACTAGAAACAGGGCAAACACGAACAGCGGGGTGAGGACGTAGTACTCCTTAAGTCTTCCCAGAGTGATGTTCCGCTTTTCCAGGTCGGTTCGGAAATAACCCACCGCATAAATCGCACAAACAAAGGACACGAAAGCCGTCAGCACGACTACCAGAGCGCTGAGCGCGTCGGCATAGAGGAATCCGTCAAACGCACTCGCCGATTGGAACCGGGCTACGGCTCGGACGAGCCCCATCGCGAGCAGAAGGTTAATGGCTGCCGAGGTAACGCTGACCCGCTCCATCCACGTGCGAGAACGCAATAGCCCGCAGGCCGCCGCTTCCAGCAAGGGAGCGATCAGAAGCAAAAAAAGAGTCATCCGATCAACCTCGCAATCTTCTTAACTTGCTGGTGTCCATCGATTCAAAGGTCTCGGCGATTCGATAGGAAAGGATACCCAGGATCATCACTCCGACCAGAACATCGAAAAAGATTCCCACCTCCACGATCAGTGGCATTCCATAGGTCAAGGCAATTGCCGCCAGGAAGAGACCGTTTTCAGCGGTGAGCAGCCCCACAACCTGAGAGATAGCCCTGCGCCGGTTCATCATCAAAAAAAAGCCAATAAGGAAGAGGGCAGTGGCCACCGCGAGGGAGCCATGACCGTGCTCTTGAGGCTGGCTGAAGGGATGAGCCACCATGTATCCCAGCAGAGTTAATCCGCCGCAGACCAAGATGGAGGCCGGTGTGTTCAGGTAACTTTCAACTTCCACCTGAGTGCCGGTTCGCCGGATGCTGCGTTGCAACAGCAACGGCATGACAATGACTTTCAGCAGCAGCGTCAGCGCGGCCGCGATGTAGACGTGATGAGCATTGTTCACATAGGCCACGGCGGCAGCCAGACAGGCCAGAAAGAACGACTGCAGGCTGAACAGCGCAATGACCGTGGGCAGAAGCCTCTGGCCAGCCAACAGCATTTGCACCACAAGCATGGCCGCGGCCATCAGGGTGATAAGCCGGTGTCCGAGTTCGATCGAGTTATAGGACATATGAATACTTTCTCAGAAGATAAAGGGTGACGCCAACGCCAGCAGCGCCAGAATGAATGCAACGCTCAACAGCTCCGGCACGCGAAAGAGTCGTAACTTAGCATTGGAGCTTTCCACCAGAATCACGGCTAGAGCCAGCAGGAGCAGCTTGGCCACAAGTGCGGCCAAGCCTTTGGCTAATGCCGCGGCGGTGAAGGCGCTGCCGACACCCAGCGGAAAAAAGATGTTGACCAGCAGAGTCATCAGGACCAGTTGCTTGAGGGCAACACCCCATTCGATCAGTGCCAGATAGTGCCCTGAATATTCCAGAATCATCGCCTCGTGGATCATCGTCAGCTCCAAATGGGTCGCCGGGTTATCAACGGGGATACGTCCGGTCTCGGCAATCAGAACAATGAACATGGCCGCGAAGGCCAGAATGTGCGCCGGGCTCAGGAACTGCTCCTGGTGTTGCAGAGTCGATTGCACTACCTGGCTCAAGTTAGTTGACCCGGCGGTGATGGCGACAGTGAAGATGGAAAGCATCATTGCCGGTTCAGCAATCGCCGCTACGGTCATTTCCCGGCTACTGCCCATGCCACCGAAGGCGCTGGCAGTGTCCAGCGCAGCCAGAGCAATAAAGAAGCGGCCTAACGCCAGTAAGTAAATAACTGCAATGACCCCGCCAAAAAGACTCAGCGGAACGACCGTAGTAATCATGGGAATCATCACAGCGACCATCAACGCTGTCAGAAATGACACGTATGGTGTGACGCGGAAAATCCAGGAGGCGTGCTGCGATACGACCGTTCCTTTACGCAATAACTTGAACAGATCGTGGTAGGGCTGAAGGAGGCCCGGCCCGCGTCGGTTCTGCAAGAGCGCCTTGCCTTTACGAATAAGCCCATTGAGAAGGGGCGCGATCGCCAAGGCCAGGACCATCTGCAACAGAACTTGAAAGAGCGTCATCGGATTCTCTCCCACAACAGCAAAAAAACCAGGGTGAGAAAGATGTAAACCAGATAGGTCGTGAGACTACCGGTCTGCATGCGGCGTACGTATCTGGAAAAGCGAAGAATGGCGCGATGGATCGGAGCATAGATCAACTGCTCAAAGGTCGGTTCAATATGACTCTCGAAGCGGATCGACCGCGTGAAGTAGCGCGAAACTGCGAAATCTGCCTGGATTCGCCGCCGCGGCCGGTATATTGCTTGAAAGATCATGCGCAAGGGTTTTGAATAGGCTGTTGCCGTGTACTCCATTCGGGACGTCAGACGGTCGAGTCCGCAGTCCCAGGTCTGATCGATGCGATGCCTGGTGCGCCGCGCGAATGCCAGCCCCAGCGTCAGGGGCAAAGGCAGTAGAGCCAGAAACAGGGCCGTCATACCAGGTGTCGAGATCGCGCCCCGATCCAACGACAGTGAGGTCAGAATCCAACCCCCGCCTGCGATCAGTTGCGGACTGACGCTTTGCTGCAGTAAACCCTGCGTTATGGGATCCAGAAGGGGAAGTAACAGCACAGGGACAATACCGAGTGCCACGCACGCCAGGCCGAGAATCGCCATGCCGAAGAGCATGGAGCGCGGTGCCTCATGTGCGCCTTCCGCCTGGGGGCTGCGCGGCAGAGAAAGAAAGGTGATCCCGACCGCCTTGACGAAACACGCGGCGGCCAAAGCGCCGGTCAGTGCCAGCAGAGCTCCCGAAATCGGGAAGATCAGCCGCACGGCGATTTGAGTAGCGCCGAACCCCTGCAGAAGGGCCTGATAGGTCAACCACTCACTGACAAAGCCGTTGAGGGGAGGAAGCCCCGAAATAGCCACAGCGCCGAGGAGGAAGAAAAAAGCAGTCCAGGGTAGGCGGCGAATCAACCCGCCCAACTCCTCCATGTTTCTGGTCCCGGTGCCGTGGAGCACCGCGCCGGCACCTAAGAACAGCAATCCCTTGAAGCAGGCATGATTCAGGGTGTGGTAGAGGCCTGCTATTAAAGCCAATGCCGCCAGGGCTGGCTGATGGAACGAGATGAAGAGTAATGAGGCTCCCAGTCCGATCAGGATGATGCCGATATTCTCAATGCTGTGAAACGCCAGTAAGCGCTTGAGATCGTGCTCCACCAGCGCGTAAAGCACGCCCAGCAAAGCGGAGATCGATCCGGCAGTGAGAATCAAAAGACCCCAGAATACGGCAGGCGGAGTCAGGAAGTCGAAAAAAATTCGAACCATCCCATAGATCCCAGTTTTGATGAGCACGCCTGACATGAAAGCCGAGATATTGCTGGGTGCCACCGGGTGTGCGGCCGGCAGCCAAATATGCAGGGGGATGACTCCCGCCTTGATTCCGAATCCCACAAAAAAGAGGAAGAAAGCCACCGTACGTTGCGATAGCGAAAGCCTGGCTGCGATATTGTGAAGATCTTCAAAGCGGAAGCTGCCGCTGACCTGGAAGAGAAGCAGAAAACCCAGGATCAAACAGCCGACCCCAATGTGGGACATGACAAAAAACAAGAGGCCAGCCTGCCGTGTTTCCAGGTGCTCATGCTCGAAAACCACCAGCACAAAAGAAAAAAGGGTCATCAACTCCCAGGCAATGAGAAGAAGGACGGCATTATCAGCGCAAAAGACGAGCGTCGTGGTGAGCAGCAGGAGGTTGAAGAAGCCTGCCAAACACCCCACATTCTTGACACCGTGGTACTGGGTGACGTACCCGAGGGAGTAGATAGATAGGGCCAGTCCCAGCAGCGAAACCACCAGAGTGAAGAAAGCCGCCAAGGGATTGAGCTGAACTGAAAAGCGGACGAGCGGCATTATGGCTGGCCAGAGGGTGAAGCCCGGTGAAGTGCCCCGGCTTAGACTAAAGAACGCCGCCAAACAGCCAGCCAGCCCCCCGATTTGCGCTCCGGAGAAGCCCACCCGACTGGCCATCCTGGGGAAGCGAGTCAGCGCAAACGAGGCCAAAGCACTCACAGCGTATGCCGACAGGCAGATCCGAAATAGATAAACTGCGACTCGCTCTAGCTCCATTAGCTTTGAGGTCTCTTCTAACCCGATCGCCTTCGTGCCACGCCGGAGCGGTGAGCCGCCGCAGCTGCAGCCCTGGCCACCTGACGCGCGACTCGCCGGTTGAAGACGCTGGGGACGATGTATTCCTCATTCAGTTCTGCCGCACTGATCCCATCAGCAATGGCCTTGGCCGCCGCCAGTTTCATGGCTTCGTTGATTTGGGTAGCCCGTGCGTCCAGTGCGCCCCGGAAGATGCCCGGAAACGCCAGGGCATTGTTTATCTGGTTAGGCAAATCGCTGCGGCCGGTAGCCAAGATTCGGCAACATCCTAAGGCTTCTTGGGGAGAGATCTCGGGCTCAGGATTGGCGAGCGCAAAAACGATCGGATTTTTGGCCATCCTTTGAACCAGACGGCGGGTCAACAGTCCGGGCCCAGACACGCCGATGAAGACGTCTGCTTTCTCAATGGCTCTGGAAAGGTCCCCGCGAAGCTTGTGGGGATTCGTTTTTTGCAACAGCCACTTCTGCACGTCGCCCACAACCTGAAAGTGGCCGGACTCGAGAATCCCTCGACGATGGCAAACCACCATGTCTCTGGCACCGGCCGAGTAAAGAATCCGGGCAGTCGCTGTTCCGGCTGCGCCAGACCCCACGATGACAATCTTAATGGAGTTGAGCTGTTTCTTGACCAGCTTCAGAGCGTTCCGTAGACCCGCCAACACCACCACGGCTGTCCCGTGCTGATCATCGTGCATGACTGGGATATCGAGTTCTTCGCGAAGTCTCCTCTCAACCTCGAAGCAGCGTGGCGCACTGATGTCCTCCAAATTAATCCCTCCGAAACCCGTAGCCACGTGCTTGACGGTTTTCACGATTTCGTCCACATCCTGCGTCCGAAGACAGATGGGATAGGCGTCTATGTCTGCGAATTCCTTAAAAAGCATCGCCTTGCCTTCCATGACGGGAAGCGCGGCCTCCGGGCCGATGTTCCCCAAACCAAGCACGGCTGAACCATCGCTGACCACGGCGATGGAATTCATTTTGATGGTAAGCTGATTAACTTTCCCCCGGTCTTCGGCAATGGCTTTACAAACACGGGCCACACCGGGTGTGTAGGCCATCGACAGAATATCGCGCGTGTTCAAACTGACCTTATTCTGAATCTGGATCTTTCCCCCGAGATGCAGCAGAAAAACTCAGTCGGAAACATTGATCACCGAAACGCCAGGCAAGGACCGGATTGCTTGGACAATCCTGCCTTCATGCTCCTCGTAGCTCGCGTGGAACGTCAAGTCGCGCACCATGGTCTTCGGTTCGACGTGGAACATGTCCACATCGCCCTTGTCTACTCCATTTCAGCGTTTGGCACAAATAGTCTCC
>JACXTT010012153.1_pt1 | contig 11437 bp, 8 predicted proteins | sample 9270951 | NCBI WGS metagenome assembly JACXTT01 (sample SAMN15532306, study PRJNA645909) | rock metagenome | isolation source: weathered quartz diorite | place: Puerto Rico | collected 2017-06-21 | reverse complement strand
TTGAAGTTTCGCAGTGGGTTGGAACAGTCGTCCGACGACGAAAGCCCGGGCCTCTCCTTACGGACTGTTATCGTCCTGTCGTTCGCTCCGATAAAACTGCCGACTGGAGAAGTGCGGAGGAACTCTTCTCTCCAGCCAGCGTGGTGCCGCGAGGCGGCCGGCCGTCCTGTTACGTCCCGGAATCATCCGGTCATTCGCAAAATTGCGACTGCCTGCCGGCAAACACACCCATGTTTTATAGGGGTTTTGACGTTCTCTTGGCCCGTACCTGTCTCGGCCAGGTTATTGCTTGAAGCAGCACCCATGAAGTCCGGTATCTTTTTTGAGAGAGACGGGGTGCTGAACCTCGCGAAAGTCCAGCGCGGTCAGCAGATGACTCCGCTGTCTTTAGACGAATTCAAAGTGAACCCGGCGGCGCTGGATTCGTTACACAAATTGAAGGCAGCCGGATTTGTGCTGCTGGCCACGACCAATCAGCCCGGATTGTCGCGCGGCTACCTCCCGCGCCGCGAACTGGACCGCATGCATGAGCTGCTTAAAAAGAGTCTTCCGCTCGATGACATCCTGGTTTGCCCGCACGACGAGGCGGACCATTGCCCCTGTCGCAAACCCCAGGTCGGTCTGTTGCAGGAAGCCGCGTTCAAATGGCACATCGATCTGGATCGATCCTATGTGGTGAGCGACAAATGGCAGGATGCGCACGCCGCCCATGTGGCCGGATGCACTTCGCTGCTGTTGCGGTCACCGTGGATCGGCAAGGGACATCAGGATTTTGTGCTCTCGAATCTTTCCGAAGTGGTGGAGAAAATCCAACAGATGCACTCGGCCAGCATTTTGTTAATGGACCAGCCTTGATCGATCAGAACTTGAATCCGAGCGTGGCGCGCAGGAGCAAATCGTTCCGGGTGACGCTGGGCGCGGGCTGTGTGTCGAATTGATCGATCACGGTCAGGTTCAAGTTGAGGCTGTTTGAGAGCAGGTAGCGCAGATTGGCTTCAAAGCGCATCCGATAATCCCCAATGTCGGTGAAACGCGGATAGAACTCAAATTTCTCGTCGAGGAACCATTTCGAGCTGATTTTCCAACCCAACAATTCGCCCAGACGCAACGCGCCATAGTCCTTGCTCGTGCCGTCTGAGAAGTGTTGCTTCTGGTAGTTGACGCCGATGTCCGTGTTCAACGTGATGTTGGTCCTTGCAATCAACTTGTAACCCAGACCGAAACTGTCGTCGTAACTGAGGTCGATTTTCCGAATCTCATTGTAGCCCGCTCCCAGGGCATCGAACAGGAACACCCGCTTGGATTTGTCCACGTCCACTTCCCCGCGCACACTGCCATTCATGTCGTTGGCGGAAAGTACGCCGTCGGTCTTCCCGTAATTGACCAGGTAATCGACGATGCTGCGAAAGCGCTCTTTGCCGTACGTCCACTTGGCGCGGGCGTAATAGAGCTTGCGCTCGTTCTGATTGTATTGCAGGTCCGCACCGACTTGCCCGTCGAAGGTCCAGCGCTTGGGCGGCTTGGGCTTGACCGGGGCTGGCTGTGTGGCGGGTGATTTGCCCGCGGCCGGCGCGGCGGCAGCCGCTGCAGCTGGTTTGGGCACCGGCGCGGCGGCCTGGGGGGGCGGTGGATTAGTCGGCGCGATTTGCGCAGCGGGCGTAGCTGGAGGTGGGTTGGTCGCGGCGGGCGGTGGTGCAGGGTTTGTTTGTCCGCCAATCCTTTTCTCCAAACGCTGGATCTCCGCCACGGGAATCGAGATCTTTCCCAGCGCTGCATTGGTGATGGTGACGAACGTGGTGTCCAGAGAGAGCATTTCACCTGTGACGCTGGCACCGTTGCGCAGATGCAGCGTGACTGTCTCTGACCAGCACGCATTGATAAGAAGGAACGCGACCAAAACCAGCCAGCCGCCGGTCATGACCCGGCCTGGGTTACGGTTTCGGCGCATCATTATTGGAAGTGTCCAGCGGCTGCGGAAGGTCGTCGGAAGTGATGCGGCGGTAGCCGCCAGCCACGTAGATCCGTCCCTCCCGGGCCATTCGCAGAACCGGACGGCTGTCACTGTATTCGTAAGTCTGGCGGATAAGCCATTTGCCGTCAGGATTGATGACCGAGTAGTTGAAACTCCTCGCGCCGGTCTGGTAGAGAACATGAAGATTGCTGGATTTGTCGATTTGATGTTCCGGGCTGCTGAAGGAAATCAATGGGCCGATCGGAAACACTCGGAAAACGCGCACACCAGCCTGGTCGGTCACTCGCACGTAAAGCTTCATCTGCTTGAGGTGGATCGCCTGTTGCAGCGCGTATTTGCGGACCTCGGGGGGACCCGGCCTGGCGTCGGGCGCCGACATGCCAACGTCCTGCTCCCAGAGGGTGGTGCCAACGATGATGTCAAACGACTTCGGTTTGCTGATCAGTTCTTTGTCCCAAGCTTTGAGCTTCACCGTGGCATTGACCGTATACCGGCCCGGCCTGGTCAGAGCGAAACAAGGCGCAACGTCCACCCGCCGCGTCACAACCTTGGAAGATTCAACCTGGAATTCTCCTTGTACGGGCAACTCGGCCGTCGTCGGAACCACGTAATTGTCTCGCCCTTCCAGGGCGAGATGCAGCCAGTCGCTGTCTTTACCCAAATGCAGCGTTTGGCCGGAGAAATTGGTGATACGGACGCCGACGATCAGCGATTCGCCGGGGAGATACTGTTCCTGATCGAGCGCCAAATCCACGCTCACTTGCGCCGCCCCCCAGGAGGCAAACGCAAAGCAACCGCTGACGATGGGAAACAAGAATTTCATAAATCCACTCTAAGCGAGACCCCCATGCAGGCAAGCCGCAAAACCAACTGAGCGGCGAATTCCCCTGGGCGAGGGCCGCTTGGCCTGCAAATCTCGTGACACCTCCTACTCGGACGGGAGCGCAGGCCGCCTTATTCAAGCCGATCAAGATTTGCGCTTCTGGAACGGCGTTCCAACCCGCGGCGGAGCGTTTTCAATGCTTCGGACCGGCAAGGCGCCGTTGGACGTACAGTAGGACCGAGGCCGGCGACAAGCCGCGCAGACATTCAAACGGCTTTTGGTACGCGCAGGTGTCTTTGAGGCACGGCACGCAGGGCAGGGAATTTAGATACAGTGCCTGATCCACTTGCCCGTAAGGCCCCGTGCGCCTTGGCTCGGTGGGACCGAACAACCCAACCACCGGCTTGCCCAGTGCCGCCGCCACATGCATCGGCCCGGTGTCGTTTGTGAGCATCAGTTCCCCGAGCCGAATCCACTCGACCATTTCCAGGAGCGATGTTTTTCCGGTCAGATCAAGGCACCGATCCGGAGCTGCCTGGGCTATAGTATTTCCCAGCGGCACGTCTTCCTTGCCGCCTACGATCGCGAAACGCCATTCCGGCGCCGCGGGCGCCAGTCGCCGCGTTAGTTCGGCAAAATGCTCGGCGGGCCACCGTTTGTTGATCCAGCGCGCGCCGGGTTGCAAGATCAGCCAGCGCGCGGTGCCAACGGGCCATTTGTCCCTGATACCGGCCGCCACATCCGGGTGCTGCGGCAGCCAAGTGAAGTTCCAATGAACCGGAACCTGCAACAGGCGCAACGCTTCCAAATACCAGTCCACCGCGTGCGTGTGAAACGAAGGCCGCGACACGACCAGATCGTAGAACCCGCGCGCGCCTTCGCGGGCGTCATCCAGGCCGATGGACAGTTCGCCATTGGCCAGCCAAGCAAACAGGCCACTGCGCGCCAGGCTCTGCAGATCGATCACCCAATCGAACTTGAGCGCGCGCAAGCGCCGAACGCTGGCCAGCAATTCATCCCAGTGCAACGGGCTGGACCAGCGACGTCGCTCGAACGATTCAATGCCGCTCAGGTCCGGGTCCGCTTCCAGCAACGGTCGCAGCGTCGAGTCAATCCACCAGTAAATCTCACTGCCGGGAAAACGCAGTTTGAGCAGGCGCAGAACCGGCAAGGCCTGGACCACGTCGCCAAGCGCGCTCGGTTTGAGAATGAGGATTTTCAAGAAGCTCGCTGCACCAGCACGCGTCAGAGGCTCACAACGTCGCCTGCAACTGTGGCGTCACGCTTAAAGGCGCTCGCCACGCTCCCGCGCCACGGATCATTTGCCCAGCGCCAGCCGTTCCGCCAGGCGCGGCGGCAGGCCGGCGGCCATGATCTTGGCCTGCGCGGCCGGAATGTCGTAGTCCAGGCGTCGCAGTTCCACCGAGCTTTCGTCCATGTCGTAAATGACATACGCGGCCCTGGGATTGCCGTCGCGGGGTTGGCCGACGCTGCCGACATTGATGAAATACTTGCGCCCTGGCTCGATTTTAAATTTGGAGTAAGTGCCGCCCCGCACCACTGCGTCGCGAATGAAGGCCACAGGCACGTGCGTGTGTCCGAAAAAGCAAACCGCGGTGTTTTGATAGGTAAAACTGGCCGCTGCGGCCAGGCGGTCAAACACGTAACCCCAGCGCTGCGGGCCGTCGAGGGTGGCGTGGACGATTTGAAAACTGGCTACCAGCCGGATGTATTTCAATTCCTTGAGCCATTGGCGGTCTTCCTCGGTCAACTGCTGTCGCGTCCAATGAATGGCTTCGGCGGCGTGCGGATTGAACCCTTCGAGATTGGTCTCGCTCGAGCAATACTCGTCGTGGTTGCCCTTCACGCACGGCATGTTGGTGTCCCGGATCAGGTCGAGGCATTCCTTGGGATTGGCGTTGTAGCCGACGACGTCGCCGAGGCAGACGGAATGGGTGCACTTCTGTGTTTTGGCGTCCTCTAGAACCACCTGCAACGCCTCCAGATTGGCGTGAATATCGGCAATAATCGCGTATCTCATTTCGCTTTGCGTCAATGCACAATTTCAAATCCCCGGAATTCACCCGTTGCCTCGCCCCAGGCGGCCTCTTCACTGCGTATGAATCGCCCGACTTCCGAATCCTGAATCGCCCGGCGGAACTCGTTCAGCTCTGCTTCCGCTCCCTCGGCCGTCAATTCCACTCGTCCATCAGACAAATTGCGAACTGTGCCTGCTACTTCAAAACCGCTCACCAGGGTCTTGACGGTGTAACGAAAACCGACGCCCTGCACTCGTCCCGAATAAAAGATATGCAGCCGCGTTCGGCTCATGGCGTTCCGACAGGCAGATGACAACGCATCCCGTGCGAACTGGGATGGCTAAATCCGGCCCCAGTCCAGGCCGTTTGCGCGCCAGCATCAAGCCATAACCACAAGCCCCGGCGCAATGATTTTGTGGAGGCATAGCCTTGCCCGGTCTTTTTTCTTCGATGCGTTTGCCTGGAGCGTATTCGCGTGGCGACGCCAATGTCCTTGCTACTTCTCGTTCCGCTGTCGGGCGGCGCGGCGTTTCGCCTCCAACAACCGGCTGGTCGTGTTCGCGCGCGAATCGGCCGGCTCGGCCGCGGGGCTTTCGCCGGCCGGGCGTGTGGCAGGTTGAATCGGCCCGGCATCCGTTTTCTCCGGTAGGATGACCACCGGATGCTCAGGCTCGAACAGGTCCGGGCTGGGTTGCGGGGCGGTCTGCTTCGCGCGGACCTGGTCGCGACGGGCCAGTAAGGCGGCGAGGGATTCATCCGCTTCCGGAGTTCGCGGCACACCCCTCCAGAAGAACAGCCAACGGCGGATGGTTTTCGTCGCTCGTGCCCACTCCGCGCGGTCGATCTGGATACGGCGCACGCCTACGTCCAGAGGGAACAGCACAATGGCGAGTTTGAGCAGCCATTCCCACCAATCGCGCGGTTGAAAAGTTTTCACCCGATCGTGCTGGAACGGGTTGTCGGCCGGCATATCCGGCTCCAAAACTTTCCCGCCGCCGGCCTCAGCCAGGCGCCGCAACAGGTTTCGATTCGGCTCAGTCGCGCTGAATTCGGGCGAGTAATTCACGCTCGCGCCCAGCCGTTGGGCGCCGCGGACGGCGCCATTTTCAATGTCCATCAAGTTGAGCATGTACGCGCCCACGGCTCTCGTCGGAAACCGCGCTTCGTAATGCCCAGGGCCGGTCTGTTCCAGCCGCACGCTCTGCCGTTCGCCCTTGGGGCTGACCACCACGCTTTGCAGATTAAGAAAGTTGCGGTAATTCCCCTTTTCATCCACAGCTTCGACGCTGATGACACCTTCGCCTTTGTCGATGGTTACCTCCGTCGTGAAGTCCGCGTTGTCGAGCCGCCGCAGACTCCACTTGGCGATCTGCGACCAGAACTGGCGGTAGGTCGGCCAGCCGAGCCAGTCCTGCGCCCATTTCGACTTTGCGTCCGACGTGAAGGCCACGGCGCGGCCCAGGCCGAACTGCCAGTGCGCCAGCAGCGGGTCGCCCTTGTCCGTGAGCAGCGGCGTTTCGGCTCGGGGCTTCTGGCTCGTCGCAACGTAGCCGCGGAGTTGCGGATAATCACTGATGCCGCGAATCAATTCACTCGAAGAGACCTGTTGTGGCCTAAAGGGCTCCTCGTAAATCGCCGACTTCAAAATCACGGCCGCTTCCTTGATGAAAATTTGCGGCAACAGGTCCGCGGATTCCACCGGGTAAAATCGCCCTTGTCCCTGCGCAGCGATCGACCGCATCGTCTCCTGCCCGGCGTGTCCGGCGATGAGCACCGTGCTCACCGTAATGCGGTCGCCCACGATCGCTTGCATCAACTGTTGCGAGGGCGCCGCCGGATCGCCGTCGCTGAACACAATGATGTGCTTGAGGCTGGCGCTGGACTTCTTCAACTCCTCGTGCGCCATGCTCATGATGTTTTGAAAACTGCCGAGGTCGCCCTGATTCATCCCGGCGATCGAGCGGCGCATCGCTTTCTTGTCGCCGACCTTTTGGAGGCGAAACAGCCAGCGTTCGTTTCCGTCCCACAGCAACACGCCCATTTCGTCCTGCGGACCGAGCGCTTCCAGGACGCCAATGGCGCAGTCGCGCGCAACCTGGTTGCCGTTCATGAACTCCATGCCGTGCATGATCAGCACCACGGCGCCGGGCGGCAGGACCTTTTTGCTGCTCAATTCCATGTCCACCGGCAGCGTCTCTTCGAGCGGCGTGCCGCGGTAACTGCCCGCCGCGTAGGTTTGGTCCCCGCCAACGCAGACCAGTCCGATGCCGAAATCGCGCACGGCGCTCTGCAGCAATTTCATCAGCGTGTCACCCAAATCCCCTGCCGCAATGTTGCTCAGGAAAATGCTGTCGTAACTCTGCATCTCGGCGAGCGTGCCGGGGAATTTGGTGACCTCGGCGACTTTCACGTCCAGATCTGCCGAACGCAGTGTCGTCGCCAGCAAGGCGTCTTTGTCCGGTTCGGCGGAGACAAGCAACACCCGCGGATCACCGCGAACCGTGGTAAAATTAATCGCGCGATTGTTCTGTGGCACCGAATCGCCCGGAGCCTGGATCTGGACCTCGTAGGTGTAAAAGTTTGGCTCGGACAGGGTCTGAGGAAAGGTGAACAGGTTCTTGCCGGCTTCCAACTGGACCGGTTGCTCGCCCAGCAATTGGTCGTTCAAGAACAATCGAACGGTGGCCCGTTGAGCCTCGTCCGCGTGCGCGAAGATTTTGACTTCGAACGTCTGCCCCTTTTTAATGTTGGCCGGCAGCGACAGTTTTTGCACCGAAACGTCCCCGCCTCGCGCTACACCGAGCGGCACCACGTCCACCGTCACACCCAGCGGCCGGGCGGCCAGCACGGCGGCAAAGGCGTCCCCGACATTCTCATTCCCGTCGGACAACAGGACCAGCCGCTTTTGGCCGGTCTCGGGAAACGCCGCGGTGCCGAGGCGAATGGCGGATGCCAGATCCGTGCGTTCAGTCCCCACGACCGCCTGAATTTTTTGGTCGCCGACCTTTACATTGGGGGACGTGTCGATGGCCGCATCGGTGCCGAATACCAGGACGCCGGCCCTGTCGTTCGGCTTTTTCGACGCCGAGGTCTTGGACACATAAAGCCGCGCGGCTTCCTGTTGTCCAGGCGGGATGCTGTCGGAGCGGTCGAGCAGAAAGAAAACGTTCATGCCTTCCTGCGGCTGTTTCCACTGTAATCCCGCAATCGCCAGAACCAGCGCCAACGCGATCACCAACCGCAAACCCAAAGCCAACCCACGCCGCCACGCGCTGATTTGCACGTCGGACTTCAGGGCAAACCAGATCGTCCATGGCACCGCGACCAACAGCAGCAACAGCCAGGCTGGATTGGTGAACTGGAAATTCATTGGACGGGTCCGTGGTCAGCAACCCCTGCACTGCGGTTCGCTTTTGGATAGTCCCGGGCCCCTGACCCCCGACCCCCGAGCCCTGACTCTTCTTGCGCACGCCGAGCCTCTCGCCTGATGAATTTCTGCACGCGATGGTTCATGGCGTCGGCCACGTAAAGATTCCCCTTCGAGTCGAGCGCGAGGCCCCATGGATTGCTGAATTGCCCAGGCGCCGCGCCGGGTCCGCCCAAGATCTCCGCAGCCTGGCCGTGCGCGTCAAAAATCTGGATTCGACTGTTGCCGAATTCGCAGACGAATTGAAAGCCCCGTTCGTCCACCTTCACGTCGTAGGGGTAACTCATTTCGCCCCGGCCCGATCCTGGCTTGCCGTAGGCCATCACAAACGTTGCGTCCGCGGAGAAAATCTGAATGCGATGATTGCAGGAGTCGGCCACGTAGAGCTGGTCACGAGCATCGATACCCAGTCCCTCGGCGCGATTGAACTCGCCAGCGCCATCGCCGGCTCGTCCCAGGACACGAAGCCAGCTCTTCCCCTCGGAGGTAAATTGCTGCACGCGTTCGGCGAGGCCGTATTCGCTCACGAAAATGTCGCCGCGCGAATTCACGGCCACCGAGCGCGGAAAGGCCAGGTGGCCTGCGTTTGTGCCGTGGGCGCCCCATTGCGCCAGCAGCCTGCCTTCAGGCGTGAAATGGTTCACGCGCGAGTAGTGCGGTTCGAGCACCACAATGTTTCCCTTTTCATCCCGACACATCCCTTTCGGCTTGCCTTTGTCCGTTTGTGGCATTTGCCAAAAACTTAGAAACGTTCCGTTCGGCGAAAACTTCTGCACCCGCCCGGTCATGTCGACGGCATAGAGGTTGTCCTGAGCATCGACCGCGACGGAACGCGGTTTGTTGAACTCGCCTGGACCGGCTCCGCGCGTGCCGATGACCTTCACCTGGCTGAAGAATTGGCTTTCGACCGGGGCCTCATTCGATGAGGTCGCTGGAGAACAGCCGGCGAGCAACCCCAGTAGGGCCAATGCTCCGGCCAGTGGAGGCAGCATTCGACCCGACCTCCACCCGAGCCTCTCAACGCCGGAAGCTATCCCAAATGTGAGGCGCGTCCGCTCCTCTCCTTGACACGCGCTGAACGGACGGCGGCCGTCCTCGGGCGCGGAAGGAGAGGGGAGACACGCTTCGGTTGATTCCGGCGCGCCGAAGCGGGCGAAAGTTGCCGCGGCCGAGGGCGTCCGCGCTCCGCTCTCGGTGGGCGCAACAAGCACAATATCCCCACGCGTTGGGCGGCGGTAGCGTCTCGCGGTAATGGCCAGGAACAAGGCCAGGGGCGCGACCGCGATCAAAAGCAAAATCAAACAGAGCGCATTGACCTGCGGGTTGTGGCCGTAATGCAGGAAGTTGAACACACGCACTGAGAGCGTCTCGGCGCCTGGCGGCATGATGAGAATGAGGGTCTCGGCGTCCCAGAGACAAAAGAGGTAGGTCAAATACCAGCCGGCGGCGATCTGCATCGCCGTCTGCGGCCAATGAATGTGGCGCAGCAATTGCCAGCGCGACGCGCCCTCCAACCGCGCCGAATCGCTCAGGTCGCGGTCCACCGATTTCAGGGCGCGCGCCGTCGCGGTCCATCCGACGGCCAAATAGCGCAGCGTCCAGGCCAGAAAAACGATCCCTGCACTCTCGTAAACCCAAGACAGCAGGCGGTTGTTGAACAAAAAAATCAAAACGAGACCGATGAGCACACCCGGAACCAAAAAGGGCAGCCACACGATGAGGCCCAAAGGCCACCGCCAGGTGGTCAGCGCCACCCCCACTGCCAGTAAAGCGGATACCGTCGAGAAAAGGGCCGAGTGCATCGCCGCGCCCTGGCCGGCCTTGAGCGCCGGGAAAAATTCCTGCCACGTTCGTCCACTCGCGCACAGATCCGCCAGTGGCAGACCGACGGATAGAACGGTTGCCGCAACGGCGCAGACGCCGCCGGTCCAAAACCAATGGCCGCCGAGTTGCCGCCGAAAGATTTTTGCCGGAACCGCCCCTTCAAGCCGCGGCCACGCAATCTCACGCCGGCGCAGGCACAACAGAAGGAGCAGCGGGGACAGGATGAGCGGCCAGCTCATGGCCACGGCGGCGCCAACATTGAGGTTGTTGTTGAACTCCACCCACACTTCGACTGGAAACACCTTCACCTGCAGAAGTGCCGGCACGGCGAAATTGTTTAGCGCCAGGACGAACGTCAGGATGGCCGACTGCACCAGCGCGTTGTGGGCGAGTGGTACGAGCACCCGGCGAATCAGCGGCCAGCCGGTCAGGGTCGGTTCGCCTTCCAGTTGGCTGGGCTCGAGTCGCTGCCACGCGCCCAGAATCAGCACCAGCGAAATCGGCCAAAGCATGAGCGACAGGATCCACGCCGTGCCGCAGAACGAATAGATGTCGAAGGGCAGCCAAGCGCGCCAGACGCCGGTCAGACCCAGTAAGTGCAGCCAGCAGCTGGTCACCAAAAACGGTGGCAATGCCAGCGCGATAACGGCGATGACCAGGAACCAACGACGGGCGCGGAATTCCAATCCCGATAAAAACAGCGCCGCAACAAAGCCTGTCACGAGCGCCAGCAAAGTCGTAAGCGTGCTGACCAGAAGACTGTTTTTGAGCAACGTCCAGTTCATGTGTCTTTGCGTCGCACCGTCGTGGCGGCACCCATTTTGGCCGCCGTACTGGATGGCATCTTGCCGTTCGGCTTCGGGTTGCGGATCCGGGGCGCCGTCCACAAGCCTGTGCCACATCTACCGGGCAGGAGACCTGGTTCCACGGCAGGCCGGACGCTTGCCGCCGTCGTCAACACGTACAGGCGTCCTGCCTCGTCCCGGGAATCCATAGCGACAGGTGAGCCACCGGTCCTGCGGTAGAGACAGCATCGCTTCGGAGTCATCTCAAAAAAATCTGCTTCAACTCAGCCGTGCCTTGGTCCAGGTCCGCCAGCAACCTTCCCCAATCCGGCTGGAGCGCCGCATCCGGGCCGGTTGAGGTTGAGACGCTTTCCAGGGCGCGTGCAGCAAGAAGCTTTTGCAGCACGTCCGGCCGTTGGAGATAATCAAAGAGCTTTTCGGCGGCTTGTGGATGACGCGCGCCGCGCACGAGCGCAACCGTGTTCGGGATGAGAAGCGACTCTTCCGTCAGCGGTAACGCGGAGATCGGCGCCCCCTCGCGCTGTTCCGCGGCGCTATCGTCCGAAT
>JACXTT010012152.1_pt1 | contig 11437 bp, 11 predicted proteins | sample 9270951 | NCBI WGS metagenome assembly JACXTT01 (sample SAMN15532306, study PRJNA645909) | rock metagenome | isolation source: weathered quartz diorite | place: Puerto Rico | collected 2017-06-21 | reverse complement strand
ATGCGTGGCTTGCGTTTGACGTGCTGTAATGCTGCCCGGATGGTGGAACTGGTAGACACAGCAGACTCAAAATCTGCCGCTTCGCGGCGTGCCGGTTCGATTCCGGCTCTGGGCACCAACCAGCACTATGCGCAAAAATCCAAAACCCGCTTTTCTCCTATGAAAGCGGGTTTTTTATTGGGTTAAGCAATGCTCCCAAGTGTCATGGTATATCATCGTTTTGTTGGTAGTTTTGTTGGCATTTCGTCGAACTGCCCAATCCACATACCAACACGGAGACCTGATGCCCCTCAACGATACGTTCCTGCGAAAGATCAAGCACAGTGGCGCGCCGGCCGGGGACAAGCACACCGATGGCCAGGGCATGCACTTGCTCGTCAACGCTGCCGGCAAATACTGGCGCCTGAACTATCGCTTCGGCGGAAAGCAGAAGACGCTGGCGCTCGGCGTCTACCCTGCTGTGACGTTGGCGGCAGCGCGTGGCCGGCGTGACGCTGCGCGCCAGCTGCTGGCCGAAGGCGTCGACCCGGGGAAGGCGAAGGCCCAAGAGAAGCAACAGCGCGCCACCTCGGCGCTGCAGACGTTCGAGGGCGTTGCTCGCGCCTGGCTGACCAAGACCGCGCCTCAGAGGGCGGCCAGCACCCAGGAGAAAAACACGGCCTGGCTCGAGCGCAATATCTTCCCCGAGATCGGCGCCATGCCAATCAGCGAGATCGGCCCGCGCGACGTGCTGGCGGCGCTGACGAAAATCGAGGAGCGCGGCGCCGTCGAGTCCGCTCACAAGATCAAGCAGCTTTGCGGCCAGGTGTTCAGGTTCGCCGTGTCGGTAGGCCTGGCAGAGCGCGACGTCACCGCCGACCTGCGCGGTGCCCTGGCGGCGATCCCTCGTACACACTACGCCGCCATCACTGAGCCGCCGGCGGTGGGCGCCCTACTCCGCTCGATCGACGGATACTCCGGCCACCCGTACGCCGCTGCAGCGCTCAAGCTGGCGCCACTGGTGTTCGTGCGCCCGGGTGAGCTGCGCGCGGCGGAATGGGCGGAGATCGACCTCGACGCCGCCGAGTGGCGCATCCCGGCAGCCAAGATGAAGATGGGCGTGGAGCACTTGGTGCCGCTGGCCAGTCAGGCGGTTGACATCCTGCGTGGCATGGAGAGGCTAACCGGCGCCGGCCGGTATGTGTTCCCCAGCATCCGCACCGCGGACCGCTGCATGAGCGAGAACACCGTCAACTCGGCCCTGCGCGCCCTCGGCTACGACAACACCCAGATGACAGGCCACGGCTTCCGCGCGATGGCCCGCACCATCCTCGACGAGGTGCTGGGCGAGCGCGTCGACCTTGTCGAACACCAACTGGCGCACCAGGTCAGGGACGTGCACGGCCGCGCCTACAACCGGACAGCACACCTACCGGCCAGGCGCCAGATGATGCAACGCTGGGCGGACTACCTAGATTCGCTGCGCAGCGCGCAGACCTCTACAGGGGAACCGGCATGAGCACCTTTTCATTCAAAAGAAAAAACACCGAAGTCGATGAGAAATTCATCAGCTATCGAGAAGTTATCGAAAAGCTTGCTGCGGAAAGCGGTGATTCAATGCGGGACGTCGCCCTGTTTTTAAAACGAGGCGACGTGCATAAGAAAAATGCAATTTGGCTCATGGGCTACGAGCGCGTTCCTGTAGCAGACCACGGCGGTCAGTTTCTCTCGCTGCTACTCAACGAAACGATCGAGTGGAATGCAGTCGGTCCCCCACTGGATAATTTCGGGCACGAGATGGCAAGCCCAGATACAAGCGGATGGTGGAGAAAGGAACTTTGGAGCGACCTTTTATTCGAGTTCGGCATCGGTGAGCCTGCTTCGCTCACGGCTGCAGATAGTGAGATTGAGGTCACCGCAGTCGACAATGCAGGGCACCAGGCAGCGATTACAGCCTTGCGGCGGACCGAGCAGGATCTCGCTGAGGCAAAAAGCCAAGTCGAGGCCCTGAAAATTCAACTGGGGGACGCACAGCGGTCGGTCGAGGAAATGCGTCGTCTTCTCGGGGACCAGAGCAGCATCGCGCTGCATAATACCCACCTCATGCGCATCGCCCTAGAGGTACAACGGACGTACTGGAACCCGCCTGACCGCACCAAGGCGAAGCAGGAGGTCATCATCGCCGAGCTGATGGAGAAACACGGGCTGCTCAAACCCGAAGCTGCCGCCGTCGAGCGCGTGGCATGTCCTATCAATCGCCGCAAATAAACTTTTACCCACAGGGTATTTCTGCCCGCCGTTATTGGCCTCCCGCCTACCCATAGGGTGATTTTGGGTGCTCACCCAGCGGGTAAAACCTGTTGCCCATAGGGTGCCCGCCTCCGCTAACTTTCGCTCCATCGCACTATCCCGTGCCGCGAAGGAGCGCAATATGTCACCAAGTTTTATTCGCCTCAATGAGCTGGCCAGCCAACCAGGCCGGCCCGGCAAACTGCCAGTCAGCCCGGCCACCATCTGGCGCTGGGTTCGTGAGGGTAAATTTCCAAAACCATTCAAGTTATCGGAATCCATCACCGCGTGGGATGCGACTGAGGTCGATGCCCACATTGCCGCAAAAAAAGCTGCCGGAGCAGCGCAGTGATTTGCGGCAACACAACCGCCAAAGGGAGCGCAAAACCTCAAAGGGAGCAAAGGGAGCGCCGGTTTTTTGCGTGCTCCCTTGCGCTCCCTTTGCGCTCCCTTCAACGAAAATCCTTGACGCCTCGCCAATTCGGCGCGTATTCTGACACTGTCGCAAAAAAAGAAGCGACCGAGTTTGACAGCTCGAATTGCACAGGGCGGACGACCGCCAATGGCGGTATTTTTTCGTCTGTACCACGTTGCACCTCCTATGAGGCGGCGGTGGTGGGGAGGCTTCGGCCTGCCGGGAACCTTGTGCACCGGTCTGTCAACCCCGCCATCTGCCGCTTCTCCCCGTTTGACAGCGGGGCGAGCGGTTCATCAACCGCACAAGGAGGCAACCATGCCTAACACCAACACATCCCCGAATTCCTGTTTCGACCACCTGCGCAAGCTCGATGGCTACATGGCCGCTTGCGGCTATGACGACAACCACCCATGGCGCGAGCAGATCATCAGCGGCATCGAGGCCGTCGACCGCGTCGATAACGCTGCCGAAGATATTGAAGGCGCCGCTGTGATGGTCAGCCATCTGCTCGACCTGGCCCTGCTGGCGTGCGTTGACACCGCTGGAACCGTCCAGATCGAGGCCGCCATCCGCGCCGCCCGCCGCTACGTCGGCGACATCGGCGCCGAGTGCAAGCGCATCCACGTAAGCAATTTCGGCGAGCGCCTGGAAGGCGGTGCCGCATGAAAGCGCAGAGCCTGTGGGCAATCAAAACGATGGGCGGCGATCAACTTGCGATCGCCGGAAGCCACAGCGAGGCGATAGCACTCATCGAGCGGCACCAGGCGGAGCACAGCCGGTATCCGCTCTGGTGTCAGGACCTGCGGATAATCTGCATCAGGCGGCCACCACCAGCGAGCGTTCCAGCGCCGTACCGGAGCTGCAATTGAATCCGCTGCACCAGCTGGCCGCCCTCTCGGCGCGCGGACTGCCGCCTGTTCGCCGCGAAATCTGGCTGGGCCTCGGCTACCGTCCACCGAAGTGCTTCGGCAAGGGTGAGAACTGATGGCCTCAACCAATCCACTCAACGTGCGCGGCGCGCGCCCGCGCACCCCGCGCTACTTCCGGCCGGCGCTTCACGGCGCCGAGCAACCGCCGCAGCACTTCGTCGGCCGGCTGACCCTGTGCAACATTTACGGCGGCTGGTGGGCCAGCGCGCGCGACGGCTTCTTTACCGTGCGCTGGGGGCGATTTTTCGCGTATCTGCACCAGTTCGATGATGCCAGCAAGGCCGCGCTGATCGCCGCATGCGCGGCCGGGGAGCGGTTTCGAGACGCGCCGCACAGCAACTATCACCAGGGGGGCCAGTGAAGCGTCCATCTTTTCAGTTTTATCCAGCTGACTGGCGCAACAACGCGAAGCTCCGCCGCTGCTCTGAGGCCGCGCGCGGCGCCTGGATGGATGTGCTGTGTGTCCTGCACGATTCAGATGAATACGGCGTCCTGCGCTGGCCGCTCGCCGATATCGCGCGGTCGGCGGCCGTGCCGCTGAGGCTGTTGCGCGAGCTCGCGGACAAGGATGTTCTCAAGGGGGCGGATAAGAATGCTGCGTGCTACGTCTACACCCCCCGTCACGCGGGTAAAGACGGACTGCCGATGACTCTGGTCGAAGCGGGAGAGGGGCCATGCTGGTATTCGAGCCGCCTTGTTCGCGACGAATGGGTGCGTCATCGCCGGGGTAAAAACACGCAGTTCAGCGAAGAAAATCAGCCACCAATGCCCTCACCAAAGTCTGCACCAAAGCCATCACCAATGCCCCCCTTTGGTGATGGGTCAGGTGACGGCTCTACATCTACATCTACATCTACATCTAAAACCAATACCCCCATACCCCCTGACGGGGGCTCCTTGGAACCCGCAAGAAAAACCCGGAAAAGCGCCAGCACGATCCTGGCAACGTTCCTCGCCGAATGCGAAGCGAAGGGAGAACGGCCCCTCAAGGGCTACGCGCCCCTCTGGTCATACGTCAACGAAGCTGGCCTCGACAGCGACCTGGTGGCGCTTGCATGGGCAGAGTTCAAGCGTCGTTTCACTGAGGGCGGCACGAAAGCAGCGAGGCGACAGAAGGACTGGCGCGCCACGTTCCGCAACTACGTCGAGAACAACTGGTTGAAGCTCTGGTACATCGACCAGGATGGAAAGTATGGGCTGACCACGCAGGGAAAGCAGGCAGAAAAATTGTTTGAAGCCAGGGAGACGGCATGAACGAGGAATTTTCGACACCGATGGCCATCGAGGCGGAGCAGGCCGTTATCGGCAGCCTGCTGCGCGACAACGGCGCCATCGATCGCATCGGCGACCTGCTGCCGGCGCATTTCTATCGTCACGACCATCGCGAAATCTACAGCGAGGTGCTGCGACAGATTGGCGCCGGCCAAGGCTGCGACGTCATATCCGTCGCCATGGCCCTTCCTAAGATCGATGACTGCATGCGGTACCTGAACGACATGGCCCAATCATCCCCCTCGGCCGCAAATATCCGCCGTCATGCCGACTTGGTGCGCGATCGGTCGCTGCGGCGCGGCCTGTTGGCGACCTCCGTGGACATCGCCGAAATGGCCCGTAATGCGGGCGGGCGGCAGGCCGGGGAAATCCTCGATGCGGCCCAGTCATCGCTCGCCGCGCTGGGCGACGTCAGGACGACGCGCGCACCTGAGCGCGCCAGCGACGCGATGATCGCGCATTGCAAGGTGCTGGACGGCAGGGTGGAGCGCCAATACTCCGGCATCGCCACAGGCTTCCGCGATCTCGACGAGATTCTGACGGGCGGCCCTAACCGCGGCGCCCTGGTCATCCTCGGTGCGCGCCCTTCGATGGGAAAGACCGCGCTCGCGATGAACGTGGCGCTGACGGTGGCGCGCCAGAACAGCGCCCTGGTCCTCTCGATGGAGATGAGCAAGGGCGAGCTGCTTGACCGAGCTCTGGCGGTGCTGGGCCGAATCCCACTCGGCGCTGTGATTCGCGGGGAGCTGAGCGACGCGGAGTGGGGCAGCTTCACCGACGCCAACGCCCAGCTGGCCGCCATGAACCTGCACCTCGACGACCAGCCGGCCCTGACGCTGCTCGACGTCCGCAGCAAGGCGCGCCTGGTGAAGCGCAAGCACGGCCTCGACCTGTTGGTGGTGGACTACCTGCAGCTCATGTCGGGCCCCGGCGACAACCGAAATTCGCAGATCGAGGAAATCAGCCGCGGCCTCAAGGCCCTTGCGAAGGAGCTGGACATCGTGGTGCTGGCACTGTCGCAGCTTTCGCGCGCGGCGGCGAACCGCACGCGGCCGCAACTGTCAGACCTCCGCGATTCGGGAGCGATCGAGCAGGACGCGGACGTGGTGCTGTTCGTACACCGGGATGAGGTCGACAATCCGCAGAGCGATTCGCGTGGGCTTGCTGACCTCTTCGTCGCGAAGAATCGACAGGGCCGCATTGATGATGTGCTGCTGACCTACCAGGGCCAATTCACGCGGTTTTCCGACTCGTCTGGATCCCGGCCTGCGCCAGCCGACCGCCGCGTGCGGCGCGGACTGGCTCAGCACCTTTAATACGGATCCGGCACATGATTTCACGTTCACGAATTGGAAACTGGGCGCGGTGGACCAGGTCGTCGCGGTCGACCGCGCACAGCATGACAGCGATCGTTTGCGACAGCATGCGGCGCAATGCGCTTGGCGAGGTATGGGCTGGCCACAGCGGCGCCGAGCGGGTCGACGAAAGTGACGCTCTCCTGGTCGAGCGCGCTTGGAAGGCGCAGATGCCGCTGCACCGGGACCTGCTGCGTTGGCACTACATCCAGAACGCTCCGATCGCATTTACCTGCCGCCGCTTGAAAATAAAGCAGTGGCCTGCATCGGCGTTTGCTCTGGCGCTTGCCGCCGCTGAGGCAGCGCTCAACGAAACATTGGTAGGGATCGAAAAGCAAACTGGAAAATGATATGGAAACAACAGCGATAAGCCAATTCATGCGCCGTCAGATGGTTGCGTATGAACTCGGGATAAGCCGACACACGCTCACCAGGATGCTTAAAACGGATCTGACCTTTCCGAGATTTTTTGAAATCACGCCAGGTATATCCGTCGTCGCACGTGCTGATTTCGATCATTGGCTTCGAACAAAGCGCGTTGCGAGCCTAAACGTTCCACGATAAGCCGAATTGCTCCACTGTGCACCCATTTGCACGCTTGCGGCGCGCGGTGCGCATGCGTGAATCTAGAACACCCTGCTTACCAAAGGAAAAACGATGTCAAAGCTCGCTGAACTCCGCGCCGAAAATGAAAAGATCAACAACCGCACCAAGCAAATGCTCGAAGAATTTCCCGGCGCCAGCTGGGGGCCGAAACAGCAGTCCGAATGGGACGGCCTCATGAACCGCGCGAGTCAATTAAACGCTGAATTTGCATCGATTGAAGGTGGCTCGCACGCGGCCGTGCCAGGCTGGAAAAACCAGGATGGCGGCGATGTGAAGGTGCTGCGTAACGCAGCCGACATCCGTGCCCACTACGCTGCAATCGGCGACAGCGCCCGCCCGGGCGAAGAGCCCATGCGCATTGATGATTTTGTGCGCGGTATCGCCGGAATGAAATCATCGAAAGCTGTTCAGGCAGCGCTCAGCACTGGTACAGACACGTCGGGTGGCTACATGATGCCCAGCGTAGTGATGCCGGGCATCCTGGAAGCGCTGGTACCAGCATCGGCCCTGCTGTCGGCCGGCGCTGGCATCGTTCCACTGGACGCTGGCGCAAAGAACTTCACCACCGCTGCGATGGACAATATCCCGACTGCCCAATGGCGTCTGGAGTCGGGCGCCATCGCTGTTTCCGACCCTACTTTCCGCGCTGTCGTGGCTGCACCCAAGAGCCTGGCATTTCTGTTCAAGGTCAGCCGCGAACTGCTGGCCGACGCACCGAACATGGGCGCCGCCCTGAATACCGCCATCGCCCAGGCGTTTGCGAAAGAACTGGATCGCGTGGGCCTGCGCGGCTCCGGGACCAATCCCGAGCCGCTGGGCATTCGCGGCACGGCCGGCATTCAGTCGATCGGCAACGGTGCCAACGGCGCTGCCTTGGCCAGTTACGCCAATTTCCTATCCGCCGCCCAGAGCATCCTCCAGGTCGACGCGCCGGCTCCAGTGGCGGCCATCATGTCGCCACGCTCGCTGATCAAGCTGGCCGGCTTGACGGACAGCACTAACCAGCCGCTGGCTATGCCGAAGATGCTCGAAGGCTGGAAGATGATCGCAACTAGCCAAGTTCCCAACAACCTGACGGTGGGCACGTCGACTGACTGCAGCGAAATCTACGTGGGCGACTTCTCCAAAGTGCAGTTCATGATGCGTGAGCAAATGAGCATTCAGATCGCTACCGAGCTGTTCGCGCAGTCAGGCGAAATCGGCTTCATCTGCCACGTGCGCGCCGATGTGGCGGTCATGTATCCGAAGGCGCTCGCTGTCGTCAGCGGCGTACGCTAAAAACCGACAAGCGGGGCGTTACTCGGCGAGTGGCCCCTCATGGAAAAACCCCGAGAGCGTGCGGCGGCAATCTACCGCGCGGCACGCACCGCTGGAGTCTGATCGTCGCACCCGTCACAGCTTGCGCGCGGCAAGTGCTAGACAGAGATCGATGGGTGGGGGGGTAAATGTCTGCCGCCCTCCCGAGTCTAGACCGCATGGTTCCTCATCCGCAGGTTTTTTATACGCCGCCGGAATTTTAGCTGCCCCACCCCGGGGTGCTGGTCCCGGGGGTTTTTGAGCAAAATTGAGAAAGTGGCCCGACCAAGCTTTAAACCACGGCGACCCAATAACGCCAAGCTGGGCGCCGATTTTAACGGGCCCTACAGCCCGGTCTAATTAGCCGGCCTATCTTCGGTTCAGTAGCTTATTCTCCAGCGGAACTGACTGATTCCTGCAGGGCGGACGCGCTTGCTAAGCGGGCTCGTCTGCACCGTGAGATACCTGACGCACCTCACGCGGCTCCAGCGCCGTACAGATGGCATACGCGGGCGCCCCCGGCGGAGCCGCTGGCGCCGCACCTGCATCAGAGATGGCAAGTGTTCAGCCTACTGCTGCGCCGGACGCTGAGCGCGCTCGCTGCCTACTCCTGACCGTGATCGGCCGCGTCGTCGCTGCAGCAATCGCACTGGTGCATGCGCATCCAGCCGGCGTCAACGGCGCCACTGGGTGGCAACATTCCTGCGGACCCATGTGACCATTCAGGTCATGCGTGGATGGGAGGCGCCGCTGTTTGCTGCGGTGGCGCTGGCCGACGACTAGCACCAGTTCGAAAGTACGAGAGGCAGATTGGGACAGTCGAGCGCGCTGCGGGTGATCGATATCCTAAAATGGGCTATGGACGAAAATTTACATCAGGAAGGCTATTTCACGGGCGTTCGCAGCGACCATCAACGGTCTCGACGCGACGGCGGCTGATTTTGAATTTCAAGTAAACAACTTGCGCAGCGCCTTTCAGATAACCACCCTGCTCACGGACAGTGAAAAACAGCGCCTGCGGAGGATGCTGCACATCGTCTTCGCCCAATCGGTGCGTGTGCCTTTCCATTAATCAGCGCTAGAGTACCTCGCGCGCTGCCCAGCCCGCACGTCACCTTGCGTGCCGGCGACCACCGCAGCACCTTGCAGCTTTATCTACTGCCGCGTTGCGATCCATTCCCGCACGGATTCCACCCTCCAGGCGGTGACACCAGGTGACAATTTGACCGGCGCTGGAAATTCGCCGTCCGCAACCATGCGCCAGAGGGTGGTTCGTGAGATCCCGAGCACCCCCGGCCGGCCCCCTGGTTGATTGGACAGCTGCTTCGCGCGCACAAATCCGATTGCGGGGAGATCCCAGTGTGCAACGTCGTCGTTTACCATGTCCCCAGTCCTCAAAAAATCAGTATTGTGCTAGATGACGAAGGACAGAGGGCGATCGCACCCCCACAGAGGGATAGCGATTTGTTGGTATTTTTGTTGGTATTTTTTCCGTTTTCCCACCTACTCCATAGCGCAAATCGATTCCGGCTCTGGGCACCAGCCTTCAACGCTTTCTTTTACATGAACCCGCTCAGCTGTTGGCTCGGCGGGTTTTTTGTTGGCTGCGCCGTCAGGACTGTTGCACCACCAGCATCGCCGCCGCCAGATCCTCCAGCGCCGTGCCGACGGATTTAAAGACGGTGCGCGCAGCCGCATCGCGCCGGCCCGGGTGCTCTCCCCGGCACAGTCTGGCCAGGGTAGCCGCGACGTCGCTGGCGGCGAACACGCCGCGCGATATTGGGCCGAGCAGGTCGCCCGCTTTTTGCAAGGCTTCCTCTGTGTCCACGAACAACTGCGCGCCTTTAAAACAGGCGTCGTCCGCTTCCACCATCTGCGGCGTAAAACCGCCGATCAGGTCGAGGTGGCTGCCTGGGGCCAGCCAGTCGCCGTGGATCAAGGGGCTGGTGGAGAGCGTCGCGCAGCTGACGATGTCGGCCTGCCGCACGGCGCGTTCGAGCTCGGGCCCCGCGGTGGCGGCGATGCCGTCCTGGCGCAGGCTGGCAGCCAGGGCGGCCGCGCTGGCGCCGTTGCGGCTCCAGACGGCCACTTCCTCGATTGGGAGCACGGCGCGGTAGGCGGCGGCGAGCACCCTGGCGACGCGGCCTGAGCCAACGATCAAGAGTTTGCGGGAATCGGGGCGCGCCAGGTAGCTGGCGGCCAGGGCCGAGGCAGCGGCGGTGCGGCGTTCGGTGATTTCATTGCCGTCGATAGTGGCCAGCGGGGCGCCGGTGGTGGCGTCGTACAGCGTGTAAGTGGAGAACAGGCCGGGCAAGCCGCGCGCGGCGTTGCCGGGAAAAATGTTGACGGTCTTGATGCCGAGATACTGGTCGGTCCAGGCCGGCATGATGAGGCTGGTGCCGCCGTCAAGCTGGTGGACGTGGCGGGGCGGCACGGTGCAGCCGGCCGCGAACAGAGCGCGCAGTGCCGCGATCAGGCGGTCGAAGGGCAAGGCCGCGCGGGTGGCCTGGTCATCAAAAACGTTCAAGGTTTGGGCTGGGCGTCCAGCCAGCGCTCATACTTTAAATCGATGCGGCGGGTGGTGCCGTCGCGGTTCATGGTCTCGAGCGCGGCGTTCATGCGGGCAATCTGCTCGGCCGGCACGGCGCGATTGCAGGCGAGATAGACGCCGACTTTATTGAAAGTGAGAACGGGAACGATTTTCTCGGCCCAGTCGGCCCGCTTCAAGCCCGCGCTGCCCCGCCGCAGGCTGGCCGCCCACACGTCGATGCGGTCCAGCAGTAACTTGTCGGGGTTCAATAAATCGTTGGGGGCCGGGTCGACCTTGAAGCCCCGTTGGCGCAGATAGGTGTCGCGGGCGTCGCCATTGTAAGTGCCGATGCGCAGGGAACGGGCATCTTCCAGCCCGTGCAGATTGTAATTGCGGTCGCTGCGGCCCAGCAGTACCCAGTCGGCCTCGTCGGTCGGCCCGACCCAGTGAAACAGGGGATCGCGCTCGGGGGTGCGGGTGGTGGAAAACAGGCAGGCGTCGGGGCGTTGCTGCAAGGTGGTATAGGCGCGCTTCCAGGGCAACAGTTCCAGGCGATACGGCGTGCCGGTGCGGGCCATGATCTCTTCGACTTTTTCCGTGCCGCTGCCGATCACCTTTTTGCCTTCGAGCATGCTGATGGGCGGCGTGGATTCCGTCATCAGGAACAGATGGGGCGGCGCGGGCGAGACGGGCGCGACTGCTGCTGCAGCCAGGCCGCTCCACGCGGCCATGGCGAGGCAGACAGCAGGCAGTCTCTTGATCC
>JACXTT010012151.1_pt1 | contig 11438 bp, 10 predicted proteins | sample 9270951 | NCBI WGS metagenome assembly JACXTT01 (sample SAMN15532306, study PRJNA645909) | rock metagenome | isolation source: weathered quartz diorite | place: Puerto Rico | collected 2017-06-21 | reverse complement strand
CGTCGCCGAGCAGGGTGACGCGGCCAAAACTCCAGCGCGGCAGCGGGTCCTGATCGACCATCGGGAACTCGAGCACATGATCGGCGGCACGGATGAACGCGGGCACGTCGAGCCAGTCGAATTGCCAGTCGGCGAACGCCCAGATGAAATCGTCGAGCCGGCCTTCCCGGTTCCAGTCGCGCTTGCGGTAGTTCGGCGTCTCGATCTCGGCCACCCAGTTGACGAGTTGCAGTCCGTCTGCACCGGCCGGGCGGATCGGATAGATCACCATCTTGCCATGCGACAGCCAGCCGGCGCGCACCATGCTGGCGCCCGACAGCATCGGCCTCCAGCGCGTGACGCCGCGCCACATGTTGACGCCGGAATAGCGCGGCTCGCCCTCGTCGGGGAAGAATTGCTTGCGCACCGCCGAGTTGATGCCGTCGCAGGCGATCGCGACGCGGCCGCGCGCGGTGACGCGATTGGCACCGCCGGGGCCGTCGGCGAAGGTCACGGTAACGCCGCCGTCATCCTGCGCCACGGCGACGCAATGGCGGTTGGTGACGACCCGGTCGGCACCGGCGCGGGCGCGGAACGCATCGAGCAGCACCCTTTGCAGGTCGCCGCGGTGGATCGAGAATTGCGGATGGTCGTAGCCCGCGAGGAGTCCGAGCGGCTCCTGGTAGATGAGCTGGCCGAACCGGTTGAAGAAGGTGGCGTCGGTGGTGGTGATCGCGACCTTCGCCAGCGCCTGTTCGAGGCCGAGGAACGCAAGCTCCTTGGTCGCATGCGGCAACAGGTTGATGCCGACGCCGACTTGCCTGATCTCGGCGGCGGACTCGAAGATGCGGCAGGGAATATTGGCCTGATGCAGCGCAAGGCCGAGCGTCAGCCCGCCGATGCCGGCGCCGACGATGATGACCTCGTCCATGTTCCCATCCCCTGATCTTGTTGGCGCGGATGAAACACGAATGGTAAGCCTACTGTCAATCTCGGCAGATCGCCTCTCGCTCCTACCGCCCCTTCACAAAGCACATGCCCATGTGGGAGGTTTGGCCGGCGACCTGGCAGGCGAGCCCCTCGGCGCAGGTCCAGCCGCGGAAGCTGCGGTCGACCTCCGCCGGTTTTGCGCCGCCCTGGTAGCAATGTGCACCCCAGCCATCGCTGTATTCGGTGCCGGCGAGCTCGGTGCTGCCGCGCACCTGCGGGCGGTTGGCGAAGCCGCGTGAATAATCCGGCGCCTTGCCGTCGCGCAACGCCGCGATGATGTCGCGGCGGCGGACCTGGTCGCCGAAGAAATGCGGCGAGGCCGGCACCACCGTGGAGTTCGACGGCTTCGCCGCCATCCAGTCGACGCCCGGGAAATGAAAGCCGCCGATGCCGCGGGTCTGGTGGCAACCCGCACAGGTGACGTCATTGAGGCGCCGCTCGAAGCCGGCGAGCGACTGGATGTTCTGCAGCTTCGCCCCACCAGCTACCGCCTTCTGCAGCGCGCCGACCACGTCCGCCTCGGAGAACACCGCCCTGTCGGCCGGGCCCTCGCCTTGCACCAGCCCGAACTCGGGCTGTGAATCGGAGATGTCGAAGCCGACCGGCGTTGGCGCAACCGCGCCGGTGGCCAGGAATTTGTCGGGGATCAGGATCGTGCCGCGATCGAGCTCGGCAAAATGCTTGGGATCGAGCAGCCATGCCTTGAAGTCGCGCTTCAGCACCTCGTCGGCGAGAATGCGATCGCGATCGATCTGGTTCTCCATCGGCGCTTCCTCGAAGCGCTTGGTGCGGCGGTTAAGGTCGAACACCTTCAGGAGATAGTCGGTGCGGAAATCGCGGATCGCGGATTTCGGCGCGTGCGCGATCTGCAGATTGGTCTCGATGCGATCGATGTTCTCGTAATCGATCAGGTCAAGCGGGCCGTCCTTGCCGAGCAGCTTGTCCATTGCCGGCGGGGTGCCGCCCGTCGCCAGCCAGCGCCGCGCGATTTCACGGCAGGTGATGGTGCCGCCCCCCTTCGCCTTCAGCACCAGATTGAGCGTCATCGGCAATCGCTGCGACACCGCGTTCTCGCCGATCGGCGGCACATCGGTCCGGGTCAGCCGATAGATCAGCCTGACCTCGCCGCAGCTTTCCGGCGCGACATAGGCGCGGTCCATGCGGTTGACGATGCCGGCCAGCACGAAGCGAACGTCCGCGGAATCGAACAACGCACGATCGAACAGCTGAAACGCAAAGCCGTCGCCGACGCCGATGCTTTCATTCGGCAGGCTCGCTTTGTGCTTTGCCGTATAGCGCTCGAACTCGCGATCGAGCGCCTCGCGCAGCGGTGCCATCGACGGCAATTGAAAGAGCTGGCCGTTGGGGAGAGGAAGGCTGGCGGAACGCTCCGGCCACAGCATACGGCCGAGGCCGAACCGCCCCTGGTCGAGCTCGCGCAGGATCGCGGGATCGATGATCGCCGCGCCGCGCTCCAGCGCGCGATCCTCGCCTGCGCGCGCAGGTTCGGCGCCGCAAAGCAGGACGGACATCAGCAACAGGCATCGCAGGGCGCGGTTCATGTCTCCACTAACACCGCGCGGCAAAACCTATTCAAGAAAAAAGGCGCTTCACATCGCGGTGAAGCACCTTGGTATTGTCTGAAATCAGCGATCAACGCGAAACGATCAGGCCCTTGCTGGTGACGACCACCCAGCGGCCGTCCTGCTTGCGGACGGCGTCGACGCGGCCGAGGCCCGGGACGGGATCGCCGGCATAGACCTCATAGATGCCCTGGCGGCCCTCGATCAGGGCGCCGCCATTGCCGACGTCGCGCAGCGTCCAGCCTTCGACGATCGGCAGGCGGCCAACCTCCACCTTGGGCGCGGCCGGCACGGCAGCGGCGGCGGTCGCCGGCGCGGTCACCGTTCCGGTCACCTCCCTGGCGGCGGCCGGCGTCGCGGCCGCAACGGTCGCCGCCAGCGGGGTGGCGCGAAGCCTGTCGACGGCCTCGCCCAGCTTGGCGAGCTTGGCCATCGGCTCGGTCTGCGCCTTTTCGACCTTGTCGAGGCGGTCGCTGGTCTTGTTGAACTGGGTCGTGCTCATCTTGCCGGTGTGCTCGACGCTGGCCCGCAGCGCGGTGATATCGGCATCGATCCGGGCGATCGAGGCTTCGACCGTTTCCTTGGCAGCGGTGTCCTTGGCGGCCATGGCATCATTAGCGGCGAAATGACCGAGACCTGCGGTTGCGAGCGCGCCGCCGATCGCGCCTGCGATCGTCGCCAGCGCCACCACGGCAGCCATCGCCGCCACCCGGCGCGTACCCGCGGGCTTTGCAGCCTGCTCGGCCCCCGGCTTCGCGGCGGTGGCCTCATGCTCCCAGGCGCGCTCGCCGGGGGCCATGATCATCAGCTTGCTACCCGGGCGCGGCTCGCTCCGCTGGCCGGCCTCGACCCTGGGCACGTCCATCTTCGGCAGCTCGACCTTGGGTGCCTCCGCCTTGGACTCCGCCTTGGAGGCGTCCATCCTGGGAGCGTCAGCCTTGGGGGTTTCGACCTTGGGTGTTTCGACCTTGGGCGCGTCGGCCTTCGGCGAGGTCTCTTCCTGGTCAGGCGCGAGCCGGGGAGCCTCGCTATCGGCCGCGGCCGTCATCGGCGCGCCTTTCGCCGCCATTTCAGCGCCGGTTTCACCGCTGATGGGCTCGCTTTGCTGCTCACTCACGTTCAAGTCTCCAGATGAGGTTGACACTTTGGTAACTTTTATTGCTTGCGAAATCGTTACCCGGCTTTGCCGGACCTTGGCCTTACCGAAATTTTAGGAAGTCTTCCGGGCGGGATTTTGACCGATGTTGCCCTGCGGCAATCCGCGTCAGCTCGGTTTGCGCGCGGCGCATTCCCGACTAACATGTTGCGACCAACCAGCCAGAAGGCAGGGCCGGTGCCCATGACGATCGAAAAATGCATCAATGAATTTGATGTCGATGACGTCATTTTTGAGGAAGGCTCGACCGGGCGCGAGCTTTTCGTCGTGCTCGACGGCAAGGTCGACATCGTCAAGATCAATGGCGAAAACAAGACGGTCATCGTCACCCTTGGCAAGGGCGAGTTCTTCGGCGAGATGGCTGTCATCGACGGCTCGTCCCGCTCCGCGAGCGCGATCGCCGCGGCGCCGAAGACGAAGGTGATGCGGATCAACCACGCGCGCTTCGTCTACCTCGTCAGCCAGCAGCCGGCATTCGCGCTGATGATCATGGACGCGCTCTCCAAGCGCCTGCGCGCCTCGAACACCCTCACCTACCGCACGGCGGCCAACCCATGAGCGACCGCCGGCCGAGCCCGTTCAAGACCCTGCTCGACGGCGACGTCGCGACGCTGATCCAGGCGGCCGACGACGTCTACCAGATCCGCTTCAAGAACCGCGCCGCCAACGCCTATCTCGTGCGCGGCAGCAGGCGGACCATCATGATCGATGTCGGCCTGTCGACCAACTATCCGCACCTTCTGAGCTGCCTCAAGCATATCGGGGTGACGCCCGAGATGATCGACATGGTGGTGCTGAGCCACGAGCATCTCGACCATATCGGCGCGGCCTATCATTTCCACGGCGGCGCCTATATCGCCGCGCACCGGCTCGCCGCCAACAAGATCATGCTGCGCGACGACTTCTCGATGCTGCGCAAGATGTTCAACGAGCCAAAGGTTCCGATGGACATGGATATCTGGCTCGAGGAAGGCAACCTGATCGACCTCGGCAATTTCCGCCTCAACGTGATGCACACGCCGGGCCACACCTCGGCCTGCATCACGCTGTTCGACCAGGACAAGGGCTTGCTGTTCGCATCCGACACGCTGATGCCGGGCGGCGTGATGGGCGGCGTGTTCGGCTCCGGCTCGATCGCCGATTACATCCAGTCGCTGGAGCGGTTGAAGGGACTGAACTCGAAGATCCTGCTGTCCGGCCACGGCCGGCTGTCCGACACCCCGCAGGACGACGTGCGGATCGCGATCCAGCGCTCGCACGGGCTGCTGGAGGACACCGCGCAATTGTTCGATGCGCTCGATGCACGCGCGAATTTCGAGCCGATCATGCAATCGGTCCGCGACCTCAACAAGCTCGACGACTGACGCGCGGATGGCCGGGGCGCGCGCCGCCCGTTGCGGTCTGCCACGACCTTGCACTAGGATCGTTCCCGCAACACAATGAGCTCGGCGATGCAAGCCGGCGCGGATCACGGGGATGAAACAGATGCAGGTTGACGCGATGGCGCAGATGCGCCGCCGGGTGGTGATCTCCTCGACGATCGGCAATGCGCTGGAATGGTTCGACTTCACCGTATTTGGCCTGTTCGCAGGCATCCTGAGCAAGCTGTTCTTTCCGGCGGACAATCCGAGCTCATCGCTGCTGCTGACCTTCGCCACGTTCGGCATCGCCTTTGCGGCCCGACCGTTGGGCGGCCTCGTATTCGGGCTCTACGCGGACAAGCACGGCCGCAAGAAGGCGCTGGTCGTGATGATATCGCTGATGGCGATCGGCACCGGCTTGCTCGGCTTCCTGCCGACCTATGGCGCAATCGGGATTGCCGCTCCGCTGTTGCTGCTGCTGGCCCGCCTGATCCAGGGCTTTTCCGCCGGCGGCGAATTCGGCAGCGCCAGCGCAATGCTGATCGAATTTGCGCCGCCCGGCCGGCGCGGCCTTTACGGCTCGTTCCAGATGGTGTCGCAGTCGCTCGCATTCGGCATCGGTGCGGCCATGGCGATCGGCCTCAATCTCGGACTGTCGCCGGACGCCTTCGCGAGCTGGGGCTGGCGCGTGCCGTTCATCCTCGGCATCCTGATCGGGCCCACCGGGTGGTACCTGCGCCAGAAATGCGACGAATCTCCCGAATTCCAGGCCTATCTCGCCGAGAGGGCAGCGACCGCGCAGCCCAGGAGGCAGACCACGCTCGGCCAGTTGTTCGCCGAACACCCGCGTGAATTGATCGCCTCGTTCTGCCTGATCGCAGCCGGCACAGCGATCAACTACGTCAATGCGATCTTTCTTCCGACCTATGCGGTCGCCGAGCTGAAATTGCCGATCCTGAATGCGCAGATGGGGCTGCTCCTCATGAGCCTCGCCAATGCGGCGATTTCGGTGGCCTGTGGGGCGCTCTCCGACCGGTTCGGTCGCCGCGCAGTCCTGATTCCGTCGCTGATCATCTACGCCTTGCTGTTCTATGTGATGTTGCAGCGGCTCGTCGCGGCCCCGACGACCACGAACCTCTGGCAGTTGCAGATCGTGGCGGTCTTCCTCGGCGCGCTGGCGGGCCCGATGCCGGCCTTCATGACCGAAATCTTCCCCGTCGGCGTCCGCTCCACCGGAGCCTCGCTGATGTACAATCTGGCGGTGATGCTGTTCGGCGGACTCGCGCCGTTCATCAACACCTGGCTGGTGGAGGCGACGGGCGACAAGACCGCTCCCGTCTACTACATCCTGTTCGCCGCAGCGGTCGGCCTCGTCGGTCTGTCGGTCTATCGCGGACGGCCGTCCGTATCCGGGATCGCGCCCCAACCGGCGCAATAACCGGTCCGCCGGCTGAAGACAACTCAACCGAGCTCGGCGATCGACGTCGGGGCGTGCGCGATGGCCGGTGTGACATCGCGCTTTATTCCGCTGCCCCGCCTGACTTCTCTGTGAGACCCGTCGCAAAGCAAGTCATTTGACAAATTCGCGGGCGGCCTGTTCAACAGCGTCAACAACAACGCTGAAAGGCAGGGAGCGAGGACCATGAAGCTTTACGACTCGGTCGGACCGAACCCGCGCATCGTGCGCATGTTCATGGCGGAGAAGGGCATCGAGATGCCCAAACAGACCGTCGACCTGCGCGGTGGTGAGAACCGGCAAGACGCGCATCTGAAGCGCAATCCGCACGGCCAGATGCCGGCGCTCGAGCTCGACGACGGCAACTACCTCTCCGAGATCACCGCGATCTGCGAATATCTCGAGGAGAAGAATCCCTCGCCAGCGATGATCGGGGCGACGCCGGAAGAGCGCGCCGAATGCCGGATGTGGACGCGCCGCGTCGACCTCAACATCGCCGAACCGCTCGCCAACGGCTACCGCTTCGGCGAGGCGCTGAAGTTCTTTGAGAAACGCATCCCCTGCGCGCCCGAGGCCTCGCCCGGCCTGAAGATGATTGCCGCCAACCGCATCAAATGGCTGAACGACCAGATGGCCGACGGCCGCGACTACATCTGCGGCAAGCGCTTCACGCTCGCCGACATGCTGCTCTATTGCTGGCTCGATTTCGGCAACCAGGTCGGCCAGCCGCTGGACCAGTCGAACACCCATGTGGTGGCGTGGTTCAAGCGTGTCGGTGAGCGGGCATCGGTGAAGGCGTAAGGGCCGCATATTGCCACCCTCCCCTGGAGGGGGAGGGTCGGCTCACATGAAGCGCAAGCGGAATGTGAGACGGGGTGGGGTGATCTCTCAACTCGGGCAGTGCGCAAGTGGAAGGACTGTCACCCCACCTCGCCGCTCATTGCATTCGCGTCGATCCTCCCCCTCCAGGGGAGGATGAAGAAAGCCAAGTCGCTCCCACCTACATCACCACCGGTCTGTCCGGCAGCTCGTTCGGACCACCCACTTCATGCGGAAAGTGTTTCGCCAGCGCGCGCGACACCGCCTCGATCCCCTTGATCACGCCGTGCTCGAACCGGCCGGCCCTGAAATCCTCTTCCATCGCGCGGCAGATCGCTTCCCAGCCCGCCGCGCCGACCTTGGCGTCGATGCCGCGGTCGGCGACGATCTCGACGTCGCGGTCGGCGAGTAGCAGGTAGATCAAGACGCCGTTGTTGTGATGGGTGTCCCAGATCCGCAGGTGCGAGAACACGTCGAGCGCACGTGCGCGCGCCGGCTGATCGCGGAACAGCGGCGCGCCGTCGAGCGCGCCTTCGACGACGAAGCGGATCTGGCCGGAATGCGTGGCTTCGCCGGCCTTGATCGCCTGTTCGATGGCGTCGAGCACGCGCGGCGGAAAGTCCCGCCGCACCCGCCAGCGGTGTTCGATCAGATGCCTGCCGATGCGCTTGATGCCCATATGCGTTAAGCCTCTTGCTTACCAGCTCCCCGAGGCGCCGCCGCCACCGAAGCTGCCGCCTCCGCCGCTGAAGCCGCCGCTGTCGCTCGAGCTCGAGCCGCTGCTCCAGCTTCCGCCACCACCCGACCAGCCTCCCGAGTAACCGCCGCCGCGCCGATATGGGCCGCCAGAATTCAATCCGCCAAGGATCAGCGCCGCGACAAAGGCGAACATGCCGACCACGACCGCCGTGGCGATCGACCCGACCGCCATCCAGGCAAAGACACCGACGATGCCGCCGGTCGCGGCCGAACCGAGCAGCCGGCCCAATATCCCGCGCAGGATCCCGGCCGCCATGATGACTGCAAAGATCACCACCGGATTGGCCAGATCGACCAGATCGGGCGCCTGCCAATGCGCGGGCTCCGGCGCCGGCAGCTTCTCGCCGTCGATCACGCGGACGATCTTGTCGACGCCGGCCGACACACCGCCGGCGAAATCGCCGGCCTTGAACTTCGGCGTGATGACCTCGTCGATGATGCGGTGGGCCACCGCGTCGCTCAGCGCGCCTTCGAGGCCGTAGCCGACCTCGATGCGCAGATGGCGGTCGTTCTTGGCGATGACGAGCAGCGCGCCATCGTCGATCTTCTTGCGCCCGATCTTCCAGGCCTCGGCAACCCGGATCGAGTACTGCTCGATGGTCTCCTCGCCCGTGGTCGGCACGATCAGCACCGCGACCTGGCTGCCCTTGCGGGTCTCCAGGTCCTTCAGCGTCTGCGTCAGCGAGGCGATGTCGCCCGAGGACAGGGTCCCGGTCTGGTCGACGACGCGGCCGGTGAGCGGCGGTACCGCGACCTCGGCGAGCGCCGGGAACCCCCAGCCCAACAGCAGTGCAAGCAGGACGACACGTGCGGCGGTCATCGCGATCGCGTCACGTCGCCGCTATTTCGACGGTGCCGGTGTCGGGTTGAAATCGACCTTCGGCGCGGTCGAAATCGCCTTCTCGTTCTCGACCGTGAAGTTCGGCTTCTCATTGTAGCCGAACACCATCGCGGTCAGGTTGTTCGGGAAGGTGCGGATACCGACGTTATATTCCTGCACCGCCTTGATGTAGCGATTGCGCGCCACGGTGATGCGGTTCTCGGTGCCCTCGAGCTGGGCCATCAGGTCGCGGAACAGCGTGTCCGACTTGAGTTGCGGATAGTTCTCGGTCACGACCAGGAGCCTTGAGAGCGCGCTGGAGAGTTCGCCCTGCGCCTGCGTGAATTTCTGGAACGCATTCGGATCGTTCAGCACCTCCGGCGTCGCCTGGATGCTGCCGACCTTGGCGCGCGCGTTCGTCACGCCGAGCAGCACGTCCTTTTCCTGTTGCGCAAAACCCTTCACCGAGTTGACGAGGTTCGGCACGAGATCGGCGCGCCGCTGGTATTGGTTCACCACCTCCGACCAGCTCGACTTGACCTGTTCATCGTTGGTCTGGATCGCGTTGTAGCCGCAATTGGTCAGGCTCAAGGTCGCCAGCGCTGCCAGCACGGTCCAAAGCTTGCGCATGAAAGTCCTCCCGGTGGAATTCCCGGTCACCGTAGCAGATCGTTCTCGCCGGGTAATCCCGCGAACGCGGCCTGATCCGCATTTTTGCCGTTGATCGCTCTTGCCTATCCATCGGTTGGCCGTTCATCATGGGTTCAAAATCGATCCCGGGGAGGATCCATGACAACAACAGGACAATTCGAAACGATCGTCGTCGAACGGCCGGAGCCTGCGATCGCACGGATCGTGATGAACAGGCCCGAGGCGCGCAACGCGCAAAACCTGCAGATGACCTACGACCTCAACACGGCCTTCGACGCGGCGGTGCAGGACGACACGGTCAAGGTCATCATCCTTGCGGGCAACGGCCCGCATTTCTCGGCCGGCCACGATCTGCGGCCCGGGGCCAAGAACCAGGCCGGCGTCGATTTCCCGCCGGTCGGAAATTGGGGCGGCTTCGCCGAGCCGAACGCGCATGGCCGCTTCGCGCGTGAGCAGGAGATCTACCTGCAGATCACGCGACGCTGGCGCAATCTCGCCAAGCCGACGATCGCGGAGGTGCACGGCAAATGCATCGCCGGCGGGCTGATGCTGGCCTGGGCCTGCGACCTGATCGTCGCAAGCAGTGACGCGGAGTTCTGCGATCCCGTGGTCGCCATGGGCGTCTGCGGCGTCGAATGGTTCGTGCATCCCTGGGAGATCGGCCCGCGCAAGGCCAAGGAGATGCTGTTCACCGCAGACGCCTGGAGCGCCGACGAGGCGCACCGGCTCGGCATGGTCAATCACGTCGTGCCGCGCGCAGAGCTCTCGTCCTCCGTGCTGGCGCTGGCGCGCAGGATCGCGACCAAACCGTCCTTCGCGTTGAAGCTGACCAAGGAGGCCGTCAACCGCTCGGTCGATGTGATGGGCCAGCCGGCCGCGATCGAGCAGGCCTTCGCGCTGCATCAGCTCTGCCACGCGCACAACCTGCAGGAATTCGGAATGATCGTTGACCCCGCGGGGCTGCATCCTTCCGTCAAACAATCCGCCAACGTGAAGTAGAGCCGATGGACCTGACCCTGAGCGACGAGCAGCGCCTGCTGCGCGAGAGTGCCGACCGCTTCGTGACCGAGACGTTCACAGCCGAACATCGCAAGAAAGCCGCGAGCGACCCGCTCGGCTTTTCACCCGCGATCTGGAAGCAATTCGCCGACCTCGGCTGGCTGGCGCTGCCAATCGATGAGACCCATGGCGGGCTCGGCGGCGGCGCGATCGAGATCGGAATCCTGATGGAAGCGTTCGGGCGCGGGCTGGTGTCCGAGCCCTATCTCTCCACGGTCGTGATCGGCGCCGCGCTGGTTGCGGCATGCGGCGGCGAGGCGCAGAAGCAGGCGATCCTGCCGCAGGTTGCGGAAGGCGCGCTGTATCTCGCGTTTGCGCATTCGGAGCGCGCCGCGCGCTTCGATCTCGGCAAGGTCGAGACGTCAGCGACCAAAACCGCCGACGGCTGGCGGCTGAACGGTCACAAGATCGCGGTGCTCGACGGCGCGGCCGCCAACCAGATCATCGTGTCGGCCCGCGCTACCAATGCGAACGGCACATCGGGCAGACTGTGCCTGTTCCTCGTCCCTGCCGGAACGCCGGGCCTCGGCCTGCGCGATTATGCGCGGCTCGGCGGCGGACACGGTTGCAGCCTTGAGCTGAAGGACGTGCAGCTTCCGGCCGATGCCCTGCTCGGCGACGGCGGCGACGCGCTGCCTGCGATCGAAGCGGTGGTCGACGGCGCGCTGGCCGCGCTTGGCGCCGAGGCCGTCGGCATGATGCAAACGCTGCTCGACACCACGCTCGAATACACCAAGATCCGAAAGCAGTTCGGCCGGCCGCTGTCGGCCAACCAGGTGATCCGCCACCGCCTCGCCGACATGGC
>JACXTT010012150.1_pt1 | contig 11438 bp, 10 predicted proteins | sample 9270951 | NCBI WGS metagenome assembly JACXTT01 (sample SAMN15532306, study PRJNA645909) | rock metagenome | isolation source: weathered quartz diorite | place: Puerto Rico | collected 2017-06-21 | reverse complement strand
GTGGTGAACTCGTCGGTCATCAGGAACTTGATGCGCTCCCACTGCCGCTCCTGGTTCTCCTTGTCGAGGCCGGAGACCTGGTCGAGCAGCGCCTTCAGGCACGGCGCGGCGTCGGCGACGCAGGCCGCATAGGCCTTCTGGCTCACCTTCACGAACTCCTCGACCAGCTTCGGGTTCTTGGCCATGTAGGCGCCGTTGACGATCAACGAATTGCCGTACGGGTTGAGCCCGATGTCCTTCCAGTTGACGTAGCCGAGGTCGGCGCCGAACTCGATCACCTTGAGGTCGTGCTCGTTGTAGAAGTCGCTGATGATATCGACCGTATGGGCCTTCAGCGCCGCGATCTTCGCCGTCGGGCCGACATTGACGAAGCTCACGGCGTCGGGCGCAATGCCGGCGGCCTTGGCGAAGGCCGGCCACATCACGCGCGAGGCGTCGCCCGGCGGATTGCCGATCTTGTGGTTCGGAAAGTCCTTCGGCCCGTTCACGCCGTAGCTCTTGAGCCAGTAGAAGGTCTGCCCGGTGTTGGCGTAGATGCTCATCAGCGCCACCACGTCGGCGCCCTTGCTCTTCGCCACCAGCATGGTCGCGAGATCGGCGATGCCGAACGGCGAGCCGCCGGAGCCGACCTTCAGCGCGGAGACGCCGGAGCCCTTGCCGACCTCGATGGTCAGATCGATGCCGGCCTTCTCGTACCAGCCCTGCGACTTGGCATAATAGAACGGCGAGTGATCCGCGGTCGGCGTCCAGTTCAGGATCAGGTTGACGGCTTCGCCGGCAAACGACGGCCCCGTTGGCATCGCCAGCGCGATCGCCAGAGCCGCGGCTCTCAAACCCTTCATCGCTGATCTCCTCAAGCCGCAAGGCGGCCTTGTCGTTGCGTGCCCCTGACGCTACCAATGCAACAGAGGCGTGTACGAATTGTCAACTGTTTGGTTGGAAATGCCGAAAAAGAGATCGGACGACACAAAGCCGCAGCGGCGCGACCCCGTCGCCACCCGGCGGAAGCTATTGACCGCCGCGCGGCGCGAATTTGCCGAGAACGGCCTCGCGGGGGCCCGGGTCGACGAGATCGCGGCGCGCGCCGGCGTCAACAAGCAGCTCGTCTACCACTATTTCGGCGACAAGGACGCGCTGTACCTCGCCGTGCTCGAATGGGTCTATGAGGAGATCCGCGCCCAGGAGCGCAAGCTCAATCTCGAGGGCCTGCCGCCGGAGCAGGCGATCAAGACCTTGATCGAGGCCTCGTTCGATCACCTCGCCGCGCATCCGGATTTCATCGTGCTGTTGAACGACGAGAACCGCGGCGGCGCGCGGCATGTGCGCTCGTCCCGCAAGCTCGAGGCGATGCACTCGCCGCTGGTCAGCATGGTCTCGAAGATCCTCGGCGAGGGCGTCCGCGCCGGCACCTTCCGCAAGGGCGTCAACCCGGTCCACCTCTATATTTCGATCGCGGGCCTGAGCTATTTCTTCTTCTCCAACACCCCGACACTGTCGGCGATCTTCGGCAAGGACCTCTCCAACGCGTCCGAGAAGCGCGCGCGCCGCAAGCACGTCGTCGACCTCGTGCTGCAATCGCTGCGGCCGTAGCGTTGCGTGACGCCGGGGCCACGATCCCGCTCACAACAAATCCCGGTGGTTATGGGTCCTGGCGTTCGCCAGGACGACAATGGTCGGGGTGCGACAAAATAACCCGACGGGCAAATCAGCGCTTCCGTCGTCGGGCAAATCAGCACTACGAATCCGCCCGTCTCACCCGACACGAGGGGCGGATCGCGATCGTCACGAACGCGGGTCGAGATGCGGTGGACGCTGAGTGCGCGACTGACGAGGGCGCATGAAGCGGACGGCGAAGTCGTGCAGGCCTGACGCCCTAGTGGCCGGTGTCCTCTCGCAAGACGTGATTGAGTCTTGCGAGGGCGGTGACAAGAAAGCCCAGTCTCGCCGGGGAGAGCACGTATAAGCCGCAAAACCATCGCGCAGGGAAAGCCGGAGTCTCCGGTTACACCTGTGGTCCTACCTCCCGAGCTTTTTGTTGCTCGGGACCCATGGGTGCGATCGGCACCCGGCTTTCCCTGCGCCCTCTGTTCAGACGGAGGGCGAAACGAGATGCAAAGCTCGGACAAATCATGTCGCGAGAATGCGGAAGTATGACTCACAGGCCGTGCAAAAAACTCGCTGTCGTCCCGGGCTTGACCCGGGACCCATAACCACAGGATTGCATTGTTGCGCGATGCTGGAGCCGCAGCTTGCTCCAACAACGCAATCCTGTGGTTATGGGTCCCGGCGTTCGCCGGGACGACACTGAAGAGTGCGGTACGCTCCTGCCCATCCCGGTCATTGCGAGGAGCTCGCGACAAAATTGCATGGCAATTTTGCGCTGAAGCGACAAAGCAATCCATGGCTCGGCTTGTGGCGCGATGGATTGCTTCGCTTCGCTCGCAATGACGCCAATACAGCTCGCCTTAATCAACCAACTGGTTGAAAGTTGCCGAAGACCGCGATAGGCTACCCGAGCCGTCCGGGGAACGGGCGCAACCGAGGGAGTATTCAGTGTTCAGCGACGGAGGACGATCGGCACGGTCATTTGCGATCATCCTGATCGTGCACCTTGCCGTGATCGTGCTCTGGCAGGTCGCGGTCGACGCGTTCCAGATTCCGAAATTCATCCTGCCCTCTCCGCTCGCCACCGTCACGACGCTCGGCGCCGCCAAATATGCCTGGCTGCCGAATCTCCTGGTGACCGCCGCCGAGATCCTCGGCGGCTTCTGCCTCGGCGCCTTGGTTGGCGTGGCGCTCGCCGTGGTATTCACCTGGTCGCTGCTGGTCAGCCTCGTGCTGTTGCCGCTGTTCGTGACGTTGAACATGATCCCGAAGGTCGCGCTGGGGCCGCTGTTCATCGTCTGGTTCAGCTACGGCATTGTCCCGAATATCCTGATCGCGTTCTCGATCTGCTTCTTCCCGATCCTGCTGACCACCGCGCGCGGCCTTTCCGAGGTCGAGCCGGACCTGCTCGACCTCGTCAAATCGCTGCGCGGCTCGCGCTGGACGCTGTTCCGCAAGATCCAGCTCCCGGGCTCGCTGCCTTACGTGTTCTCCGGAATGAAGGTCGGTGCGATCCTGGCGGTGGCGGGCGCGATCGTCGGCGAGTTCATCGCCTCCGAGCGCGGGCTCGGCTACCTCATGATCCAGGTGCAGTCCTCGCTCGATACGCCGGCCATGGTGATGGCGGTGGTGCTGCTCACCCTGCTCGGCGTCGCGCTTTACGGCCTCGTGCTCGGCCTCGAACGGCTGTTCGTGGTCCGCGACGTCAGGCTGCAATAACGGAAACAAACCATGCTGCTGACCCGCGACACCCTTCCGGATACGATCCCCGATATCGCAGCGCTCGACGAGCTGCTGTGCCGGCCGAGCCAGCCGCTGATCGACGATCTCGGCAAGGTCGATGGCGACATCATGATCCTCGGCGTCGCCGGCAAAATGGGCCCTACCTTAGCAGGCCTCGCCAAGCGCGCGCAGCCCGACCGCCGGGTGATCGGCGTCGCGCGCTTCAGCGACGCGAGCGTGAAGGACTGGCTCGACGCTCGCGGCGTCGAGACCATCAATTGCGACCTGCTCGACAAGGCCGCGATCAAGGCGCTGCCGAAGAGCCCGAACGTCATCTTCATGGCCGGCCGCAAGTTCGGTGCGGAGGGCGACCTGTCGCTGACCTGGGCGATGAACGTCCACGTGCCGGCGCTGGTCGCGCAGGCCTTCGCCGGCTCGCGGATCGTCGCGTTCTCGACCGGCTGCGTCTATCCCTTCGTGCCGGTCGACGACAAAGGCTCGGATGAGGCGATGGCGCCGAACCCGCCCGGCGAATACGCGCAGTCCTGCGTCGGGCGCGAACGCATGTTCGAGTATTTCTCGCGCAAATTCTCGACGCCGGGCCGGCTGTTCCGCCTCAACTACGCGATCGACATGCGCTACGGCGTGCTGCACGACATCGCGACCAAGGTGTTCCTGGGCAAGCCGATCGACGTCAGCCTCGGTCATGTCAATTTCATCTGGCAGGGCGACGCGTCTGCACAAGCGTTGCGCTGCCTGGCCCATTGCGACACCCCGACCTCGCCGATCAATGTCAGCGGCCATGAGATCCTGGCGGTGCGCGACCTCGCCGCCAGATTCGGCCAGCGCTTCGGCCGCGCCCCCGTGATCACCGGCAAGGAGGAGCCGACCGCCTGGCTGACCGACACCTCGCAGGCGGTGAAGCTGTTCGGCCTGCCGGTCGTCGATACCGATCAGCTCATCGCCTGGACCGCCGACTGGGTCACGCGGTCGATGCCGAGCCTCGGCAAGCCCACCAAATACGAGGTGCGCGATGGCCGGTACTGACGATTTCGCAATCGTCGAACTCGGTCCCGAGGACGCGCGGGCCGGGCTTGCGCTCTCGACCGAGGCGCACTGGAATCAGAACGAGGCCGACTGGCTAGCCTTCCTCAGCCAAGGTATCGTCTACGGCGTGCGCGATCGCGAACAACTGATCGCCACCGCAGCGCTTCTACCTTACTCAGCCGGCAATGCTTGGATCAGCATGGTGCTGGTGACCGCAAAGTTTCAGCGCCGCGGCCTCGCGACGCGGCTGGTCGATGCCTGCCTCGACGCCGCGCGGAAGCGGGAGCTGACGACCTGGCTCGATGCAACGCCCGCCGGTGCCGCGGTCTACGGGCCGCTCGGCTTCACGCCGACGCTGGAGCTGCGGCGGCTACGCCTCACCGATCCAGTGCAGGCGAAAGAAACGCGAACGCTCGCAGCCGGCAATCCGGACGAGTTGATCGCACGCGACCGGCGCGCCAGCGGCTTCGACCGCGGAGCGCTGCTGCGCGCGTTTTGCGAGCGCGCAGGTTCACGCCTGGTATCCGACGGCAAGGCCACGGCCCTTGTTCGGGATGGCCGGGTCGCACGACAGGTCGGACCGCTGTTCGCCGACGACACCGCGGGCGCGCTGGCGCTGGTCGAGACGATCGCGCAATCCGAGACACGGCCCTTGATCATCGACGCCGTGCATTCGCAGGCTGAATTCGTAACCGGTCTTACCAGCGCAGGTTGGGCCATCGAGCGGCCCTTCCAGCGCATGCGGTTCGGCCGTCCGACCGCACAGGTCACGGAACAACCCTTCGCCGTCGCCGGCCCGGAATTTGGATAGGACACGCCATGCACCACAGCGAGATCAACTCCGAGATACGCACGCTGATCGCCGACGGCACGGTAGTCCCCGCCCATCCGCTCGCGCTCGACGCCAGCCGCAAGCTCGATGTCCGCCACCAGCGCGCGCTGACGCGCTACTACATCGATGCCGGCGCCGGTGGCCTTGCGGTCGGCGTCCACACCACGCAATTCGCGATCCGCGACGTTGGCCTCTACAGGCCGGTGCTCGAGCTCGCCGCCGAGACCGCGGCGAACTGGACCAAACGCCCGCTGGCGATGGTCGCGGGCCTTGCCGGTCCAACGAGTCAGGCGATCACAGAGGCCCGGACGACGCGCGATATCGGCTATCACGCCGGCCTGCTCAGCCTCGCCGCGATGAAATCGGCCTCCGAGAACGAGATCATCGCCCATTGCGAGGCAGTGGCGCGCGAGATCCCGCTGGTCGGCTTCTACCTGCAGCCGGCGGTCGGCGGCGTCATCCTCAGCGCCGATTTCTGGCGGCGCTTCGCGTCGATCGACAACGTCATCGCGATCAAGATCGCGCCGTTCAACCGCTACCGCACCCTCGACGTGCTGCGCGGGGTCGCCGCCGCCGGCGCGCTCGATCGCGTCGCGCTCTACACCGGCAATGACGATCACATCCTGCTCGATCTCACGCTGCCGTTCGACCTGCGCGACAACGGCGTCACCACGCGCGCCTATTTCAGGGGCGGCCTGCTCGGCCACTGGTCGGTGTGGACCGCGAGCGCGATCAAGCAGTTCGAGGCCTGCAAGGCGGCACGGCACAAGGACACGGTGCCGGCCGATCTGCTGGCGCTCGACGCCCGCGTCACCGATTGCAACAGCGCCTTCTTCGACGTCGCCAACAATTTCCACGGCTGTATCGCCGGCTGCCACGAGATCCTGCGGCGGCAAGGGCTGATGGAGGGCATCTGGTGCCTCGATCCGGATGAAGGGTTGAGCCCGGGCCAGATGCAGGACATCGATCGCGTCTGCCACGAGCACGCAGACCTTTCCGACGACGCCTTCGTCGCCGCCAATCTGCAGAAATGGCTGGCATGACAACCGAGCCCTTCATCAGCCTGCGCAACGTCCGAAAGGTCTATCGGTCCAAGGGCACGGAATTCCTTGCGGTGTCCGACGTCACCATGGACGTGCAGGAAGGCGAGCTGGTGTCGCTGGTCGGCCCATCCGGCTGCGGCAAGACCACCGTGCTGAAGATCCTGGCCGGGCTGCACGGCGCCGACGGCGGCACGGTGAAGATCGGCAATGCCAGGACGCCGTTCGACCCGGCGCGCGACATCGGGATGGTGTTCCAGCAGGCGCTGCTGCTGAAATGGCGCACGATCCTCGACAACGTGCTGCTGCCGGCCGAGATCGTCGGGGTCCCGATGAGGGCGGCGCGCGAGCGGGCCCGCGACCTGCTCCACCTGGTCGGGCTCGACGGTTATGAAGACAAATATCCGCAGCAGCTCTCGGGCGGCATGCAGCAGCGCACCGCGATCGCCCGTGCCTTCGTCCACGATCCCAAGCTGATCCTGATGGACGAGCCGTTCGGCGCGCTGGATGCACTGACGCGCGAGCAGATGAACCTCGAAATGCTCCGCATCTGGCGCGAAAGCGGCAAGACCATCATCTTCGTCACGCACTCGATCCAGGAGGCGGTGTTCCTGGCTTCGCACTGCGCCGTGCTGACGTCAGGTCCTGCGAAGATGGCGGAATACTTCCCGATCGACCTGCCCTTCCCGCGCGACCTGCCGATCAAGACCACCGATGCGTTCGGCGCCTATGCGCGGCGGATCTATGCGAGCCTGGGGTTGGGTGCCCATGCCTAGCCTTCAGCACACCCGAAACCGGCCGAAAGCCAGCCCGGATACGTCCGGGCTGGCTTTCGCCATTCCAGGCCAGGCGATTGCCCTCGAGTGCCAGTCGGCAACGCCGCATATGCATCATGCAGCGACGCGCCTGTGGAACGGAGGTGAAGCGTAGTACATGGCGGACCAGGGAAAGCCAGGGCATGCTCGAAAAGACCGCCACCACCGGTGCGCCTTCGGCGCCCGTCGCCGATGGACTGCCGCCGGAGCGCAGGCGGTGGGCGGTGGCTGCGATTTTCGCGGCGCTGGCCATGGCCTCGCTGGACGTTGCGATCGCCAACATCGCGCTGCCCGCGATCGCGGCCGATCTGCATGTCAGCCCGGCGGAAGCCGTATGGGTCGTCAACGTCTACCAGATCGCGCTGGTCGCGACCCTGCTGCCGCTCGGGGCGCTCGGCGAGATCGTCGGTCATCAACGCATCTATCTCGGCGGCCTCTTGCTGTTCACGCTGGCGTCGCTCGGCTGCGCCCTGGCGTGGTCGCTGCCGAGCCTGCTGGTGGCACGGACGCTGCAGGGGCTCGGCGCCAGCGGGTTGATGAGCGTGAACACCGCGCTGGTGCGCTTCGTCTATCCGAGCCGCATGCTTGGCCGCGGCTTCGGTCACAATGCGCTGGTGGTCGCAACCGCGATGACGCTGGGGCCGACCATCGCGTCCGGCATCCTGGCCTTGGGACCGTGGCCCTGGCTGTTCGCCGTCAATCTGCCTTTCGGCCTGATCGCGCTGGCGATCGGCATGGAGACCCTGCCGCCGACGCCGCGCGCCACCCATGCCTTCGACTTCGCCGGCGCGGCGCTCACCTCGGCCTGCCTCGGCCTCTTCATCATCGGGATCGGCAGCGCCGCTCATCAGGCCTCGCCATGGCTGGTGATTGCCGAACTGCTCGGCGCGTTGGCGCTCGGCTGGATCCTCACCAGGCGGCACGCCGACCACCCTGCGCCGATGCTGCCGATCGACCTGTTTCGCCGGCCGATCTTCGCGCTGTCGGCGGCCACCGCGATCTGCTCATTCGCTGTGCAGGGGCTCGCCTTCGTGTCCCTGCCGTTCTACTTCGAGGACGTCCTGCACCGCTCGCAGGTCGAGACCGGCTTCTTCATGACGCCGTGGCCGCTGGTCGTCGCCTTCATGGCACCGATCGGCGGGCGGCTGTCCGACCGTTATCCCGCGGGCATCCTCGGCAGCATCGGCATGCTGCTGCTTGGGCTCGGCATGGTGCTGCTGGCGACCCTGCCGACCGACCCCGGCGTCGCCAACATCGTCTGGCGCATGGTGATCTGCGGCATCGGGTTTGGCTTCTTCCAGACCCCCAACATGAAGGCGATCATGTCGAGCGCACCAGGCCATCGCAGCGGAAGCGCCAGCAGCATCGTCGCGACCGCGCGGCTGATCGGACAGACCACCGGCGCGGCGCTTGCGGCGCTGTGCTTTGCCCTCGCCGGTCATGCAGGCGCGACGCTCGCGCTGGCGCTTGGCGCGGGATTTGCCGTACTGGGCAGCGTGATGAGCTTCCTGCGGCTGGCGGTCGTCACTCCGCCGAGGACATGACAGGCATGTCCTGATCGTGGATCGAGAGCCAACACCCGCCGATCAATTTTCTTCCGCAGTGCAAACGCATTTTCTTGATTTGAACCGTTCCAGTTTCGAGTCCAACATCGCAGCGAAGTCCAATCGGAGGATTGGACCAATCAGGGGAACGCGATGGCAAACCTCAACATCAATGGCAAGACAATCAATGTGGACGTCGAGGACGATACGCCACTGCTTTGGGCTATCAGAGAGAATGTCGGACTGACGGGGACCAAATATGGTTGCGGCATCGCACAATGCGGCGCCTGCACCGTGCATGTCGACGGTGTCGCGATGCGCTCCTGCGGCCTCACCGTCAGCGAAGCCGTCGGCAAGCAGATCACCACGATCGAAGGCCTCGGCGCCAATGGCGCCCTGCACAAGGTGCAACAGGCCTGGATCGCCAATGACGTCCCGCAATGCGGCTATTGCCAGAGCGGCATGATCATGGCGGTGGCGGCGCTGTTGAAGGAGAAGCCGAAGCCGACCGACGACGACATCAACGACGCCATCACCAATATCTGCCGTTGCGGCACCTTCCAGCAGGTGCGCGAGGCGATCCATGCTGCCGCAAGCGCATAAGGGGGCAGCCATGAACCAGCACGTCATGCCCAAATTCAATCGCCGCGCATTCGTGATCGGCACCGCCGCCGCCGGCGCCGGACTGGCGCTCGGCCTCGATCTGCCGTTCGGCGGCCCGGCCGTGGTGCGCGCCGCCGACGGTTCGCCCGAGATCAACGCCTGGGTCGTGATTCGGCCCGACGACACCGTGGTGATCCGCATCGCCCGTTCCGAGATGGGCCAGGGCACGCTGACCGGGCTCGCCCAGCTCGTCGCCGAAGAGCTCGAATGCGACTGGTCGAAGGTCACGACCGAATATCCGACCCCTGGCCAGAGCGTCGCCCGCAAGCGCGCCTGGGGCGATTTCTCGACCGGCGGCAGCCGCGGCATCCGCACCTCGCAGGACTATGTCCGCAAGGGCGGCGCCACCGCGCGCATGATGCTGATCCAGGCCGCCGCCAATGAATGGAAGGTGCCGGCCTCCGAATGCACGGCCTCCAACAGCGTCATCACCCATACGCCGTCGGGCAAGACCACGACCTACGGCAAGGTGGTGGAAGCCGCGGCCAAGCTCGAGCCGCCGGCCGACGTCAAGCTGAAGGACCCGAAGGATTGGAAGATCGCAGGCAAGGGATTGAAGCGGCTCGACACCGCGGACAAGACCACCGGCGCGATGATCTACGGCATCGACGTCAAGCTGCCGGGCATGCTGAACGCGGCAATCAAGGATTGCCCGGTGTTCGGCGGCAAGGTGAAGAGCTACGACGAAGCCAAGATCGCCACCATGAAGGGCGTCAAGAAGGTCGTCAAAGTCGGCGATAGCGCGGTCGCCGTCGTCGCCGACACCTGGTGGCACGCCAAGACCGCGCTTGATGCGCTGCCGATCGTCTGGGACGAGGGCGACAACGCCAAGGTCAGTAGCGAGTCGATTGCGAAATGGCTGGCGGAAGGCCTCGACAACACGCAGCCGGCCTACATCGGCAACCAGAACGGCGACGCCAAGGCGGCGATTGCCGGCGCCGCGAAGAAGGTCGAGGCCGTCTACAGCTACCCCTACCAGAACCACGCCACGATGGAGCCGCTGAACGCCACCGCGCTCTACACCGCGGACAAGTGCGAGGTCTGGTGCGGCACGCAGAATGGCGAGGCGGCCTTTGCGGCGACGCTGGAGGCCTCCGGCCTGCCGGCGGACAAGTGCGAGGTGCACAAGATCATGCTCGGCGGCGGCTTCGGCCGGCGCGGCATGACCGACTATGTGCGCCAGGTGGTCGCGATCGCCAAGCAGATGCCGGGCACGCCGGTCAAGCTGTTGTGGTCGCGCGAAGAGGACATGGCGCACGGCAAGTATCACCCGGTCACGCAATGCAAGCTGACCGGCGCCTTCGATGCCGACAACAATCTGGTCGCGCTGCACTACCGGCTGTCGGGGCAATCCATCCTGTTCTCGGTGCGCCCGGAAGCGCTGCAGAACGGCATGGATCCCGCCGCCTTCCAGGGCGTCGCCCAATCAGGCGAAGCGGCGATCGGCTATGCGGTGCCGAACCTGCTGGTCGAGCACTCGATGCGCAATCCGCACGTCCCGCCGGGCTTCTGGCGCGGCGTCAACGTCAATCACAACGCGATCTACATGGAATGCTTCATGGACGAGCTCGCCCTGGCTGCCGGCCAGGACCCGCTCGAATTCCGCCGCAAGCTGATGGGCAAGCATCCGAAGCATCTTGGGGTGCTCAACGCCGTGGCCGAGAAGATCGGCTGGGGCACGCCACCGCCCAAGGGGGTCTATCGCGGCATCGCGCAGGTGATGGGCTATGGCAGTTACGTCGCGGGAGCAGCCGAGATCTCGGTGACCGACGGCAGCAAGATCAAGGTGCATCGCATCGTCGCCTCCACCGATCCCGGCTATGTCGTCAATCCGGCGCAGGTGGAGCGGCAGATCGCGGGCTCCTTCGTCTACGGCCTGAGCGCGCTGTTCTATGGCGGCTGCACCGTGAAGGACGGCCGCATCGAGCAGGCCAATTTCGACACCTACAACTCGATGCGCATCAGCGAGATGCCGAAGGTGGAATCGGTGATGGTGCCGAGCGGCGGGTTCTGGGGCGGGGTTGGCGAGCCGACCAACGGCGTTGCCGCGACGGCGCGGCCCACCGCCCATTTAGCGGCGACGGACAAGCGGATCCCGTCCTTGCGCCCGCGACCCCAGAACATCACCCTCGCCGCCACACCGCCATAGCCAGCCACTGCTACCCGCCTC
>JACXTT010012149.1_pt1 | contig 11439 bp, 16 predicted proteins | sample 9270951 | NCBI WGS metagenome assembly JACXTT01 (sample SAMN15532306, study PRJNA645909) | rock metagenome | isolation source: weathered quartz diorite | place: Puerto Rico | collected 2017-06-21 | reverse complement strand
ACCCGAGGAGATCCTCGGCCGAGCCGAACATCTCGACCTTGAACCCGAGCGAACGCAGCAGGCTCCGGATCGCCATGCGGACGGATTCGTCGTCGTCGACGATTCCGATGACTCGCTCACCCACCCGTGTCGCGCCCATATCGGCGACGACCGTAACACCGGGCGGGGCCGCCTACATCCTGGATCTTGGTGTTATCCGACTACGCCGTCGGGCCGGCCGAGTGCCGCCCTACCGCAGAGGGCGTCTGGTCGCGACCCTCGGATCGGCTCATCGTCGTCGACGACCACCACGATCCGCCATGTGACGCTGCGCCTACCCGAGGTCGAGAAGGTCGCAGCCTCCATACCTTGGTGTTATCCCGCTACGACATGGTGGGTCGGACCCCGAGCCGATCTGCCATCCGCACCAGGTCGGCCACCGAGGCTGCGCGCATCTTCTGCATCACCTGCCCACGGTGGATCTTGACGGTCACCTCGCTGATGCCGAGGTCGCATGCGATCTGCTTGTTGAGCAGCCCCCCGACGACTCCGCCCATCACCTGGCGCTCACGAGGCGTGAGTGAGTCGAACCGCGCCTTTATGTCCGCCATGGCCGCCTGCTCTTCCCGCAACACGCGCGACCGATCGAGAGCCTGCTGGACCGCGTCGAGAAGATCTTGATCGCGGAAGGGCTTGGGTAGGAACTCCACCGCGCCGGCACGCATCGCGCGAACAGTCATCGGAATGTCACCATGCCCCGTGATGATGATGATCGGCGGCGCCGCGTCGCGCTCGGCCAGCTGGCGCTGCAGGTCGAGCCCGCTCATCCCGGGCAGGCGTACATCAACCACGAGGCACGCCGGGCCGTCGACAGGGGGCTCACGCAAAAATTCCTGTGCCGATCCGAACGACCGGACAGCGAGACCTACCGATCTGAAGAGGCTGTCGAGGGCCGCACGGACGGAAGCGTCGTCATTCACCACGAACACGATCGGGCCCGGCCCGCTCACGGTCCGCTCCTCCCGGCTCGGCGCCGCTGCTGCACCATGGTGGAATGACGATCACCCACCGATCTTTCCGGGACCATGCCGACCCATCCTCAGGGAGGAATCTCCTTGATGCTCGCCCCTGGCGGGGTCGCGCGTCTGCAACTCACTACCAGTGTACAGCAGGCCGATCCGCAGAGCCATCGGGTCGAGCTTTCCGACCCTTCGTGGTGCTGCTTGAAGGCATTGGATCGACGTGGACATGCGCCAGGCGCACGCGCTGGCGCGACATCTCGGTCGGTAGGTGCGGAGGAAGCAGTCCGAGCTACTCTTGTCTTCAAGCGGCTCGTCTTCACTTCCGCTCGGTCCTAGTTCACAGCGTCGCGACCAGTGCGGCTCTGTCACGGGCCGGATAGCGCGCTGTGGTTACGGGAGATTCCATCTCAGCCCGCTCGCAATGCTTCCCGCGCGCCCGCACGACCTCGACGTCGTGCTGCTCGTCGTCGCGGGTAACGAGGCGTCCGAGCTGGAAGGCTGCGAGGAACATGACCGCCATCAGCAGCGTCGCCATGAACAGGAAGCCGCCACCTATCTCCAACGCGCTAGTCATCGGTCCCTCCCCTCACTGGCGACGAATTGCAGCAGGCGTGCCATGGCAACCGCGCGCGCCCGACCGAGAAGGGACGACCGCCACGGGTGCCGAGTGAGGCCGATCTATCGGCGTTGAAGCCGACACAGCGGCACTCGCCGCGCGGGCCCGACGACGCAGAGCCGGCTACGGCCGCCCGCGCGCCATTCGCACTTGCCCGCCGTCCCGGCACGCGCTTTGCGAACTCCAATACTGAATGAGCGGCGGCATTGGTTGGTCCTCCGGCGACTCGGGAGCCTGCGTAGCTGTGCAATGAACGCAGCGAGAATTCGGCTCGTCACGCTGCTCGGTGCGGCAACCCTCGCGACGCGCGCGCTAGGACAGACCCCCGATCACGTCGCGGCCTGTTACGGCCCTTCCACCACTGTCAGGCTCAGCAACAGCGAGAACATCGTCCTCAATCAGAATTCGCCAAACCCTTTCGCAGAACAGACGACCATAACCTACAAGCTCGCCGACACCGTCAAGACGGCGAAGATGCTCTTTTACGACGCTCAGGGCGAACTCATCAAAGCAGTCGACCTCACTTCCGGCCGCAGCCGCTCCGACGATCGCGGCGACGAGATCGGAGAATGCGCGGGGGAAGGCCGGCTGTTCATCTTTGCCGACGATCTCCGCGCTGGCCTCTACACGTACGCCCTCGTTGTCGACGAACGGACAGTAGGCTCGAAACAGATGGTCAAGTCACGATGAAGGTCTAGCAAAGAATCGGCTTGAATGCGGGGACAAGCAACGAAGCCCACCGTTCGTCTGATGGACGTCCCTGTAGCAGATACCGCTCGCGTGAAACCTGACGAGTCCCTGATTGGGGACCCGGATCCGACGTGCGAACCCCGGACCTCCCACCGGGTCCTGACGGCGGGAACGGCCGCCGCTTGCATCGTGTTTCCTTCGTTTTCGGTACTACGCGACTCGCCGAAGGCGCGGGAGGACCACTCGGTGCCGGGTCCCATTCCCGTCACGACGGGGGAAGCGCTTTTGCTTCGCCGCCGCGTCGATGTGCGTGGGCCCCTCGCTCAGTCCGCGCCGGATGTAGGCCGGTTCCAACTTCAGCGACTCGCAGATGCCGATGAACGTGAACGGCGTGTCCGCGTCGTCGGACGCGAACCACGCTTCCACCTCGGCGAAGAGACGCCGCGCTCGCGCGCGTTCGCGCCCTGCGAGCCGATAGAGGGTGAGGACGGCGTCCGCCAGCACCGCAAGCTGCAGTCGCTTCTCCGGCTGAAGCCGGGCGCCGCCGAACGGACGTTCAGACAACTGGACCGGCAGGACGCTTTCCGGTGGAAGCTCGGACTCGAGAATCTGCATCGTCTTCACTCCTTCTGCTCGATTCTTCCGAGACGGCGCGCGTCACACCCCCAAACGCATCGTGCGGAGGACGGCCGTTCCGTTCCGGCCGCGTCGATGAACGTCACGGCCTCGAGATCCACGATTCGATTTCTGCGTGGTTCCGCCGTCGCCTCCCCTACTGGACGGTGATCGTGCCCTTCGTCCCGAGCGTGTCCAGAACCTCGCGCGTATCGCGGGTGATCCGCTTGGTAACGAACGCGTACTGCCCAGGGGCGAGCGTGCAGGCGCTGGCGAACTTCCCAGGCGGAATCGTCGCCGTCAGTCGCCGCCCCGGGCCCCAGTCGAAGGCCAGCCAGGGCGTCTGATCCGGCCGCGCGATCGTATGATCGGTGACGTAGCACCGGATCTTGTCGGCCTGATCGGGGGGATCCACGAAGACGAGCCGCATAATCTCACCCGAATCGTTCTCGAACTCGAGGACATCAGTTCTGTTCATCGTCAGCGTCGACGGACTGACGCGGTCGTCCCCCTGCATCACGATCGTCCGCGCAGTGACGGCGCGGCGCTCCACATCATCTGATGCCGAGGCGATCGTCGACGTCACAGCCGCGGCGACCGTAGCGAGCGCGATGATAGCGCGGCAGCGTACTCCAGGTTCGTTTCCATCGATCCCGGTCCTGCGCATGTTCCCTCCCCGCGCCTGGCGTCGCCGGGCGCGACCGTCGCCTCCGCAACTGCCGTGCCGCGCCGCGGTCGAGGCCGGATGGCCATCTACGCTCATGAATCCGGGCGACCCGTGCCGCGATCCCGGCACCGTGCCGATGCGTCGGCAGCGCCAATGGTGCACGGAGCGCGACGTGTGTAATGCGCGCAGCGTCGTTGTGATCGGCCCACAATCCATCCGATATTCGCGGCTCATAAAGCGTCACGGTGGCGGTCACGAACTCGTCTCGCGCGAACGGTCGATAGCCCTGAGCGAACGAGCTGCGACGAAGCTGCTCGTGGGAATCTTCATCTCGATGCCGGTCCCGACGAGCGACACCTTTAGTCCGGGCATCGCGATGACCAAATCGATGGATGGGCCGAGGAAGCATCCGTCGGATTACGAGGGTCAGCGACTCGACGGCACATAGTCGGGAGCCGGGTAGACGTCCTGCACGCTGCACTCACCAGTGTGCCAGGTGTACGTCCACCCCTGGAACTCGCCTTCACTCGCACACTCCTCCTGCGTGAACCGCTCGCGGCAGTCACCGTAGCTGCAGCAGCATCCCACCGGCTCGCGTGCTCTCGCCGCCACCCTAGCGGTGGAGGCGGAGCACCCCGCTGCAAACGCGAGCACGAGAACGCATGCCTTCATGGAAATCGCTCGCGGAGCATCTCTCGCAGGCGGCGCCTGGCGATCCGCCGCAAGCGCCAGCGCGCGATCACGGCCGATAGTCGACTGAGCGCGGTCATCAGCTCTAGGACTCAGCAAGGGCCGTTCCGAACCGAGTGTGACCCGCACGCGAAGAACGGTCGCGATGGAGCGCGTCTTCGAAGCGCGTCTTCTGCTGACGCTCCGGCTCGAGTGCCGATGTGACGTCCGCGGCCACGCCGCGTCGGTGCGGCGCGGCGACCTGCTGGATCTGACCGCGCGGGCCGACCCAACGGCATCGAGCCGGCGAGTCGTCACACGCGGTCACCGTCAAGCACGCGAGCGCACGCCGTGGCGCTGGTACCCCGCTTGCACGACCCACCGAGACATCACCACGACGTCCCGCTAGCGAGGTCGGGACAGGAGGAGGACAGATGAAGCATCTGATCGTCGCGCTGACCGTTGTAGCTCTCGGGTTCATTTCCGTCGTCGGCTCCGCCAAGGGACCGAAGCCGGACGGCACGATCGCGGTCAGCGGAGGCTCGGTCGCCGCCGGCGCGGGCTTTAGCTGGGGACGCGGCGCCCTCACGTATCACGGCAAGAAGTACGCGATCAGCGCCGACGGCTTCGACGTCGGGGACGTGGGCCTCACGCGGATGAGCGCGACGGGAAAGGTCTACAACCTGAAAAGGCTCGGCGACTTCGACGGGACCTACACCGCGGTCGCCGCGGAGGGTACGGCAGGTGGCGGCGCCGGCGCGCTGAAGATGGAAAACCAGAATGGCGTCCGGGTGGACCTCGTATCGACGACGCAAGGCGCGAACGTTGCGCTCGGTGTCGACGGCGTGAAGATGAAGGTCCAGCGTTGAACGGCGGCACGGTCCTCACATTTCGTCACTGAGCTGGCCTGTCAGCACGAGGTCCTCGCAGCCCGGCATGGCCGCGGCACAGGCAGTTTCGTGCGCTGTGACCGTGGGGTATTCGAGGTCGTATGCCACGGGAGATACGCCGTGAGGAGGTGCGCCGGCTGATCGGCCAAGGCGTCCAGCTGGTCGAGGTGCTTCCCGCCAAGGAGTACCGCGAAGACCACCTGCCAGGGGCCATCAACCTGCCGCTTCGGCAACTCGAAGCCGAGGCGCGCAGAGTCCTGGACGTCTCCCGGCCGGTGATCGTCTACTGCTGGGACACCGCCTGAGACCTGTCCCCACGGGCCGCGTGGCGGCTCGAAGCGATGGGATTCGGCGACGTGTCCGACTACGTCGACGGCAAGCTCGACTGGATGGCGGCGGGTCTGCCCACCGAAGGCAGCAACGCCCGGCGGCCGCGCGCCGGGGCCGTTGCCCGTAGCGATTCACCGACGTGCCGGCTCGACGAGACTGTGGGCCAGGTAGCAGCGAAAGTGCGGGCGGCGGGCTGGACGGCGTGCGTGGTGGTCAACGCCGAGCGCGTGGTGCTCGGCCTGCTGCGGGAGACCGAGCTGGGGGGCGACCCCAACCAGCGCATCGAGCAGGCGATGCGTCCGGGGCCCAGCACGTTCCGGCCGTTCGTCCTCGTCGAAGAGCTCGCCCGCTACATGGCCGAGCACGAGCTGCCCAACGCGCCCATCACCACGTCGGACGGCAGGCTGATCGGGCTGATCACGCTCGAGGACGCCGCGCGAGTGGTCCATGAGGTCCCCAGGCCGGCGGCCACGTCATGACGACACGGCGGGGGATCGTCGAGGAGCCGACCGCCCTCCGGTGCTCTGAGTGCGACGAGTCGATCGTCGACTGTGAGTTCTGCGATGAGCCCGACTGTCCCCGGGCGATCTGTTACGGCTGCATCACACGGGCGCTGGGCGAGACTATGGCGCAGCCGCACGCGCACGGCGGGTGACGAGGCGGTGGCGCACGCAGCCGGATCGAGGAGCGGACCCATGAAGGACGTCGCCGTCGTCGCCTACTGTCGGACCGGTATCGCACGCGCCACGCGGGGCGCGCTCAACCAGACCCACGGCATCCCGATGACGGCGCACGTGCTGCGCCATGCGGTCGAGCGCGCCGGCATCGATCCCGCCGAGGTCGAAGATGTCGTCGTCGGGTGCGGCCTGCCCGAGGGAGCGACCGGCCACAACATCGCGCGCAACGCTGCCCTCGAGGCTGGGTTTGGCGACGCGGTGCCGGGAATGACGGTCAACCGCTACTGCGGCTCGGGACTGAGCGCGGCATCGATCGTGGCGAACCGGATCGCAACTGGCGAGGCCACGGTGGCGATCGCTGCGGGCGTTGAGAGCATCAGCCTCGTTCAGTTCAGCCTCAACACGAACGGCTTCTTCTACCCACCGCTCCAGCAACGCATGCCGGCGGTGTGGTGGACGATGAACCAGACCGCCGACTTCGTGTCGAAGAAGTACGACATCAGCCGCGAGGCCCAGGATGGGTATGTCGCGCAGAGCCAGGCGCGCGTCGCCGCGGCGGCTGCCGCCGGCAAGTTCGCCGAGGAGATCGTCCCGTTCACAACGACGATGAAGATCACCGACAAGGCGACCGGGGCGAGTCACGAGCAGGAGGTCACCCTGGATCGCGACGAGGGCCCGCGGCCCGATACGACCCTCGCGAAACTCGCCGCGCTCAAGCCCGTCTACCCAGGCGGCACGACGACGGCCGGCAACGCCTCGCAGCTGTCCGACGGTGCGGGGGCCGTCGTGATGATGGACGCCGACCTCGCCGCGCGCCGGGGATTGCCCATCCTCGGACTGTTTCGGGGCATGCAACTGGCGGCCGTCGCGCCCGAGGAGATGAGCATCGCGATCGCGCCCGCGATCCGGAAGCTCATGAAGCATCACCAGCTCGCGATGTCGGACGTCGATCTGTGGGAGCTCCACGAGGCCTACGCGGTCACCACGCTCTACAACCAGGCGCAGCTCGAGACGCCGTGGGAGACCACGAATGTCAACGGTGGGGCCGTGCCGCTCGGCCATCCGTACGGCATGTCCGGCATCCGATACCTCGGCTCCACGCTGCTCGAGCTCGGCCGACGCGGCCGTCACCGCGCGGTCGTCGGCGTGGGCACGGCGGGAGGTATGTCGACCGCCGCCTATCTCGAGCGTCCGTGAGCCAACTGGCTGATCGTGGACGGACCGCCGGCGGATCCGGCATGGAAGAACTACACTCGCCCGCGGGTGCGAGACCGGTCATGGCCCGTCGATCCTCGAAAAGGGTCGTCTACGCGGCCTTGCTCGGCAACATCCTCGTCGCTCTGACGAAGTTCGCGGCCGCCGGGTTAACCGGCAGTTCTGCGATGGTGAGCGAAGCGATCCATTCGCTGGTCGACACGGGCAACGAGATTCTCCTCCTCTACGGCTTGCGACGCGCGGCACGACCGCCTGACGAGCTCCACCCGCTGGGGCATGGCCGGGAGCTCTACTTCTGGAGCTTCATCGTGACTCTCCTGATCTTCGGGCTCGGCGCCGGCGTGTCGATTTACGAGGGAATCAGCCACGTCATCGCGCCGGTGCCAATCTCGGATGCCATCATCAACTACGTCGTACTCGGTCTCGCCTTCGTGTTCGAGGGTGCCTCGTGGGGTGTAGCGATCAAGGAGTTCCGCTCCGCGAAGGGAACGCGCGGGTACTTCGAGGCGGTGCGTCAGAGCAAGGATCCGACGATGATCATGGTGCTCTTCGAGGACACCGCCGCGCTGATCGGTGTGATCATCGCCGTGGTCGGCATCGCGGCGAGCGAGACGTTCGACTGGCCCGTGCTGGACGGTGCGGCATCCATCGGTATCGGGTTACTCCTCGGTGTCGTGGCCATGTTCCTCGCTCGCGAGGCCAAGGGCCTCCTCATCGGCGAGCCGGCGGCTTCGGAAGTGGTCTCATCGATCTGTGCGATCGCGCGGGCGCATCCGGGCGTCGAGCGATCGAACGGTCTGTTCACGGTGCATCTGGGCCCCGACCAGATCGTCGCGTCGATCAGTATCGACTTCAGGGACACGCTCTCCGCCGCCGAGGTGGAGACGATCGTTGCCACGATTGAGCAGCGCGTTAAGAGCGTCCATCCTGAAGTCGTCCTGCTGTTGATCAAGCCGCAAAGTGCCGAAGCATTCGATCGAGCCCAGGGCCGACCCGTCGGCCGTCGCTAAGTATCGCGCCGAGTAACCCTAGCCTTGCCGCCTGTGCCGTGCGTAGCTCGCCTCGCGCCGCCGCTTGTCGCTTAGCTCCCCATCGTCAGAACGACGCGAAAGCGGACCTTGCCGCTGTGCATCCGCTCGTAGGCCTCCGCCACGCGACTGAGCGGGAATTTCTCAATCATGGGATGCACGCCGCTCAGTACACTGAATTCCAGAGTGTCCTGGGAGTCGCGGGCGGTGCCGGAATACCACCCGGATATCTGCCGGCGGCCCATCAGCAATGGCATCACGCTCACCGTCAGCGGATCGTTCGGCGCAGCCGGAATCAGGAGATTGCCGCTCACGCCGAGTCCACCGACGACGTCCGAGATCGCCTTCGCGTCCGGAGCCGTCGCGAGGATCACGCGCGCCCCGCCGAGCTTCTGCAATTCGGCCACCGTGTCGGCGGCGGAGGAATCGATGTAATGATGCGCGCCGAGCTCTTTCGCGAGCGGCTCCTTGTCCTTGCCGCGTCCCAGCGCGACCGTTTCGAATCCCATCTTGCGAGCGTATTGCACGCCGAGATGGCCGAGGCCGCCGATTCCCTGCACCGCGACCACTTCACCGGGACGCGCACCGGAGTTGCGCAGTGCATTGAAGACCGTCACGCCCGCGCACATGAATGGCCCGGCTTCTTCCGCCGATAAGCCACTAGGGAGCGCCGCCAGCGCTTCCGCCGGTGCGATCATGTACTCGGCGTAGCCGCCGTCGTAGTCGATCCCCGTCACCTTGCGATTGACGCACATGGTGAAATCGCCGCGTCGGCATCAATCGCACGTGAAGTCGTGGCCGCCGTGCCAACCCACCCCGACGCGATCGCCACCCTTCCAGGCCGTGACGCCTGCTCCGAGAGCATCGACGCTGCCGGCAACCTCATGACCCGGGACACGCGGATATTGCAGGCCCGGCCAGAGTCCGTCCTTCACCAGGACGTCGCTGTGGCAGATCCCGCACGCCTCCACCTTCACGCGCACCTGCCCTGGCCCCGGTTCGGGAACGTCGCGTTGAACCAGCTCGAAATCGCCGCCTGCTTTGGTGATCTGGGCCGCCTTCATCATCGATCCTCCTTAGATTCGTCTTCCTCGGCTGCCGCGGCGGAGCTTGTCGAGCGCCCCGTTCACGGTGAATAGACTCGCGCCCACGGCCGCGCCAGATCGCCGGTAGGCGGGACGAGGACGAGTCGAAGGGTCGAGTCATGGCTGTCGACGGCCGCCCGCGTCCCCGGCTTCATTCGGTTCGCGGTCGGACGGACGACCTTGTGGGACGCTCGTCGCCTGGCGGGAGGGCTGCACGACGCGCGAGGCGGCGAGTGCGGAGGTCGCGCGGCGCTACACACGCTGGTGCGAGCTCTTCGCGCAGCGAGTCGCCGACACGTCGACGTCGACCGGCTGTTTCGATGATGCCGGACCAAAGCGGCGCGGGACGGGTCGTCCCGCGCTGCGCCGGTTACGAGGATCGATCCGCCAGCGGCCACGCGATTAACGGTGTTCCTATTTCGCGTCGATCCAGCCGTCGGATCCCACCAGCTTGACGCCCACATTCGTGAACCACACGCGCACCGGCGCGCCATCAGCCGTACCTCGATGCTCCGTCGAAAACAGGAGCGGGCCAGCCGTCTTGTAGCCCTCCCAGGTCGTGGACACGAGCTGCGGCTTGGTCTCCCCGCCACGGTGATAGACGAAATACTCGACCCGGTTGTCGTCTCCGACGTACAGGTCCCACGTATCTCCGGGCGTGTAGCCGCCCTTCGAAGAATATTTCACCGACACGAGCCTCGCGGAGCCTTCGCCGGCCGGCAGCTTCTGCGTGCCCTTGTCTTGTACCTCGGCACCGGGGGAGTCCCAGTACGCGTGGAAGGGGAACACCACCCAGTAGTTGTCGTTGACGAACGCGGGCTCGACGTCGTTCTTCACCGTGTCGGATTCCTTCGCGTAGGCCTCCGACTCGAGGTAGCTGACCTTCACCGGCTTGCCGTCCTTGTCTTTGCCGTCGAAGGAGATGCGGCCTGTCTTGGGCTCCCAGACCCATGAACGGGAGAGGTTCCTTCCGGGCAAGTCGAGGTTGAATGTGTAACGGATGGCATCGACCTGGCCGAACGAATCCAGGCCATAAGCTTTGGCGACCTGCTCGGCGACGGGTGAGCGCGTCTGCGCCTGGGAGCGTCCTGCAAGGAACGTCATGCCGAGAACAAGCAAGGCGATCAGCCGCGTCGTCATGAAGCCCTCCTCACTCGGCAAACGAATGCCACCGCGTGGCGGCGACCCCGCATTGTCGAGCGCCCCGTTCAGAGTGAATAGACTCGCGCTCACGGCCGCGCCAGATCGCTGGTGCTGAATGCGAAGGCGGCGGCCCGCGTCAGCACCTCCGCGCGCGCCGCCTGGTCCAGCGTCCGGGCACGCGCCACGTTACGCTCGGACTCGCGCACGTCCGGAAACGTCGCGAGGCCGTGCTGGTAGGATTCGAGCGTGGCCGTCCACGCCTTGTCCGAAGCGGCGAGCAACGCCGCGGCTGCCTGATGCTTGACCAAGGCGACCTTCGTGTCGTCGTACGCCTTCCAGACCTCGCGGACCGCCTTGTCCTTGGCGTGCTCAAGCTCGTCTTCCGCTTCCTGCTGCATCGACTCGGCGAGCCGCACCTTGTTCCGGCGCTCGAAGCCGTCGAACAGCGCCCACTCGAACCGGAAGCCCGCGTCGTACTGCAGCTCGGTACGCACGGAGGGCGGTGTCATGCGAATCGCCGGACCTCACGCGGCCGCGGCACGGTCGTCTGCGGTGGGTTGCAACGCGATAACGGGATCCCGCCGCCGTGGCCTCCGCTCGGCCCCGAGAATGAGAGCGAAGGTGGTTGCGGTGAGGAGCCCCATCAGGAGGAACGCCATGGCAACCGCCACAGGATTACCGATTGCGACGGCACCGGCGAGAAGCCCACTCCATGGAACGAAGGTCATTGCGATCTCCTCTCAAGTGATGTCGGTCGATCGAGGCCGAGGCGCGATCGAATCATCGCGCGCGAATTCCGGAGGATTTGCGTCG
>JACXTT010012148.1_pt1 | contig 11439 bp, 7 predicted proteins | sample 9270951 | NCBI WGS metagenome assembly JACXTT01 (sample SAMN15532306, study PRJNA645909) | rock metagenome | isolation source: weathered quartz diorite | place: Puerto Rico | collected 2017-06-21 | reverse complement strand
GGTCGGACCTGGTTGTGGACGGAATCAGTAGTCGGTTACTGACATCAGGCTGAGGACTGGTCACGCGAATACGGTGAATGCTACCTCCGTAATTGACCACGTAAATTTCGCCGCTTTCAGCCTCGCCAAAGGAAATAATCTTTAACCCTGGCTGAAGAAGTTCAGCACGTTCCCATGTACCACGGTTGGTTTCGGTGAGCACCCAGATTCTCGAAGAACCGTAATCTGCAAATAGGTACACCCCAAGCAACTGGGGAAACTGCTTTCCGCGATAGACGTAACCACCCGTGATCGCACTTCCCAGGGAATGATCGTATTCGTTGATAGGTAGCACGAGCCCGGTGGAGTCACATCTGGTCGGAGGCGAGTAACAGTGATTGCCTTCCATGATGTTCCATCCGTAGTTCCCCGCTCTGTTGATGATATCCACCTCTTCATAAGAATTTTGGCCCACGTCTCCAGCAAACAGCCGACCGTTGGCACGATCAAACGAGAAGCGCCACGGATTCCTTAGTCCGAGAGCCCAGATTTCATCAGCACCGGAAACTCCAACAAAGGGATTGTCCGTCGGCACCCCATACGGAGAACTCCCGTCGACATCGATGCGAAGCAATTTCCCCAGCAATGCGTTCTTATTTTGCCCGTTCCCCTGAGGATCTCCGCCCGATCCACCGTCTCCCATTCCAATGTAGAGATAGCCATCGGGACCGAACTGGAGCTGCCCCCCGTTGTGATTGTCATAAGGTTGATCGATGGTCAGGAGGACCTTCTCGGTGGTGCCGGCGATATTGGGATTTGCCGCTGAAGCCTGGTACTCCGCAATAATCGTCTTCAGGTTGGGGCGGCGATCTGTGTAATTTACGAAGAAACGGCGATTGCTTCTGTACCTCGGGTGAAATGCGACGCTCAGCAGCCCGGTTTCTCCACCGGACGTGACCCGATTCTGAATGTCCAGAAAAGGTGCGCTGAGCAGGCTTCCATTTTGAACAATCCGGATTTTGCCCGCTTGTTCCACCACAAACAACCGGTCGGAGCCGTCTCCAGCGTGAGTCAGATAGACCGGGTTGGTGAGACCGCTGACGACATCGTCCAGGGTGATCGCCAGCGAGCTTTGGGCTTCAACATGCCGCCTGAACAATATGAGGAAGGCTGCTGAGGCAGTAGTGACGAAGAGAAGAACAAGAAGCGGGATTCTTCGCATAACCTATTATGGGCGGCATTGCGAAAGTTTGTTACCGACGTTTGGGTTTAGCGAATGTGGGAACCGTTCTCGGACAGCGACGGCACTCCTGGAGTATCGCCGTTCGGGGAATGTCCTGCATTGAAATGCCGAGATTCAGCAAGGCTGAACTAATCAGGCTCTCTGTTTCTGCAGTTTTTGAAAAATTTCCCAGGTGGCTTTGGAACGATTGAGTGTGTAGAAGTGGATTCCCGGGGCGTGCTGATCCAATAGATTCTGGCACTGTTCCCTGGAATGCTCAATTCCGCACTTCTCGACCGCCAACGGATCGTCCTGAAAGGTTTCGATCTGCCTGAGCAACTTGGCAGGAATACGGGCGCCACACATTTCTGTGATTCGCTTGATCTGAGACACACTCAAGATTGGCATAATTCCGGGAATAATCGGCAACCCGATACCGATCCTGCGAGACCGCTCGATGAAATCAAAATAGTCGTTGTTGTCGAAAAAAAGCTGCGTGATGAGAAAATCAGCGCCAGCGTCCACCTTGAATTTGAGCCAGGTGAGGTCAGACTCGCGGCTGGGGCTCTCAGGGTGTTTTTCAGGATAAGCGGCCGCACCAATGCTTAGATCATAATTGGTGCGAATGAAGGCCACGAGCTCGTTGGCGTGGCTAAATCCATCGGCGTTGGGAACAAACCGAGCCTGCCCCTTGGGAGGATCCCCCCGCAGTGCCAGTACGTTCTCCATCTTGTTTGCCACCAATTCGTCCAGCACCGCTTGTACCTCTTGGCGCGATGCTCCCACACAAGTGAGGTGAGCCATGCTCTCGAGGCGCAAATCATGCTTGATTCGTGTGACTAGTTCAATCGTCTTACGGCGCGTACTGCCGCCCGCGCCATAGGTGACCGAGACAAAGGTAGGACTGAGCTGCTGAAGGGCGCCCACAGTTTCAAAAAGAGCATGGAAGCCTGCCTCATCCTTAGGTGGGAAGAACTCGAAGGAAAACGAGCGTTCCCCTCGCTTTAGCAAATCTCGGATTTTCATTACTCTTCCGGTAAAGGCTTTCCCCGTGTTTCCGGAGCAAACGGCATAAGAAAGACGCCAACGAGATAGACTGAAGCCAGAGACATGGCCGCGGAACGAAACGGGCTGGAAAAGCCGGCGCTGGAGAATAGTTTGGTAAGATGGCCCAGAGTGAACGGTCCTAGAGCTGCAATGATTCGTCCCACGTTGTAACAGAAACCGACTCCAGTGCTGCGCAGGCGCGTGGGGTAAAGTTCGGGAAAATAAATTGAGTAGCCACCAAAAACGCTCAGATTACAAAATCCCAAAATGGGAATCATCCAGAAAACGTGTGATGGTTGACGCAGCCAGCCAAAGGTCATTACTGTGGCTGCCAGACCCATGAGGAATGAAATGATAAAAGCGGAGCGTCGACCAATTCTTGCCGTGGCCAGCGTGAAGGCGTAGATTCCGAAAAAGGCCCCAAAATCCTGCAACATGGTTCCCATGCTTACATACCAATTCTTGGTTTGGATCGGCGCACTACCCAAAGCCTCGCGGATAAGTTCAGGCGTCCAGAAGCCGATGCCCCAAAGGCCCACCACTCCGGAAATAGCCAAAGCCAAGCCAATAAACGTGTGCTTCCTCCATCGAGGGTCGGCAAACAGGTCGCCAGTGGAACCCAGTTTCTTCCGCTTCCCTTTCTGCGCCGAATCACGAGCTTTCTGCCAGGCTTCGGGCTCCCTCATCTTCCTGAAAACGCCGGCAACCAGCAAGGCGGGTAACACACCCACCACAAACATCCAGCGCCACCCCAAAGGCAGGATCACGAAACTAATGGCCGACCCAATGATATTCCCAATAGCCGAAAGAGCCTGCAGGACCCCGAGCGCGTGAGCTCTGGCCCGCTCCGGCATGGTTTCGGCCACCAGCGTAACACCCGCTGAGAATTCGCCTCCAACTCCGATTCCCGTCAGAAACCGATAAAGCATGAAGTCCCACCAGTGCTGCGATAGCGCCGACAATCCCGTGAACGCGGAATAAACTAGAATAGCGAGCATCATGGTTCGGGCACGTCCCCAGCGGTCCCCCATAATTCCAAAATAGAGCCCGCCTAATGCCCAACCTGCCATGAAGACAGCCGTGGCTACTCCGCTGTACCAGGTCACGTCCGCAGGCAGAGTACCTGTTGGCAGAAGAGAATTCATCGCTGGTCCACGGGCCAAGACAAAAATACGTTGATCCATCGTGTCAAAGAGCCACCCGAGAGAAGCGATAATCAAGACCCACCAGTGATAACCCTTTAGCTCCCGATACCAGGGACCAGCCAGAGCAGGGACAGAATTCAATGTTCGGTTTTGTTCCATTGATCCTCAAGCGGAGTCGTGGCGCTAAAAGAACAAGGATTATATCCAAAGCGGCCAAACCTTAGCCAGTCGGAAAATGCCCCGGCAAAGCATGGTTCCACACTTTATGTTAGCGTCGCCGAGCGACAGCCAGTCGTAGTCGGGTTCAAGGCCGTGCACGCTCGGCAACCGTCGAATTATTTGTAGCGCAGACTCTGCATTGTGGGTCTGCGGCCTTCCTGCATTCTGAGGCATTGAATCCATTGAGTCGGTGCAGGGAAACGAGCACCGGTCAGCTCGTCGACCCTGTATAATCTCGATATATGGTTTTAGAGTTGACTGATCGAGGTCTTTACTGTGCGGCAGGCGATTTTTACGTCGATCCCTGGCAGCCGGTGCGCCGGGCCGTGATTACTCATGCTCATTCGGATCACGCCCGGCGCGGGAGTCAGTACTACTTGACTTCGAAACCGGGTGATCTGATCCTGCGCGCCAGATTGGGGCAAGAAGCTCAAATTCAGACGCTACAATTCGGTGAGCGGATTGATTTCGGTGAAGTCCGAGTATCATTCCACCCGGCAGGACACATCTTCGGATCAGCTCAGGTCAGACTCGAGCACCATGGTGAAGTTTGGGTCGTTTCGGGCGATTACAAACTCGATCCAGACCCCACCTGCAGTGCCTTTGAGCCGATTCCTTGTCACACCTTCGTCACTGAAGCGACGTTTGGTCTTCCTATTTACCGCTGGCCTTCGCAGACTGACACCTTCGCTGTTGTTCACAAATGGTGGAGAGCTAATCAAGACGACGGCAAGGCAAGCCTACTGTTTGCCTACTCGCTGGGCAAGGCGCAACGTCTGCTGGCCGGCCTTGATACATCGATCGGTCCACTCTATACGCACGGGGCGGTCGAGAATCTGACGCGACTCTATCGGGCCAGCGGCATTACTCTTCCCCCCACAACCTTTGTCGGAACAGCTGCAAAGGACACCGACTGGAGCCAGGCTCTCATTCTGGCTCCGCCCTCCGCCCAAGGAACACCATGGATGCGCAGATTGGGAGATCTCTCAACGGCTTTTGCTTCAGGATGGATGCAGATTCGAGGCACGCGCCGGCGCCGCTCCATCGATCGCGGCTTTGTCCTCTCCGATCACGCCGACTGGCCTGGCCTTCTTAGTGCCATTCAGGCCACTGGAGCTGAGCGTGTGTGGGTTACGCATGGGTATACGGCCGTTTTGGCGCGCTGGCTGCAAGAAAAGGGTCTGGAAGCCCGTCCACTGCAAACCCAATTCATCGGCGAGACGGATGAGGACAACGAGATAGTACAACTTCCGCAGGTCGAACCCGCGGCCGACGGAGAAGAGGTGCAGTGAAGTATTTTGCTTCTCTTTATATGGAGCTGGACGGGACTACGAAGACCAACGAAAAGATTGCTGCTCTGACTCGTTACTTTTCGCGAGTTGCCCCAGAGGATGCGGTCTGGGCAGTTCATTTTCTCATCGGGAGACGACCCAGGCAGCTCCTTCTTACGCGTAAACTCTGCGAGTGGGCCACCCTTGAAGCCGGAATTCCTGGTTGGCTCTTCGAGGAGTCGTATGAGGCGGTTGGCGACCTCGCGGAAACTGTCGCTTTGCTTCTTCCCACCCCTGCTGCCTCGAGCGAGTTACCGTTGCGCTATTGGATCGAACAAAGGCTTCTTCCGCTGCGAGGAATGCAGGAATCGCTGCAGCGCGAAAGTCTTCTGCTGGCCTGGCGGGAACTGGATGCTTCGCAACGCTTTGTCTGGAATAAGCTCATTACCGGCGAATTTCGGGTGGGCGTCTCTCAAAAGCTGGTGATCCGCGGTTTGTCGAAGGCGAGCGGTGTGAAAGATGCCGTGCTCGCTCACCGGCTCATGGGCGACTGGAACCCAACGCCTGAGTTCTATCGCCAGCTTGTCCTTCCTGAAACCCGTGACACCGATGTCAGCCGGCCTTATCCTTTTTTCCTGGCTTATCCCTTAGACGAGGAACTTCAGACGCTGGGTGATCCCAGAGAATGGCAAGTCGAATGGAAGTGGGACGGCATCCGTGCCCAACTCATTCGTCGAAGCGGTCGAGTATTTGTGTGGTCGCGAGGAGAAGAGCTGGTCACAGACAGGTTCCCAGAGCTGGTCGGCCTAGGCAGATTCCTAACCGATGGTACTGTCATTGACGGTGAAATTGTAGCCTGGAAGGACGAAAAGCCCTTGCTGTTTGGGCAGCTTCAACGCCGTATTGGCCGAAAAGATCTCAACAACAAGATCCTGAGCGAGGTCCCAGTGGTTCTGTTGAGTTACGACTTGCTGGAGAATCAAGGACAAGATGTTCGTGGACAGGAACTGCGCTGCCGCCGGGAGCGGCTGGAAGCGCTTGCAAATCAGATTCCGCCGACGGAGGCTTTCAGAATTTCAGCACCAATCAAAGCCCAAAGCTGGGAGGAATGGTCTACAATACGCCAGCAAGCCCGCCAGCACGGTGTGGAAGGATTGATGTTGAAACGCCTGGTCTCCTCCTACGGCGTGGGACGACAGCGCGGAGACTGGTGGAAATGGAAAATCGAGCCCTTTAGCGTCGATGCCGTGTTGATCTATGCCCAGCGAGGTCACGGAAGGCGAGCCAGCCTTTACACGGACTACACCTTCGGCGTCTGGGACGGTGATCACCTCGTCCCATTTGCCAAAGCTTATTCAGGACTTACAGACGAAGAGATACGGCAGGTGGATGCCTTCGTCCGCCACAACACACTGGAGAAGTTTGGTCCGGTGCGAACCGTCAAGCCGGAATTGGTGTTTGAGCTGGCCTTCGAAGCCATTCAGCGTTCCTCACGCCACAAGTCTGGGTTTGCAGTTCGCTTTCCCCGGATGGCTCGCTGGCGCACTGACAAGAAGATCGAAGAGGCTGATTCGCTCGATACGATCCGGGCACTGGTGGGAGATTGACTCAGGAAAGCCGCAGACCCACAATGCAGAGTCGGCGCTACAGATTCGAGGATCGGCAGAACCCGTACCCTGACCGCGGCTTGGCAAGGCTTGCGGATGCACCTAGGGCTCGTCGGTGCACTGGGCGTGAACTGAGTTACGAAATTTGTGTGCATCCAGGAGGAAGCTATGAGGAAACTTACAGCTAAACTGTCTTACCTAGCTATCAGCCTGCTTTTCACTGCTGGGCTTACTTACCCGCAAACTGACGCAACTGAAAAACAGCTGGCGGAATTAAGCAATGCCTGGATGAGTGCCTTTTATCAGGGCGACGGAAAGGCAATGGATGAACTCGAGGTGGATAATCTCACGCTGGTGATGCCGACCGGCGAAATTTGGACAAAGGATGGCCCTCGTGCAGGTTTTCAAAAACCGCACAACGCGGTTTTGAAACACACGAAGGAGTTGAGAAAGGTGCTGCGGATAGGAGATGTCTACGTGCTGGTCGGACACCTTGGTGTTAGACGAAAGGAGAATCAGGGGGAAAAGACTGAAAAATTGACTTTCACCGAAGTATGGGTAAAGCAAGAGGGCAAATGGAAAATCGCGAACGCGCAATGGACAGCTCAAATTGGACAGTGAAATGTCGACACTTCTGCCAGCGGTCAGGATGGCAGTGCGATCGCGTACCAAATTGTTGCTCTCGCTACACGTAAGTAGTCGCTAGAGCGCCTGAGAAACATGACTTGCGGACGGATAGCAGAAGGAGAACGCTCATGATACCGATGCGAAAGCAACTATCTCGTATTCTTGCAGTTTTCCTGCCGGCGCTCCTGTCTGGATTGTTGGCCAGAGATAGCGCCTTCGGTCAGACAAAGACCAGGGCACGTGATCTCGGGATTCCGCTGGATGGGGCGCCAGGTACGTTCAACGCCATTACCGATGTGGCAGGCGTTGAAGTCGGTTACACAACGCTCATTTCAGGGGAAGGAAAATTGGTGGTCGGTCAGGGACCGATTCGAACCGGGGTCACGGCAATTCTGCCCCGTGGTCATTCCGTGCTGGAGCCGGTGTTTGCTGCCTTCTATGCGGGAAACGGTAACGGCGATATGACTGGAACACATTGGGTGGAAGAAACCGGCGTGCTGGAAACGCCAATCATGATTACGAACACCTTGAGCGTGGGCATTGTACGCGACGCAGTAATCAATTGGATGGTCAAGAGGAGCGCGCCAGGGCCCTTCTGGTATCCGGTCGTGGCCGAAACCTCTGACGGCCGTCTCAATGACATGAAAGGACAGCATGTGACACAGGAACACGTGACCCATGCCCTGGAGTCAGCCCACGGCGGGCACGTCGAGGAAGGAAACGTCGGCGGCGGGACTGGAATGAATTGCCACGGATTTAAGGGAGGAACCGGCACGGCATCACGAAGGCTCTCGCCCGAAGACGGATCTTACGTTGTTGGAATTCTCGCCCAATGCAATTACGGCACGCGTTCTCAATTGCGGATTGCTGGCATACCAGTGGGTCGGGAGATCAAAGGTTATGAACCGTGCGTCGCGCAACGACTGGATCCGCCCGTGCGAGCGGGGAATGGGCAACCGGTTGCGGTTTGTGACGAAAGGACAGCCTTGGCGAAATCAGTTCTAGGAGAGGCAGAGCAGGGTTCGATCATTGTTGTCGTCGGTACCGATGCTCCTCTCACACCGGACCAACTCAAACGTCTGGCACGTCGCGTTAGCCTCGGCTTGGGGAGAATGGGATCAATTCACGGCAATGGCTCGGGTGATATCTTTATCGCATTCTCTACAGCGAATCGGGGAGTCGATTGGGGCAATAGTGCCCGTACGAACTCCTCCTTCGCTCCGGCTTCCGTAGTGCGACTTCCTTCAGGAGCTATGGAACCTCTTTTTACCGCGACAGTCGAGGCAACGGAGGAAGCGATCATCAATGCGCTGGTGGCAGCAGAGACCATGACCGGAGCTGACTATTGGCGCTCCTATGCCATGCCGCATGACCAACTCAGAGAAGTCCTCCGCAGGCATGGACGTTTGATTGAGGGGAAATAAAGGTCGTGGTTGATAGTAGGAGCAGCCTGCAGTCTGCTCCTACTTTCGCCCAGTTACAGACTAAAGTCTGTGCTCCATCGACCGGCAACGAAACCTCATTTTCACGCTCACTTACCCTCTCCGGGCACAGCAAGCATGAAGCGTATGAGATTCATAAAGACCGTTCTGGTTCTGTTTTTATACCACCCACTCGCAATTAGTCAGCCTTTCCACGACGCCTCGGTGAAGGCTCCCCAATTGCGAAACTGTAGCGTCACCGCTCGAACAGATTTGGGTGTATGGGACGACGTTTTTGTTTTCCATGACCAAGACCAGATTCTGCTCCGACGAGAGGGAACCCTCTTCTCCCTATCCATGGTTACCCCATCGCTGCTAAGCAGGCTGATCACGGTTGCCGAAACAAAGGGCACGGAGATTGCTTTTGCCACACACTCGCATGGCAGACTCTGGCTGTTTCTACAGTCGAGTGAGGCCGCTCCTTTCGCCATCGATGCCCACAGCGGGAGCATGTGTCAATTCAGCATTCCTGGGCTAAAGCTACCGGGTGATCATACACCTGGCATTCAGTCGTACGTCTTGGTTCCTCATGCTGACGCGGCGATACTCATGATCGCCGGCGGTGATCGCCAGACCTGGCCACGAGACGGAAATCGGCCTGTCTATTTTTGGATGGATCTCAAGGTCGGCAAGGTCGTACCTTTCCCTGTCGGGTGGGATCTTGAATACTTTTCCTCGGACCAGACGGTTGCCGTGTTCGGCAAGCCCCTGGAAAGGGCCTCCGAAAGGCGTCCCTTGCAGGCAGTTGATGTAAAGACCGGTACCGCGATCGACGAAATTCCTGACCGGCGGAAACAAGCCACCATTCCATTCAACTGGACCGAAACGCAGGAGGTCAAGCCGCTCACTATGCGGCGTGCCGAAACCGGAGATCGCGACCATTTTGCCGGGCTTTCGCTGAACGGGTCCGTGCTTCCACTCGACATCGGCTTGGCGGGAACACATTACCTGTCGGAGGCGAAAACAAAGGATGGTTTTGCAGGTTTCCGCCTGCGACGAGAGGGCTCCACAAGCGGCGAACCCAGCTCTTTGTGGTTTGTCCCCCTTAAGCAACTTGAAAAATTGGAATGTGTGGAAGGGGGCGTCACCGATTTCGCAATACTCGCAAATGGAAATTGCGTGTTGATCAGGTCTCGGGGGGAGTCTGCAAGCGCCTCATCGGAAGCTTCTTTTTACTCCTTTCGGAATAGAGCCAGATGGAACGTACTTGACGACGTTGAGCGCTTGCCTCCATTGGACAAGGAGTTTGCCGGCAAAGATTACCTCGAAGACAAGACGACTTTCCGTCTTATTGATGGGTTCGGTAGTCTCGAGCACGGATCGTTGATCTTATGCGTGTGTTCTCATTTTCGCGGTGAAATGCGAGCCTATGTCAATCTTCTGCAAGGAAAACGCCTGGAGCCGATCACCTGGCGAAGGGCGCTGCTGCTCACGAGCATAGGTGAACGCTACATGACCGATCTCTTCCGTGAAGGGAACCTGCCTGATCAAATCTGGTTGCACAACTCGGGAAAGATGATCTTGGGAAAATACAGGTGGCAGTCGTCGAGTTCCGCGAGAGAACGCAAAATAGAGCTTAACGAAATAACGATGGGAATACCTCGCGATCAGACAGTAGCCGATAAAACGGCGGCTCAGATGAGAAATCGACAGGTCAAATGAGCGCCAAACGACCATCTCCTTCTGCTGATCATCGCTGTCGATCTCGAATCACGATGCCCGCAGGCGTGTCTTGCGGTGTCGCGTTTTGGTCTGCTTGACTGGTTGGCAAATTTGGCGTACATCTATTCCCACTTCGCCACGGCTTTACATATGGCATGAATGGGATCCTGAACTGGGGAGTGAAGATCCGTGCAATCGAAAACAAACCACCGCTTCCCTTGGGGACCCTTTCTGCGTGTGCTCATTCTGGTGATATCAGGAATGGTCGCATATGAGATCCTGACACCGTTCCTATTCCATCACCTGACTGTCTGGCAATCGCACTTGACAGCGATCTTTGGGAGTACGTTGGCCTCGGGTGTAAGCGCCTACTATCTGCTACGCACCCACGTCGGAGCGGGTGCGACGGGTGTCAATGAACAGGCCGCACCGTCCCAGCCGGACGACGAGCCGTTGAGTGAGCGCCGTCTCTTGCGCGCCTTGATCGACAGCATGCCGGACTACATCTACGTGAAGGACACACAGAATCGCTTTTTGGTCGCTAACGAAGCGCTGGCTCGCCGGATGGGTGCTGCGTCGGCGGACGAACTCCTGGGTAAGTCCGATTTTGATTATTATCCTCACGAAGTGGCCGAAAAATACGCCCGCGACGAGCAGGAAGTGATGCAGTCTGGCCGCGCTGTCTTCAATCGTGAAGAGCGCACTCAGGATCCCCAAGGAAACGTCATCTGGCATCTCACCACTGAGCTGCCCTTCTACGCTGCCAACGGAGAACTCGCAGGTCTGGTCGGTTCCGGCCGTGATATCACCGAAAGAAAGAAGGCTGAGGAATCACTTGCCTATGAGCGCAACCTGCTGCGCACTCTGATCGACAATTTGCCTGATCTCATCTATGTCAAAGATACCGAAAGGCGGTTTCTGATCGCAAACAAGAGGCTTGCTGAGGTGTTAGGAGTCCCTTCGCCAGAGCAACTGATCGGGAAGACAGTTTTCGACTTCTATCCGGAAGATATCGCGCGGGCCTGTGATGAAAGCGACCAGGCTGTCCTCCAGGCGGGTCATCCACTCATTAATTTTGAAGAGGCTCTTCACGATCCTACCGGCAAAACTGAATGGGTGCTCACAACGCTGGTTCCACTGCGAGACAGTGAGGGACACGTTGGGGCATTTGTAGGAATC
>JACXTT010012147.1_pt1 | contig 11439 bp, 8 predicted proteins | sample 9270951 | NCBI WGS metagenome assembly JACXTT01 (sample SAMN15532306, study PRJNA645909) | rock metagenome | isolation source: weathered quartz diorite | place: Puerto Rico | collected 2017-06-21 | reverse complement strand
TCCACCGCCGGGTACAACGAGACCATTGGCTACCGGAACGGGACCATGCAGGTATTCCGGCCTCTGGGTGCTCGAACGCTCCTTGAGGTTCCTTTGCATGTTCAGGACGGTGCGCTTTTTTATGCGCAGAGGCTCAACCTTTCCGAGCAGCAAGCGGCAGAAAACTGCCAAGTGCTGATCGACAATGTCGCGCGACTGGGGGGCGTATTGACCCTGCTGTGGCACGACCGAAGCCACGGGCCCGAGCGCTTCTGGGGAGGCTTCTACCTCACGCTGCTGCAGAAACTGAAATCTCTCAACCCCTGGTTCGGGACAGCAGGACAAGTCGTCAGTTGGTTCGGGGAACGCCGCGCGATCAAGTTCCAGCGATTCGAGACCGCAGCGGGCGTGCAGACGCAAATTCAATACAGCGGTGGAGGGGTGGAGCCTCCCTTTCGGGTCAGGGTTTATCGTCCTGCGCAAGCACACCAGGACGGTGCAACTTTTGTTGATGTCCCCTGGAGCGGGAAGTCGCTCGACGATCTCGCCAACAAAATCCCTTCTCCATTCTCCGCAACGGTTGCGGATCCAGTCCTTTCTTGAATCTCATGCCAGCGGTTTGCCAGGTAGTTCAGAATGTTTACGACATCGATCCGCGTGTGCGGAGGAAGGCGGAGGCCCTGGTTGCGGCCGGATACTCGGTCGATGTGCTGGCGCTTCGGCCCGAAGGCGGCAAAAGATCTTACTGCCTGAATGGTGTGAATGTCCGTACGCTGGTCCTGGCCAAGAAACGGGGCACGCTGGCGCGCTACTTCTTCGAGTACGCAGCGTTCTTTCTCTGGACATTCTTCCGCGTGTCGGTGCAGATGATGCGGCGCCGATATTCGGTCATCGACGTCAACTCTCTACCCGACTTCCTGATCTTCGCCGCTGTCCTGGCGCGATGGATGGGTGCCAAGCTCATCCTTGATCTGCACGAAATTACTCCCGAGTTTTACATGTCCAAGTATGGCATCGCAGAAAACTCCGGGACGATTCGCCTGCTGACCTACCTCGAACAAATCAGCATCAAGTTTGCCGACCGCGTGATTACCATCAACCACCCCATCGAGGATCTTCTCGTCAGTCGAGGGCTGTCTCGTGCGAAGTCGACGATCGTGATGAACGCCGTCGACGAGGACCGCTTCGCCACGAGTTCCTCTGCGCCGTCGCAATTGCCTCCCCGGAACCAAGAGAAGTTCGTGATGATGTACCACGGCACCCTGACCAATATCTATGGCCTCGACATCGCCGTGGAAGCCTTGGCCCTGGCCCACGACGAGATGCCAGGGGCGGAGCTGTGGATCTTGGGCTCGGGAACGGAGAAGGACGCCCTTACTACCCTGGCACAGGCGCGTGGGCTGACCTCGAAGGTCAAGATGGTGGGACAGGTCGCACCGGCAGATATCCCAGCCTGGCTGAGTCAATGCGATGCCGGCATTTTGCCCATCCGCCGCGACATCTTCCTCGATTTCGCCTTTCCTAACAAGCTGCCCGAATTCATCATCGCTGGAAAGATGGTCCTCGTCTCTCGTTTGAAGGCAATCCGTCACTATTTTAGCGAGGACGCCTTGGCCTATTTTGAACCCAATAACCCCGCCGACTTGGCGAAGCAGATGGTGCGCATCTACCGGGATTCGCAAGTGCGCCCTCAACTCGCCGCCAAGGCAACCGAAGAGTACGCCCCAATCCGCTGGTCGGTGATGAAAGAGCGATACCTCGATTTGGTGCGCCAGATCGTCGCGGTCAAACCGGCGACGGCCAAGGAAGTCCCCCAATCGGCAGTCGACTATCGCTAAGCACAACCTGTGATTACGACCTCTCCAGTCAAATCCACCAGCCCGACAAGCTCTCTGCCTGTCGGGGACGCCGTGCCTACCACCAGCGAACTCTGGTCGGCCATCGACCGGTTCTCTGCCTGGCTGGAGACTACGGGCTATGCCAGCTACGACCCCTATGACACCTGGGGGACCGCGTACGGCAAGTGGGCGCGGCGGCCTTACTACAAGAAAAACCCACTGGGCACGCTGATGACCGCGCCGATCATTTTGATGGAGATCGTTTTTCCGCGCCTGCGCAAGTTGCTGGTCAGCAAGGATCGCTATGCGACCGCCAACGCCCAGTTAGCTCTGGCATTCCTGAATTTGCACGCAGCAAACCAAAATCATGGCAACGGACACTCCCCCGAGTTTTGGTTAGAGAAGGCTCGCGGTCTCGCCAACGATCTGCTGGCGCAGAGCGTGCCCGGTTACCATGGCATGGGATGGGGATATCCGTTCGACTGGCAGCATGCCAACGGGCTGATGCCCAAGGGAACGCCTCATATCACGGCGACTCCCTATGCCTACGAGGTATTTACCGGACTGTTTGACCTCACCGGCGAAGATCAGTACCTGCAAGTCGCCCGCTCGATTACGGAATTTGTGTTTGCAGACCTGAATGACACGTCGACATCCAGCGACGCCGCCGCGTCCAGCTACACACCGCACGACCACAGCAAAGTGGTCAACGCGAGTGCCTATCGGGCCTTCGTGCTCTTCGACGCCGCGCGGCGCTTTGGAAACGAAGCGTTTCAAACCAAGGCTTGGAAGAACCTGCGCTTCATCCTGCAAAACCAGGGAAACGACGGCGCCTGGCTCTACGCGATCGACGACCCTTCCCAGGCCTTCATCGATCATTTCCATACTTGCTTTGTGCTGAAGAACCTCCACAAGTTAAATCAGGATCTGCAACGCCCGGAGGTCGAGAGCGCGATCCGGCGTGGCTATGCCTGGTATCGGAAGGCGCTGTTCGACGCGCAAGGCAATCCCAAATCCTATGCCGTTGCTCCTCGCCTTCAAATCGTGCAACTCGAAATGTACGATTATGCCGAAGCCATCACGCTGGGAACGCTGCTGAAGGACGACATACCGGAGGCGTGTGCGCTCGCCGGGAAACTTGTTACGCAGTTAGTGAGGCGCTACCAAACTCCTGACGGCCACTGGGTGACGAGAATCTACCGTGGCGGAATTCGCCATACTGTCCCATTTCTGCGCTGGCCGCAGTCGCAGCTGTTCCTTGCACTCACCAACTTCCTGGTCGCTCGGCAACAACTCGATTCCGGGCTTGCGGAGAAGTCGGCCGACCACAGCAGTCTGCCCGAAACAGATTGCATGTCCCACTCCAATCGCGCATGAATCGCGCCAATCCAAATCCTGCGGTTGGCAGGCCGGTACTGGTTCCGAAGAGAAGGGTTCTGCTCGTCTCCAATCAAGTGATGCATTATCGCGTGCCGGTCTACAACTACTTCCACCGGAGATTTCGCGAGTCCGGGTTCGAGTTCTCGGTCATGGCGGACCGCCTGCAGCCGCAAAACCAAACGCCGCTTGACTTTGAGTTGAACGAAATCCCTTTCAACTTTATGCGCTACAGGAAGGCGATTGCGGAGGCTCAGCCCGCTGCGGTAATTCTTTTCTTGCTCCTGAAGGACTGGATTACGTGGCCGCTGATGCATTGGCTCAAAATGCGCAGAATTCCCTTTGCTTTCTGGACAAAAGGGAGCAACTGGGACGCCAGGGAAAGCCGCCTCCACTACCAGGTGTTCAACTACGCGAACAGCCTCAGCGATGCTCTGATCCTGTATTCCGACACTTGTCGCGAGTTCATCAACCCTCGCCTCTGGTCGAAATCTTTTGTCGCCAACAACACCATCAACTTCCAGGATTTCCCGGTTGTGAATGAAAGCAAGGAGGAAATTAAGAAGGAGTTCGGAATTCCATTCGAGAAGGTGGTGATCTTCGTTGGCCGGATGGGTGCCGGGAAGGGCCGAAAGCGCGTGGATCACCTGATTGACATCTTCCGGCGCCTCGATCGCAACGATATTGGCCTCGTCCTGGTCGGTTCAGGGTTGAGCGACGAGTGGAAGGCCCGCTTGAATCCTCGCAACACGCTCTACCTCGGCGAAGTCCACGACCCACAAAACCTGCGCATCAGCAAGCTCTGCAAAATGGCCGATGTCAGTGCCATTCCCGGCCATGTCGGCCTGGGGCTCAATCAGGCTTTCTACTGGGGGTTGCCGGTGGTCACCGAGGAATGCAACCATCCCCCCGAGATTTCGTATCTGAAGCCCGGACGAAGCGGATTTATCGTCCCGGGCGCCGACGTCGAAGCGCTGCGGGATCGCATTCTTTATCTCCTCGACAACGATGCGATCAGAGCCGAGTTCTCCAGGCATGCTCGCGAGGACATTCTCACCGAGGCCTCCATTGAAGGGATGTTCTCGGGCTTCAAGAATTGTGTCGAATACTTAACCTCTCGGCGGGAAATTGCTCAGCGTCAGATTGCCCCCCGTAGCCTGCAAGAGCGTTCTTCCTGAGTGCCATGACGGGAAACCAGCCCCACATTTCTGTCTGTATTTGCACCTACAAGCGACCGGAATATCTCCAGCGGCTGTTGTCGGAAGTCGCCGATCAGGATACGGGCGGTCTATTTACTTATTCCATCGTGGTCGCCGAAAACGATCAGCTGCGATCTGCGGAATCGGTGGTCAGGAGCTTCGCTTCTACCTCGTGCGTCCCGGTCACATACTGTGTCGAGCCGCGGCAGGGTATCGCCCTGGCCCGCAACCATGCCGTGCGGAACGCCCAGGGGGATTTTGTCGCTTTCATCGACGATGATGAGTTTCCCGTCAAGCACTGGCTGGTGAACCTCTTCAAGACGATGCAGGAGCACAAGGCGGATGGTGTGCTTGGACCGGTCAAGCCGCACTTCGACGCTCAGACACCGCCGTGGGTCATTGAAGGCGGATTCTACGATCGGCCCATGCATCCCACCGGCCTAGTTCTTGACTGGCAACAGTGCCGTACCGGCAATGTGCTGCTGAAGAGTGATCTCTTTGCGTCTCAGGATCAGCCCTTCCGGCCGGAGTGCTTGCAGGGAGAAGATCTCGACTTCTTCCAGAGGATGACGGCCAGGGGGCACACTTTTGTTTGGTGCAACGAAGCCGTGGCGTACGAAGTTGTCCCGCCTTCGCGCTGGAAACGCAGTTTTCTGGTGCGTCGAGCCTTGTTCCGGGGAGTGTTCTCGCTTCGCAACCACGGCTTCCCACCGATGCGAATTTTGCAATCCATCATCGCCGTGCCAGCCTATGCGGTTGCCTTGCCAGTCGCATTCGTGCTGGGGCAGGGCAGGTTCATGCGCTATGTTTTCAAGTTTTCCTATCACCTGGGCAGGCTTCTGGCTGTGGTAGGGGTCAACCCGATCGACGAGCCGTATGTCACTAGCTAGAAGGGTCTGGAATCATGGCCAACGATAGTATTGAGATTAGCGTCAGGGGAAAGTGGACGAAGGTGCCCGCCCTCGCCGTTGACGACAAGACCATAGTCGTCACGGGCACGTGGATCAAGGTGGCATCAATTCATGATGAGCCGTGGTTAGAAACGGAACTCGAAAATCCCGCGCTCTGTGTGCAGAAGTTGAAACAGCAAGATTCGCCCGCCCTGCGCGCCGACATTTTTACCTTTACCCAGAAAATACCGCAAACTGTTCCCAAGTATCGGTGGCCTGCGGAGCAGGACAGCGTTGCCGTCGCTCGAGTCGCCAGTTTCGAGCAATGGTGGGAGAACCTGCCTCAGGAGACGCGCAAGAATGTGAGGAGAGCTCAGAAGCGCGGCGTAGTCGTCGCCGTCAAGCCCCTTGAGGATGAACTGATCCGGGGAATCGTGGAACTGAACAATGACTCCCCCATCCGGCAAGGTAGGCCGAATGATCACTATGGTAAGTCGTTCGACCAGGTCAAGAAGGACTATTCATCTTTTTTGGACCGCAGTGACCTGGTTGGCGCCTACGTTGGTAGTGAGCTGATCGGTCTATTGAAGGTCGTCTACCGCGGCAACGTCGCCGCCATACTGCAGTGCCTTCCCAAGGCGAGTCACAACGACAAACGACCCGCCAATGCCTTGATCGCAAAAGCCGTCGAACTCTGCGAAGCCAAGGGCATGTCTTACCTGACCTACGGAATGTTCAGGTATGGCAACAAACGCGACAACCCTCTACTGGAATTCAAGACCCGCAACGGTTTTGAAGAAATGCTCGTGCCGAGGTTTTATGTCCCTCTCACCGGATGGGGAGCATTCTGCCTGAGAACCAAGCTCCATCGCGGTCTTCTCGGGATTCTTCCTCCTGCTGTGATCGCGGCGGCCGTGAATGCCCGCGCGAAATGGTACAGTCAGAAGCAGCAGTCGATAAGCCGGTGTAGCTCAATGCCAGAGCGGCCGAATCGTGATCGGCAGATGGCTGGTTCAAATCCTCCCGCCGGCTCCAGCCTTCAAGGGCAATCTCGTCCTTCTATGCAAGAGTGAGCCGCGCCAGTGGCCGGGGCGCGTCCGTATTCCCCGACACTAGGTTTCCTGCCACCTCCAACGTTGTTGCCGGCGCGGCCGATTGGCGGCGTTGGGCACTAAACGAGGTCCTGATCCTGTGAATGAGGCTATCCGCCGATTTTGTCAAAGAACCCCCCTCTTGCGCGATTTCTATGGAATGGCGCGCAAGAAGTATCACTGTCACCGCATCGGCCAGGCGGCCAAAAACTATTTTGTCAATGTGGGTGAGTATCGACAGGCGCTCGAGATAGAAGACGGAAAAGTCGTTGAGATACACATGAAAGATGGCTTGACGCTTGGCATTCGCCGTAACTATATGGACGCTGCGATCCTGGCGGAGATCTTTGTTGATAACTGCTACGTTCAAGGCCTGTCTCTTCCCGAGCAGCCCGTCGTTGTCGATATTGGAGGCTACATCGGCGATTTTGCGCTCTACGCTGGCAAGCATCTCAACGCGCGCAAGGTCGTTGTATGTGAGCCCTCTCCTCACAACTGGGTCTTGCTGCAAAAGAACGTTATTCAGAATCATTTCGAGGATCGAATCAGACTGGTCAACAAGGCCGTCACCAACGGGGAAGATGTGATGATGAATGTGGATGCCCCCGATCGTGGACAGGCGCGGGTCACTGCCTATGGATCGACCAATCTTCAACGAAAGTCGATTCCCGGGATTACGCTGGCTGCCCTGGCCGCGGAACACGAACTTACCACGATCGATCTTCTCAAGATCGATTGTGAAGGCGGCGAGTATGACATTCTGTCGAACGTGCCGGCCGAGTTGTTGCGTCGCGTCCGCAACATCGTCTTCGAATACCACGAGATCGAAGGATTCGAAGCGAAACTGGAAGCCGTAAAGCAGAGGCTTCGCGGCGAAGGATACTCTCTGACGACGCGCGGATGCCTGATCTTTGCATCACGTTAGTGGTGCGCTGGTGAACTTGATTTTTTGATATGCCGGGAATCGTCGGTCTAATCACGAAAATGCCGCGCCAATGGGCTGAGCCGCAGCTGCTGCGGATGGTCGAGGCCCTTCGGCATGAGCCTTTCTATACGACGGGAACGTGGGTGGATGAATCGCTCGGCGTCTACGTGGGATGGGTTGCACATGAAAATTCCTTCAGCGACGGCATGCCGCTCTGCAACGAGCGAGGTGATGTCGCTCTCGTCTTTTCAGGCGAAGAGTACGCCGAGCCGGGCACGGCTTCCCGTCTCAAGCAGCACGGCCACGACCTCAACCCGAAGGGTCCTTCCTACCTGGTGCATCTCTACGAGGACGACCGCTCTTTTCCGGCAGGCCTAAACGGACGATTTCACGGGCTGGTAATCAACCGGACGCGCAGGACGGCAACGCTCTTCAATGACCGCTACGCGATGCACCGCCTCTGCTATCACGAGGCCAAAGAGGTGTTCTATTTTGCGGCCGAGGCCAAGGCCATCCTCGCGGTGGGCCCTGCTGAACTTCGCTCCGCCAATCCTCGAAGCCTGGGAGAGTTTGTTGCGTGCGGTTACGTGCTGGAAAATCGGACCCCATTCGCGAAAATTCACTTGTTACCACCCGCTTCCGCCTGGGTCTTTCGCAACGGCCAGCTGGAAGGGAAAAACAGCTACTTCCAGCCGCGAGAGTGGGAGGATCAGGCCCCGCTGGAGCCGGAATCCTACTATCGGGAACTACGCGACACGTTTGCGCGCAATATGCCCCGCTACTGCAATGGGCAGGAGCGGATCGGCATGTCCCTGACCGGTGGCCTGGACACGCGGGCGGTGATGGCTTGGCAAAAGCTTCCGCCTGGATCGCTGCCTTGTTACACGTTTGGAGGAATGTACCGTGATTGTCGGGATGTCATTTTGGCCCGGCGCGTGGCCAGCCTTTGCGGACAGTCCCATGACGTGATCGCAGTGGGAGACGATTTTCTCTCGCGTTTCTCCCATTACGCGGAGCGCACTGTCTACCTCGCCGACGGCTGCGTAGACGTGAGCCGAGCCCCCGATCTCTACGCCAACGAGAAAGTTCGCAAAATCGCTCCAGTTCGGATGACGGGATTGTATGGCGATGAAGTCACTCGACATCTCCGGACTTTTAAGCCGGTGGAGACCGCTCCGGGCCTCTTTTGTCCCGAACTTTTGTCCCACGTCAGTCAAGCGCGGACCACGTACAACGATCTGCTCGGCGAACCTTCGCTTTCTTCCGCTGTTTTCCGGCAGGCTCCCTGGACCCAGTCTGGAAGTCTGGCGCTGGAACAGACCCAAGTCACCATGCGCACTCCATTCCTGGACAACGATTTTGTACGCATAGTTTTCCGGGCACCCAAGTCCGCTTCGACCAACAATGACCTTCGCGGGCGCTTGATCGCCGACGGTAATCCTGCGCTGGGGCAGATCCGGACCGACCTCGGCTTCGGTGGAGGGTCGGAAAACCCGGCAACTGCTGCCAATCGCCTTTTCCTCAAGTTCACTTTCAAGGCCGAGTACGCCTACGACTATGGCATGCCTCAATGGGTAGCCCGGGTCGATCATCTTTTCTCGAGGCTCCACCTCGAACGTCTCTTCCTCGGCCGACACAAGTTCTACCATTTCAGGATCTGGTACCGGGATGCCCTTGCTAAGTACGTTCGCGAGATCCTACTCGATCCCCGGACTCTCTCCCGCCCGTATCTTCATCGGCCCACGCTCGAAGCCGTGGTGCGGGGTCACCTCCAAGGAAACCGCAATTACACCACTAGCATCCACAAGGTGCTTACCCTGGAACTGCTCCACCGTCTTTTCCTCGATTCGCAATGAAGCAACACATCCCATCGAAAATCCCTGGGAGGGAGCGGTAAATGCCACCTCCCGTTGCCCTTGTCGTTTTCATTCTCGGCATCGCCGGGCTTTTTGTCCTCGATCGCGACCGCCGAGTGCAAACCTCGAAGGGCCTTTGGCTCCCTGTAATCTGGCTGTGGATCTTCGGCTCGCGCGAGGTGTCTCTCTGGATGGCCTCGTTTGGGATCGGGAGTTCTGGAATCAGCGGAGATCCCTCTCTCGACGGGAGTCCGATCGACCGGGCGGTGTATATAGTGCTTCTCTTGATTGGTGTGGTTGTGCTGGTCCGGAGGGGCCCAAAGATCGGGCGTTTCTTGGCAGCAAATACACCGATCCTCGTTTACTTTCTCTACTGTCTCGTGAGTGTTGTTTGGTCGGACTACACCGATATTTCGCTCAAACGGTGGATCAAGTCTTTGGGTGACCTGGTGATGGTCACCATCGTTCTTACCGAGACCGACTTGCTCGCTGCCGTCAAGCGGTTGCTCTCCCGCGTCACGTTTCTTCTCATCCCTCTCTCCGTCCTGCTGATCAAGTACTACCCCAGTATCGGGAAGGGATTTAAGCACTACGGGACGGCGATTTACACGGGCGTCACGACCACCAAGAACATTCTCGGCGTCGTCTGTTTGATCGGTGGACTGGGATCCTTGTGGCGTTTTCTCGCCGCCTATCGCGATCGGAAAGACCCGCACCGCGCCCGGCACCTGGTGATTCACGGTGTGATTTTGGCAATGGTGATGTGGCTGTTTGCCATGGCCCAGTCGATGACCGGCTTGGCTTGTTTCCTCATGGCCGGGGGCATATTGGTTGCCACCAGCCTTAGCGCCTTTGCCAGAAAGCCCTCGATCGTGCACCTGCTCGTGGCCGGAGTCATCTTTGTTTCGTTCGCGACGCTGTTCTTAGGTGCGGGAGATTCATCCCTCCAGGCCATGGGCAAAGATGTGACCCTCACGGGCCGCACAGAAATTTGGCACTTGGTTCTTGGCATGACCGGCAACCCCCTGGTCGGAACCGGTTTCGGGAGTTTCTGGCTACCCGGCTGGCGTCGCGACAAGATCTGGGCCATCTACTGGTGGCATCCCAATGAGGCGCACAACGGTTACATCGAAGTCTTCTTGAACCTAGGGTGGTTAGGGGTTTGTCTGTTGGCCGTCCTCCTGGTGACTGGATACCGCAACGTCCTTTCGATCCTGCGTACGAATCCTAACTTGGGCAGGCTGACGCTGGCCTATTTCGTTGTGGGAGTGGTCTACAACTTTACCGAGGCAGGCTTCCGAATGCTGGATCCCATATGGATCATGTTCCTCATGGTGATCATGACGGTCCCGAAAACCTTCACTCGTCGTGTTCCCAAGGTCCCGGCCGCAGCCGATGCGGGTCAAACCCCTGACTCGACTCTACCGGAGTCGAACGCCGATTACCTACAGCCCGTGGCGTTCCGAGGGGCAGACAAGGTTTGAAACCTTTCGATACAAGCGGCACATTCACTCCGACTGCTCCGGGCGGCGACGGACTGCGTCGTTTGGCGATTCGGGGAGCAGGAGTGACGTTGCTGTCGGGGGGCGTCGGACTAGCGGTGCAGATCGTCGCCACCACTGTCTTGGCTCGCCTGCTCACACCCCGGGACTTCGGGTTGGTCGCCATGGTCACGACCTTCAGCCTCCTCCTGGTGAATTTTGGGCTGAATGGACTGACAGAAGCTGTCGTCCAAAAGGAAGAGATCAATCATTCCTTGGCTAGCACCCTGTTCTGGATCAATGTGGGCGGGGGCGTTGTGCTCACGCTGGCGTTTGCTGCCGCCGGATCTCTACTGGCTCGCTTTTACCATGATCCGCACGTCAAGCTAGTGACCATCGGCATCTCGGCCACCATCCTCGTCACCAGCACTTCGGTTCTGCACCTGGCCTTGCTCAAGCGGGCCATGCGGTTCACAGAGGTCTCGGTCAACGACATCTGCGCCCGGGTCGCGTCAATGGCAGTGTCCATCTTCCTGGGCTGGGCTGGGTGGGGATACTGGGCATTGATTGTAGGGGCCATTGCACTACCGCTGAGCATGACTGTCGGCGCCTGGTACTTGTGCCGCTGGATACCAGGTCTGCCACGTCGCATCGCGGGGACTGGCTCGGTGCTGCGCTTTGCCATTCACACTTATGGACGCTTCGGTGTAAATTACTTCTCCCGCAATACCGACAACCTTCTAGTCGGATGGCGCTTCCGCGCGCAATCGCTCGGTTTCTACAAAAAGGCGTATGACCTTTTC
>JACXTT010012146.1_pt1 | contig 11441 bp, 10 predicted proteins | sample 9270951 | NCBI WGS metagenome assembly JACXTT01 (sample SAMN15532306, study PRJNA645909) | rock metagenome | isolation source: weathered quartz diorite | place: Puerto Rico | collected 2017-06-21 | reverse complement strand
CGCTGCTCCGGCCGCCGCCGCCGCCCCCGCTGCTGACGCCGCCGCCGCTCCGGCCGCTGCTCCGGCCGCCGGCGCGATGTCGACGACCACGACCACCACCAAGAAGTAAGTTCAGACCCTTCAGGGTTAGAACAAGCGCGGCCGCCCCCTCACAGGGGCGGCCGTTTGCTTTTGTGCGTCACTCCACCGTGACGGACTTGGCCAGGTTGCGGGGCTGGTCCACGTCGGCGCCCTTCTGGACGGCGACGTAGTAGGCCAGGAGCTGGATCGGGGCCGACATCACCAGCGGGGCGATCAGCGGGTCGCAGCGCGGCGCGGTGACCACGACGCGGGCCCCGGCCGGGGCGTGGCGCTCGCCGTCCGGGTCGGTGATGAACACCACCTGGCCGCCGCGGGCCATGACCTCGCTCATGTTCGAGGCCGACTTTTCGAAATAGCTGTCGAAGGGCGCCAGGATGACGATGGGCGTGTTCTCGTCGACCAGGGCGATCGGACCGTGCTTCAGCTCGCCGGCGGCGTAGCCCTCGGCATGGATATAGCTGATTTCCTTGAGCTTCAGGGCGCCTTCCAGGGCCAGCGGGTACATCGGGCCGCGGCCGAGGTAGAGCACGTCGCGGGCCTTGGCGATCTCCAGGGCGACGGCCTTCACCGCCTCCTCCAGCTTGATCGATTCGGCCATCAGCCGGGGCGCTTCCAGCAGCACCTGGACCAGGCGCTTCTCCTCGGCGTCGTCGATCTTGCCGCGCGCGTGGGCGGCGGCGACGGCCAGGGCGGTGAGCACCGCCACCTGGGCGGTGAAGGCCTTGGTGGAGGCCACCCCGATCTCCGGGCCGCAGTGGATCGGCCAGACCACGTCGACTTCGCGGCCGATGGTCGATTCGACGGTGTTGAGCACGCCGGCGCTCTTCATCCCCTTGGCCTGGCAGTAGCGCAGCGCGGCCAGCGTGTCGGCGGTCTCGCCCGACTGCGACATGGCGATGGCCAGGGACCCGGCGCTGAGCGCCGGCTCGCGGTAGCGGAACTCGGACGCGATCTCGACGTCCACCGGCAGGTCGGCGAGCTGCTCGATCAGATACTTGCCCATCAGGCCGGCGATGTAGGAGGTGCCGCAGGCGACGATCTGGATGCGTTCGAGCTTGGCGAAGTCGATGCCGCCGGGCACCGCGGTGCGGCCGTCCAGCGTGTCCACGTAGGCCGCGATGGTCCGCTGGCAGCCCTCGGGCTGGTCGTGGATTTCCTTCTCCATGAAGTGGCGGTAGTTGCCCTTCTCCATGACGGCGGCGGAGGCGGCGAGCGTCTTGATCGGCCGGTCCGCGGGCAGGCCCGATTCGTCGAACACCTTCGCGGAGTGGTGGTCGATGATCACGTAGTCGCCGTCTTCCAGGTAGGCGACGCGGTTGGTGAACGGGCCGAGCGCCAGGCCGTCGGAGCCGATGAACATCTCGCCGTCGCCGTAGCCCACCGCCAGCGGCGGGCCGTTGCGCGCGCCCATGATCACCTCGCGCTCGCCGCCCACCAGCACGCCCAGGGCATAGGCCCCGCGCAGCTTGTCGAGCGTGGCCTTGAAGGCCGCCTGCGGGTCGAGGCCGTCGTTCAGCGCCTCGTCGATCAGATGGGCGACAACCTCGGTGTCGGTGTCGCTGGAGAACACCCGGCCCTTGGCGATCAGGCCGGCCTTCAGCTCGGCGAAGTTTTCGATGATGCCGTTGTGCACCACCGCCACGCGCCCGGCGATGTGCGGGTGGGCGTTGCGCTCGGTGGGTGCGCCGTGGGTGGCCCAGCGGGTGTGGCCGATGCCGGTCTCGGCGATCAGCGGGTCGGCGGCGACCACCGCCTCCAGGTTGACCAGCTTGCCGGGCGCCCGGCGGCGCGCGAGCTTGCCGTCGACCTGTCCGGCGATGCCCGCCGAATCATAGCCGCGGTATTCGAGCCGCTTCAGGCTTTCGATCAGACGCTCGGCGACCGGCTTGGTCCCGACGATGCCGATGATGCCGCACATGGGGTTTGGCGTCCTTTATGATAGATGCGTCGGGTAGCTGGGGCGTGTCCGTGTGCGGATTTAGCATTCGCCATGCTCACGTCGACTAAATCTGGGTTTCGGATCGTTTCGAGAACGCCTGAATGAGCAAACGCGCCTATTTTGGAACCGACGGCATCCGCGGCGAGGCCAATCGCTTCCCGATGACCGCCGAAGTCGCCCTGCGCTGCGGCATGGCGGCGGGCAAGCTGTTCATGTCCAAGGACGAGCGTCGCCACCTGGTGGTGATCGGCAAGGACACCCGCCTGTCCGGCTACATGGTCGAGCCGGCCCTGGTGGCGGGGTTCGCCAGCGTGGGCATGGACGTACGCCTGCTGGGCCCGATGCCGACGCCGGGCGTGGCGATGATGACGCGCTCTCTGCGCGCCGATCTAGGCGTGATGATCTCCGCCTCACACAACGCCTACATCGACAACGGCATCAAGCTGTTCGGGCCCGACGGCTACAAGCTCAGCGACGAGCGCGAGCTGGAGATCGAGGCCCTGATGGACCAGGGCCTGGGCGATGGCCTGGCGCCGCCGACCGAGCTCGGCCGCGTGGCGCGGGTGGACGACTCGCAGGCCCGCTATGTGGAGATCGCCAAGGCTACGTTCCCGCGCCGGCTGGACCTGTCGGGCCTGCGCGTGGTCATCGATTGCGCCCATGGCGCCGCCTACAAGGTCGCGCCCGTGGTGCTCTATGAGCTGGGCGCCGAGGTCATCAAGATCGGCGTCGAGCCGGACGGCACCAACATCAACGCCGAGTGCGGCTCGACCCACCCCGAGGCGGTGATCGCCGCGGTAAAGGAATACCGCGCCGACATCGGCATCGCGCTCGACGGCGACGCCGACCGCCTGCTGATCTGCGATGAGAAGGGCCAGGTCGTCGACGGCGACCAGATCATGGCCCTGATCGCGGACGACTGGGCGCGGCGCGAGAAGCTGCGCGGCGGCGGCGTGGTCGCCACCGTGATGTCCAACCTCGGCCTCGAGCGCTTCCTGAAGGCCCGCAAGCTCACCCTGGAGCGCACCCCGGTGGGTGACCGTTCGGTGATGATGCGGATGCGCGAGGGCGGCTTCAACCTGGGCGGCGAGCAGTCGGGGCACATCATCCTGTCGGACTTCTCGACCACCGGCGACGGCCTGCTTGCCGCGCTGCAGGTGCTGGCGGTGCTGAAGGAGGCCGGCAAGCCGATGAGCGCGCTGGCCCGCCAGTTCGACCCGGTGCCGCAGAAGCTGGAGAACGTGCGGTTCGGCGGCGGCAAGCCGCTGGAAGACGCCGACGTCATGGGCGCCATCGCCGACGCCGAGCAGAAGCTGAACGGGTCAGGCCGGATCCTGGTCCGCGCGTCGGGCACCGAGCCGCTGATCCGGATCATGGCTGAGGGCGACGACGAGAAGCTGGTCAGCCAGGTGGTCAAGGAAATCGCCGGCGCGGTGAAGAAGGCCGCCGCCTAGGCCCGCAGATGCGCCGCGCCATGCTCCTGGGCGTGCTGGCGGTGGCGGCCCTGGTGCTGTTCGGCGGCCTGACGACCCCTGGGTTCTTCAACAACGACCCGGCCCGCTGGGTCGGGGTCCCCGCGGTGCTCGTCGTGCTCGCGGCCTATGGCGCGGCGACGGCTCTCGGCCTTCCCGCGACGGCGCGGCGCGCGCCGGAGGCCCTGGCCGCGGCCTGGCCCCTGGGCCTGGCGGGTGGGGCGATCTATGCCGCTGAGATTCTTGCTGAATATGCCGTCCGCCCGGCCGACAACACGGCCTGGGGCCTGGTGGAGTTCGGCGTGGTGTTCGGGTCGTTCCTGGTCGCGGGCGGGGTCTGCGCCTGGCGGAGCGGGCGGCTGGGCGCGGCGGCGCTGGCGGGCCTGTGGACCGCGCTGATCTCGGCGCTGGGCTGGTACGCCGTGGCGCTGGCGGTGTTCTACGCCTTCCGGGACACGACGGCGCAGGCGGCGGTTTTCCGGGCGGAGGGCGACTACGACGACTTCCGCCGCTCCGGCATGAGCGACTTCAAGGTGTTCATGATGCAGGACTTTCTGGGCGCGGGCTTCTTCCACCTGCTGCTCAGCCCGCTGTTCGGGGTCTTGCTCGGCGGCCTGGGCGCGGTCCCCGGCCTGGTCTTGCGGCGTCTGGCGCGGCGGCCTTAACCCTACTTCACGGCAACCCTACCCAAGCCTCAATCATTGTGACAGAGTGGTAATGTTCAGACCGCTCGACCGGCCTGACTCGAACAAGAACGTGGCTCGATAACAGAGCTTGGGAGGAACTATGGCTCGCTACCTCGCACTTGGGGGTGCGGCGCGGCCGATGGGCCGGAGCATCAGCTCCATGGCGTGTCTGGCCTTTGTCGTGTTGCTCGGACTGGCCTTCTGGGCCGGCGCCGCCTGGCTCGGCCAGGTGCTGCTGCAGATGGGCGCCCCGAGCTTCTAGGCGGCGCTTCTAGACGGTCGCTCGGCCTATGCTTGTATAGGCGAAGCCGCGGGCGCGCATGTCGTCCGGCTTATAGATATTGCGCAGATCGACCATCACGGGCGCGTTCATCAAAAGCTTGATGCGGTCCAGGTCCAGCGCGCGGAACTGATCCCATTCGGTGATGATCACCAGCACGTCGGCGCCCTCGGCGACGGCGTAGGGGTCGTCCTTGAAGTCCACGCCGCTCAGCATCTGGCGCGCCTCGTGCCCCTCGGGGTCGAAGGCCTGCACCTTGGCGCCCTGGGCGATCAGGGCGGGCACGATGTCCAGCGAGGGCGCGTCGCGCATGTCGTCGGTGTTGGGCTTGAAGGTGAGGCCGAGCACGCCGACCGTCTTGCCTTTCAGGTCGCCCGCCACCGCGCCGCCGACCTTGGTCGCCATCGCCTTCTTGCGCGCGTCGTTGACCTTGACGGTGGTCTCGATCAGCGAGACCGGCGCGCCGGCGTCGCGGGCGGTGCGGACCAGGGCGATGGTGTCCTTCGGGAAGCAGGAGCCGCCGTAGCCGGGGCCGGCGTTCAGGAACTTGCCGCCGATGCGGCCGTCGAGGCCGATGCCGCGGGCCACCTGCTGCACGTCGGCGCCGACGGCTTCACAGAGGTCCGCCATCTCGTTGATGTAGGTGATCTTCAGCGCCAGGAAGGCGTTGGCGGCGTATTTGATCAGCTCGCTGGTGCGCCGGCTGGTGAACAGGATCGGCGTCTCGTTGAGATAGAGCGGGCGGTAGAGCTCGCGCATCACCGCCTGGGCGCGGGGCTCCTGGGTGCCGACGACCACGCGGTCCGGGCGCTTGAAGTCCTCGATCGCCGCGCCTTCGCGCAGGAATTCCGGGTTGGAGACGATGGCCACGTCGGCGTCGGGCCGCACGCGCTTGAAGATCGCCTCGATCTCGTCGCCCGTGCCCACAGGCACGGTGGACTTCGTGACCACCACGGTGAAGCCCTCGACCAGGCCCGCGATCTCCTCGGCGGCGGCGTAGACGTAGGACAGGTCGGCATAGCCGTCGCCACGCCGCGACGGCGTGCCCACGCCGATGAACACCGCGTCGGCGCCGCGCACGGCCTCGGCGGCGTCGGTGGCGAAGAACAGGCGGCCGGCCTTGACGTTGGCGGCCACCAGCAGGTCGAGGCCGGGCTCATAGATCGGAATGCCGCCGTTCTGCAGGCGCTCGATCTTGCCGGCATCCTTGTCGATGCAGGTGACCGTGTGCCCGAAGTCGGCGAAACAGGCGCCGCTCACCAGGCCCACATAGCCTGTCCCGATCATCGCCACGTGCATGGAGAACCCTCGAACCTAGTTTGCAGGCGCGCTTTCAGCACGCGCCCGCCGATTTCGCCAGACGGGGTAGGGCAGAAGGGTAAATTTTGTGCGGGCGGACATCTCCTCGCCGAAACATCCAAGGGACCGTCGCCATAGGATTGTCGCTTTCCCACCACCTCGTGGTCGCGTGGCGGTCATCGAAGCGTACCAGCGCGCGGTGAAGCTCGCCGGTGAGAGGCCGTATCGGGCCGTTTGGAATGCGATCGAAAGTCCCATGAACAGCAAGAAGTCCCTGATCAAGGCCGGCGCCGCAGCGGGCGTCCTGGCGCTGGCCGTGGCCGGCGGTTACGTGGCCCACGCCGATGGCCTGAACGCCGGCGCGGTCAACGCGCACCCCGCCCCGCCGCCCGGGGCCACGGCCCTGCCGTCCTTCGCCGACATCGTCCAGCGCGTCGCGCCGGCGGTGGTCTCCATCGAGGTCGAGGCCAAGATCGGGCCCAAGCAGATCGCCGATCAGCTCGGCGGCGGCGACGGCGATGACGACAGCAACGAGCTGCCGCCCGAACTGCGCCGGTTCTTCCAGCAGCAGGGCCGCCAGGCCCAGCCGCAGACCATGCACGCAGCGGGCTCCGGCTTCTTCGTCTCGGCCGACGGCTACATCGTGACCAACAACCACGTGGTCGAGAACGCCGACAAGATCACCATCCACACCTCCGACGACCGCACCTTCAAGGCCCGCGTGGTCGGGCGCGACCCGGCCACCGACATCGCCGTGGTCAAGGTGGACGGGTCGAACCTGCCGTTCGTCAGCTTCGAGGACCGCGCCAAGCCGCGGGTCGGCGACTGGGTGGTGGCCGTGGGCAACCCCTTCAACCTGGGCGGCACGGCCACGGCCGGCATCGTCTCGGCGCTGGGCCGCAAAAACGTCTCTGACTCGAGCTACGTCGACTACATGCAGATCGACGCGCCGATCAACCGGGGCAACTCGGGCGGTCCGACCTTCGACCTCTACGGCCGGGTGGTGGGCGTGAACACCGCGATCTTCTCGCCGTCCGGCGGCTCGGTGGGCATCGGCTTCGACATCCCCGCCGACGTGGTGGCCAAGGTCTCCAAGGAGCTGATCTCCACGGGAAAGATCACCCGCGGCTACATCGGCGCCCAGGTGCAGAACGTGACGCCGGACATCGCCGAGAGCCTGGGCCTGAAGGGCAAGGGTGCGCTGATCGCCGAGTTGACGCCGGGCGGCCCCGCCGACCGCGCCGGCCTGAAGCCTGGTGACCTGATCACCAAGGCCAACGGCGCGCCGGTGGAGAGCGCCACGGACCTGACGCGCGCGGTGGGCCTGGTCCACGCGGGCGATGCGATCCGCCTGGAGGTGCGCCACGAAGGCCAGGTGCGTGAAGTGGTGATCCGCTCGGGGACGCGTCCGTCGGAGGACCAGCTGGCCGCCAATACGCCGCGGGCTGGCGGTGGCGGCGACGACAGCGACGGTGGGGCGACCGGAGCGCTTGGCCTGTCGGTGGCGCCGGATCCGCAGGGCCAGGGCGTCCGCGTGGCCGGCGTCGACGCCAATTCCGACGCCGCGCAGAAGGGTCTGCGCAAGGGCGACGTGATCCTGCAGGCGGGCGGCCGCGCGGCCCACGCGCCGGCCGACATCACCGCCGCCGTGGCCGAAGCCAAGAAGGCCGGCCGCCACCAGGTCCTGCTGTTCGTCGCCCGCGGCGCCCAGCACACCTTCGTACCGATCGAGATCGGCGAAGGCTGACGCGTTCCTGAGGCCGGAGCTTTGCTTCGGCCTCAGATCTCCTGGTTGTACTTGCCGACTTCCGGGCGCTTGGCGAGGCGCGGCTTCACTTCCTTGTGGAAGAGGGCGCGCATGTCGTCCTCGCTCTGGGTCGACTCCACGACGACGACGATCTCCGGCTTGTTGGACGAGGCGCGGACCAGCACCCAGGACCCATCCTCCAACGCCACGCGGACGCCGTTGACGGTGATCAACTCGGAGATCTTCCGTCCAAGGATGGTTCCTCCGGAATCGCGCAGCGCCGTGTACTCGGCGACCACGTCGTCGACCAGGCCGTACTTCACCTCGTCGGCCACGTGCGGGCTCATGGTCAGCGAGGTGTAGGCCACCGGCAGGGCCTTCTTCAGGTCCGAGAGCTTCTTTCCGGGATTGCGGTCGAGCATCGACAGGATGGCGGCGGCCGCGACGATGCCATCGTCGTAGCCGCGGCCGATCGGCGGATTGAAGAAGAAGTGCCCGGACTTCTCAAAGCCCGCCAGCGCACCCAGCTCGGCGGTCTTGCGTTTGATGTAGCTGTGGCCGGTCTTCCAATAGACTGTTTTTGCGCCGTTTTTCTTGAGCAGTTCGTCGGTGGCGAAGAGGCCGGTGGACTTCACGTCGACCACGAAGGTGGCGTTGGGGTGCAGGCCGGACAGGTCACGCGCCAGCATCAGTCCGATCTTGTCGGCGAAGATCTCCTCGCCCTCATCGTCGACCACGCCGCAGCGGTCGCCGTCGCCGTCGAAGCCCAGGGCCAGGTCGGCGCCGGTCTCGCGCACGACCTTGGCCATGGCGTGGAGCATGACGCTATCTTCCGGGTTCGGATTATATTTCGGGAAGGTCCAGTCGAGTTCGCAATCCATCTCGATGATCTCGGCCACACCCATGGCCTTCAAGGCCTTGGGGGCGAAGGCGCCGGCGGTGCCGTTGCCGCAGGCGCAGACCACCTTGAGCGGGCGGGTCAGCTTGGCGCGCGAGGCGGCGTCGGCGATGTAGCGTTCGGCGACGCCGGCGATGTGGGCCAGGCTGCCGTCCGGGCGTTGTTTCCAGGTCCCGGTGAGCACGATCTCCTTCAGGCGGCCCATTTCGTCGGGGCCGAAGGTCAGCGGGCGTTGCGCGCCCATCTTCACGCCGGTCCAGCCGTTTTCGTTGTGGCTGGCGGTGACCATGGCCACGCAGGGCGCGTCGAGGTCGAACTGAGCGAAATAGGCCATGGGCGAGGTGGCCAGGCCGATGTCGATCACCTCGCAGCCCGCGGCGACCAGGCCGATGGTCAGGGCCTGCTTGATGGACAGCGAATAGGAGCGGTAGTCGTGCCCGACCACGATGCGCTTTTGGCCCAGCTCGTGGATATAGGTCCCGAGGCCCAGGCCAAGCGCCTGAATTCCCAGCAGATTGATCTCCGGACCGAACAGCCAACGCGCGTCGTATTCGCGGAAGCCGGTGGCCTTCACCAGCGGCAGGTTCTCGAAGTCATAGGTATTGGAGACGAGGTCGGCGCGAGGGGCGGGAAGCATCAGGACTCCGGAGACTTGGGATTTGGGCGGGCGGACTACATCACACCGGCGCGTAGGATATCGTGAACGTGCAGGATGCCGACCGGTCGCGCCTGGTCGACCACGAACAGCACGGTGACCGCGGGGGCGGGATCGCTCATCAGGGCCAGGGCTTCCGAGGCCAGCATGTCCGGCGGGACGGTCTTTTTCGGGCCGCGCGTCATCACCTCGCCGGCCTGGTGATCCATCAGGCCATCGATGTGGCGGCGCAGGTCGCCATCGGTGATCGCCCCGGCCAGCTTGCCCGCAGCATCGGTCACGCCGAGGATCCCCCAGCGCTTTTCAGTCATGACCAGCAGGGCCTCGCGCATCGGCGTATCGGCGCCCACCAACGGCAATTCGCCGAGACCGTGCATCAGATCGCCGACAGTCCGCAGCATTGCGCCGATCTTGCCGCCGGGATGGAAGACCTGGAAGTCCTGCGGCTTGAACCCGCGCCGTTCCAGCAACGCCACGGCCAGGGCGTCGCCGATCGCCATCTGCAGGGTGGTGGACGTGGTCGGCGCATTGACCTCGGCGGTGGCCTCGCCGGTGTCGGCGAGCTCAAGCACCGCGTCAGCGGCGCGGCCGAGCGCGCTCTTGGGGTCGGCGGTCAGGGCGATCAGCGGAATGCCGAACCGCTTGGCGTAGGCCAGAACGTCGGCCAGCTCCCGCGCCTCGCCGGACTTGGAGAGGGCGACGATCACGTCATCGGCGGTGATCATGCCGAGGTCGCCGTGGCTGGCCTCCGCGGGGTGCACGAACAGGGCGGCGGAGCCGGTGGAGGCGAAGGTCGCGGCGATCTTGCGCGCCACATGGCCCGACTTGCCCATGCCGGTGCAGATGATCCGGCCTTTGGCGGCGTTCAGCAGGTCCACGGCGCGCACGAAGCTCCCACCCAGAGCCTGGGCCTGGGCGCCAAGCGCCTCGGCCTCGGCGGTCAGGACGCGGCGGCCGACCGCGACGGCGTCGAAATCGCTCATTGCGACGGGGCCAGCGCCTGGCCCTGCGCCTTGCGCAGCGCGTCGCGGCCCTGGGCGGTGCGGCGCTGGGCGGCGTCGCTGGCCCGCTTCATCTGCGCCTGCATGGCCGGCGTGCGCTCCAGCGGCTCGTAGCCGAACGGCTTGGGCGAGCGGTCGCCCAGCCCCTGCGGCCAGACCAGCGCCAACGCCACGGCGCCGACGGCGGCCAGGGCGAGGAGCGGCAGATAGAGGCGATCGAGCATGCGGGGTTCTATAGCTGCTTCGTCCGCCAGGGCCAAAGGGCGGGGTAGGGCGCGGGCGTTGCATCCCCAGCCCTGACCGATAAAAGCGCCCTCATTGCGTCACCCGCCTCGCCTCAAGGGAGCCTGCCCGTTGCCGACCCTGATCCTGCTGCGCCACGGCCAGAGCCAGTGGAACCTCGAGGACCGCTTCACCGGCTGGGTGGATGTGGACCTGACGGCCGAGGGCGAGGCCCAGGCGTGTAAGGGCGGCGAGCTGATCGCGGCGGCCGGTGTAGCCATCGACCGCTGCTACACCTCGGTGCTGACGCGGGCGATCCGCACCTCCTGGCTGGCCCTGGCGGCGGCCGGCCAGACCTTCGTGCCCGAGGTCAAGGACTGGCGGCTGAACGAGCGCCATTACGGCGGCCTGACCGGGCTCAACAAGACGCAGACCGCCAAGGAATTCGGCGAGGACCAGGTGAAGGTCTGGCGGCGTTCCTACGACGTGCCGCCGCCGCCGCTCGCGCCGGGTGGTGAGTTCGACTTCGCCCAGGACCGCCGCTACGCCGGCGCGAGCCTGCCGGACACCGAGAGCCTGGAGACCACGCTCGTCCGCGTGCAGCCCTATTGGGAGGCTCAGATCGTCCCCGATCTGCGCGCCGGCCAGACCTTGCTGATCGCGGCGCACGGCAATTCCCTGCGCGCCATCGTCAAGCTGCTGTTCGGCCTCGACGGCGATAAGATCGTCGGCGTCGAGATCCCTACCGGCAATCCGCTGCTGATCGAGCTCGACGCGGCGCTGAAGCCCACGGCCGCGCGCTATCTTGACGAGGCCCGCGCTCAGCCGCTGCCGGCGCCGGGCTGAGGCCATGGGCGCGTCCCCCATCCAGACGTCGGGCGACGCCATCTGGATGCGCCGCGCCATCGCGCTGGCGGCGACCCATGTGGGCCTGACCGGCGACAATCCCTCGGTGGGCTGCGTGATCGTGGCCGAAGGTCGGGCGGTGGGCGAGGGCGTCACCGGTCGGGGCGGCCGACCGCATGCCGAGGAGATCGCGCTGGAGGCCGCCGGCGCGACGGCGCGCGGTGCGACGGCCTACGTCACTCTGGAGCCCTGCGCTGAACGGTCATCGGGCGCGGCCTCGTGCTCGGAGCGGCTGGTCGCCGCCGGCGTCGCGCG
>JACXTT010012145.1_pt1 | contig 11442 bp, 8 predicted proteins | sample 9270951 | NCBI WGS metagenome assembly JACXTT01 (sample SAMN15532306, study PRJNA645909) | rock metagenome | isolation source: weathered quartz diorite | place: Puerto Rico | collected 2017-06-21 | reverse complement strand
TCTGCATGGCGTCGACCGTGGCAGGCCACCGCCGCGCCTTCGGCGAGGACGCAGTGCCTGGAAGCTACGAGGACCTCGATCAGGCGAACCTCGTGGTCCTGGTCGGCTCCAACACCGCCTGGTGCCATCCCGTCCTGTTCCAGCGCATCGCGCGTAACCGGAAAGAGCGTGGCGCCAAGATCGTGGTGATCGATCCGCGCCGCACCGTCACGGGCGATGAAGCCGATCTGTTCCTCGCGATTGCGCCGGGCACCGACACCGCGCTGTTTTCGGGCCTGCTGGTCTACCTCGCCGACATCGGCGCGCTCGACCAGCGCTACATCGACGCGCACACCCATGGCTTTCCTGACGCGCTCAAGCGCGCCCGCGAGATCGCGCCGGACGCGGCGGCGACCGCGGCGGCCACCGGCCTCGACGAGGGCGAGGTCGCACGCTTCTTCCAGCTGTTCCGTTCGAAGGAAAAGGTCGTCACCTGCTTCTCGCAGGGCGTGAACCAGTCGGCGCAGGGCACCGACAAGGTCAACGCCATCATCAACTGCCACCTCGCCACCGGCCGCGTCGGCCATCCCGGCATGGGGCCGTTCTCGCTGACCGGCCAGCCCAATGCGATGGGCGGCCGCGAGGTCGGCGGGCTCGCCAACATGCTGGCGGCGCACATGGGCTTTACGCCGGACGAGGTCGATCGCGTGCGGCGGTTCTGGAATGCGCCGCGAATGGCCGAGCGCGAAGGGCTCAAGGCCGTGCAGATGTTCGAAGCCATCGAGCGGGGCGAGATCAAGGCGCTGTGGGTGATGGCGACCAACCCGGCGGTGTCGCTGCCGCGTGCCGCCGCGATGCGCGATGCGCTGGGCAAGCTCGACCTGTTCGTCGTGTCGGAGAACATGCTCCGCAACGACACGGTGTCGGCTGTGCCGCACATTCTTCTCCCCGCCGCCGCCTGGGGTGAGAAGGACGGCACGGTGAGTAATTCCGAGCGCCGGATCACGCGGCAACGCGCCTTCCTGCCGCTGCCGGAGGACGCGAAACCCGACTGGTGGATCATCTCCGAGGTGGCGCGGCAGCTCGGCTTCGGCGACGCCTTCGCCTATCGCAACGCAGCTGACATTTTCCGCGAGCATGCAGCGCTCTCGGCCTTCGAGAATAACGGCGCGCGGGCCTTCGATCTCGGCGGGCTCGCCGCTATCACTGACGAGGACTACGACGCGCTCGAGCCGCTGCAATGGCCGGTGCGAACCGGACACACGGCCGGCACCGAGCGTCTGTTTGCGGACGGTGCGTTCAGCACGCCGGATAGGAAGGCGCGCTTCATCGCGCCGGAGCGCCCTGCGCTGCGCGAAGAGATCAGCGGCGAGTTCCCGTTGCGGCTCAATACAGGGCGATTGCGCGACCAGTGGCACACCATGACGCGCTCGGGCCAAAGCCCGCGGCTTGGCTCGCACAAACCCGAGCCCTTCGCCGAAATCCATCCGCTCGACGCCAAGGCCTATGGGCTGAGCAATGGCGGCTTCGTCCGCATCCGCAACCAGCACGGCTCGTGCATCCTGAAGGTCGTGACCAGCGCCGGCCAGCAGCGCGGCTCGATCTTTGCGCCGATCCATTGGAGCGACACCAACGCGTCCTGCGCGCGCATCTGCGATCTGGTGGCGCCGCATACCGATCCGTATTCCGGCCAGCCGGAGGCCAAAGCGACGCCCGTCGCCGTCGAGCGCGTGGACTTCGCCTATCGCGGCTTCGCACTGTCGCGCGAGGCGCTGTCCTTCCCGCGCGATGCATGGTGGATGCAGATCGCCCTCCCCGGCGTCACCGGTTACGCTTTCGCCAGCAGCGACGCACCGGCCGCGTGGCGCGAGCTTGCGCCGAAGCTCTTTCCCGAAGCGGCGCTCACCGAATATGTCGACCGCCAGCGCGGCATCTATCGCGCCGCGGCCTTTGTGGGCGAACGGCTCGAAGGTGCGCTGTTCCTGGGGCCGGCCGACGCGCCGCCGCAATGGCGAGAGCTGGGCCAGATGACCGGACGTATGGGGCTGAGCGAGCCCGGTCAGTTGATCTGCGCCTGTTTCAGCGTCGGTCTGTCCGCCATTCAGGAAACGCTCGCGTCGGGTAAGGCCGCGAGCGCCGCCGAGATCGGCAAGGCGCTGCGCGCCGGCACCAAATGCGGCACCTGCCTGCCGGAGATCGAAAGCATCGTGACCCACGAGCTCAATGGCAAGAAACACCAACAGCACGATCAAGGAGCGTTTGCCCGATGACTGCCACGCTCACGACCCACGCGTTATCCGATTCACCGCCGGCGCGAATGGAGCCGCTGGCCCGGCTGCCGGTGTTCTTCGCGCTCGAAGGCCGCCGCGCCCTCGTCGCAGGTGGCACGCAAGGCGCGGCCTGGAAAGCCGAGCTTCTCTCGGCAGCGGGCGCCGAGGTCGCGGTGTATGCGCCGGAAACCTGCGACCACATCATTGCGCTGGCGATCGATCCGCCGAAGGGCGCCATCACGATCCATCGACGCGCGTGGGCGCCCGAGGACCTGACCGGCACGGCGATCGCGGTCGGCGCCTTCGACAATGACGCAGCCGCGCGGCGCTTCTCGGACGCGGCGCGTGCCGCGGGTGTGCCGGTGAACGTGGTCGACAATCCGAAGTTCTGCGATTTTGCCTTTGGCGCCATCGTCAACCGCTCGCCGCTGGTGATCGGCATCTCGACCGACGGCGCCTCGCCGGTGTTCGGCCAGGCGATCCGCGGCAAGCTCGAGACTCTCATTCCGCGAGGCTTCGCCAGCTGGGCCGAGACGGCACGGCGCTGGCGCGGCGATCTCAAGGCCACGGGGCTCAGTTTCAACGCCAAGCGGCGGTTCTGGCAGTTGTTCACCGAGCGCGCCGTGAAGCATCCCGACGCTGAGCCGCAAGGCTCCGACTATGACCTGCTGCTCGCGCAGACCAGGGCCGAGGGCGAGCGCGTCGAGCGCGGCACCGTCACGCTGGTCGGCTCAGGCCCCGGCGATCTGGAACTGCTGACGCTGCGCGCCATGCGCGCACTGCAATCCGCCGACGTGATCCTGTTCGACGAACACGTGTCGATGGAGATCCTCGATTTCGCCCGCCGCGAGGCGAAGAAGCTCCTGGTCGGCAAGGCCAGCGAGGCCGACGGTACGGCGAGCGACGTCAACGAGCTGATGGTTGGGCTCGCCAAGGCCGGCCGCCGCGTGGTGCGGCTGAGCGGGCATCTCCACGGCATGACGGAGAAAGCGTTCGTGGCCTGCCGCAAGGCCGGTATCGCGATCGAGGCGGTGCCGGGAGTCACCGAGTTCACGCGCAGCGAAGTGCCGAACAATAGCGAGACCGAGACGCGGGTGGCTTGAGACCTGACGTTACGCGTTGCGCGACAGCACGTGGTCGGCGATCTCGGCGCGGGTGCCGACCCAGATGTCGTCCGAAGCCATCGCCTTCTCGATGATCTTCTCGAAGTAATAGACGCCGCGATGGTGGCCGAAGATATGCGCGTGGTTGGTCACATCGATGATGCGCAGCTCGTCCTGCTGTGAGCGCGCAATGTCGATCACCTCGTTGAACGAATCCAGCATCATCTTCGGCGGATGGCCGTATTTCATCGACGGCATGTCATTGACGTCGTAGGACAACGGGATCGCCACGATCTTCCTCGCGCCATAGTCCATCACATAGGGCAGATCGGCGTCGAATACGTCGCCGTACCACCGATAGCCGTGGTCGGCGAGAAGCTTCGCCGTGGTCGGCTTCGAGGTGCCGCGCGGTGACAGCCAGCCCTTGATCTTCTGGCCCGACGCTTTCTCAAGCAGCGCCGTGCAGCGCTCGATGTTCTTCTTCTCCTCGTCGTCGGAGAGGAGCGCCGGGATCACGTCCATGGCATAGGAGTGCGACAGCACCTCGTGGCCGCCCTCGGCGATGGCTTTGACGGCTTCCGGCGCGCGTTCGCAGATCACGGCGTTGACCATCACGCTGGTCTTGGCGCCGTGCTTCTTGAAGGCATCGAGCAGCCGGTAGATGCCGGTCTTCACCCCATAGGCCGCCCAGGAGATCGCCATGGTGTCGAGCACACCATGCGGCAGCGGATTGCCCATCGGGCTGATGCCCGGCGCCTTGCCGTCGGACCAGGCCTCGAGGCAGACGTTGAACACCACCGCGATGCGCTTGTTGTTCGGCCACAGCCAATCGGCGCTTTTCGGCACGGCGTTCCTCCGATTTTTGTGGTCGGAGGCTAGCAGGAAACGCGAGTGCGGCGACAGGCTAACGCCGCAGGGGCGCCATGCTCAACATTCACGCAGACGGCGCGACCTCTTTGGCCTCGAGGCCGAGCACCTTCAGGATCTCGTCCTGGATCGGCTGGCGGCCGGTGGTCCGTGCCGCCTCGTCGAGCCGGGTTTCGTAGGCAATCCGCGCCGGGCGGTGGAACACCATGACGCGGTCGCCGATGTCCATCGCCTCGTTGATGTGATGGGTGATGAACACCGCGGTCTTGCCGTTCTGCTTGACCAGGCGGACGAACTCGGCGCGTAGGTCGCGCGCGGTCATCTCGTCAAGCGCGGAAAAAGGCTCGTCGCAGAGGAGAATATCCGGTTCGACCGCAAAGGCCCGCGCGATCGAGACGCGCTGGCGCATGCCGCCCGACAGCGCGTGCGGCCAATCGTTCTCGTGGCCGGAAAGCCCCAATCGCGCCAGCCAGCGCTTGGCAACGGCCACGGCGTCGCTGTGCTTCCTATCCAGAATTTCCAGGCCCAGCACGACGTTGTCGAGCGCGCTGCGCCACGGCATCAGCCGGTCGTTCTGGAACACGATGCCGATCTTGCCGCGGAAGAAGCCAAATTCCTTGAACGGGTCGTGGCCGGTGACGCTGACCTTGCCGCTGGTCGGCTCGATCAGGCCCGAGAGCAGATTGAACATCGTCGACTTGCCGCAGCCGGTCTTGCCGAGGACAGCGACGATCTCGCCCTTCTCGATGGTGAAGGACAGCCGATCGACAGCGGTGAAGCTCCCCGTGCCGTCCGGCTTGGGAAAGTCCTTGGAGACGTTGTCGAAGTGGATCAGCGGCTCCGTCACGATATCATGCCGCCCGCTCGGAGACCGGCCGATAGCGCAGGAGCCAGTTCTCGACCCACACGATGATCTGCTGCACCACCAGCACGAACAGGACGAGCTGAATGGTCCAGGCCAGCGCCCCCGCCATGTCGAACAGCTGCTGCTGGCGGAGAAGCTCGTAGCCCACGCCGCCGGTCGCGCCGACGAGCTCCGCCACCACCACGACGCGCGCCGCATTGCCCAGGTTGATCTTCCAGGCCGTGAGGATGCCCGGAATGATCGTCGGCACGATCAGCACGCGAAACAGCGTCCAGCCGCTCGGCCGGAACGACATGGTCATCTCGAACAGGTCCTTGGACATCGAGCGGTAGGAATCGATCACCTGGAACGTGAACGCCGGCAGCGTGGTGATGATCATGATGAAGGCGATGCGAAACTCGGTGCCGTGAAACCAGATGATGGCGACGATCACCCAGGACAGCGCCGGGATGCCCTGCAGGAACACCAGGAACGGCGTCACGTAGCTTTCGAGCTTGGGATAGCGCCCGATCGGGATCGCCAGCAGCGAGCCGAGGATGAACGCGCCGGCAAGCCCGACGAAAATCCGCAGCGCGGTCTCCAGCACCTGCGCCAGCTCCGGCCAGGTGATCAGGATCTTCCAGGTCCGCGCGATGATGTCCTGCACCGGCGGAAACAGATAGTGCGGGAAGTAGAAGGACGCGATCTGCCAGGCGGCCAGCAGCACCGCGATGCTGGCGGACGCCTGGAGGAACTGTCGGATGCGCGGGCTGACGCTCATGGTCGCTCGGCGATCACTTCAGCGGCTTGTCGTAGACCGAGCCATCCGACGGCATGCTCGGCAGATAGCTGGTGTCCATGCCGGCCTTGTAGACCGCCTGAATGTCCTTCTTGATGTCGGCCGCCTTGGTGAGCTTCATGGCAAGCCGCTCGTTGGACTTGATCATGGCAGCGACCGCCTTCAGCTCCTCGGGCGCCGCGCCCTTGGCGAGCAGCGGCGCGGCCTCATCCGGGTTCTTCTGCACCCATTCCACCGCCGCCTTGTAGATGTTGTAGAGCTTCTGCACCTTGTCCGGATTGGCATCGGCCCAGTCGCTGTGCGCACCGACGCCGAGATAGGGAATCGTGCCCCCGCCGGCGAAGTCCTTCCAGGTCTTTACGATGTTGAGATCGACCATGCGGACGCTGGGCTTCTTGGTGACCAGCAGCGTATAGGCCGGCTCCCAGATCTGGATGGCGTCGGCGCGGTCGGCGATGGCGTAGCTGATCAGGCCCGGCGGCGCGGTGTTGACGACCTTGATCTTGGAGAGGTCGACGCCCTGACGCCTCTCGAAGAATTCCGACATCTGGTAGTTGGTCGTGGAGCGCGCGCCGGCGAGCTCCTTGCCTTCGAGATCCTTCAGCGTCTTCACAGAGTCACGAGACGTGACCAGCGTGCCCCAGTAGTCGAACAGGTTGAACAGGTACTTCACCTTGACGCCACGCACGTCGGCAAGGCCCATCGTGGTCAGCGAGGCGCTGCCGCCGACCTTGAACTCGCCGGAGTTGAATTGCGTGGCGTAGGCGTCAGGCGTGCGCTCCTCGAAGGTGATGTCGAGGCCGTTGGCGATGTCGAACTTCTGCGCCTTGATCACGGGCGGCAGCAGCGCGCCAAGCGAGGGCGGCGCGAAGATCACGATCGTGAGCTTCTCGGCCGCTTGGGCGCTGGCACCGGAGACCTGGCCGAATGCCAGTGCCGACGCGGCCAGGGCCAGAGCCGGCAAGCTGGTGATGGTTTTCATGTCGCCCTTCCTTTGAATCTTACGTTCAGTTGATGCGAAACAGCTTCTGCGCCGTCCCGCCGCTGATCGCCGCCACCTGGTCCGGCTTCAAGCCGGCATTGTTGACGATGGTCATCGGCTCGTGATCGCCGATCGGGAACGGCATATCGGAGCCGAGCATGACACGGTCCGCACCCATCATCTCGATGACAAAACGCAGCACCCGCGGATCGTGCTCGATGGTGTCGGTGTACATGAGGCTCAGCGCCTCCATCGGGTCGGAGGTGCCGGGCGTGATGCTGTGGTTGCGCCTGAGGCGGCCGGCGACGAGCGGCAAGCCGCCCGCCGCGATCGGCACGAAGATCTTGGCGTTCCTGTAGCGCGTCGGATGCCCGGTCATGGCGAGCCGCGAGATTGCGACGACCGCGTCGGCGACGCGGCCGACACCGTTGGCAAGGCCATAGTCGTTGACGCGGCTCTCGCCGGCGTCGAAGGCCGGATGGATGTGGATCACAGCGCCGGTGTCGTCGGCGGCCTTCCAGAACGGGTCGAGATCGGGCGCGTCGAGCACGCTGCCGATACCGCGCGGCAGGGTCGAGATCATGGCGCCGCGGAAACCTGCCGCCATCGCGGCCTTGAGCACCGCGGCGGCGCGGGTGCCGTCCTGCATCGGCAAGGTCGCGAGCGGCACGAACTTCGGCTCGGCTTTGGCGGCGGCGAGAAGCGCATCGTTGAACATCCGGCACCAGGTCTCGCCTTCGGCCGCCGGCAGATCGCTGCCGAACCAGTCGGGCCAGCCGCCGTTGACCTGCCTGTCGATGCCCTGCTTCTGCATCCAGGCAAGCCGTCCTGCGACGTCGCTTAAGCCTTTCATCGCGGGCCGCGACGGCTTGGCGTTGCCGAAGCCCAGCGCGAGGCCTGCGTCGCTGTCGATGATCTTCAGCGACTTGAGCTTCGGGCCCTCCTTGCGGATGGTCGTGAGCAGGTCCGGCGGAACGAGATGGCCATGGGTGTCGATGATCATTCCATCTTCCAGCTGTTGTTTGAACTCAACTCTCAGAGAGAGTAGGCCTTTTACGAAGTTTTTCCTTCGCGCGCCGAAGCGATCATATCGCCGAGCCGCGCCACCTTGATTGGAAGCGAATTCACCACGATACCGAGCGGCCGGATCGCGTCATTGACCGCGCTCGCGATCGCCGCCGGCGCCCCGAGATAGCCGCTTTCGCCCGAGCCCTTCTGCCCGAACACCGTCAGCGGCGACGGCGTCTCATGGTGGACGATCTCGACCGGCGGCACTTCATGCGCGGACGGCAGCAGATAGTCCATGAAATTCTGCGCCACCAGGAGGCCGTCGTCGTTGTAGGCGAACTCCTCGTAGAGCGCAGCGCCGATGCCGTGGGCGATGCCGCCCATGGTCATGCCGCGCACGATCTTGGGATTGATCACCGTGCCGCAGTCGTGGCCGATGACGTAGCGCTTGATCTCGGGCTTGCCGAGCTCGGGATCGATCGTCACCAGCATCAGGTGGAATTCGAACGAGTAGCAGGGATACATCTGCACCCGGCCGTCCGCGGTGGGCAGGCCGCCACCGCCCGGCACCGGCATGATGTGGCTCACCGACAGGCCGGGCTCCATGTCCGGCGGCAGCCGGTGGAAGTAACGGTGACCGATGGTGACAAGCTCAGCCCACGTTCGCTTCTTGTCCGGCGCAGAAGCGTCGAACACGGTGCCGTTCTCGTAGGTCAGCCGCTCGGCCGACAAGCCCAAATCGTGAGCCGCAATGGCTATCAGCTTGGTCTTGAGCTTGTTCGCGGCGTGGAATGCCGCGCCGCCCAGCATGATCGCCATGCGGCTGCCGACCGGGCTGTTGCTCGGCAGCGAATTGAGCGAGTCGGCGCGCACCACCCGCACCTTGTCAGGATCGAGCTGCAGCACCTCGCCGACCACGGTGCCGACCAGGGTCTCGTGGCCCTGCCCCGCGGACGTGGTGTGCATGGTCGCGGTGATCGAGCCGACAAGGTCGATGCTGATGCGGCAGGAATCCATCCAGGTGGTGGTGCCGACCTTGGGATTGAGCAGCGGCTCGAACGACGAATTGCCTCCGGAGGGCTCCAGACACGCAGCGATGCCGATGCCCGCGAGCAGGCCTCCTTCGCGAAAGCGGTCGCGCTCGGCGAGGAGCGCCGGATAGTCGGCCGCTGCCAGCACCTTCTCGATCACGGCCTGGTAGTTGCCGCTGTCATAGGTCGAGCCACTCGGGATCAGATACGGAAACTCGTCGTGGCGGATCAGATTGCGCTGCCGCACTTCCAGCCGGTCAAGGCCCAGTTGGTTCGCAACCTCCTCGATGGTGCGCTCGATGGCGTAATTGGTCGGCGACTGGCCGAAGGCGCGCACCGCCTCCTGCACGGTTTTGTTGGAGACCACCGCGATGGCCTGATACTGCACGCTCTTGATCTTGTAGGGCCCGACGATGGCGCCGACCGGCTTGCCCAACTGGAACGGCGAGCGGCCCGCATAGGCGCCGACATTGTCGAGCGCCCGCATCTTCATCGAGCGGATCACACCCTGATCGTCGAACGCCACCTCGATGTCGAAATTGCGCTCCGGCCCGTGCATATCGCCGCCGCGCATGTTCTCGAGCCGGTCCTCGATGAAGCGGACCGGCACACCAAGGCACCGCGTGAGATACCCGACCAGCACCGTGTGCTTGATGCCGCGCTTGACGCCATAGCTGCCGCCGACATCGACGTCGTAGTGCACGCGCACCGACGACATCGGCAGCTTCAGCGCCATCGCGGTCTGGTCGGGATATTTCGGCATCTGAATCGAAGCCCAGACGTCGAGGATCTCGCGCCAGGGATCCCAGCTTGCCGTGACGCCGAAGGTCTCGACCGGCACCGTGGCGCTGCGGCCCCACTTCACCGTGTGGCGGAGCTTGTGCGGGCTCGCGGCAAAGTCCTTTTTGACCTTACCCCAGACGAAGGTGCGGTCGAGCAGCACGTTCGAGCCGTGCGCCGGATGGACCAGAATTTCGCCTTTGTAGGCCTCCTCGCCATCGAGCACGAATGGCAGCGGCTCGTATTCGACCGCAACCAGCTCGGCGGCGTCCTCGGCCAGCGCCCGTGTGTCGGCGACGACCGCCGCGACCCATTCGCCGGCATAGCGCGCGATGTCCACGGCGAGCGGCCGGCGCGGCACGTTCGGGGTGTCCATGCCGGCCGCAAGCACATTGGTCGCGCCGGCAAGCTCGGCGCCGTCGAGCACATAGTGCACGCCCGGCATCGCCAGCGCCGCCGACTTGTCGATCGACACGATCTTAGCCGCCGGATGCGGACAGCTCACCAGCGCCACATGCTTGACGCCCTGCGGCACGATATCGGCGGCGAAGTTGCCCTTGCCGACCACAAAACGTCGGTCCTCGCGCACGCGGCGGTCCGACGAGACAAAGCGGAACTTGCCCGGCGCGCTCATGGCACGCCTGCCGGCTGGTTCTGGCCGCGCATCCGCTCGGCGGCGAGCGCGATGGCTTCGACGATCTGCGCATAGCCGGTGCAACGGCAGATGTTGCCCGAGATCGCGTCGACGATCTCCTCGCGGGTCGGCGAAGTGTTCTTCGACAGCAGCGAATGCGCGGCGAGGATCATCGCCGGCGTGCAATAGCCGCACTGCATGCCGTGGGTCTCGCAGAACGCGTCCTGCAAAATGGAAAGCTCACTTGGCCCAGGCGACAGACCCTCGATGGTTGTGATGGCGTAGCCGTCGGCCTGCACCGCGAACATCAGGCAGGAGCGCACCGCGGTGCCGTCCACCAGCACCGTGCAGGCGCCGCAGACGCCGTGCTCGCAGCCGGCATGAGCGCCGTTGAGGAGGAGCTTGTCGCGCAGGCAGTCGAGCAGGCTGGTGCGTGGCTCAACCTCGACGATATGCTTTTGCCGGTTGATGTCGAGCTCGACCTTCATGGGCGGCTCGCTGCGGATTGATAGGCGTCGGCGACGGCGCGGACCACCATGGTGACGGCCACGCGGCGGCGATAGTCGGCCGAGGCATGAAGATCAGTGAGCATCTCCGCATCGGCGAGCGCCGCCTTTGCGGCCTCTCTGACCTTGGCGTCATCGAAAGCATAGCCGATCAAAGAATCGGCGACCGCATCGAGCCGCATCGGCACGGCTGTCGCCGCGCCGACACCGATCGTGGCGCTGGTGCAGAGCCCTTCGGCATCGAGCGCGAGCTGGGCCGCAGCCGACACGAAGGCAAAGTCGCTCTGCCGCGCGTTGACCTCGTGAAAGCCCACGCCCACCCGCGGCTCCTGCCAGACCGGGAAGCTGACCGACTTGAGGCATGCGGCGAGCGGCAGCGATGTCACCATGGGCCCGAGGAAAAAGCCAGCGGCCTGCATTTCACGATCGGCGCCGTTCTCGCGCCAGATCAGCGTCGCCTCGAGCGTCGCCGCAACAAGCACGATCTCGGCCGCCGCGTCGCCGTTGGCGATCGAGCCGCCCACGGTGCCCCGCGCCCGGGTCGCGCTATGCCCGACATAGGGCATGACCTTGGCGAGCAGCGGCACCTTGGTCCGGATCACCGGGTCGTTCTCGACCACGTGTTGCCTGGTGGCGGCG
>JACXTT010012144.1_pt1 | contig 11442 bp, 11 predicted proteins | sample 9270951 | NCBI WGS metagenome assembly JACXTT01 (sample SAMN15532306, study PRJNA645909) | rock metagenome | isolation source: weathered quartz diorite | place: Puerto Rico | collected 2017-06-21 | reverse complement strand
TGGAGCGCCGGGAGGCGTGCGTGCTTGATCGCAAAAGCACGCGGCGCCTTCACCGAGGTGCCAGACTGTTACCGTAGCGCCGACCGGCGCTCCGCTCCCTCACTTATGTGAGGGAAAAGGAAATGAAGGCGCCGCCTCTGCGCCTGCCAAATTCAGGGGCCGATGGCGCACGCCTATACGCGGGTGACGCGTCGTCGTGCTGTTTGATATGTGAATCTGCAATGCGCGCTGGCGCGCGCAAAAAAAAACGCCGGCCGCGGTACCGCGGCCGGCGTTGCGACTGACGCTCAGATCAATTCGATTCCGGCGGGATGACGTAGCCCAGCACGCGATCCTTCGGATACGGGCTCTCCCACACCTTGTTGCCGTGGTTGCCCGAGATCACGATGATGTTGCCGGCGCCGTCGGTGCCGCGCACGATGCCGACATGACCGCCGTTCCTGGCGCGGGTCAGCACCACGATGGCGCCGACGCGCGGGCTGTCGATGCGCTTGCCGTAGTCGAGGAAGGATTTCGCGGCGCGCGAATTGGTGGTCGGATAGCCGGTCCGGCGCAGCACGAAGTTGACGAAATCGGCGCACCACAGATCCGGATAGGGCACGCCGACCTGACGCGAGCTCGCGCCGACCCACTTCAGGGCCTCGAGGCCGATGGCGAAAACGGAAGCTTTCTTGTCGGTGGTGGCGGACGGCGCCGTGATGGCGGCGGCGGTGTTATCGGTCCGGTGCGTCTGCGGCTCGACCGCGCCGAGCACGAACCGCTCTTCCTTCTGTCCGCCTGCAAAGGCGGGCCCGCAAATGGCAACTGCGGCGGTCAAGACAAGGAGCGTCCGAAAGGTGCGCTTCATGATACTTCCCAATCCCAACTGTGTTTGTTCTCTGTCCTCCTATTTCCTGAGCCGCCGCACGCGGGAAACGGATGTTCCGATGTCAGTTTCTGATGGCAAATTCTTCACGCCGCGGGGCCGATCTGCAAGATTAAACAGGCCTTGGCTGGCGTTTGCTTTTCATTATGGTTAACGGCCGTCAACCAAATACCGCCTTGATCGCAAAGCGGTTTCGATGCGGCCACCTGGAGCCGCTTCAACCTGTTGCGCGATCTCGCTACGGTGTCGGGCGGACGTGTAATGGCGTCACAGTGAGTTGGAGGAAGCGGTATGTCGGCAGAAGCGGCCCAAGGCGAGGCGACCAGGGTGCTGGCGCGATTTGCGGCGTCGTTGTCGTACAACGACCTGCCCGAACGGGTTCGCGAGACCTGCAAGAACCTGCTGCTCGATGCGCTGGCCTGCGCGGCCGCCGGCAAGCATGGCGACGAGACCGCGCAGGTCGCGGCGCTGGCCGCAGCGCTCGCGCAGTCGAACGAGAGCAGCGTGATCGGCCGCGACCGGCTGTCGCTCGCTGGCGCCACCATGCTGAACGGCTTCCTCATCACCGCGGTGACGATGTGCGACACTCACCGAGCGACGTTGACACATGTCACGCCCGAGGTGATGCCGCCGGCGCTCGCCATCGCCGAGCGCGACAACAAGTCCGGCCGCGATCTGCTGGTCGCGCTCGCCGCAGGCATGGAAGTGATGACGCGCATCGGCATCGGCACCGACTATCCGGTGTTCCGCTCGCGCGGCTGGCACGGCCCGGGTGTGCTCGGTCCCTTTGGCGCCGCCGCAGCCGTCGGCCGCCTGCGCGGTTTCGACGGCGAGACCATGGCGCGCGCGTTCGGGCTTGCCGGCAGCCAGTCGGCCGGCACGTTTGCCGCCTGGGGCACGCCGACGGTGAAATTCCATCAATGCCGCGGCGCGCTGTCGGGCCTGATGGCGGCGCTGCTCGCCGAGCAGAAGTTCGTCGCCACCCACGAATTCCTCACCGCCAAGGACGGCGGCCTGTTTGTCAGCTACGCCAACGGCGGCAAGCCGGAGCTCGCGCTCGCCGATCTCGGCAAGCGCTGGGAGTTCGAGCAGATCGCGCTGCGGCTGTGGCCGTCGGCGTCGTCGACGCAGACCATGAACACCGCGCTGTTCGATCTGGTCGAGAGGCACGCGCCCGCCTTCGACAAGATCAAGAAGGTGCGCGTGGCGCTCAGCCAGACGGTCTACGACCTGCACGGGAAACTGCCCGACTACAGGGCGAAGTTCGACGCGCTGATCTCGGCGCATTACGTGGCGGCCGCGATCCTGCACGATCGCGAGCTGACGCTGAAGCAGTTCGAGCCGACGCGCTACGACGATCCGAAGCTCCGCCGCGCCGCGAGGGAACTGATCGAGGTGCGGCCCGATCCGGCGGTCAGAGGCAACAATTGCGCGGTCGAGATCGAGATGACGGATGGCGCAAAGCTCAAGTCGTTCTGCGAGCATCCGCGCGGCTCATTCGAGAATCCGCTGACGCGGGCCCAGATCGAGGGCAAGTTCCGCACCTATGCCAAGGGCGTGCTGAGCGACGCGCACACCGAGGAGGCGATCGCCGCGGTGGCGCGGCTCGAGGAGCTCACGTCGGTGCGCCGGTTGATGGACATGCTGCGGGGGGCGGCACAAACGGCGCACAGCGAACGCGCCGCATAAGCAAGGAGGGGGGTCCATGTTCAAGGTCTGTATTCTCGCCGCAGCAGCGCTCGCGGCGCTGGCGGCGCCCGCCGTGGCGCAACAGCGGCAGAAGGCGGAGCCGCCGCAGTTCCAGGTCGATCAGGTCGCGATCACCGGCGGCCGGCTGGTGATCACCGGCCGGACTGCGAAGCCCAATCAGGTGGTCACGCTGGTCAATTCCGGCGACCGCACCGCGAGCCTGCCGTCGCGGAAGTTCAGCATGACGGTGGGCTATCTGCCGGACAATTGCCGGATCGATCTCAAGGTCGAGGACGACGTGCTCAAGGACCAGGTGGTGGCCAATTGCATCCCGCGGGCCCAAGCCGGCAAGGATGGCAAGGACGGCAAGGATGGAAAGGACGGCAGCGACGGCAAGGACGGCATGGCCTATGGCAGCCTGCCGGGCGATGGCGCGAGCTTCAAATGCTGGCCGAGCGATATCGTCGGCCTCTGGTTCATCCGCGATTATCCGCAGCCAAACTCGCGCACCATCGCGCACATCTCGCCCGATCGCGTCGCCGGCGGCAATAAGCTCAATCTCACCGAGCCGCGCGACCCGCTGATGGCGGAGAAGGCCGAGAGCACAAAGCAATGGGCCGAGTTCGACCAGGACAGCATCTTCATCCTCGATCGCGCGTCCAAGGCGCGCGCTGGATTGCGCGGCGACATCGCAGCCGACTGCCGGTCGATCCACTGGAAGGGCGAGAACCAAGCCACCGTGCGCATCTGGGAGCGGTGAGGCGGCGGTTCCGGATTGGCGTGGATCATCGGAGCCGAAGCGCTACAAACATGATCTTCTGAAAGGACAGACGGCCGGCTGGCAAGCGCACGCAATGCATTTGCAATCAACGCAAAACCCGTATCAAAATGGCACGTATCGCTAAAGGGATCACGAGCAGTGGTTGAACCCAGTACGATTATCAAACGCTCTCAACTTCCGTTGTTGGGTGCTTATGTAGCGCCCCGATCATCGACTGAGAAAAAGATTGCGGAAATCTGGTCGCGCACGCTCGCCATGGATCTTGTGGGCGTCACCGACGACTACGAGGATCTTGGCGGGGACTCGCTGCAGGCGGCGGGCATTTTTGCCGAGCTCGAAACAAGCTTTGCGATCAAGATGCCTTGGGCTCTGCTTGCCGAAGCAGGCACCATCGAACAGTTGGCCGCAGTCATCGATAACATGCAACCGAAAACAAAACAATCATGCTGATAAAAGTGCAACCGTCGGGAACGAAGCCGCCGCTCTACTTTATTCACGGCATCATGGGCGTAATGCCGATTGGCCGATTTCTGGCGCACGCGTTGGGTGCCGACCAACCGCTCTACTCCATTGCCGCGCCCGGACTCGATGGCCGCACGATCGTCGAAAACGACGAAATGACCTTGACGGAAATGGCCCACACATACGTGGACGAGATCCTGGAGACGCGTCCAAGCGGCCCATTCTTCGTCGGGGGCATGTGCGCTGGTGGTCTGGTCGCCCTCGAAGTTGCCCGTGAGCTCCAGGCCCGAGGGCAGACGATCGGTCCGGTCATCTTGGCCGATCCCCCTGCAATACCCCAAGGGTTCATTGCAAAGAATCAAACAGTGAATGTGCAGGACCCTCTCGTGAGGTCGCAGCTGTACCAGCGTGTGCGCGGTCAGCTGATATTCCACAGTTCACAATACTACCACGACATGCCATTTGCCGCCGGTAATGAACAGCAGTTACACCTTGCGACGCTGGCAGGAATTAGAACACTGATTGCTACTGGCCGGCACGTGCCCGAGATTTACCCGGGCAACACAGCTGCAATCCTGTCGGCGCAGCGAGCTCCTACGTTCCTTCATCCCAAAATGCCGTGGTCCAGAATTCTATCCGGAAAAATTATAGTCGAAGTGCTGCCATACGTTCACAGTGAGCTCTTCATGTCCGGCCGACACGATTTTTCGCGACTTCTCAAATCCATTCTCGATCGCGGAACGGACGGCGACACGACATACGGCAGGCCGCCGCAATGGCCATCGGCTGAAGAACTCGTGCATGAACTTGGTTGAGCCAATTCTCTGGCGCGCTCGAATGCAGCCTGGTGTGGCTGCACTGATCGAGCAAGACAGGACGATGACGTATGGCGAACTCGCAGACCGTGTTTTGCGCACGGCGAGCCATCTGGCCAAGCTCGGAGTTGCTCGCGGAGACCAAGTTGGCCTCTGTCTGAAGGATGATTCACAGCACGTCGTAGCGCTGCTGGCAGTCGCTCATATGGGCGCTGCCGCCGTGCAGATCGACGTGCGCTCGCGGCCAATGGAAAGGGCCCGCGTTGTCGACGCATTCCCGTTGCGGCTTGCGCTTGTAACGGCGGAGAGCGCAAAGGGCATAGATTGCCCCAAGGTGGCGGTCGATACCGCGTGGCAAGCGGCTGTTGCTGCGGCAGATCGAGATGTCGCTGCGGCACAGGATTGGCACGCTCCCATCGGGACCCAGGCGAGTTCAGGGACGACCGGCCTTCCCAAATTCACTTTCGTGACGCACCTTCAATACCATTTTCACATGGCGTGCTATTTGGAGGTCATGCCACCAGGACGGCATCGTTATCTCTCGACTTTGCCGCTTTATTTCAGTGCTGGGCGTCTGGCGTGCCTGTCTCACCTGCTGCGCGGCGATACGGTGGTCCTCTATTCCGCGATGTTTTCTCCCGAGGAGCTTATCGAGGTCATATCGCGCCATAAGATTACGGTCGCATTCATAGTGCCTTCGGCGCTCCGCCAGATCTTGACCGTTGCAGAAGACCGTTTGCCACTTTTGCCCGGTATCGATTTGCTGATAACAGGAGGCTCCCCGCTGTTCGCCGAAGAAAGACTTGAAGTCATTCGCAAAGTAACTCCCCGGTTCTGCGAGATGTACGGTGCCGCGGCGACGGGACCAATAGCCACGCTCCAGCCAGATGATATCCGGGAAAGGCCGACAAGCGTCGGCCGGCCTTTTTCATACGTCAATGTTGAGGTCGTTGACGACGACAGAAGACCCTTGGATCACGGCGCGACCGGCCAGCTACGCTTTCGAGGACCAGGTCTCACATTGCCGATGACAAACGCAGAGGACTTTCGCGACGGCTGGTATTATCCGGGTGAACTCGCCGTCATTGACGAACTCGGTTACATTTTCTTGCGGGGCAGAGCGTCGGAAGTCATCTTTCGAGGCGGCGCCAAGATTTTCCCCAGCGAATTGGAGGCCGTTCTACAGGAACACGAAAGTGTGGCCGAGGCAGCCATTGTTGGGCGCTCGCTATCGAACAACGAGCAGGAACCCGTGGCCTATGTCGTCGCGCGACAGGCCGTCACGCCGGGCGAGCTTCTTGCCCATTGCCGCACCAAGCTTACGGCTTTCAAGGTGCCCCGGGAGATCCACATCGTTGCGGATTTGCCGCGGAATTCGTCCGGCAAGATCGACAAGCTGGCGCTCGCAAACCTGCAGCATCCGGAACAGTAGCGTCGGACGTCGCGCAGCCCTCTGGGCAAAGCAGGGTCTTGATTGCTGACCGGAGTGCCGCGGTGCATGCGGTTTGCCCGGCGGCAAAGTGCGATCGTCGAGATCGCTTTTTAGAGCCAAGACAGATTCGTGTTTCAGAGGTCGCGGAAGACCACGCGCTTGAAGTCTTCTGCAAGGGCAGAGGTGCCTGTTTGCCGATTACCTCCGTAGGGCGCGCTCTGTTCGATCGCCTGGCTGAGGTCGCCTTCGTTGATCGCGACCCCTGCCGCTGCGGCGATCTTCTGCACGACGCTACGAGGCTCGCGGAACAACTCATCGGTCGTCACAAAAAGCGGCCGTATGCCCAGCAAGGTAAACATGCATCGAAATCCCGCATCTTCTCCCATCAATGAATCGAGTTGCTGCAATGCCTGCTTGATGAGATGATCAGAGTCCGTCGCGTCTCGATCGACCGGCGAGGTGGTCGGCCGCCCTGAAAAATCCCAGATGCCGGTTTCCAGCGCATAGCGGTATGACGCGTATTGCGCCGCCGGGTCCGGCCGAAAGAGATGAACGATGGTGGCGCCCTCGAACAACTCGCGTCCTTGGCTGTTTCGCAGAAATTGATCGAACTGCGGAAACTGAAGCTTGGTCGCAAACACGCCATTGTGCGCGCGTCGGCGCCGTAAAACCTCGATGTATCGGCCTAGTTCCAATCGTTCCAGCGGGTGGTTTGCGAATGCCCAGCGCTCGCCCAACCGCCGCGCGTAGTTGGCATTGAAGTACTCATGGGGTACGCCGACCCCCGCCGCCAGCAGATAGCGGCAAAGCTCAAAACTGCCGGTTCGGGGCGCCGAGCAAATAATGACCGTGCGCTCCGCCTTTTGCGGCGACAGCTGGTCGTATTCCGGCCCAATGAGCGAGACAATGTCGGGGCGCTGGGTCGTCACTTGTCTCGTCATTCCCCAAATCTGGACAAAGCTGCCGTTTCGCGTCACGTTTTGGCAGAGTTATGGGCGATTGCGCGAGCGAAAGAAAGGGCAAAGACAAGACGCGGCAAACCCACAGTCGTCCGACCGCGACCCGCGAAAACAACGAAGGCTTGCTGCTGCTTGGCTCGCAGCCTACAAGCGGCTTAAATCGGGTCCATTTGCAAGGATCATTGCCGCGCAACCCGGCAGGCGAGCAACGTTACCCAATGCATACGATGCTTCCCGATCGCCTTCTGCGGACATTCCAGCAGGCGGTCCTCTTGTATGAACAGGGACGCGTTCGCGAGGCTGAGCAGCTATATCAAGCAATCCTGCTGGGAGAGAAACGGCACTTTCCGACGCTGTATCAATTGGGATTGCTGAGGCTGCAACAGCACCGGTTCGGAGATGCGGAGCAGTTGTTCCGCCGCGCCGTCAAGATCAACAAGCGCTCCGCCGAGGCTAATGAGTTCCTCGGGTCCGCCCTGATCGGCCTCAATCGTCCGGTGGAGGCCGTTCGCAGCTATGAAAAGGCAATCGCGATCCGACCTGATTTTGCCGAGGCCCACAACAATCTTGGCTATGCGTTGCAGGTCCTGGGCAGACTTCAAGACGCAATGACGGAATACGAGAAAGCTCTCGCGATACGCCCGCAATATCCAGAAGCTCATAACAACCTTGGCAATGTCCTTCACTTGCTCGATCGCTCCGATGATGCGATCGGGCAGTATGAGACGGCGCTAAAGATCAGGCCGGATTACCCCGAGGCTTATTGGAATCTTGGAACGGCTTTTCGTGCCGTCGGGCGTCTTGAGGATGCAATCCCCCAGTATGAAAGAGCGATCGCGCTCAAACCCGATTATCTTCAGGCCTACAACAGCCTTGGCAACACGCTGCGGAATTTGGACCGCCCGGAAGAGGCGATCGCGCAGTACCAGAAGGCGGTCTCCCTCGAGCCGACGTTCTTGGAGGCGCGCACCAACCATGGCGACGCGCTCACTACCCTCGGCCGAGATGAAGAGGCACTTGCCGTTTTCGATGAAGCGCTCGCTGTCCGACCTGAAGACCCCGATATCCTGGCCAGAAAGGGTGAAGCACTTTTCCGGTTAGGCCGCGACGCGGAGGCGCTGGCAAGTTACGACGCGGCGCTGACGGTCGATCCTGACCACGACCTCGCCTTCGATGCCATGGCAGCTTGCGTCCTCAAGACGTGCAACTGGCCGCGGCTCGCTCCGTTGTGGCACGAGGTGCCATCGCGCGTTGCCAAAGGACGTTTTTTCGACGCCTTCAGCTTTCTCGGCTACAGCAGCGATCCTGCGTTACAGCTGAGCTGTTCCAAGCGGTATATTCGTCACGAGGTGCCCGTAGGTCTGCCCGCGCTTTGGACCGGTGGAATTTGGGGCAATCAAAAAATCAAGATCGCCTAGGTGTCTACCGGCTTCAGCAAACACCCGACGGCCTATCTGACTGCCGAGCTCATTGAGATTCACGATCGTTCGCGCTTCGAGGTCCTGGGTGTTTCGGTCGGCCCGGACGACCAGAGTGCGATCCGAACGCGGCTGATGCGCGCCTTCGATCAATTTCACGATGCACGAGGGCGGAGCGACCGTGACGTCGCTGCAAGCCTGAACAAAATGCAGGTCGATATTCTGATCGACCGCAACGGTTATATCCTGCACTCGCGCCCCGGGATCTTTGCCGCCCGGCCAGCCCCAATTCAAATCAATTTTCTCGGCTTTACGGGAACGCTCGGGGCAAACTTCTACGACTATGTCCTTGCCGACAAGACGGTGCTGCCGTTTGACCAGCAGCCCTTCTACACCGAGAAGATCGCCCACCTGCCCGACACCTACCAGGTCAATGACAGTAAGCGGCCGATTGCCGAGCACACGCCAGCGCGCGAAGAAGCAGGGCTACCGGCTGCGGGCTTCGTCTTTTGCTGCTTCAACGACTGTCACAAGATCACTCCCGCCTTCTTCGACGTCTGGATGCGCTTGCTGCGTCAGGTCGAGGGCAGTGTGCTCTGGCTGTTGTCGGGCCGGACGACCGCCGAGGCCAATCTGCGTCGAGAAGCCGCTGCGCGCGGAATCGACCCCGCCCGTATCGTTTTCGCGCGGAGGGTGCCACTCGACGAGCACCTCGCACGGCATCGGTTGGCAGACCTGTTCCTCGATACCCTGCCCTACAACGCGCACACGACGGCTTCCGATGCCCTGTGGGGCGGACTGCCGATCGTCACATGCTGCGGCCAGTCATTTGCCGGGCGCGTGGCAACGAGCCTGCTCCGGGCGATTGGCATGCCCGATCTCGTGACACACGATCTTGAAGACTATGAGAGGCTCGCACTGCGGATTGCAATCGAGCCCGCCCTGCTTCAGGAATTGCGAGAGCGGCTGCGACGAAACCGCCTTTCCTATCCATTGTTCGATGCTGATCGATATAGACGGTCCGTCGAAACCGCATATGTGCGCATGTGGGAGTATTGGCAACGCGGCGAGGCACCCACCAGCTTCACCGTTGAACCCGAGTAGATTTGCCCCGAGGGGTCAGGCCGGGCGCCGGCACACTCATAAATGCAAACGCCCCAGGCCGGCTTGGCCTGGGGCGTTCACGGAACTGACATCACATCAGGGGCTGGTAAACTTATAGTTCACCCCGGCCTTGACGACATCGAGGTTCGCTTGGCCCGTCGTCAGCTGGTCACGGTTCGTAGCGCCAAAACCGAACGGACCGGGCACAGAATTTATACCGGTTGCCGTCGTCCCTTGGGAGCTGAAACCGTAATGGGAATAATCGATAAACGCCGACCACTGTGGCGTGAATTTCCATTCGAAGCCGCCCCCGGCGATGTAACCTGTCAACTCCTCCTTAAGGTCGCCAGAGGTGTTGATAACCGGCGAACTCCATTTGTTGTGAGCGTGTGCCACGCCGCCCTTCAGGTAGAAAAGCCCCTGACCGTCAAAAGCGGTACGGCCCACGCGCCCAGCAACACTGGCCAGAAAATCGGTTTTTGCGCTGATGGAGGCGCCCGGGACGAATGGATCGGCCACGGAGCCTTTGATATCCGCACCTGAGACACTGGCTTCGATGCCGACGAGCCAATGGCTTGCAAATTGATAATTGCACCCAACCTGCCCGCCGAAGACGCCGCCGCTGGTATCAACTCCGGAAGGCGACGTGCTGTGTGACGTTGATGTCGTAGCGTGGGCCGGGCCAGTGAAGAACGTTTGATCACTTACACGAGATGCATCGAGCTTGCCCCAGCCATAACCGGCATGCGCGCCCACGTAGCACCCGCTCCAGCTAAATGCAGTGGTCGGAAGTGGCGGCTGCGCCACCGCGTCTGCGCCACTCATGAGGGTCAAGGCCGCCGGCGATACCGACGCAAGCAACTTTTTGGCTTTTGCTTTCATAACGGACAGCCCCTCCACCTAGCACGCCAGCGAAAAACACCGGATATTTAACAACGCAATCAGCATCTCGGTCACGGAATTTGGCGGGCAAATTGGACCGGACCTGTGGATTTCTATCCGTGTTGTCCCCGTGCAACACTTTTGGCGGTTTCAGGCTAGGCCATTGAAGGGATTGATGAAAAAATAGGCGGCGCCTGCCATCCAGCAGGCAATTGCGGCGTCAGTAGCAACCGAACCAACGACTGGGCTGTGCAGATAAGCAATGATTCCTACAGCCCGTGCACCTCCCTCAGACTCGCAGCTTTGGTCTTCTCCCATTCTTTGTATGCAGGATCATTGGGGACTGGAAACATCGCAAAGTGAAAATTACGCGTGATCTCCAGTGCCTGTTGGATCGAGTGCGCGCGTCCGGACGCCGCGATGATCGAGGATGCCAAGGTAGCGGCGGTTTGCCATTTCGTCGCCTCTGTCAGCTGCGAAAGGGCGAGGGCACCCGGTGGAATAGCGGTTGGAATTGTCACCATTTTGGCTCACTCCTGAATTCGTGAGGATGCCCTTAGGGCATATTGCTGCGTGGTGCGTCAATCTGAGTCGTGCTGAAGTGCTGCGAAGTACCGGCCCGCGAAAAATCCAATTCGCGATGTCGCGTCAAGCAGCGTGAGCGAACCCGGAGGACATGTGCTCGCTGAACAACGTGTCGAGATCGTAGAAGTCTTGGACGGCGCGCTCATCCGGAACTCGACGATCCTTGTCGTCGCGCTGTGCGCCGGTGTCTCGCTCCTCGACGGGTTCGATATTCTGGCAATTTCCTACGTCGCTCCGGCGATCGGCGCCGCCTGGAACCTTCCAAAAGAGGCCTTTGGACCAATTTTTGCCGCGACCTCTGTTGGCGCGGCGGTGGGGGACGTGCTTTTCGCCTGGTCCGCCGAACGTTATGGCCGTCGCATGGGCACAATAATCTCGACAGAGCTGCTCGGGTCTTTCCCCTTGCTGACAGTCCATGCCCACCATCGACCAGCGTTGTGCAGCCTCGCG
>JACXTT010012143.1_pt1 | contig 11442 bp, 15 predicted proteins | sample 9270951 | NCBI WGS metagenome assembly JACXTT01 (sample SAMN15532306, study PRJNA645909) | rock metagenome | isolation source: weathered quartz diorite | place: Puerto Rico | collected 2017-06-21 | reverse complement strand
TCGAAAATGTAGAAGACATTCGGGACGACCTGGAAGACGCCCTGGCCGCGATCTAGGAAGAAGAGGAACTGCGGAGTTCCTGTCGAATTAAACCTCACGGCCAGAATCAGGCCAAAAGGTCCCGGAGGGACCTCTGACAGTAGCCCGCCACTTCAGTGGCGTGTTCGGGTGTAACACGATTCGCGTGCCGTAGGCACGCCTGAAATAAACTCCGAATACACCTGCCGCGCCAACGCGGCGGGTTTGTTGCAACCCATGACCCCATCTCCAAACCCCGCCCGGGAATGGAATTCCTCCGAGTACCACCGCCTTTCTCAACCGCAGGTCAGTTGGGGGAAAAAGGTCCTTTCTCGTCTGCAACTGCGAGGCGACGAATTCCTCCTCGATGCCGGCTGTGGCACCGGCCGCCTCACCGCCGGCTTGCTCCAGGCCTTGCCCCACGGACGCGTGGTCGCGCTCGACGTTTCGCAAAACATGTCGCGATCCGCCCGCGAATATCTGCAACCTCAATTTGGCAAGCGGGCCCAGGTCATCACCGCCGATCTGCTGGACCTCCCGTTTGCCGCCGTTTTCGACGGCATCGTCAGCACCGCCGCCTTCCATTGGGTCCTCGATCACGACCGCCTCTTCCGCGGCTTGTTCCAGTCGCTCCGTCCCGGAGGCTGGTTGCAGGCGCAGTGCGGCGGCGGTCAGAACCTCGCTCGCCTGCAAGGGCGCATGGCAGTGCTCGCTGAGTCTCCAAAATTCGCCCCATTTCTGGCCGCCTTCCCATCGCCCTGGCTTTACCAGAATGCGGAAGGCGCTGCCGGCGCCTTGCAACGCGCCGGATTCGTAGACGTGCAAACCAGCCTGGAGTCCGCCCCCACCCTGATGGATGATCGCCAACACTACACCGAGTTTGTGAAAACGGTAATCGTGCGCACTCACCTCGAGCGCCTGCCTGATGCCAGCCTGCGTGAACAATATGTCTCCGAACTAGCCGGCCAGGCCGCGCTCGACGCTCCTCCATTCCTGCTCGACTATTGGCGCCTCAACCTGAGCGCAAGAAAGCCGTAGATGTAGGAACTCTCAATCGGGCACTACTACAAAGGGAACCTCAAGTCCCGGAGGGATGGCCGATAATAGCCCGGCGTTTCAACGCCGGGTCAGCTGGCGAAATGATTCGCGTCCTGTAGGGACGCTTGAAACGCTGCCACACCGTGCGCCTCGTTAGAAAGGCCGCGCGCACGTCGCCTCGCCCGTCCCCGAACGATCACAATGTTTGTGGTCTTATAATATTCGCCATGCCAGGCTCCCCATCTTTCGGTCGGGCGGATCAATCTCCGCTGGCCCATGATCGTGAGAGCCATGATCCCGAGAACCACGATTCCGGGAACCATGATCGCGACAACCCCTACCTCGGCGTCTACGCCATCAACGTCTTCGTTCGTGATCAGGACCGAAGCCTGCGGTTCTACCTGGATCAACTTGGATTCAGTCTGGCCTTCGATGTGCGTCTTCAATCCGGACAACGCTGGGTCGGCGTCGCACCTCCCCACGGCACGGCCGTGCTGACCCTGATCGCCCCTGAACCCGACTCCGCTGAGTACAAGCTGATTGGCCACCCGACGCCGGTCGCTTTTGTTTCCGAAGATGTCGTGGCCACCTACAGCCAGTGGAGACGTCGCGGAGTTCGCTTCCGTCATGTTCCCCGTCTGAGGCGCGTCAAGTATGAAAAGCTGGCGGCGGACGGCCGTGGAAATGACGCCCCTGGAAATGACGGGTCTGGAAATGCTCCACTGCTGTTGGGGAAGCAGTCACCGGTTTGGGGTGGAGTATTCACCCGCTTCGAAGATATCGATCGGAATTCCTTCGCCCTGGTCAGCTTCGACGAAATGACCCAGGCAGTCGAGGCCCAACGACGCGCCGCAGCAGAGAAGCTGGAGTCCGAACGCCGTGCCGCTCACGAACTGGAGATTGCTAAACAGGTGCAGGCAAGACTCTTTTCCTCAGACTTTCCCGCCCCTGAGAACACTCGACTACGCCGGAATCTGCATACAGGCCCGCCAGGTCGGCGGCGATTACTACGACTTCCTCAATCTGGGCCAGGAACGGCTCGGGCTGGTGTTAGGCGACATTTCCGGAAAAGGAATTGCCGGCGCTCTCCTGATGGCCAATCTGCAGGCGAATCTGCGCAGCCAGTGCGTCGTTGGTTTAGACGATCCCCAACGGCTGTTGCGCTCCGTCAACCAGTTGTTCTATGACAACACCGCCGACAGCTCCTATGCCACCCTCTTCTTCGCCGAATATGACGACCAGGCCCAAAGCTTGCGCTACGCCAACTGTGGGCATCTCCGGTCTCTTGCTCCGCGGCAATAGCACTCTGGAACGGCTCGACTCAACCTCCACCGTCCTCGGACTCTTCAAGCAATGGGATTGCTCCATCGGGGAATGCCGCCTCCACTGGGGTCGTCCTCTACACCGACGGGGTCACTGAATCCTTCAACTCAGTAGGAGACAAGTTTGGAGAGCAGCGCTTGACCGAAGCGTTGCGGCGGCATCGGGAATTGTCTTCGCGGGACTTGCTGGCGGCGATCGTGGATGAGGTTCGCCAGTTCAGCCCCGGCGAACAGTATGACGACATCACCCTCATCGTCGCCAAGTGCGTAGCCCGTCAACAGTAAGGTCCTGGTTTCAGCACGAAACGGCACGAAATTATGCGAAGCTGCAAGTTCTAAGGGTTCCCTTCGTGTAACTTTGTGTCCTTGGTGGTTCACGAATTTAGGACATTGCGATTGAGACCACCTCAACCGACGCCTGTGGTCCAAACGTAGAACGGGGGTTGAGCCGCCGGCAGGACAGTCCACGGTCCATGTGTGATTACTGGACTGACGGGCACCCCAACCAGGCCCAAGTACACAGCCACAGGCGGTTGAGGACAGCAACGTCGGTAACCTACGCCCCCCAGTCCCAAAAAGGCACAATTTATCTCGAGCCCGCTTGACCACACTCGTCCAGAAAGCAGGCGTCGATGATTGGCATTCTTTGCATCGGGTTTGTGACCGCCCTGGTAGTGTTCGCGGTAGTGCTGAAAATCTGCGCAAGTAAGCCCAAAAAGGCACAAAAAGGGGAGAAAGCAGCCATCATGAAGCAACTGCTGGCACTATCCGAGGGCGAAAACAACAACTCGGCAGCTGCGCCCTCCCGATCTCGGACGCCGCTTCCCAATCCGGGAATGCGGCCGACGAAACTTCCTCCCAAACCGGCAAGGAGGCTACCCCAGCCGGTTCATTCCAGCCAGGGACGATGCTGATGTCGCGAGGTTCACAGTGGCCATAAAACCCTTGCCGCAGTCCATGCCTACCAAGCTTCCACCGGCGAAGCTCTATCTCGATGACGTAACCGAGATTCTGCAGATTCTGACCGACTCGAACCCGGACTGTCAGGCCAGCTTCGTCGCCGGCAAGTCGAAATGTGACACGGTGGACGACCTGAAGGATCTTGGCGGACGCACAACCCATTTCGTGATGCACATCTCTTCGCCCGGGAAACATCAAACTCTGGAGCTCACTCCATCCTCCACGCGGATTCACATCCATGAAATTGGCGACCCATTGCCGGCGTGGTCGAAATATGTGAACGTCGCCGCGATTTTTGAGAAGAGAAAGCTAAGGCTGAAATCGGTCGTTCGTGCGGTGGGATGGCGCATATTCGCGGCCCTGTGGCTGCTGACAGTTGCACTTTGGATGTTCGTTCCACACGCGCTCAAACCTGTCCCCGTTTATGAATTGCCTCGTCTCGCCACCGGCATTGTTATTGCAGGCGCGGTCGTGTATTACTTCGTCAGTTCGCAAAGCATCGTGTACCTGCGTTTTCCCCACAAAGTTGGCGCCGGAAGATGGCTGGCAGAACACAAACCAGAAATCATCGTGGGCGTCATATGCGCCCTGATGGGAGCGATTACCAGCCAGATTTTGGAAAAGATTTGGAGATAAGCCCTTAACAAACCGCGACCAGCGCGCCCTCTTCGAAAGTGACCCAGACCGAAGGGGCGGTCGATAATAGCCCAGCGATTTAGAGGCTTCCCTATTCGACCCTGCAAAAACAATAGAGAAACTGTTGGACTGTGCCCAACGGTGTGCGGTGCAATTCCTTGGAGCTTCCTAGCAGGTTAAACCGAACCCCAAATTCTTTGTGCAACGACTCCGCGTCGTATCGAACGACGCCAAGGCCGCTGCATTGCGTTGGACCTTCTGGACCGAAGGTGCTGACTATGACATGCCCTCCCGGCTTAACCGCCCAGGCCACTTGACCGACGTACGCTCTGCGCTCGTCGGTTGACGTCAGAAAATGGAATACTGCACGGTCGTGCCATACATCGTAGGTGCGGGGTTCCAGCTTTATCGTGGTAATGTCGCCAACCAGCCAACGGACACTTTCCGAGGCACTTCCTAATCGCCTCTTGGTCACATCGACGGCAGTCTGCGAAACGTCAAGCACAGTCACATTTTGGTAGCCGCGTGCAAGCAGGTCGTCAATCAACGTCGATTCGCCGCCGCCCACGTCGATGATCGAGGCCGAGAAGTCAGGCGCTCCTCGCTCGATAAGCTCAATGGAGGTTTCGAGGTGCGGACGGTACCAGCTGACCGTGTCCGGTGCCTTCTCGCCGTATATTTTTTCCCAATGAGTTTGCGTGTCCATATCAATCGAGATGCCGTGTTGCTAAACTCTCCGGTAAATCATAATCCGGCCTCAAGTACGCTGGCGAGGAAATTTCTCTATGCCATTCTACAGAGATCACATCTATCCCCATCTTGTTAGCATGCTGGGGAACCCGAAGCCTATCCAGACGATTCGTGAGCGCATAGTTCCTTTGGCGCAAGGGCAGGTCCTTGAGATCGGCGTAGGCCCTGGCGTGAACTTCGTTCACTACGATCCCGCCAGAGTGACCAAGGTCTATGCCCTCGAACCCAATCCAGGAATGATCCGAATGGCGCAGCCACAGCGCCTCCGCACGAAACTGGATATCGAATTTCTGGACCTGCCCGGTGAACGAATTCCCTTGGCGGATGGCAGCGTCGATACAGTGGTTAGTACCTTTACCCTTTGCACCATACCCGGAGTGGTGGAGGCCCTTCGAGGGATCGGACGAGTCCTGAAGCCAGGCGGCCAGTTCATCTTCTTTGAGCATGGCCTCTCGCCTGATCCCCCAGTGCGGCGGTGGCAGGAGCGGACGGAGCCGCTCTTTCAGTGGGCCTTCGAGGGCTGCCACGTGACCCGCGACATCCCCTCGCTCATCAAGCAGGGCGGATTCAAGATCGAGCACCTGGACACAGCCTACCTCGCGCCCTTCCCAAAGTCAGGGTCTCATTGCTTCTGGGGCGTCGCCCATCCGGAGCTGTGAGCTGGTCGCACGGTAAAAATAGGCCGGGGCTTGCGGTTTCTCCGCGCCACACGCCCAATGCCGCTTCAGCGATGCGGAGGCTTTTTCTGCCCTAACCTGGTGTTGTGTCCCACAAATTCGCTACATAAATCTGTCATCCCGACCGGAGCGAAGCGGAGTGGAGGGACCTTGTGTCTTCAACACTTATCTCCCTCAGCCCTGTACTCTCTTGATGTAGCCGATTTCCGGGACACCACACCAGCTAACAAAACGCGTGCCTCTGCAAGCTGGACTTGCATCAATCTTTTTCCTCATGTGCATCGAGCGAAGCGTGTTTGTCGAACCCAATGTAGAGTCGAGCTGTTGCGGTGCGGGCAAGCTCTCGCAGTGTTTCTAACTCTTGCAGGCGCAACAGCGCCGGATGCGCACTGTAGGCCTTTGCGGCAAGTTCACGCTCGCGAAGGGCCTGTACTGAACTTTTTTGGGGCCCCATAGCAATGTCCATGTGGAGAACGATTTTCCAAATGGGCGGACACTAACCCTTGGTTGGGGGATTCGAACCCCTTGGAAGTGCCTCCGGTTGTCCATTCGCTCCTACCCTGCCGGGGGCCAGGGAGACTATAGCGGAAGGAAGCACGCCGTCACAACCCAAAAACTGGCGAAGGACAAGCGGGAAGCGAGGCATCGGTTGGTTGAGCTGATGCCGGCCGCTGCGATTCGGCACAGCTGCTTCCGTGACAGCCGACTGGCGTAACATCGAAATTTCACCAGTAACCTTTAGCGGCTTACCTCATGAGTTGAGTCCTGGTCTTTCACTTCACCGACTGCCCAATCCAGCTAAGATACCCCACGCTGCCGTCGTCAATCGAAACGCAAATACACTCCGGCATCTCATAAGAGTGCAATTCAAGAATCGCCTCCCGCACCCGTTCGAACGCCGCCCGCGTAGTCTTGACGATCAGCAGCCACTCCTCAGCCTCCTCAATCTCCCCTTCCCACCGGTAGATCGATTTCACCCGAGGCACGACGTTCACGCAGGCTGCCAGAAGCCGCTCCACCAGAGCGCGGCCAATTTTACGGGCTTCATCTTGTGAACCCGCGGTTGTAAGGACGAGTATCTTGTCTGTCATATAGAATCTCGTGTGGCAAGAGTCCTGCGTGTCGCGGGCGCCCTCGCCCGCGAGCCTTTCGAGGACTTTGTGTACATCGCAAAGGTTACCATTCAATCCCCCAATTGCGGAGACTGTACATGGCAACACAAATCCATTTTGGAACTTCGGGCTGGCGCGCCGTCATGGCGGATGAGTTCACTTTCGCCAACGTGCGGCGCGCCGTCACCGGAATCGCACGTTACGTAGTTTCCCAAAAGTCTTCGGACGCTCGCGTCATCGTCGGACGCGACCCGCGTTTCCTGGGCGAAACCTTCTGCGCCATGGCCAGTGAAATCCTGATCGCCCACGGCATCACGCCCCTCATGATTGCCGACCCTGCCCCGACGCCCGCAATATCTTACGCCGTGATCCAGGAAAAAGCCGACGGTGCCATTAATTTCACCGCCTCCCACAATCCCCCGGAATACAACGGCATCAAGTTCTCCACGCCCGACGGCGCTCCCGCGCTCCCCGAGGTCACAAAACGCATCGAAGCGGAAATCGCCGCCAGCGACTCCTCTCGCGAACACCCCAAACCTCAAGACAAGCCTGCCGCCGCGCAAGCTCTGGAGCCGCGAAGCGGTTACCTGGCCCGCCTGCAGGAAATCGTCGACTTCAAGGCGATCAAGAAAGCCAACCTGCGCGTAGTCTTCGATCCCTTCTGGGGCGCGGCCCGCGGATACTCCGACGCCCTGCTGCGCGAGGCGGGCGTGGATGTCTCCACCGTCCACGATTGCCGCGACGTCCTCTTCGGCGGCCACGCCCCCGAACCGGACGACCACCTGCTCGAAGGCTGCCGCGAACAGATGCGCGCCACAAGGGCAAACATCGGAATCGCCACCGACGGTGACGCTGACCGCTTCGGAATCGTTGATGCCGACGGCACCTTCTTCACTCCCAACTACATCGTCGCCCTGCTGTTCGATTATCTGGTTGAAAGCCGCGGCTGGAAAAACGGCGTGGCCAAGTCGGTGGCCACCACAAATCTCATCAATGCCGTGGCCAAGCATCACAAAGTCGAGCTGCACGAAACCCCGGTCGGCTTCAAATACATCGGCGAACTCATCAAGCAGGACAAGATCGCCATCGGCGGAGAAGAGAGCGCCGGCCTCTCCATCCGCTATCACGTGCCGGAAAAAGATGGCGTCCTGGCCGGACTGCTGTGCTGCGAAATGGTGGCCAAACGCGGCAAGTCGCTGGGCCAGCAACTGCAAGAGCTATTTGTCGAAGTTGGTTCCTTCTACAGTCTTCGCGAGAACTTCCACTTGACGCAGCAGGCAATGGAGAAGTTCACTGGAAAGTTGCGGAAAGAACCCAGCGAGCTCATGGGACGTAAGGTTGCCCAGGTAGTTCGCACCGACGGCCTGAAGCTGCTGTTCGGGGACGGGTCTTGGGTCTGCTATCGCCTCTCGGGAACCGAGCCAGTAGTGCGGGTGTATTCCGAGGCAGGGAGCAGGGAAGAACTGACAAAGCTGAGCGCCGCCGCCAAACAATGGATCTTCGAATAAAGCGATCAGAAATCCGCATACTGCCCCACGCCCAGCGAGGATTACGCGCTCTGGTCGGGCACACCCCGAACGCCGAAGCTTTCGCCCATCGCATCGGTCATTCAGTCGGTCGTCCAATCGGTCGTCTAATAAATGACAGGCTGCGCCCCGTCTTCGCCTGGCTGTATCGTGCCCGGCGCCGCCTGGCCACTTCGGGAGTCGCTGTCGTCACCGTCTGGCTATTTCTCCACGTAATGTTCGGTGCCAACGGCATGGTCGTCTACCGGCAAAAACGCGCCGAGTATCAGAGCCTCGGCCACGAAATCGACCAGTTACAAAAGGAAAACGACCGCTACACCACGCAGATCAAGTCCCTGCAGACCGATCCCGAAACCATCGAGAAAGAAGCCCGTGAGCAGTTGCACTATGCCCGCCCCGGAGAAGTGGTGTACGTCTCACCCGCGCCCCCGCCGATTCAGACCCCTGCCACCAACGCAGCAAAGAAATAAGCCCGCCTCAAACTGCGAAACCCCACGAACTCGACAAATTAGGCCGGCAAACCCGTCTCCAACCTGGCCCAAAACCGGAAGGACAACCCCTAAAGACCCAAAAAAAACCTGTAGTTACGGGTGACATTAACTGGAAATTTTGCTATTGTTTGCGGGCCGCTTATTCGTCTGCAACATTAGCTCTTGCCGGGTTCCTCCAGGCATAGAGCATCTTTCGCGTTGCGCAATCTATAAGTCTTCAGTTTCTCGGGCCCCTGCAACCTTATCTGGCCACAAAGGGATTGGTTCGCCAGTCCCCATCCCCTGTTAATGAGAGAGAAATTTCATGAAAAGGATGACGGTTTTAGTCCTGGCAACTTTATTTCTGGTAGGTTGCGGCGGCGGAACTATGCCCTTCGCTCCCCCCCACAATGCCGGAGAGGCGGCCAACGGTAAATTGCCTGCCAGCGGTTCACCGGTTAGCCATACCATCCTCGGCCCCACAACATTCACCTTCGGAGGCTATACCTGGCAATCGCATGGCTGGTCAGCGCCCTCGGTTGGCAACGTGAATGGCAATGTGGGCAAGTTTTATGTGTCAAATGTGAGTCTTGGTTCCTATCTGGTCCTGACCCTCAAGCAGACCCGCTCCGGCTCCCAGATTCTATCCAGCGGAGCCGAGGTTGGGACCACGCGTACCTTTACCTATGGCACCTTCGAGTTCACGTCCAGGGTGGTCAACGTGGCGTCGGGTTCGGTGGCGTCGGGTTTCCTCTACGCAACCAACTCGATCACTGAAATTGATATGGAGCAGGTCGGCAACAAACCCGACGCCGTGGACTGCACCAACTGGAAGGGACTATCGAACTTTCAGGACACCCAGGTCTTCGGGTACAACCAGGCGAACACCCACAATTTCAAGATCGTCTGGCGATCCACCTACGTTGACTGGTACGTGGACGGCAAGCTTGTGGTCCATCACACCCACGCGGTGCCGAGCGCTCCCGCGCCCTTCCTCTTCAATTTCTGGGGAACCAACTCGTCAAGCTGGGGAGGCCTAGCCACCACCGGACTAACCCGCTACATGTACATCAGCAATTTCAAGTACACACCGTAAGAATTCGGCAGCCACAGCCGATCGGCTGCGGCCACGTAAACGGAGCGCCAGGGCGGACGGTTGTCAACGGGAGATGTCCTGGCGCAACTCCCAAGACCTGTCATCCCGACCGGAGCGGAGCGTAGCGAGCGCAGTGGAGGGACCTGCTTTCCCAGGGCACGGTTAATATGCCGAGGACGTCTGACCCAAGACGCCGCTCTAAAGATTTACAATAGAACCATGACCGACTCCTTCATCATTGCGGGACGCGAATTCCGTTCCCGCCTCATCGTGGGAACAGGAAAGTACAAGTCCTTTCAGGAAACCGCGCGCGCCCTCGAAGCCAGCGGCGCTGACATGGTGACAGTCGCGGTGCGGCGGGTCAATCTGGATCGCAGCAAAGAATCGCTGCTCGATTACCTCGATCCCAAGAGATATTTTCTGCTGCCCAACACCGCCGGCTGCTACACAGCCGACGAGGCCATCCGCGCAGCCCGCCTGGGCCGGGAAGTCGGGCTGTCTGATTGGGTAAAGCTGGAAGTAATCGGTGACCAGCCGACCCTCTATCCAGACATCCAGGCCACGCTCGAGGCCACCCGCGTATTAGTGAAAGAGGGCTTCACCGTTCTCCCCTATACCTCGGACGACGTGGTCTTCGCTAAACGCCTGCTCGATGCCGGTGCCGCCGCAGTAATGCCGCTGGGCGCGCCCATCGGCAGCGGCCTGGGCATTCAGAACGCCGCCAACATCCGCATTTTGCGCGAGGTCATCACCGGCGTCCCGCTGATTCTTGACGCCGGCGTTGGCACTGCCTCCGACGCCGCCATAGCCATGGAACTAGGCGCCGACGCCGTCCTGATGAACACAGGAATTGCCGCCGCCCAGGATCCGCTCCTCATGGCCGAAGCCATGAAGCACGCAGTCCTCGCCGGTCGGCACGCCTACCTGGCGGGCCGCATGACGAAAAAGCTTTACGCGACGGCCAGTTCGCCCCTGGAAGGCGTGATCCCCTAACTAAAAAGGCGGCCCGATGATGCCGGCCGCCTTCGTTAACCCAGTTTCAACCAACTTACAGCATCTTGACGCTTTCCACGTGGATGGAATCGCCCTTGACGTGCCCGGTGACAGCTACGTGGTGCCCTTCATGCCCCTTAAGCGCGTCGCCGTTCTCAACGGTCAGGACCTTGTTATCGCCGTCCGTGACCACCACTGCCGACGCCCCACCCTCGATGCACTTCTTGGTGCAGGCCGCAGCGCCCGCGTTCGCGCCCTTGGCGCCGCACTTGGAATCGCTGACCCAGCCGTTCACGGTCGTGGCTTTGGCCATATCATCGGCGACTACCACGGCCACCAACAGAAACATTACGCAGAGGACGATACAGATCGCTAACAGTTTCTTCATGGCTGAAAACTCCTCGTTTTTTTGGCGGCCGGAGCCGCAGATTGTAGCGGCGCCCGCTGCAAGCGCGCTGGACCGCTAAAGATATTGACGTGGCGAGCTGGCAGTTGGTTACTCATGATCTGCAACTGCCAGCTCGATTCGAGGGCACTATAACACAAGCGTGGGGTGGAAGTGTCTGAAGACGGTCGCTGTGGGGCGGACACTCCTGTCCGCCCGAACGCATCCCGCAGCACGACCCACGTGGGGACAGCCGCCCTCGGCTGTCCAGGCCGAGCGCAGCTCGGCAGCCAAACTGCTAAATGCTGAAAGCCCGTGGAAGAGCGGCCCTGGCAAGCCTGCTTAGGGAATCTCTGAACAAGTAATCTTCACAGCCAAGCGAAGGGCAGAGACCCTTGGGTAGCCGGTGGTTTGGTTCTCCCCACGGAGGGATGCCGTTTGCTTTTGCCTCCGTGAGGG
>JACXTT010012142.1_pt1 | contig 11442 bp, 2 predicted proteins | sample 9270951 | NCBI WGS metagenome assembly JACXTT01 (sample SAMN15532306, study PRJNA645909) | rock metagenome | isolation source: weathered quartz diorite | place: Puerto Rico | collected 2017-06-21 | reverse complement strand
TCGCCGGCATGCAGGGCATCGCGATCATCCGACACTTCATTCCGGACAGTTGCCAATTTCCCGTCCGTGGGTCCCGGTCCCAGGCGCCGCCACTCTGGCGCATTCTCTGGGTTTTCCAACACTTCCCTGGGGGCAACCGCCCAATAGTCTTGAGGCAAATACAACGTAAACGTGCTGCCCTTCCCCGAAGCGCTCTTAAGCCTAATCTCACCGCCCAGGCGGCTGGCGATCTCGCGGCTGATTGAAAGTCCCAGTCCTGTGCCTCCATATTTCCGGCTGGTGGTGCCGTCAGCCTGCTGGAATGCTTCAAAGATGATCTGGTGCTTGGCTTCGGGAATACCTATTCCTGTGTCTTCTACGGAAAATGCCAACACGCTTTCAGCGAGCTGCAAGGCCTCATGGCCATCACTCCAACCTTCTCGAACCGCCTCGATCTTGAAGTTCACCCAGCCTTGCCGGGTGAACTTGAAGGCGTTGGAGAGTAAATTCCTGAGTATCTGATGGACACGCTTAATGTCCGTATGAATCACTTCAGGCAATTGTCCAGCCCGTTCCAACGTCAATTCGAGACCTTTGTCAATTGCCATTTGGCGAAAGGTGCGCTCGACGAAATCTTGAATGTTGACAAGTGATACGGTGCTGATGTCCATTTCCATTCTTCCGGATTCGACCTTTGAAAGATCAAGGATGTCATTAATCAATTCGAGAAGATCGCTCCCGGAAGAATGAATGGTTTTAACGAATTCGAGCTGTTTTGGAGTCAAATTCTCTTCGGAATTCTGCATGAGCAATCTGGAAAGAATCAGCAAGCTATTAAGCGGAGTGCGCAACTCGTGCGACATGTTGGCCAGAAACTCCGATTTGTATCTGGAGGTCAAGGCGAGCTGTGCAGCTTTGTCCTGAAGAGATTGGCTGGCACATTCAATTTCGCGGTTCTTGCTTTCCACTTCCAGTTTTTGCTTCACCAGCAGCTCCGCTTTTTCTTCCAACTCTTCGTTGGTTTGCTGCAGCTCCTCCTGTTGTTGCTTCAGACGGTCCTCGGAAGCCTGTAAGGACCGGGCTTGCTCCTGGAGGCGCCGGTTGCTCTCCGTGAGCTCTTCCTGGCGGATCTGCAGCTCCGTGGCCAGCGTCTGCGATTGTTTCAGCAGCTCTTCCGTCCGCATGGTGGCGGTGATCGTGTTCAGCACGATTCCAATGCCTTCCCTCAGCTGATCCAGAAAGTTGAGGTGGGTTTCGCTGAAGCGCTGAAACGAAGCCAGTTCAATAACCGCCTTGACGTGAGTCTCAAAGAGCACCGGCAAGACGACGACATTCACAGGTGGAGCTTCACCCAAACCGGAGTTGATTTGAATGTAACCACTGGGAACGTCGGTCAGCAGAATAGGTTCTTTTTCAAAAGCACACTGGCCGATTAGTCCTTCACCGGAGCGGAAGCGATCGGAAAGGCGCTTTCGTTTCATGTGACCGTAGCTGGCCAGCAGTTTCAAATCCGCTTCCCCGTTTTGGGACTCGTTAATATAGAAAAGACCATGCTGCACAGAGACCAGTGGAGCCAACTCGGAAAGGATGAGACGGGCTACTGCCAGAAGATCTCGTTGGCCTTGCAGCATTCGAGTGAACCTGGCCAGATTAGTCTTTAGCCAATCCTGTTCCTTATTCTTTTGAGTCGTGTCTTTGAGGTTACGGATCATCTCATTTATGTTATCTTTGAGAGCCGCCACTTCACCGGCCGCCTCCACAGTAATGGATCGCGAGAGATCCCCCTTGGTCACCGCAGTTGAGACCTCGGCAATGGCTCGAACCTGTGTGGTAAGGTTGGCTGCCAGGCGGTTGACGTTGTCCGTGAGGTCTCTCCAGGTACCCGCAGCTCCGGGAACACTGGCTTGGCCGCCTAGCTTGCCTTCGCTGCCCACTTCACGGGCCACACTGGAAACCTGATCTGCGAAGATGGCCAGCGTGTCGATCATCCCATTAATCGTTTGAGCCAGTTCCTCGATCTCACCTTTGGCCTCCAGCACGAGCTTGCGCCTGAGATTGCCGTTGGCAACAGCCGTAACCACCTTTGCGATGCCTCTCACCTGGTTGGTCAGATTACCCGCCATCGAATTAACATTGTCGGTCAGATCCTTCCAGGTTCCTGCCACTCCCTTCACATCGGCTTGGCCTCCCAGCTTTCCTTCTGTTCCCACCTCGCGGGCTACCCGAGTGACTTCTGAGGCAAAAGAATTGAGCTGGTCCACCATGGTGTTGATCGTGTTTTTCAATTCCAGGATTTCGCCTTTCACGTCCACAGTAATCTTCCTGGACAGATCTCCACTCGCAACCGCGGTCGTTACAGCGGCAATGTTACGCACCTGAGAGGTCAGATTGTTCGCCATGAAATTGACGTTGTCGGTGAGGTCCTTCCAGGTTCCCGCGACACCTTTCACTTCGGCTTGACCGCCCAGCTTCCCTTCCGTTCCAACCTCTCGAGCCACCCGTGTGACCTCGGAGGCGAAGGTGCTGAGCTGATCTACCATTGTGTTAATAGTATCCTTGACCTCCAGAATTTCTCCGCGCACGTCAACCGTGATTTTTTTTGACAAGTCTCCTTTCGCGACTGCAGTAGTGACCTCGGCGATGTTACGCACTTGAGAAGTGAGATTGCTGGCCATCAGATTTACGTTTTCCGTTAAGTCCTTCCAGGTTCCCGCCACACCTGTCACTTCAGCTTGACCGCCTAGGTTGCCCGCTGTGCCTACTTCTCGGGCTACCCGGGTCACTTCGGAAGCGAAGGAGTTTAACTGGTCGACCATGGTGTTGATCGTGTTCTTGAGCTCCAGAATCTCGCCACGAACGTCCACGGTAATCTTTTTTGAAAGATCTCCGCTGGCGATTGCCGTGGCAACACCAGCAATATTGCGCACCTGAGCCGTCAAGTTGCCGGCCATGAAGTTCACGTTGTCGGTCAGATCTTTCCACGTGCCCGCCACGCCTTTGACTTGGGCCTGCCCCCCCAGCTTGCCCTCGGTTCCGACTTCGCGGGCCACGCGCGTGACCTCCGAGGCAAAAGAATTGAGCTGGTCCACCATGGTGTTGATGGTGTTTTTCAACTCGAGAACTTCGCCTTTGACATCGACCGCAATTTTGCGGGAAAGATCGCCGTTTGCGATGGCGGTGGCCACTTCGGCAATATTGCGCACCTGGGTCGTCAGGTTGCCAGCCATGAAGTTCACGTTATCTGTCAGGTCTTTCCAGGTACCGGCCGCGCCTTTAACCTGGGCCTGACCTCCTAGCTTCCCTTCTGTTCCCACTTCGCGAGCCACCCGTGTCACTTCAGAAGTGACGGTGCTCAATTGGTCGACCATGGTGTTTACGAGCCTGGCCGTCCGCAGGAATTCGCCGGTTAATGCCCGACCTTCGATCTCCAGCGCCATTGTTTGTGAAAGATCCCCTTTTGCGACCGCACCGATGATACGAGCAACTTCTGCAGTGGGCTGGACCAGATCCGCGATAAGGGTATTGACCGACTCGACGCAGGCGGTCCATCCTCCGCTGGCAATGGGTAGTGAAGCCCGTTGTTTTATTCTGCCTTCCTTGCCCACGACCGCGCTAATTAGTTCGAATTCACGCGTCATTCTTTGATTTTGCTCGATGATCTCATTCAGGCTGTCGTAGATTTTTCCAGTGAGCCCAACCTGATCATCCGGCAGACGAACGGAAAAATTTCCTCTCTTGAAATCTGAAAGGAATTTCAAAAGGAGCTTGCTATCTTGAGCTTCTGCCATCTGCTCGGCGGCTTTCATCACTTCTCCTTATTCGGGCGCAAACAAGGATCAGGCAAACGTTGTTGCGTGGCTGGGAGGCAAAAGTATGCGAATTTTGGTTGTCCTGCAGGCGAACTCAGACGCAGCCGGCCTGGCTCTCGGCTCTTCGGCCGGCGCTGTCGCTAACGCTCGGGCTGTATTCTCTTGAGGTATCAATGGATTCTAAAATCTAAGCGCTGAAAGGCAGCCTTGTGCAAGCAACCGGCCTGCCAGGGAAACTGCCGATAAATCAGCCGGTTGATATGAAATGGTCTCGTTTCAGGCAGGTATTCTTTACCTTGAAAGGGAAATATTCCCTTGTCCTGCTCGAGGGAAAGCTGCTTCGGGGCCCCGAACTTTCTTGAGCAATTTTGAACAGCGTCATAAAGCCGGTATCAGACAATTGATAGTGGATAAGTTCTCGCAGGATATGTGGGCAGACTGTGTCCGATCCTGCTAAATCGGAGGAAAAAATGAAGACAAAACTTTATGTCACCTTATTAACAACTGTCTTGTGGTTGGGCTGGTCGGTAGAAGGCGCCTATGCGCAGAGCCAGGAAGAGGCAAAGGCAAGCCACCCAATGGTCTCCAGTTCAACCGTAAAGAAGGCTCAAGAACGACTGAAGGAGAAAGGATATTACGAGGGTAACATTGATGGCGTTCTTGGCCCCAATACTCGTGAGGCCCTGAGGCGCTACCAGGAAAAAGAGAGCTTGAACGCAAATGGTCGCCTTACTCACGAGACAGCGGAACATTTGGGTATCAGTGGCAGCTCCACAGTTGGAGAACATTTTGAAGGCGCAGGAGAGGCCGTTGAGCACCACTACGGCGAAGCCGGCAAATCGGTAGGCCGTGGAAGTAAAGAGGCTGGCAGCGATATGAAAAAGGGAGAAGTCGCGGAAGGAGGCAAAGATTTTGGCAAAGGAGTGGGAGGATTTGGAAAGGAAGTAGCTAAAGGGACAGCCAAAGGTGCCAAAAGGGTTGCGGAAGGCGTGAAAGGTGCATTCACTCCCAACGAACACAAAGAGACTTCCAGCGAATCAGTCGAGAAGGCACAGCGCGTCCTCAAGGACAAGGGTTATTATGACGCCGGTGTTGACGGCGTTATGGGTCCCAGGACGCATGCCGCACTCAGGAGCTTTCAGGAAAAAGAAGGACTGACTCCGACTGGCGACCTTAACACATCAACCAAGAAGAAGCTGGGGATCGACTGAGCTTTTTTTGGAGTGCGCTGGCTTGGCAGCGCTGTCCTGACGGACCTCACAGTCACCAAAAGCGGCGCCAAGCCGCCGCACTCCAAAAACCCGATCGATTCCACTACTCCGGCACAGAGAGCGGCGTCAAGCCGTCGCACTCCAACTTCGAGTCGCGTGATTGCTCGTCTTGGGCATCTCCGTTACTGCGACCGAGATGAACCACCACTTTGTGTTCTGTTTTGTCATTGTGCAGCGTGAAGCAGTTCCCTTCCAAGCGACTTCCGTCGACCTCTATCCAGGCTACTCCGTGGTTCACGCCCTGTGGATTTTCAACCTGGAGGTCGTACCAGGTTTCACGATAGCGATATCGAAGCGAAAAGCGCTTCCACTCTGAGGGAATCACGGGTGCAACCGTGACTTCTTCCCCACGTAGTCCGAAGCCCAAAACCTCTTCGAGCCAGACTCGGTACATCCAGCCGCTTGATCCTGTATACCAGGTCCAGCCGCAACGTCCTTCCTGACCGGCAAGCGAGTAGACATCGGCCGCGACCGCATAGGGTTCACCTTTATAGCGGGCCACCTGCTCAGGAGTACGCGTGTGCTCGATGGGATTCAGAAGCCTCAGCACGTCCACGGCTTTTTTGCCGTCACCCAACCGCGCAAATGCCATGGCAACCCAGATCGCGGCGTGAGTATATTGTCCACCATTCTCCCGAACACCTGGTGGGTAGCCCGCAATATATCCCGGATTAGGAGCTGAGTCTTGAAAAGGCGGTGTCAGGAGAAGAACGAGTTGTTCTCTTTCCCGGATCAACAGCCGCTCAACGGACTCCAAAGCCTCTTTCGACCGGGCAGAATCCGCCATTCCCGAGATGACCGCCCAAGACTGCGGCAATGAATCGATAACAGCCTCCTGGCTCGATTCCGAACCTAATGGAGTCCCGTCGTCAAAATAGCCTCGCCGATACCACTTGCCATCCCAGCCATGGGTTTCTACTGCCTCCCTGAGGCGTTGCACGTGGGTGTGGCAGAAGTCCAGCGCCACCCTTTCGCCACGCAGTTCACAGATCGGAAGAAACCCCTCCAAAACATCAATGATGAACCAGGACAGCCAGACACTTTCCCCGCGGCCTTGCGGCCCAACACGGTTCATTCCGTCGTTCCAATCGCCCGAACCAATAAGGGGCAGGCCACGGGGCCCCTGGGTCATGGCCTTTTGAATGGCGCGCCAGCAATGTTCAAACAGAGTTCCGTCTGCCATGCCAGGAGTAGGGATCAGATAGATTTCGGTCTCCTGAGGTTCCAACGCCCGCCCTTCCAGGAAGTGGACCCGCTCGGAAAAGATAGTTTCGTCTCCGGTAATCCGCCAGTAATGAGCTGCTGCGTAAGGGAGCCACAGCAGGTCGTCCGAGCAGCGCGTTCGAATGCCCGCTCCTGATTGAGGATGCCACCAGTGCTGCACGTCTCCTTCGACAAACTGGCGGCTTGCGGCGCGCAACAGGTGTTCCCGCGTCACGCCAGGCGCTCCGTAAACGACGGCCATCGTATCCTGCAATTGATCTCGAAAGCCGAAGGCGCCGCTGGATTGAAAAAAAGCCGACCGGGCCCATACACGGCAGCTGAGAGTCTGATAGAGCAGCCAACGGTTCATCAGGAAATTAATTGCCACGTCTGGCGTGTTAACCTGAATTGTTCCCAGAAATTGGTCCCACCACGTTTGGGTTTCTGCCAGCGAAGCTTCCAGCTCCTTAGGTTCCCGGAAACGCCGGCACAAGGTCCGAACCTGGTCGAGATCGCCGGCTTGCCCCAGCAAATAGAAAACATCTGCCGTGGCACCTGGCTCCAGCTCCAATTGCACCTGTAGGGCTGCGCATGGGTCCATGCCCGCGCCGGTAAAACTGGAAAGCTGCCGCCGGTGCAACGCCGCGGGGCGGACGGCCGACCCGTTCCGACCCAGGAACTCCGTGCGATCCCCTGTGAAACTCTCCAGGTTGGGACTGAGAGAGGCGAAGGCAATTCGTTTGCTGAATTCAGGGTGATAGAGATTGCGCGCCAGAAGAGCCTGGCTGCGTTCATCCCAACTCGTCACGATGTGTTGTTGTGTCTCTTCTCGATCGGCTCCCAGTGTCCATTCAGCATAGGTGGTTACCGACAACCGCCGGACACGATTGGAGGTATTTCGCAAGCGCAGTCGCTGTAATCGGAGCGGCTCTCCTCCTGCCGGATTCATAGGAACAAAGCTGACTAACTCCTGGTGAATAGCGTGGCTGTGATGCTCGAAAATCGAGTAGCCCTGACTGTGCCGCGCACGATAGGATCCATCCGGGCTGGGACAGGGATCCGCTGTAGGCGACCAGAAGAAACCAGTCTCCTCGTCCCGGACGTAAATACCTTCTGAGGTCACCGACGATACTGGATCATTTGGCCACGAAGTTTGCCGATTGGACTGGCTGTTCCCGTACCAGAGAAAACCTCCTCCAGACTCGCTAATCAAAGCCCCAAAAGATGGATTTGCCATGACATTAATCCACGGAGCGGGAGTTTTATCTCCTGGTTTGAGGTCGATCAGATACTGACGGCCATCAGCCGTGAATCCGCCCAGCCCATTGAAATAAGAAAGCTCCGGAACAGTTGGACGAGTGAAGGCTTGCCTCACGACTTTGTCGGCAGCATCACGTACCTCAAGAAGTGGGGGTAACTCCAATGGCTCCGAAAGCCGGCTCAGTTGCTGAGACAGGGAGCCGCGGGCTGCCACCAGCACGGCGCGAGCGGCGGCGAGCAGCAACGTCACTTCCTCATCTGGAATCTGGTCAAGGCACCGAAGGAACACGCCGCCTGGACGGTCCACCCCGGTATGAAGTGAATATACCTGAATGAGACGGATCAATTGGCTCTGCAGAGGCTGTTCATAGCCACCCACCTCTTTGTTGAGAATGACCAGATCAACCTTTAGTCCGCGAACTCGCCAGTAGGTGTGAGCCAGCAGTGCCTCCCGTACCAGTGCCAGATCGTGTAAATCGCTTACGACGACAGCCAGAATGGGGAGGTCTCCAGAAATACCAAAGGCCCAGAGCCGCGACTGTCCCAGCGCATTACGGCGCAGACGCTCGGCGGGCGGCCGAAGCTGAGAATTAGGATAGAGCATGTGGGCCGCGAGGTCCTGGAACACCTCAGCCTCATCCGCCTGCAGACCCAGATATCGCAGCTCCAACTGGGCGTGCGTCCAGGATAGGTCGATCGCCCGGTTGGCTGACTGGAGCTCGCGATATTTGTCCAAAAGCATCAGTACCCGATCTCGTGTTTCTGCGGCTACCATCACAAAAGCGAACAGGGCTTTTTGGCCCGGTCCTAATATGACTCGACGCCGGAGGCTGAATATGGGATCCAGCACCAGCCCGCTTGTCCCAGACAACGGTCGTTCCATGGCGACCGGGTTCTGCAGAGTCCGTCCGCGTCCCAAAAACGCGAGCCGCTCGGTTTCATATTCCCAGGGCGGCTCGAAAGAAATCGGGGTGGCGATAATCTCGCCCACATAAACGGACGGTTCTTCCGGAGAACGCGGCCGCCTCCAGGCCAACAGTGCCCTTTGATCGGGCAAGGCTTCGGTCTGCACAAAGAGCTTGGAGAAGGCAGGATGACCACGGTCGGCGCTGTGAAAAATCAGGGCCAGCTCAGCATAGCTCGTCAATTCCAGATAACGCGTGCGCGATGAAGTATTAGTCAAGGTGATCCGGCGGATTTCCGCGTCATCCTCCGGTGAGACGACTAGTTCCATTAAGGTTTCGATCCGTATATCTCGGCGACAAAATTGGACCCGGTCCGAGGCAAATGTTGCCGAATAGCGTCTCTCCGGCCGGTCCAGAGGGTGGAAGGTGGTGGACCAGGCCGCGCCACTCTTGAGATCACGAACATAACAAAAAGTGCCCCAGGAATCCCGAGTGGTATCGGCTCGCCAGCGCGTGAGATCAAATTCCTTCCAGCGGCTGTATCCACCACCGGCATTGGTAATCATCACGCTGTAGGAGCCATTCGACAGAAGATGGGTTCGCGGGATCGGGGTAGTTGCGGTATTCACCCGCACGACCGAGGGTGCCGGCAACGCTTCTATCGACCGCGGGATGGGGCGGTCTGCAGCAGGGCTGAAATAGGCCGAGGATGTTGCTGGAATTCTTTCGAAGAACAGCGATTCTGTGCTGCGCACGCGAGGGTCCGCGTGAAAACGATTTTGCACAATTTGGTCATTCAAGACATTGTTGATCGCGAGAAGACTCATACCTTGGTGATGAGCCATATAGGCGTAAACAATGACCCCGCGTTCGCCTTCCCGCTGCTGGCGCGTGTAGTCAATCGATTCATAGAATCCTTTAGCCCCGCGCAGGCCCAAACGGGCCAGGTGCTTCAAATTTCTCAGGGCGGCCACCGGTTCCACCGCCAAGGCTAGGAAACTGGAGTAAGGACTAACCACCAGGTCCTCCTCCAATCCACGTCTCAGACCCAAACCCGGGACCCCGAAGGCCCGGTACTGGTAGGTACGGTCGGCATCCAGAGCGCTGAACGCGGCTTCCGAAATCCCCCAAGGTATTCCGCGTTGCTGGGCATACTCTCTTTGACGTTCAACAGCTGCGCTGGCCGCATAGTCAAGTAACGAATTCTCAAAGGCGCGGGTGAAAAGCAGGGGCATCAAGTACTCGAACATGGTTCCACCCCAGGAAAGCAGGACGGGCCGTCCCTCGACGCTTCCGTAAGGACGGCCCAGAGTCAGCCAGTGCTCTGCCGGCACGTCGCCTCGCGCAACGGCAACCAAGCTTGCCAGACGAGCTTCACTGGCCAGCAAATCGTAATACGATCGGTCACGTGCGTGGGCACCTGCATTGTAGCCAGTCGCAAATAGCCGTCGGGAAGGATCGTAAAGGAAACGAAAATTAATTCCATTGCCCAGCGTACGGAGCCGAACCAGGAAGTCCGCTGTTGCCTGAATGGCTTCGGCAGCACGGCGCTGGGCGTGAGAAAACGCCTCCTTGATATTTTCCAGCCGGATGGTTCGAGAAGCGATGGGCAGGTCATCCTGGAACAGATGAGGAAGAATAGCCTGTTGCGAATCAGCCAATTTTTGCAGTGTGGGCGCGTGCCTGAGGTCTTCGCGCCCCTCACGAAGGACTGATCGATGCGCTGCACTGTCGTCTGGCAAGTCCAACAGCAGCTCAAACCAGTGCAGATAGCGGTCAATCACTGCGATCCAGGCGAGTACCGCTTCTTCAATGCGCGTTGCCCAGTAGACTCGTTCATCCCCTGCAGGCAGGCTGGCGCGGATGGAGTGAGCCAGCCTTTTTGCAGGATCGACTGCCTGACGCATCCGGCGAACCAACTGTTCCAGGTCATCGGGAGGGTTTTTGATGGCGTGAGCCAACGTCGCCACGGCCTCCTTCACTGTCCCGGACTTAAGATCGTCACGCTCGAGCACTGAGCAAAAAAGGTCCAGCCTGTCCGAGACACCTCGAAATGCGGTCGGCCCGATGATGGGAAGGTTCATGCTGTCTTGGCAACCGTTCTCCAGCACCCACAGAGCTGCCAGAAAATTGCCGCTATCTACTGTAGACACATAGGGTGGTCGCAAGGGTTCGAGGTTCCGAATGTCGTACCAATTCAGCAGATGTCCTTCCCAACGCTCCAGCTTTTCCAGTGTAGCTAATGTGAGGGTAACCCGGTCGATCATCTGGTCACGAGTCAAGAAGCCAAGGTCATAAGCGGCGAGCACGGACAGCAGCCATAGCCCAATATTCGTCGGTGAAGTTCGTTGGGCAACTTCGATTCGAAGTGACTCCTGAGAATTGTCAGGCGGAAGCCAATTTGTCTGCGGACCGACGAAGTCGTCAAAATAGCGCCATGTTTGACAAGCAACCTGGCGGAGAAAACGGCGATCGTCAGGAAGTAGCCGCGGCCGATGCCGTGCCCGCTTATGACCGTTCATCCAATCCGCGACCGCGGGTGAAAGAAGCCATAACATCAAGAATGGTGCGGCAATGCTCCAGCCGGCAAAATGGCGTTGATTGAGAACGATCGTGAGAATGCTGGTTCCCAAAGTGACAACGAGCATGTGAGAAATGAACCGGCTCAACCCGCTTCTCGCCTGCCAATGGGCCACCTGAGCCGATTCCCACTCCAGTAACTGACGGTGGCTAAAAAGACAACGGTAGGTGACCCGCGCAATCGCATCGACGGCAAACAAAGCCTGATGGGGAAGAAGAGCTGTGGTGACCAGCACTCTCAACAGCGTTCTGAGCTGGACGCGCCATGACCCCTGGGTCCCACGAAGGCGCTCGACCAGCATCGAGAGAACCGATTACAGCAAGGGAGCTGTCAGCATTAAACCCACAATGACGCTCCAAACCGGCGCCCGGGGGAAGAAAAGCCAAATGGCCCAGCGGAACGAGACGGGAGCGGCCGGGCGACACGCTCGGCCG
>JACXTT010012141.1_pt1 | contig 11442 bp, 5 predicted proteins | sample 9270951 | NCBI WGS metagenome assembly JACXTT01 (sample SAMN15532306, study PRJNA645909) | rock metagenome | isolation source: weathered quartz diorite | place: Puerto Rico | collected 2017-06-21 | reverse complement strand
AACACGGCGCCCGCCATCAACCCCGCCCCGCCCGGGTAGTTGTGGTAGAAGAGCCCGCCGACGAGCTCGCCGGCGGCGAAGAGCCCGGGAATCGGCCGCTGCTCGCAGTCGATGACCTGCCCGTCGCTCGTGATCTTGAGCCCGCCGAACGTGAACGTGATGCCCGTCGTCACCGCGTAGCCGACGTACGGCGGCGTGTCGAGCGGCAAGGCCCAGTTCGACTTGGGCGGCGTGATCCCGCGCGTCGTCTTGCCGTCCTTGACGGCCGGGTTGTAGCTGGTGGGCTCGAGTGACGCGTTGTAGGCGCGAATCGTCGCGACGAACCCGTCCACGTCGATCTCGAGCTTGCGCGCGAGCCCCTCGAGCGTCATGTCCTCGGCCTTGGTGACCTCGCGGATCCGGTACTCCTCGCGCAGGTTCTGCAGCACCTTCTGGTCGAAGATCTGAAACGCGGTGCGGCGCGGCTGCCCGATGACGGCGCGGCCGTACTTCACGTAGGTGTAGTTGCGGAAGTCGGCGCCCTCGTCGACGAAGCGCTCGCCCTTGAGGTTCACGATGAGCCCGAGCGGGTACGAGTGCTTCTGGAAGTTGTCGCCGACCTTCCGGTCGCCGTGCCACGGCGCGTTCAGGTCCCACTGGACGGAGTGGCAGCCGCTCCAGTGCCCCCACGGTAGCGCGCCGATCTCGAGCGCCATCTTGATGCCGTCACCGGTGTTGTAGGGCGTGCCGCGCACGCGCGCGAGCTCCCAGTTGGGCCCGAGATAGCGCGTGCGCATCTCGGGATTGGCCTCGAAGCCGCCCGACGCGAGCACGACGGCGCCGGCGTCGACCGTCTCGCTACCGGCCGGCGTTCTCACGACCACGCCGGTGACGGCGCCGCGGTCGTCCGTGACGAGCTTCGTCGCCTTCGACTCGAAGCGCACGTCGATGCCGTTCTTGGCCGCCGACTGGTACTCCATGTCGATCAAGCCGGCGCCGCCGCCGACCGCCTCGAGCACCAGGCCGCCCCAGAAGCGGAACTTCCCACCGACCTTGTAGGCCTGGCGGCCGAACATCGGGATCCAGCGCACGCCGCGATCGCGCATCCAGCGCACCGTCGGCAGCGATTCGCTGACGAGCTGCATCGCCATGTCGGGGTCGGCGCATTCCTCGGTGACCCGCATGAGGTCGTCGTAGAACTGCTCGGCCGTGTACGGGTCGACCTCCATCGAGGCCTTCTCCTGATCGGAGAGGTCGGGAACCAGCTCGGCCAGCTCGTCGAAGCTCTTGAAGCCGAACCGAAAGCCGCCGGCCGTGAAGAAGCCGTTGCCGCCGCGCCAGGCTTCGGGCGCCTTCTCGAGCACGAGGACGCGCGCGCCGTTTTCGCGCGCGGAGAGCGCCGCGCACATCGCCGCATTGCCGCCGCCGACCACGATGACGTCGTAAGCCACGTGAATGACCCCCCTGAAATGTGCCGGCCGAGGCGCCAGCGCCGCTCACCGTATTCGGCCGAGCGGCCGGTGTCAAGGGCGCGATCGGGCCTGGGCGAGCATCTCGATCAGCACGGCGCGGCTGTCGGCGGCCGATCGGACCTCGTGCGGGAAGGCGATACGGACGGCGTGCAGCCGATCGCCGCTGCGCAGCCGGAGCCTGAACCCCAGCCGGTCCACCGCGATCATGGTCGCCTCGTCGGCGGCCTCTCGCGCGAAGTGGCGGGCGTAGGCGACGAGCGCGTCGGCGTGGTCCCGGTTCATGTGCTCCAGGATGCCGGGGCCGGCGTCGGCGAGCGGGTCGGGGCTCGCCGCGCGGTAGGCGTCGGCCGTCACCCAGTCCATCGCGGCGAAGCCGCCGACGAAGTAGACGTCCTTCACGTCAAGCCGCCAGAAGCTGAAGTCGTCGAAGTCGACCCAGTACGAGGCGCGCGGGTGACGGGCCAGATAGAGCTCGCGCGCGCGGTCGCGGTCGGAGCCGGACAACGGCCGAGCCTCGCCGAGCAAGGTGAGCCGCGCTGCAGCAAGCGGATCGCCCGCCTCCTGGCCCTGAGCGTTCGCGATCGGTTGCGTGACGAGCAGGCTCGCGCGCGGATCCGTTTGGAGGTTTTGCGTGTGAATGGCCATCGAGCTGATGAGGACCAGCGGCTGGCCCTGCCCCTCGAGCGCGTACGGCATCACGGACGCGAAGGGATGCCCCGCGTGCTTGCGCGAGAGGGTCGCGAGCGATCCGGAGCGCACGAGATGCGCGAGCGTCCGCGCGCGCTCGGCGTACGTCGGCTCGGGAACCGACGGCGCATCACCGCCGCGCGGCGGGCCGGCGTGGCGGCTCACCTAGTCTCTCGTCGCCGTGTACGGGCAGATCTGGTTGTAGGCGCAGTGGCGACAGGCACCCCACGACGGCGTGGCGCCGAAGCGCCGGGCGCGAATGCCGGCGGCCGCCGCCTTGACGGCATCGATCGCTCTCTCGACATCCGCCGCGGTCGGTACGTGACGACCGACGAGATTCGAATCGGTGAACCGCAGCTCGACGCGCTGCGGGAGCGTTCCGGTCATCTCCTGCCAGGCCAGCGCGTACATCTTCAGCTGCAGGCTCTCGGTCACCCGGCGATCGGCGTCCTTCTGGCGGTTGATCTCGGTGGTCTTGTAGTCGATGATCACCGCGCCCAGGAGATCTTCGTCCACGCGATCGTAGCGGCCGCGTACGCGGTCGGGTCCGAGCGCGAAGCCGAACTCCTTCTCGATCCAGGTGGGCTTGATGCCCTCCGACTCCTCGTGGTGCCAGAAGCGCCGCAGCGCCTCGCGGCCCGCCGCCTTGCGCGCCTCCTCGTGCTCGCGCGTCAGAAAGCCCTCGGCCGGCTCGTGGCTGCCCGGGCGGTCGTGGATGATGTCCTCGCCGGCCCACGCGCGGTCGTAGACGGCCAGCAGATCGTCGAGCGGCGTGTAGTTGCCGACGACGCGGCGGCGCAGGTAGTACTCGACCACCTTGTGCATGACGGCGCCGTACGCCACCGCATGGTGGCGCCGGATCGGGATGCGCCGGACGTGGACGTTGAAGTACTTGAGTGGGCAGGTCTGATAGTCGTCGATCTGCTTGTGGCTCAGGTTCAGCTCCGCGTCCGGCGCGAGCGGCTGCAGCGAAGGGTCCTCGACGGCCGCCGGCGGCGCGTGGTGCTCGATCTCCTCGACCGGACGCACCCGGAAGGGCCGGCTCGCGTCGCGCGGCAGGTCGAGGCCCTCGAGCACGAAGAGGCTCGTCTTGCGCTGACGGCTGCCGCCGTAGTCGGCGGCGCTCGTGAGAAAGAGCTCCCGGCGGGCGCGGGTCATGCCGACGTAGAAGAGCCGGCGCTCCTCCTGCAGATGGAAGTCGCCCGTCGGCACCGCGTCCTTCATGAGGGCCACCGGCAGCTCCAGCGGGTCGCGCCGGCGCCGCAGCGGGAACTTCTCCTGGACCAGGTTCACCAGAAAGACCACCGGAAACTCGAGCCCCTTGGCCTTGTGGATGGTGAGCACGCGCACCGCCGGCGTCTCGACGTCGGCCTCGGCGACCGCCGGGTCCTCGCCGGCGTCGATCAGCTCGTCGAGGTGCTTGACGAACTCGCGCACGTTGTCGTAGCGCAGCGCCTTCGAGGCCGACTTCACCCGGTCGAAGAACTTCGCGATGTTCTTGCTCTCGGCCACGTCGCGCGCCGTTTCTTCGCGGTACATCCGGCCGAGCCAGCCGGAGTCCTTGAGGAACAGGTACATGAGCTCGCCGGTCGGCATCTCGCGCCCGAGCTCCATGTAGCGCTCGAGGTCCTGCACGAGGTGGGCGATGGCGGCATGGCCTTCCTCGCCGATCTCGTCGCGCAGCTCGCGGATGCTCTCGGTCTTTCGGAACACGTCGAAGAGGTGGACGTGCCGGCGATCGGCGTAGGTGGAGCAGCGCGTGAGGTCGACCACGGGTACGTGGTAGAGCTCGGACGAGGCCAGGTAGTGCAGGCTCACCGACTCGTCGGTGTGGACCAGCGATCTCAAGAATGCGATCAGCAGCCGGATCTCCGGGCGGCCGTAGAGCCCCGAGTTGCCCGAGAACGTCCACGGAATCGACTGGAGGTTGAGCGAGCGCAGGAACTGGTCGCCGTCGTCGTTGGAGCGGACGAGGATCGCCACGCCGTCGTAGCGCCAGCGCCCCGCGTCGACGTGCTCGCGGATCGCGCGCGCCGCCGCGTCAGCCTCCTGCGTGCCGGTCTCGTAGTGGAGGTGCACGGGCGCGGGCCCGGCCGGCTCGTGGACCGCGACCAGGTGCTTGCTGATGCCGCTGCGCACCTCGAGACGGTCCGGATTGTTGTTCACGATCAGCCGGTAGGCCGCGTCGAGGATCTTCTGGTGAGACCGATAGTTCTCGGTCAAGACCACCTGCCGCGCCTCCGGATAGCGGTCCAGGAAGGACAGCACGTTGGAGATGGCGGCGCCACGCCACCTATAAATGGCCTGGTCGTCGTCGCACACGCACGCGACGTTGCCGTGGCGAGCGCCCAGCAGCTTCACCAGCTCGAACTGCGCGTGGTTGGTGTCCTGGAACTCGTCGACCATGATGTACTTGAAGCGGCGCTGCAGGCCGGCCCGTACGCTGACCCGCGCCCTGAGAAGCTTCAGGACCAGCACGATCTGGTCGCCGAAATCCACGCAGCCGTCGCGCGCCATGAGCTCCTGGTACTTGGCGTAGGTGGCGGCCAGCTCGCGCTGCTGAGCGACCCGCTCCCGCGCTTCCTCGTAGTCGGGGGCGGCGGCCGACTCGGCGGCGAGCTGCTCGACGTGCGCCAGGTACTCCTCGGGCGTGATGTCCTCGTCCTTGCAGCGGCTGACCAGTGTGATGAGCGCGCGGATGTGGCGCGTCGGATCGCCGAGCGGCCGGTAGTGCACCAGCGGGAACTCGAACAGCCGATCGCGGAAGAAGATGACCTGCTCGGCGCGGTTGAGGACGCGGAAATCGGGCTGCAGGCCCATCTCGAGCGCGTGCTCGCGCAGGATGCGGTCGCCGAACGCGTGGAAGGTCGAGATCTCGACGTCGGCGTAGCCATACTGCACCAGCGTGTCGACGCGCTCTTCCATCTCGGCCGCGGCCTTGTCGGTGAACGTGAGCGCCAGGATCTCTTCGGGGCGGGCCTTCTTCTGCGCGATGAGCCAGGCGATGCGGCGGGTGATGACGGTCGTCTTGCCAGTGCCGGCGCCGGCCACGATCAGGAGCGGCCCGGCGTCGTGCGTGACGGCCTGGCGCTGGGCGTCGTTCAGGCCGTCGAGAATCCGCTCGCCCGCCATGCCGTCTCGACTATACGGCCGCCGAGCGCCGGGCGGCAACCGTTTGTGCTCACGCCCAGCGGTCCCAAGCGCGGCTCTATAGGTCTATGCCTTTGACTGTTTAGGGCGTATCCGGTAGGGTCGAGGCGGTGGAACCATAGAAATGAAGTGTCCCCAGTGCGGGCACACCAATCCCCCGGGGACCAAGTTCTGCGGGGAGTGTGGGACGCGGCTGCAGGCCCTCTGCCCCGCTTGTCAGGCCCCCAACCCTCCCGCAAACAAATTTTGTAGTGAGTGCGGTCATCGGCTCGTGGGCGCTACGCCGACGCCGGCGCCGACCGCCGCGACAGCGCCTGTAGCGACGCTCGCCCGCTTCGCATCCCCCGAGGCCTACACACCCAGGCACCTCGCAGAAAAGATCCTCACTTCTAAGAGCGCCATCCAGGGCGAGCGGAAGATCGTCACGGTGATGTTCTCGGACGTCTCGGGATTCACGGCGATTTCCGAGAAGCTGGATCCCGAAGAGGTCCACGCGATCATGGACCGCGCGTTCGAGGTGATCCTGGAAGCCGTTCACCACTACGAGGGCACGGTCAACCAGTTCCTCGGTGACGGCGTAATGGCGCTCTTCGGTGCGCCGATCGCGCACGAGGACCACGCCCAGCGCGCCTTGGCCGCGGCGCTCAGGATCCAGACGAACCTCAAACCTCTTGCCGAAGACGTCAAGCGTGCCCACGGTGTCGAGTTCCGCATGCGAATGGGGATCAATACGGGTCCCGTTGTCGTCGGGGCCATCGGTCGCGACCTCCGCATGGACTACACGGCGGTCGGTGACACGACCAACCTCGCCGCGAGGCTCCTTGCCATCGCCACGCCCGGCCAGATCGTCGCGAGCCGCCGCACCCAGCACCTCCGGGAGGGGCTCTTCGGCTTCGAGGACCTGGGCGAGTTCCAGGTGAAGGGAAAGACCGAGCCCGTCCGCGCCTATGTCGTCACGGGCGAGCTCGACACCCGGGCAAGGCTCGAGGTTTCACAGCACCGCGGGCTGACGCCACTGGTTGGCCGCACGCGCGAGCTCGAGACCCTGAAGTCTGCATGGTATCGGGCGTCGTCGGGCGAGGGCGCCGCCATGCTGTTGACGGGTGAACCCGGGGTGGGCAAATCGCGCCTTCTCTATGAATTTCTGCGGGGGCTCGAGGAACACGGCGTAATCGAGCTCGAGACCACGTGCGCCTCCTACGGTCGCGCGATCCCCTACCGGCCCATACTCGAGGTCCTGCGACGCTATCTGGACTTGACCGAGGGCATGGCGGTCGAGGAGATCAAGGGCCGGATCGCCGAGCGGCTTCAGGACCTCGGTCTCGAAGGAGAGGAGCCGGCTATCCTCCTGGCCCACTTCGCCGGCGCCTTCGCGCCGCCGGAGTTCATCAATCGGCTGTCGGGCGCCGAGCTCAAGGAGCGCACCTTCGCGGTACTCCGCGACGTTTTCCTGCGGGCGAGCAAGTCAGCGGCGGTCGTGCTCCTGATCGAGAACGTCCACTGGTTGGACGCGAGCTCCGCGGAGTTCCTCGCTCGCCTGTCTGTCGCGCTTGCCAGTCATCGAATCCTCCTCCTCCTGAGCACGCGGCCGGGCTTCGTGCCGTTGGCCGACTTGCGCATCGAGGAGACGATCACGGTGGAGGCACTCGGCACCAGAGAAGTCGAAGGCATGGTCCGAAAGATCCTCGGCATCGAGGCGATGTCACCCCAGCTCGTCAAGATCCTCGTCGAGAAGGGCGAGGGTAATCCCCTCTATGTCGAAGAGATTCTCCACCAGCTTCTCGAAACGGCCGGGCTTGTGATCGAGGGAGGTGAAGCGCGGCTGCGGAGCGGCGATGTCAAGGTGCCGGCAACCATCCACGACATCATCGCCGCGCGCGTCGATCGGCTCGGGGATCCGCTCAAGCTGACGCTACAAGGCGGAGCCGTGATCGGCCGACGGTTCGCGACCGCGCTCGTCTGCCGCGTGATCAAGAACGCCGCGAATGAGGTCGTCGGAAATCTCCAGGATCTCCATGGACTGGACTTCGTCTTCCCGGCCGCGCACGATCCCGAGCTGATGTACAGCTTCAAGCACGCGCTGACGCAAGATGTCGTCTATGGAGGTCTTCTCGAGCGCCGGCGGCGCGCGTACCACAATGCCGCCGGGCTTGGGCTCGAGGAGATTTATGCGGGGCGCGTCGACGAGGTCGTGGAGCTTCTCGCCTATCATTTCGGCAACGGCGGCGAGAACGAGAAAGCCGTCGACTACGCCATCCTCGCCGCGGAGAAGGCGCAGCGCCGCTGGGCCAACACCGAGGCGCTTGCCTTCTTCGAGGGCGCTCTCAAGCGGCTCTCGACGATGCCGGACACGGAGGCGAACCGCCTGCGTCGAATCGACGCGGTGGTCAAGCAGGGTGAGTTGATGTTCGCGCTCGGACGTCACGCCCAGCATGTCCACGCGCTCGAGGATATCCGCCCTTTGTTGGAGCATGCGGATCGGCCTCGCCGCGCCGCCTGGCTCTGCTGGACGGGATTCCTTCACAGCCTCACCGGAGCGCGCCCCGAGGTTCCGATGACCTACTGTCGGGAGGCGATCGACCTCGCCGACCTGGCGGGGCTCGACGACATGCGCGCATTCGCTGAATGCTGCCTCGCGCAAGTCTACCTGGTCGCCGGGAATCTTGAGGGTGCCCTCGAGGAGGGCGAGCGTGCGCTCCAATTCTTCGAGTCACGCCAGAGTATCTGGTGGGCCTGCCGCGCGCTCTTTCAATTGAGTCCCGCCGCCAATGCCTCCGGGCAGTGGGCACGAGGGCTGGAATACTGCCGCCGGGCGCTCGCGTTCGGGCGGGAAACGAACGATCTCCGTTTGAAGACCAGCGGGTGGTGGCGGACCGGCGCCACCCACATCCAGCGAGGCGACTTCGAGAGCGGGCTCCGCTGCTGCGAGGAAGCGCTTGCGTTGAACCCGATCCCGTATGATGCGGCCATGACCAGGGGCGTGCACGGACACGGGCTCGTCAAGGCGGGGGACCTCGATGCTGGAATCGCGGAGCTTGCCGACACCGTGGCGTGGTTCGAGAAGTCGAACCTGCGCTACACGTTGTCGCTCCTCATGCTGTGGCTGACCGAAGCCTACCTGCGGCAGGGGCAGCGCTCACAGGCGCAACGGCTCGTCGAGGAGGTCCTCGAGACCACTCGCGAGCGCGGCTATAGACATCTCGAAGGCGTGGCCCATCGAATCCTGGGAGAGTGCTTGATACCGAACGATTTGGCCGGCGCCACCACTCACCTGGCTGACGCGCGTCAGATCCTCGAAGACATCGGTTCCCGCAACGAGTTTGCGAAGGCGTTGACGGCCACGGGCGGCCTTCGCCGCGCCGCGGAAGATTCCGACGGGGCCCGACAATTCCTCGGGCGGGCGCTCGCGATCTTCGAAGCCCTCGGGACGGTCGACGAGCCACTCCGCGTGAGGGCGGCGCTCGCCGAGTTCTAGGCATGCCGAGTCCGAAGACGAGACGCTCGACAAGCCCGGCTGCGCCGTCGGCCGGCTGACTCGAGGGCTTACCAGCCCGTCACGAACCTCTGGCGTCTGACGTCCGCCGCGCCGAACACGGTTCCGTGGGGGGCGTCGAAGCCCGCGAGCGTCACGCCGGTGTCGAGCATGAAAGGCCCGACGACCTGGGGCACGTGGCCGAGCCGCGTGAGAGCGTTGATCACTCCCGGAGCGATACGGTCCTCCAACCGAAGGAGTCCGCTCGGGACGAAGCGGTGAGCCCGGAAGCTCTCGCGGTAGTTCAGCGAGTTGAACCGCGGCGCTTCGATCGCCTCCTGCGCGGACATGCCGAACACCGCGATGTTCAGGAAGACCTGCAAGATCTGCTGATCCTGGCTGTCACCTCCCGGGCTGCTCATCCCGAGAAACGGCCTGCCGTCGCGCAGCACGATGGTCGGGCTCAGAGTAGTGCGCGGCCGCTTACCTCCCGCGACGACGTTTGGACTGCCCTCGTCGAGAACGAACGCCTGCATACGGTTACCGAGCGGGACACCCGTATCTCCCGCGATGAAGACGCCACCGGCGAACCACGCTGACGAAGGCGACGCCGAGAAGAGGTTCCCCTTCGCGTCGGCGACGTTCACCGTCGTCGTGTCGAGGGACGCCGGAAAGGAGCCGGCGAGCGCCTCGGTATTTCGACGTGCGATCGAGCGACGGCGCTGCGAGCGCGACGAGGGCTCGAACTTCCACGGATCGCCGGGGCGCGCCTGATTGTTCGCCTTCGTCGCATCGAGCAGCTTCCGCCGCTCCGTCGTGTACGCGTCGGACAGAAGGCCGACCGCGGGTATCTTCGCGAACTCGGGATCGCCGTAGAACTCGTCGCGATCGGCGAGGGCGAGCTTCAGCGCCTCGGTCACGATGTGGATGTATTCCGTGGAGTTCTGCCCCATCCGCTCGAGATCGAAGCCCTGGAGGAGCGCGAGCGTCTGGAGCAGCACCGGGCCCTGGCCCCAGAAGCCGGTCTTGAAAATCTCGAACGTCCCGTACCGGGTCTTGAATGTTCCCCGGGTCGGGACCTCTACGCGTCCCCTGTAGCCGGCTAGGTCTCTCGCGGTGAGGAGTCCACCCGCCTCCTGGACGGCCTGGGCGATACGCTGACCGATCTCACCTTTATAAAAGCGGTCTCGTGCGGCGTAAATCGCGCCCTTGCGACCGCGAGCGCGGTTATCGCGCTCCGCCTCGACGAGCGCGCGCAGCGTTCGCGCAAGATCGGGCTGGCGAAAGACGCTGCCCGTCTCCGGGATGGTGCCGCCAGGTCCCTGAAGATAGACTCGTGCTCCGCTGGGAAACATCGCCATGTGCTCGAGCTCGGGCCGGAGGTAGACGGTGAGATAGTCGTACCAAGGGAAGCCGTCCGCGAATTCGATCGCGGGGCCCAGGGCATCTCCGAGGGAGAGTGTGCCGAACTCGGCGAGCGCCACGCAGAGGGCGTCCACGACAGCCGGAACAGTCCCGGCCGATGGCCCATTGGACGGGATTCCTCTCGGGCCTTTAAACTTGCCGTGTGAGGCGATGGCGGGTGCGGTGCCCTGGCCGCTGACCACCACGACCTCATTGCGATCGGCGAGATAGAGGAGTAACGGGACCTCGCCGCCGAGGCCGAAGTGCGAAATCTCGGTAACGCCAGCCGCGAACGTCGCCGCCACGCCTGCGTCGATCGCATTGCCACCACGGGCGAGCATCCGCATACCCGCCTCGGCCGCGAAGTGGCGGCCTGCGGCCACGACGCCCACCCGACCTACGATTTCCGGCCTGTAGGTCCGAGAGTTGGTGATGCCATCGGCGGTAAGCATCGACGGCACGCAGACGGCCGCGACCAGCGCGGTGAGGCAGAACGCGAGCGTCGGTGTTCGCATCAGTCGCTTCGCGCCTCCGTCTCACACCGCACCGTGGAGGCGCCAAGCGGGGGGACCATGTGTGTCCTTACTTGGGCGTCGGGGCTCCAGGTGCAGCCCAGAAGCCAATGTCCACGTCGAGGACGAGGAAGCCAGGCTTGACCACGTTGATCGTGTCAACCGACGGCGCGCATGCCTGGGAGTTGATCTGTGTGACCGCCGGCAGTAGCGCGGGGCCGGTCGTCAACCCAAGTTGTGAGAACAGGAGATTGACCACGGCGTCAGGGATGTAGCTGTTCAGCGGCACGTTGAGAACCCGTGCCGCCGTGAGGGTGAGATCGCACCCCAAGGACAGGAAGCCGAAGCTTCCGAAGAGTTGAACCGGGAACAGCGCGGTTGCATCGGGATAACGCTTACGGCTCACGGTGATGTAACCGTACTGCGGCGTGGATGTGGTCAAGTGCGGATCCACCACAATCGTGGCGGTAATCTCCTTCGACGGGGAGAGCACAAGTCCAGGCGGGGGCGGGTTAATTCCTCCACCCGCCAATGCCGGTCCCGCCGGCAGAACCAGCAAGAGCATCAGGACGATCATCGTTCGCTTTGTCGTACGCATCGCACCCTCCTCCCCACCCCGACTACAGGAGTCCGTAGGCGCGGTGATTTCGAGTTTCCGTTCAGTTCCCCTGATCGTGCGGGACGGTGCACGTTCCGGTCGCGGTCTGTGTATTGCCGGCCTTATCGGTGACTGTCGCGGTGACGGTGTAGACCCGTCCCGTCCCGC
>JACXTT010012140.1_pt1 | contig 11443 bp, 10 predicted proteins | sample 9270951 | NCBI WGS metagenome assembly JACXTT01 (sample SAMN15532306, study PRJNA645909) | rock metagenome | isolation source: weathered quartz diorite | place: Puerto Rico | collected 2017-06-21 | reverse complement strand
CAGGATCCTGAATATGGTGCGGCCGGGGCGGGATTCGAACTCGATGACGCCCTGGTGGTACTGGACGTACGTTTGCGCGAGCGAAAGTCCCAAGCCGGTGCCGCCTTCCCTCCCGGACACCAGCGGACTGAAGATGCGTTCCTGTATTTCCGCCGGTACGCCGGGCCCGTCGTCGATCACTTGCAATTCTAATGCCAGGCGGTGGCGCTGCCTCAGTATCGTGATCTGGCGCACGGCGCGCGTGCGAAAGCCGATGTGCGCAGCGCCCGCCTGCGCGGCGTTGCGCGCGATGTTGAGCACCGTCTGGATGAGCTGCTCGCGATCGCCCAGCACCGGCGGCAGGCTCGGGTCGTAATCACGCTCGATGTCGGCGCCGAATTCGGCGCTGACGAGGCTCCTCACGCGCTCGAGCACTTCGTGGATGCTGACCGGCTCGACGCGCGGCGCGCGATGCGGCGTGAGCATGCGGTCCATGAGGCGCTGCAGGCGATCGGCTTCTTTGATGATCACCTGGGTGTACTCGCGCAGCTCAGGCTTATCCAGCTCGCGCTCGAGGAGCTGCGCCGAGCCGCGCAGGCCGCCGAGCGGGTTCTTGATCTCGTGCGCCAGGTTGCGGATTAGCTCGCGGTTCGCCTGCTGCTCGAAGACCAGCCGCTCTTCGCGCGCATAGCGCAGCTGCTCCTCGATCGGCCGCAGCTCGGCGAGCAAGGCCAGCCCATGGGCCTCAATGCGCGCCATGGTGCACGCGAGCGGCAGCGGCTCGCGCCCGGGACGCGTGTAGGTGACGCTCTGCGCCGAGTAGTCCCAATGCGTGTTGAGCGCATCGGCGAGCGCGCGCTCGAGCGCCTCACGCTCGGCGAAGAGCTGCAGGAAAGGCTGGCCAAGCAGGCTCTTGGCGCCGGTGGCGAGCAGGTTCTCGGCCGCCGGGTTGGCGTAGCGCACGATGAAATCCTCGTCGAGCGCCACCACCGCCGTAGCGAGCAGTTCCAGTCCCGCGAAGTGGGCTCTGGCCACCTAGCGGTACAGGTTGTTCAGCTCACGCCTGAGCGCTTCGATGTTCTTTTCGTGCGTTTCGACGCTGTCTTTGTAGGGCTGCAGGCGCTCTTCGACGCGCGCATAGTTGCGCTCGTCGCCCGAGCGCACCGCTTCCTGGGCCGCGAGCTCCTGCTTGGCCTTCGTCAGCGCGGTCTGCTCGCTGGCGAGCTCCTGCTCGAGGATCTCGCGCTGGCGCTCGCGCGCCGAGGCCCGATCGGAGGCGGATTCCTTCGGAAAGTCGGTGGGCCGCGGGATGCGCGTGGCGGCGGGCCTTGGCGGCGGCGGAGGCGCCGGCGCCACGTTCACCTGGCGCGTGACCACTTCGCACTTCTGCTTTTCCGCCTCGCGTCGGTCATTGGTGTAGGTCCAGTGGCCGTCCGCGCCCTTGCACTTGAAGATCTCGGTCGTCGGGGTCTGCTGTGTCGCCACCGGCTGCTGCGCGCGCACGGGCGCCGCCAGGACACTGGCAGCGGCCAGAAGGAGCAAAGCGCGCAGCATGAGCTAAGTCTATCAAAGCAATGAAAAAGGGGCGGTTGCCCGCCCCTTAATCAACGCACGTAACCGCTCGTCGTTTACGACGAATAGTACATGTCGAATTCGACGGGATGCGTAGTCATGCGAAAGCGCGTCAGCTCCTGTTCCTTGAGCTCGATGTAGGACTGGAGGAAGTCGTCCGAGAACACGCCGCCTCGCGTGAGGAACGCGTGGTCGTCGCGCAGGCGGTCGAGCGCTTCCTCGAGCGAGGCGCAGACATGGGGCACGCGCGCCGCCTCCTCCGGCGGCAGGTGGTACATGTCCTTGTCGATCGGATCGCCCGGATGGATCTTGTTCTGCACGCCGTCCAGGCCCGCCATCAGCATCGCCGCAAACGCGAGATACGCGTTGGTCGTCGGATCGGGGAAGCGAACCTCGACGCGCCGCGCGTTCGGGCTGGAAACGTACGGAATGCGGCACGCGGCGGAGCGGTTGCGCGCCGAGTAAGCGAGGTTGATGGGCGCTTCGAAGCCCGGCACCAGGCGCTTGTAAGAGTTCGTGCCCGGGTTGGTGATCGCGTTCAGCGCCTTCGCGTGCTTGATGATGCCGCCGATGTAGTAAAGCGCGAAGTCGGAGAGTCCCGCGTAGCCGTTGCCGTGGAACAGGTTCTTGCCCGCCTTCCAGACCGACTGGTGCACATGCATGCCCGAACCGTTGTCGCCGACCACCGGCTTGGGCATGAAGGTCGCGGTCTTGCCGTACGAATGCGCGACGTTCCACACCGTGTACTTGTAGATCTGCATCCAGTCGGCGCGCTGCACGAGCGGCGCGAAGCGCGTGCCGATCTCGTTCTGGCCCATTGCGCCGACCTCGTGATGATGCACCTCGACTTCCACGCCCTGCTGCTCCATCGCGAGCGCCATGGCGTTGCGGATGTCGCCCAGCGTGTCGGTCGGCGGCACCGGAAAGTAGCCGCCCTTGATCGGCGCCCGGTGACCCATGTTGCCGGATTCGTAGTCGATCCCCGAGGACCAGGGAGCCTCTTCGGACTTGATCTTCACGAAGCAGCCCGACATCTGCACGTCCCAGGTGACACCGTCGAAAATGAAGAACTCGGGCTCCGGACCGAAATAGGCGGTATCGCCCAGCCCGGTGGACTTCAGATACGTTTCGGCGCGCTTCGCGATGCTGCGCGGATCACGATCGTAGGGCTTGCCGTCCACCGGCTCGTAGACGTCGCAGGTGATGTTGAGCACCGGCTCGTCGGTGAACGGATCCATGCGCGCGCTCGACGGATCGGGCATGAGCAGCATGTCGGACGCCTGGATGCCTTTCCAGCCCGCGATCGATGAGCCATCGAAGGCGTGGCCCGCCTCGAACTTGTCCTTGGTGAAGTACTTCACCGGCACGGTGACGTGCTGCTCCTTGCCGCGGGTGTCGGTGAACCGGAGATCGACGAACTTGACCTCCTTGTCTTTGATGAGCTTCAGGACGTCATCGGGCGTCATCGCCATCGGGGAGTCTCCTCGCTGCGTTGGTGTAGGTGGTGTAAACCCGCGGGGGAGCACTTTCCATGCCAAACGATCCCCGCAGCAGGTCGAATTCTAGCCGGGTCAGCATGCCCTGAACGCGGGCGTCAAATCACGGTTTGCACGACGTCGGTGCATCTTGCCTCACCTCTATAATCCACGGCAACTAATGGCCGACGTAAAAAAGATCGCCGCCGAGCGCGCCCGGAAGATGGGCCTGCCGTACGCCGGAGCCCTGCTGCCGGCCGAGGCGCGCGAGCTGATGCAGGCGGGGGCGAAGCTCGTCGACGTGCGCACGAAGCCCGAGCTGCTCTACGTCGGCAGCATCCCGGGGGCCGTGACGATCGAATGGCAGACGTACCCCGGCAACCGGCCGAACCCCGAGTTCCTCGCCGAGCTTGCCGCGCTGACCAAGAAGGATGAGCCGGTCATGTTCATCTGCCGCTCCGGCGCGCGCTCGCACGGCGCGGCCGAAGCCGCTATGCGCGCCGGCTGGCGCGAGACTTACAACGTGCTCGAGGGGTTCGAAGGCGACAAGGACGCCGAGCAGCACCGCAACTCGGTCGGCGGCTGGCGCAAGGCCGGCCTGCCGTGGGTGCAGAGCTAGGCTATTCCTTCCAGTCGACCCAGCCGTAGTACGCCGTCAACAGCACGAGCAGGCCGAACGCGATGCGGTACCAGGCGAACGGCTTGAAGTCGTGCGTCGCCACGTAGCGGATCAGCCACCGGATCACGACGAACGCCGAGGCGAACGCCACGACGAGGCCGACGCCGAAGATCGGCGCGTCGTGCGCCGAGAGCAATGAGCGGTTCTTGAGCAGATCGTAGCCGCCGGCTGCGATCAGCGTCGGCACCGCGAGGAAAAACGAGAATTCGGTCGCCGCGCGGCGCGATAGCCCGAAAAGCATCCCGCCGATGATCGTCGCGCCCGAGCGCGAGGTCCCCGGAATCAGCGCAAAGCATTGGGCGATGCCGACCTTGAGCGCATCCAGCCAGCTCATCTGCTGCATGCTATCGACCCGGTAGTCGCGGGGCCGGCGCTCTACCGCCAGGATGATGATGCCGCCGACGATGAAAGCGAGCGCGACCGGCACCGCGTGGAAGAAATACGCCTTGATGTATTTCGAGAATGCGAGGCCGAGCACGGCAGCCGGGATGAAGGCGACAACCAGGTTCCGGTAGAGCGCGAAGTCCACACGGAAGAAGCGCGCGCGGTATTCCCACAAGACGGCCAGCATGGCGCCGGTCTGGATCACGATGTTGAACACCTTCCAGCGCTCATCCGTTGCGCCGAGGAGATCGGAGGCGAGGATCAGATGGCCGGTGCTCGAGATCGGCAGGAACTCGGTGAGGCCCTCGACCACGCCGAGGATGAGCGCGTTGATGAGATCGGGCATGAAGGATTCTAGCGAGCGGCCAGAAATGCCTGCACAGCAGGCCAGTAGTCCGACTGGTTATCCGTCTCGTTATGGCCGCCCGGCAGCGCTAGCCAGCGCTTGGGCCCGCTCCACGCATCGTAGAGCCGCTTGGCGTGCGCGGCCGGAATTACTTCGTCGTGCGACGCGACGATGCACAGAAGCGGCGCAGTGATGCGCGGCGCGAGCGCGGCTGAATCGAAGCGGTGCCGCAGCAGCAGCTTCACCGGCAGGAATGGATAGTGATGCCGCCCGACCGCCTCGAGGCTGTCGAAAGGCGCAACCAGGATGAGCCCGGCGAGCGGGCGCTCGGCGGCGAGATGCACCGCGACGCCGCTGCCAAGGCTGCGCCCGAATGCAAATATTTGTGCGCCGGTTTTTAGCCCGTAGTCGTACCAGGCGAGTGCATCGGCGTTGAGCGCGCGCTCGGAGGGCGCGCCGTCGCTCGAGCCGTAGCCGCGATAGTCGACGAGCAGCCAACCCGCTTGCAGCTTGCGGCGCGGCAACTCATCGAGCAGCCACGACACCTCTTCGGCGTTGCCGCCGAAGTACAGCACGAGTGGCGATTTATCAGCGGCTTTCACGTGCCAGGCGTGCACGCGCGTGCCGTCGGCCGCTTGCAAAAATACGTCAGCGACATCGGGATGTCGCGCGGCAATCGCGCGATGCTCTCGCTCTGAGAGCGGCCGAGTGAGAAATATCATTCTGTCCTGCATCAAATACGCAGCGAGCGGCACGCCGATCGCGAGCGCCGCTACGAATTTCAGCACTGTGCCGAGCAGGCTCCAGTCCATGGATCGGCGCTATGTTAAGGGACCATGAAGAAGCGCATTCCGGTCGATGAGCTGCGCTTCGGCATGTACATCTCGGAGCTCGACCGGCCGTGGACCGACACGCCGTTCATGTTCCAGGGCTTCGTGCTCTCCACCGAGCAGCAGCTCGATGCGCTGAAGAAATACTGCAGCACGGTGATCATCGACGTCGAGCGCAGCCCGGCGCTCGAGCCGTCCGCGCCGCGCGTCGCCTATCCGGAACGCGCGCCGGTAGAGCAGGAGATCGGGCCGGCGAAGATCGCCTACACGGGCGGCCGCGAATTGACGCGCGAGGTGATGTCGGCGGTGCGCGTCGGCCGCACGCTCGATGCCGTGCAGCTCAAGTCCGCGGTGAGCTCGATGACCGAGAGCGTGCTGCGCAATCCCGACGCGCTGCTGCTCTTCTCGCAGCTGCGCTCGAAGGGCGAATACACCGAGTCGCACGCGCTCGATGTCTCGATCTACATGATCACCTTCGGCCGCTTCCTGCAGCTCGAGGCCGGCCAGATCGAGTTCCTCGGCTACCTCGGCCTGCTGCAGGACGTCGGCAAGCTGCGCCTGCCGAAGGAGCTGCTGGAAAAGCGCGGCCGCCTGACCATCGAAGAGTTCGAGCTGGCGAAGCTGCACGTCAACTACTCGGTGGAGATCCTGCGCGCGACGCCCGGCCTGCCGGGCGACCTCGCGCGCGTCGCCGCGCTACACCACGAGCGGCACGACGGCAGCGGCTATCCCAAGGGCCTGCGCGGCAGCGAGATCGGCATGATCGGCTCGATCGCGGCAATCGTCGACACGTTCGATGCGCTTACTGTCAAGCGGCCCTACGCCGATCCGGTGTCGCCCTCGGCCGCCATCAGCATGCTCTACAAGTGGCGCGGCGTGTTCTACGACGCGCACCTCGCCGAGCAGTTCATCCGCTGCATCGGCATCTTCCCGGTCGGCAGCCTCGTCGAGCTCAATACCGGCGAAGTGGGCGTGGTGATCGCGCAGAATCTCACGCGGCGGCTGATGCCGCGCGTAATGGTGGTCCGCGACGCGCAGGGCAACCCGATGATCCCGCACAAGCTCCTCGACCTCGCGCGCGAGCCCAAGGCGAAGCCAGACGAGCCCTACCGCATCCTCGGCACGCTGGAGCAGGGCGCGGTGCCGTTCGACGCGGACGAGCTCTTCGCGCGCGCGAAGTAAGGGCGCGAATTACGACCCTGGATCGGAATTCCGGCGGCTACTCGGTTTTCTGGTAGATCTCGCCGCCCTTTTTCACGAACTCGACGGCCTTCTGCTTCATTCCGCTCTCGACGTAGTCGCGCACGTCCTGCGTGATCTTCATCGAGCAGAAGTGCGGGCCGCACATCGAGCAGAAGTGCGCGACCTTCGCGCCGTCCTGCGGCAGCGTCTCGTCGTGGAACTCGCGCGCCGTGTCGGGGTCGAGCCCGAGGTTGAACTGGTCGGCCCAGCGGAACTCGAAGCGCGCCTTGGATAGCGCATTGTCGCGCAGCTGCGCCCCCGGATGACCTTTCGCCAGATCCGCCGCGTGCGCGGCGATCTTGTACGCCATGATGCCGTCCTTCACGTCCTTCTTGTTCGGCAGCCCAAGGTGCTCTTTCGGCGTGACGTAGCACAGCATCGCGGTGCCGAACCAGCCGATCATCGCCGCGCCGATCGCGCTCGTGATGTGGTCGTAGCCCGGCGCGATGTCGGTCGCGAGCGGCCCGAGCGTGTAGAACGGCGCCTCGTCGCAGTACTTCAGCTGCAGGTCCATGTTCTCCTTGATGAGCTGCATCGGCACATGGCCCGGGCCTTCGACCATCACCTGGCAGTCGTGCCGCCACGCGATCTGCGTCAGCTCGCCCAGGGTTTTTAGCTCGGCGATCTGCGCTTCATCGTTCGCGTCGTAGATCGAGCCCGGCCGCAGGCCGTCGCCGAGCGAGAACGACACGTCGTACGCGGCCATGATCTCGCAGATTTCCTCGAAGTGCGTATAGAGGAAGCTCTCCTGGTGGTGCGAGAGGCACCACTTCGCCATGATCGAGCCGCCGCGCGACACGATGCCGGTCATGCGGTTCGCCGTGAGCGGAATGAAAGGCAGCCGCACGCCCGCGTGGATGGTGAAGTAGTCGACGCCCTGCTCCGCCTGCTCGATCAGCGTGTCGCGGAACATCTCCCAGGTCAGCTCCTCGGCCTTGCCGCTCACCTTTTCCAGCGCCTGGTAGATCGGCACGGTGCCGATCGGCACCGGGCTGTTGCGGATGATCCACTCGCGCGTCTCGTGGATGTGCTTGCCGGTCGAGAGATCCATCACCGTGTCGGCGCCCCAGCGGATCGCCCAGGTCATCTTGTCCACTTCCTCGCCGATGGAGGAGGTGACCGCGGAATTGCCGATGTTGCAGTTGATCTTCACCAGGAAGTTGCGGCCGATGATCATCGGCTCGCTTTCCGGGTGGTTGATGTTCGCCGGGATGATGGCGCGGCCGCGCGCCACCTCCGCCCGCACGAACTCCGGCGTGACCTCGCGCGGGATTTGCGCGCCGTAGGATTCACCCCGGTGCTGGGCGGCCAGCGCTTCGATCAGACGCTGGTTTTCGCGCACGGCGATGAACTCCATCTCCGGCGTGATGACCCCCCGGCGGGCATAATGCATCTGCGTGACGCACTTGCCGCGCCGCGGCTTGCGATGCAGGTCGAAGCGCAGCTCCGCGAGCTTCGGATCCGTCAGCCTCTGGCGACCGTAGGCCGAGCTCGGCCCATCGAGCACGACGGTATCGCCGCGTGCGCTGATCCACGGCTCGCGCAGCGCCGGCAGGCCCTTGCGGATGTCGATCTTGACCTGCGGGTCGGCGTAGGGCCCCGAAGTGTCGTAGACCACGACGGGCGGATTGCCGCCCGTCTGCGTGATTTCGCGCATCGGCACGCCCAGGGCGCCGACGTAGACCTTGCGCGAATTGGGCAGCGGCTGGATCGCCGCGTCGTCAACGTGAGCGGTGGCGGCGAGAAACTTGGGATTGGCGTTCATGGCGTTTTCCTACGGCGGGATTACCCGCATCAGGTTCGAAGGGTTTGTCTCACCGGCACCCACCCGGGCGCAGGACCCCCAACGCAAGAGCGCCGATTATAATCCGCTGCCCCTATGGACCTCGAGCAGGCAAGAACAAACATGGTCGAACAGCAGATTCGCACCTGGGAAGTGCTCGACCAGGACGTGCTCGATCTGCTCTATGTCGTGCCGCGCGAGGAGTTCGTGCCGCCGCAGCATCGGGCGCTCGCTTTTTCGGACATGCAGATGCCGCTGGGCGAAGGCGAGCGCATGTGGGAGCCCAAGCTCGAAGCCCGCGCGCTCCAGGAGCTCGATGTGCACCGGAGCGACCGCGCGCTCGAAGTGGGTACCGGCAGCGGCTACCTCACGGCGCTGCTCGCACACCGCGCGGCGCATGTGTATTCGGTGGAGATCAAGCCCGCGCTCGCCGCCTTCGGGCGCCGCAATCTCGAGCGCCATGGCGCCGACAACGTGACACTCGAGATCGGCGACGCAGCCCGCGGCTGGGACCGTCATGCGCCCTACCACGTTATCGTGCTTACCGGCTCGACGCCGGTGCTGCCGCGGGCGTTTTATGAGCAGCTCGAGATCGGCGGGCGGCTTTTCGCCGTGGTGGGCGAGCCGCCGGTGATGAGCGCACGCCTCGTCACCTGCACGGCACCGGGCGCGTTTCACAGCCTGGATCTTTTCGAAACCGTGGTGGCGCCGCTCGTCTACGCCGAGCAGCCGCCGCGGTTCCGCTTCTAGCAGCATGAAGCAGATCACGCCGCCCGAGCTCGCCGCGTGGCTCGCCGACGCCGGCCGCGAGAAGCCGGTGCTGCTCGACGTGCGCGAGCCGTGGGAATACGAGCGCGCGCGCATCGCCGGCGCGCAGCTCGTGCCGATGCGCGAATTGGCGGGCCGACTCGACGAGCTCGACCAGGGGAAGGACATCGTGGCCATCTGTCACCATGGCGGCCGCAGCCTCCAGGTGGCGGCTTTCCTCGAGAAGAACGGATACAACAAGGTCCATAACCTCGTGGGGGGCGTGGATGGCTGGTCGCGGACCGTCGATCCGGCTGTACCGCTTTACTAGCGCCTGCGGCCTGGCGGTCGCGGTAGTGGCCCGCCCGGCTGCCGCGGAGGATCTGCTCCAGGTCTATCGCGACGCGCAACGCTACGACGCGGTGTTCGCCTCCGCGCGCTACACGCTCGAGGCCGGGCGCGAGCGCATCCCGCAGGGGCGCGCGCTGCTCTTGCCCTCCCTCACCCTTTCGGCGAACGCGACCGCGCAGCGCTTCGACGTGATGTCGCACAACACGACCGTGACGCCGAACTTCGGCCGCAGCGTGTCGAACTTCGGCTATGTGCTAACCCTGAGCCAGCCGGTGTTCCGCCCGCAGAATACGGCGCAGTGGCAGCAGGCCGACTACCAGGTGCGCCAGAGCGAAGCGACCTTTGCGCAGGCAAGCCAGGACCTCGCGCTGCGCACCGCGCAAGCCTACTTCGACGTGCTCACAGCGCAGGACACGCTTGCGCTTGTCGGCGCGCAAAAGGCGGCGATTTCCGAGCAGCTTGCCGCCGCGAAGCGCAACTTCGAGGTCGGCACCGCGACTATTACCGATACGCACGAAGCGCAGGCGCGCTACGACCTGATCATTGCGCAGGAGATCGCTGCGCAAAACGACCTCGAGAGCAAGCGCCGCGCGCTGCAGACGGTCGGCGGCAAGGAATACGCGCAGCTGAAGCCCTTGCGCAGCGACATTCGCCTCCCGCCGCCCAACCCGGACAACATGCAGAGCTGGGTCGAGATCGCCGAGAAGCAGGCGTATCCGGTCCTCGCGCAGGAGGCGGCCACTGAGGTTGCGCAGCTCGAGGCGAAGCGTGCGAGCGGCGCCCAGTGGCCGACGCTCGACGTCGTCGGCAGCTTCGGCACGACGCGCGACACGGGCTCCATCACGATTCCCGTCGGCCGCGACACCACCACCGGCCAGATCGGCTTGCAGCTCGCGTTTCCGCTCTATCAGGGCGGCACGCTCAGCTCGCGGGAGCGCGAAGCGGCGGCGAACTACCTCAAGGCCCGCGAAGACCTCGAGAACCAGCGCCGGCAGGCGGCGCTGATCACGCGGCAGACCTATCTCGCGGTCATCAACGGCATCGCGCAGGTCGCCGCGCTCCAGCAGGCGCTCGTCTCCTCGCAGAGTGCGCTCGACTCGAACAAGCTCGGCTATGAGGTCGGCGTGCGCATCAACATCGACGTGCTGAACGCGCAGCAGCAGTTCTACCAGACGCGGCGGGACCTGTTGGTCGCGCGCTACAACGCGATCATCAACCACCTGAAGCTCAAGGCCGCCGCCGGCACCCTGCGCGACGAAGACCTCGAAGAAGTCAACCGCGCCCTACAGCCTTAGCAAGCGCCGGCACACCGCCAGATGCCGCGCCGTCGCGCCGCGATGAGCGGCGCAGAGCGCGCGTCCCGCTTCGCTCATGCGCCGACGCGCTGCATCATCCGCGAGCAGCTGCGCCGCCCGCTCCATCGCCTGGCGCGCATCGCGCGCCTGATAGGCCGCACCGACGGCCACCGCGAGGCGCGTCGCTTCCGCGAAGTTGTACATGTGCGGCCCGACGATCACCGGCGCGCCGGCGGCGAGCGCCTCGATCAGGTTCTGGCCGCCGAGCGGCGCAAAGGAGCCGCCGATCACCGCGACATCGCAAGCAGCGTAGTAGAACGCCATCTCGCCCATCGTGTCGCCGAGGTGCACGCGGTCGCCCGGCGCCGGGAGCGCCGCTTGCGTGCGTCGCGACTGTGCCCATGGCGCCACTTCGTCGAAGCGCCGCGCATGGCGCGGCACAACCACGATCAGCGCTCCGGGGACAGACCTTAAGGTCTGTCCCCCCGCAGCGCCGAGCAGTGGTTCCTCCTCCCCGTCGCGCGTGCTCGCGAGCAGCGCTACCGGCCGCGCGACCTGCGTGCGCCAGGCGCGGCCGGCGGCGAGCTGCGCGGCGTCGGGTTCCACGTCGAATTTGAGGTTGCCTGTCACCTCCACATTGCGCGCGCCCAGCTCGCGGATGCGCTGGGCATCCTCGCTGGTTTGCGCGCACACCGCGGCGAGCGCGCCGACCGCAGGCCGGGCGAGCGCGCCCCAGCGCCGGTAGCCGCGCGCCGAGCGC
>JACXTT010012139.1_pt1 | contig 11443 bp, 13 predicted proteins | sample 9270951 | NCBI WGS metagenome assembly JACXTT01 (sample SAMN15532306, study PRJNA645909) | rock metagenome | isolation source: weathered quartz diorite | place: Puerto Rico | collected 2017-06-21 | reverse complement strand
GCATCGCCCGACCGGGCTCCTGGTGATTAAGCGCGTGCTCGAGGACGGCTGGAGCGTCGAGAAGGCCTACGCCGCCGCCGACGCCCAAGTGCTCTCGGACGGGAGCGACGGAGCCAAAGGCATACGTGACTTCGTGGCCAAATACCTCAAGGCTCACGGCAAGTAAACAGCGCGTGCGGCGGGTCGGCGTGCTTCTTCCGCGCCGCCCCACTGCATCCGGCTGCTGACACTTAACCTGCTCTGGCGCATACTCTGACCCATGCGAACGCGACAGGAGGGCCCCGAAGAAGTAGAATTGCGCTTATGAAATGCACACTGCTCCTCGCTTTTTCCGCCGCGCTCGCCTTCGCTCCGTTCCTGCTCGCTCAGAACCGCACGGACAGTTTGAAGACGTTCGGGAACGGTTCGACGATTGATGCCGCCGGAGTATGGATTCCCGCCGGCTGGCCGCTCTACGTCACAGCCGGAACGACCGCCGGAATGAACGGCGGATCAACGGTGAGGGACCAAGCGCGCACCACGCTGTCGAAGCTGCAGCAGAACATCGCGAACGCGGGTTTCAGCCTGAACGACGTCGCCTTCGTGCGCGCGTACGTGGTGCCGGATGCGACGGGCAACACGGACTTCGCTGGATGGGACGAGGCTTGGCGTGAAGTGTTTGGGAACGCGAAGACGCCGCGCAAACCGGCTCGCACGACGCTCGCGGTGCCCCGACTCGGGACCCCCGAGACGTTGATCGAAATCGAATTCGTCTGTTCGGCGCCGGCCAAAGATTTTTCGAGCTCGGACAAACTGGGCTTGCCGGTCGCGAATCCCGTGCTGAAGCCGTACGGTACAAAAGAAGCGCGCATCTACGACGGAATGGGGGCGCTCGCCAACACCGCGTTTTTCTGGACCTCAGGTCAGCGCGGAGCCGGTCAGCCGCCGGATTTCGGCGACATGAAGACGCAGGCTCATGCGGGCTTGCAGAACCTGAAAAACGATCTCGCCGCGGCCGGACTGACCTTTAAAGATGTCGTGTTTCTCCGTGCCTTCGTCGGACCGGATAAACCCGGCGCACCCGACGCACGCTACGATCTCGCGAACTGGAACGCCGCCTACGACGAGTTTTTCAACAACGCCCAGAATCCGCACAAGCCTGCCCGGACCACGGTGACCGTCCCGAATTTCGGCGGCGCGGGACCACTCATCGAAATTGAAATCGTCGCAGCCTTTCCCGGCAAGTCGAACGCCGTGACGTTCTCGGCGGCGAAGGGCAATGCGCACATCACATCGCTCGGCGCACCAACGGCGGCGATTGCTTCAGGCGTGGCGACCGATCGCGCGCCTTCGATTTATTTCTCGGCAGCGACCGGACCGAAGCCCGGCACGCCGTCCGATCTCAAGGCGCAGGCGTTGTCCGGGTTCGAATCGCTCGGCGAGCGTCTAAAGGCCGCCGGTCTCGGCTTCAAAGATGTCGTGTTCCTGCGTCTCTACATCGTGCCGGAAAAAGACGGCTCGGTGGATCGCAGGGCCCGCGACGAAGCCTACGCAACCTTCTTCAACAACTCGAAGAACCCGCACAAGCCGGCGCGCACGACGATCTCCGTCAGCGCGCTGCCGATGCCCAACTGGAAAATCGCAATGGATGCCGTCGCCGTCGCGCCGTGAGAACATTGTCAGGATGTCAACATCAGAAGCGACGTATGACGAAGGGGACAAGGACAGAGTCATGATCTTCAAACAAGCCGTCAGGTGTTTCATGTGGTCCGTTCTTTTGGTGGGGACAATGGCTGGCGCTGCGGACGCGCAATGGTCGCTGCTCGCTCCGGGTGATCCACGATAGAAAGTTCAAAAAGGGCACGCGAAATACTGCGCCCGTTGGGAGGTCCCAGCCTGGGTGTTATGTCATGGGCGGCTCAACGGAAGGTTTTTAGCCGGGCACGCGGATCTGTATCGACAATTCTGGATATCCGGTATCTCTTGAACTTCACAAAATCTACAAGGTTCTGCCGGACCAAAGAACGGCCGAGGATGATTATCTTCGGATCATTGATGAGAGCGGAGAAGACTACCTTTACTCCGCAAAGCGTTTCTTGCCCGTAAACCTTCCGGAGAAAACGCATCGGTCCATTATTCGAAAGGTTCGCGAATCTACGATGCTGGAAAAACCAGATGGCGGCCGCCGAGTCGCCCAACTCGGAGGTTAAGGTAAACCTACCATTCCAGCGCGTGTCGCTTGACTCGCCTCTGTCAGCGACTTAGGGCTTCCACTTGGCTGGATAGCAATCCCGTACAAGTGAATTTCCAATCGAGGCAATATTTTCCAATCTACTGTTACGCGGTTACACGGCCACTGTGATCCGCGCGTGCCGAAATTCCTAAACGCTGGGCGACTTTCGCCGGCCAACCGGCTTTCTGCAGAATCCCTTCTGATGGTGACGGACAATTGTCGCTGGTAGCCTATACTTGCCCCATGTCTAAAGAAGGTCCGGAGTTCTTCGACGATCCTGACGTATTCCAGCAGTACCTCCAGCATCGCGAAAGCCGTGATAACCCAAACCACACTATGGAAAATCCCGTGATCTTGGATTTACTCGGGCCAGTGAGCGGAGCCAGGATTCTGGATCTCGGATGTGGCGACGGCCGACTCGGTAGAAACGTCCTCGACAGAGGTGCCGCATCGTACTTTGGTGTTGACGGTTCGCCGAAGATGGTCGCCCTTGCGAAGGAGAACTTGTTTGGTTCAGCGGCTCAAGTTCTACGGGAAGACATCCGCGCCTGGACCTACCCTCAGGAAGCCTTTGAAGTCGTGCTGTCCCGCCTGGCTCTCCACTATATTGAGGACTTGGATGGAGTGCTTCGCGAAATCCGGGGTTGCTTGATTCCCGGAGGCCGCTTCATCTTTTCTGTCGAACACCCAGTTCTCACGTCCTGCGATAAGGCATTGCCGCCGGGGACCATTCGCCAGGACTGGATTGTGGACAACTACTTCAACACAGGTCATCGCGTCACGCGCTGGATGGGCGAGTTGGTGGTGAAGTATCACCGCACGGTTGAGGATTACTTTGTGAGCCTACAGAAGGCCGGCTTCGTGATCGAACAGCTACGTGAGGGAAAACCAGATCGGCACGCTTTCTCAGCTAACGAATCATTTGAACGCCGAACACGTATTCCATTGTTCTTGATATTCGGAACTCGGAAACCGCTCTGAACTCGCTTAAGGCATTTGCCGTATCTGCGGCATACGGTCGAAGCTCTTTGAAGCGTCGCACGTGGTGCGAACGCGGATGGCAATAATGGGTCGCGATTAACGCCGCAGTATTTACCATTCTTGCTTAAGTTGTTGGTAAGTCAGTATCTCGGACTTAAGAAGCCTCCCGATCGCAGTTTACCGTCAGATTACGGGATCGCGGTTACAAGTCCATTGACGTCACGCGGGACAATGCTAGTTGCACAACGCTATGGAAAAGTCGCCGCGCCGGGTTCTTTGGGAAACAAAAAAGGTATATGTTCGACGTACCGCTGCTTACGGCTTTGAAGCCTTCAGGGCCTGCCGAATCTCTTCGTTGACGTAGAGGACGGGCCCATCGAACATCGTCGCCACCGGCATCTGAGTCCCCCATTTTTCCCCTGCACGATATATGGCCACGAGGTCCCACAGGTGGCCATTGCGAACGCAGCATTTCTGAGTCGGCTGCGGCGGTCGGATATCCTCTGACATTCGAGTCGCGAGCATGTGATTTTTGTCCCAAAACTGTACGACCCGTCGGTCAGAAAGGCGATTGAGGATGATCGCTATTGGCTTCGAAAAGTCGGTTGGCAGTATGGGCTCCCAAACCGCAAATAGACGAACATTGAGATCGGGATTTTCAGAAAGGATCTTCTCTACTGCAGAGGCCCCCTGCAGACATGTTGGTCATGTCGGCGAAAGAAGGAGAATAATCCGTTGCTGATCCGAGGCGCGATTGAATCGGCCTTTGAATGCCTCCAGAGTTTGCGCGGTCAAATCAGTAAGAGGCTCCTGGTCTCCAGGCGTATCGTGATTCCTTAGAAAGTACAATCCCAGTGCGACTCCCAGGATCACCACGACGCTTAAAGCAACAACGATGCCCCGACCTTTGTTCATAAATGTCCCTATGGAAAAAGGTTTGCCAGTACAACGGCTATTACTTGAGGGAATAGAGACACGCCGCCCACAACGATTACGGCTACGACCATTACGACGATGCCGCTGCGACTATGTTTTCGGCACGTTCGCTTAAACCGATACAACTGAAATATCCCGATCGCCAAAAATACCAGTGAGATTCCAACGAGCCAACCGCCGTACGGCTCCAACATCACTCCAAGGCTGGCAATTCCGATAGCAGCACTCAGACCCAACGGCAAGCAGCAGGCGAGCGTTGATAAGGCGGTAAAAGCAGCCGCTACGGGCATCGCTCTGGTCGGGGGCTTCATTGTCTTTCGTGCTCGCCGCGAATAGCCTTCCGAATCCACTCAGGAGCGGGTGTTCCCTGGCGTCTGCCGTTCACGAGATACGATCGGCAACTCACCCCGAAGTGTTTTGGCTCAAACACGCCGGGTTCAATGTCCTTGCCATCCACGCGCACGGTTGGCGAACCTAAGAACAAAAGTTTCGCTGCCTGGGCTGGGTTGCTGATTTCAATTTCGGCAATGTCCAGAGTTATACCGCTTTCCCGCAATGCTTCTTCAAGGGTTTCCACCGTCGGAAGGTGGTTCGGGCAGTCACGGATATATAGCAATTCAACCTTCATTTCTTCCTCATGGCGCGTGCCCGGTTAACAATGAGCACGGGGCAACTCGCATTTTTGTCTAATTGTGAAGAACGTAATGCGCGATTGCAGTCCTTCAAAGCCGTACTGATCTCTCTTTCCATGCGATTGAGGTCCAAAATCTTCTGCTGAACCGCTGCCAGCTTCCGCTCCAGAAGTCTCTTTACATCCGCACAAGGAGTGGACAAACCGTTGCGTATAGATAGCAGCTCGCGAATCTCAACAAGTGAGAATCCAAGACTCTGCGCGCTGCGAATGAGCCGAAGATCTTCGAGATCCTTCTCCCGAAACAGGCGGAAACCGCCTTCGGAACGAACGGATATCTTCAGTAAGCCTTCCTTTTCATAGAATCGAATTGCATCTACGCTCAGTCCGGTCCGCTTGGAAACCGCACCGATCTTCAAAGTATCCGACATCGTTTGGTCCTGTTTCATAGTACATTCTGGACCCAACTCCAGAATCAAGCATTACTTTCCCTCCAATCTGTCTTCTGACGCCGGAGGGTTTAGCGAAGAGTCGCCTCGCGGGGCGAGTAATCCGGCGTCCGCGGCCTCATATGCTAGCCGCCGTACCGCCGCCAGTCTCACGTTGATCGTGCCAGGAGCCAGATTCCGTGACTCCCAGTGAGTCCGGTAGCGCAACACAACGGTCCGATTGAATGACAGCCGCCATTCTGAACAATACCACTCGATGAATTCATCGATGGCATGCCTATAACCGCGCTGCGATTCTGGTGATCGAAGGCTGCCAATGACAGCGGCCTTGGATTGATCGAGATCTGGAAGCCCCAATCTGGATTTGGGCTCTCCGGCCTTCGCTTTTTCAGTTTTCTTCTCATGGACAACCGCCTCCAAACGGCTGAACACTAGATTGGCGAAGCGTGATGAGAAGCGACGGTTTGGCGGTACTCGGCCACTGAGAGCGGGACGGCCCGATTAATAACGCAGTGCGACATATCTGGAGTTATCGTGATTAAGTCGCGCAGGCGAACAGGGGGTCAGATTATTTTGGGTCGCGCCTCCATTTTCCGCCGAATGAACGTCAAAAGAGCGATGCAATGGAAGGTCGTAAGCGAGCTTCTACTGATCGCGATATGTTCTGTGTGCGGACCGCCTCATCTGTTCGGTCAAAAAGTTTCGTTTGGAGTAATCACCGGGGCGCAGTTGACTGACGATTTCCGTTCCCTCGCTTGCCCGGATTTGGCGGTATCGCAACTCGCGCTACCCTCAGGCTGCCCCAGAGTATTGGGCGCAGCGATCAGCGTCTCCAATGCCTCGCGGCGTTTCATTATCGGTCCGAAACTAGATCTTCGTTTCTCTCCTTCCTTGTCCGTTGAAGTCGGTGCGCTACATCGGGAGATTCGCAGCCATGAGACGACGACTTTTACTTTCACGTTATGTCCGCCCGATCAATATCCCGACTGCAGGACTCTGGTCCCGACTACGCATTCTGCAACCATCACGCAGTTCACCTGGGAGTTTCCGGTCCTGGGCCGGTACCGGATGATCAGCCACAAGCTGAGTCCTTTCATTGAAGGTGGTTCTTCGTTTCGTCCCGCCGAGAATAGAGAGCAAATCGGAATCACTGCTGGCTCAGGCGTGGAATTGCGTCTCCGCACGTTGCGCCTGACGCCTGGGCTTCGTTACACCCACTGGGGCTACAACGGCAAGTATGTGGGTGCAAACCAGAATCAAGTCCAGTTCGTCCTTGGCATCGACGGGCCCGAGTCTACAGAACCCATTAGCGGGTTCGGTTACAAAGTTTCTTTGGGCGTAGTGGCGGGCTTGGCACTGACGGACGGTCTGCGGACCCGATCGTATAGCTTCAGCAACACCCTGGGAATCGATCCGGCCACTGGAGGTCTGGCTGCGGCCGGTGGAACCGTAATCGTAAATTCAAATCGGACAAGTCCTGTAGTCGGTATCGTAACGGAGATCGCCATGCCGAAGCACATATCGATGGAACTCGTTGGGTTGTATCGCCCATTGAATGCGCGCGATATCGTATTCTCGAACGGAGTCACCAGCGAAAGACGCTTTACCGTCCTGACCTGGGAGTTCCCATTGCTGGTGAAATACAAGCTTCCGATTCGTAGAGCCAACCCCTTTCTTGAGTTGGGGCCATCGTTCCGAGCTTCAGGCAATCTGAATGGCGCAAACCCATCGCGCCATGGGATCACTACCGGGATCGGGATAGAATTGCGCCAGCGTGGCATAACGATTGAGCCTACTCTCCGATTCACCCACTGGGCCGCAGATTCTAGAGCCGGCGTGATGACAACGCACCCCAATCAGGTCGAGCTTGTCTTTAGCATGGGCTTCTGACTTCTCCGCCACAATGAGTCGAGGGTCGCATCCTTCTTGGAGAGTGTGGCGGACTTTGGGCCATGAGACTGCTTCGATTTCTAATGAGTAGCGCCGCAGTATTTACCCATCGTTGCCTCAACTCCTGGTATGTGGCTATGTCGGACTTATGAAATCTCGAATCTGACTGCCCGGCCAAATGAAGGGTACGCGGTTTTACGTCAAGTGGCGCCTTCGTGTGCGGCGATTGTTCAACGCTGGGCGACTGATCGTTCCCTGATCGCCGCGGTATTTTTCTCGATTTGCTCGTCAGTTTGAGAGGCCTTTCTCTCCATTTGCCCGCCGATCCTGGCGTACGCACTTTATGCCTTCGACTACAGCACAGACACGGGCAGCAGAACCGTATTTCTACACGACCTGTTCGTTCGCTCCGCCTTCCGTGGTCAGGGAATCGGCGAAGCGCTGATGCAACGACTTGCGGAAATCTGCAAAGCCGCTGGCGCCACATCGATGAGTTGGCTTGTCTGGCATACCAATGAATCGGCGATTCACTTTTACGAACGTATGGGCGCGCATTCGGTCGACACCGTGCGCTTGATGCGGATCGACCTGTGATTGGGCTCCGACCTGATACCGAGTCATCCGGATTTTCCGATTTCGGGGATAAGATCGATAACAGTGACTTCCGGCGGCGACCAGAATCTCACGCGGGGGACCCCGCCTTCCATGCCGATGCCTCGGTTTACGTACAGCCATGTTCCTCGCTCGTGGAACAGGCCGGCTTCATACTTCTTTCCGCTCAAAGACAGGGTCATCAAGGCTCCGTAGAAGGGTAGGGCGATCTGTCCTCCGTGCGTGTGGCCTGCGAGGTACAAGTCGACATGGCGATCGGCCAGTGCTCTCATGAGATCGGGATAGTGATACAGAAAGATCTTGAAGGCGTCGGACGGGATCCCTGCGAGCGCTCGATCCGTGCGGAGTTCGCTCAGCACACCGACTCCGGCAATCCCCACGCGCACGCCGCGCAAGTTCATGTTCACGGACGTGCCGTCGAGTTCCTGTGCGCCTGTCCCGTCGAACAATGGAAGATCCTGCCAGCGCTGAGTATCCCAGTTTCCTTTGACGACAAACGTGGGAGCGATCGCAGCAATCTTCGTGAGGCACGCTCTGAATACCGGCAAACCGGCGGGCCCGTTAATCGTGTCGCCGGTGAAGACAATCAGATCCGGATGTTCGGCCGCAATGACCTGTGGGAGCCGTTCCTCGAGTCGAGGCCGTGGATCGCTGTGAAGGTCCGAGATGTGGACGATCCTGAGCGGTCCCTTGCCTTTCGCGAGTTTCGGGCTGCTCAGGCCCACGTGCGTGACCGTCAGCCGGTATGGTTCAACGAATCCATAGGCGATGCACAATAACCCGATGCCCGCGAGCACCAGGACAATCTGATCGGAACGTGCAGGGATGCGCCGCCTGCGCATCAGGGCTCTGACCAGTATGCTGCCGGCCAACACGAAAATGGTGCCAACGATGCCGAGAAACAGGAGTACGGTGATTCGCTCCTGCAGGCTCATTTAATGTGCGGCGGGTTCCGAGCTTGCAACCGGACCGTGCCGCAGGGGCACGTCCTTGATCAGGAGATTCAATATGAAGAGCGCGACCATCAGGGCAGCGCTGATCACGAAAATCCATTGAATCCCGCCGAGAAGAGCGGGGCCCACGCTCGCGTAGAGCGAGTTGAGCACGTGCGGGCCGTCGTCGAAGCGGCTGAAGGTTGCTTCGAGTTGAGGCCGCATCTGCGATAGCAATAGAGGATTCGAAAAGGCCGTCACGGCCTCCTGCGGAATCCCGCGCGGGACTACGCTCGCGAAGTCATGGTGATAGTGCGTGAGCAGAAGGCTGCCGAAAATCGCGACACCGACGGTACTCCCGATTGAACGAAAGAAAGTCGACGAAGCCGTCGCGATTCCCATGTGTTTATATGGTGCCGCATTCTGAACGGCGACGGTATATCCCGGGAGCATGAGTCCCATTCCAAACCCCGCGCTGATCATGGCCAGCAGAACATCGGATGGCCGGGTTGAAGCGTTCATTCGCGCGAAGAGAAACGTTCCCGCGGTGACGAGAACGGAGCCGATCATGACCGGAGTCTTGTAGCTCCGCATCCTCAGTGTTAACTGACCGCACACAAATGTTCCGATCACGATGCCCAGCATCATCGGCGTCAGCAGATTCCCGGACGTTGTGGCAGTCACGCCCAGCACGCCCTGCATGTAGAGCGGCAGATAAATGATCATGCCGAACATGGCAATGCCGACCACGAAGACACCCACCGAACACATGCTGATGATGGGTTCGTTGAAGAGCGACAATGGAATCATCGGCTCGATCGCTTTCGTCTCCGCGTACAGGAACCCGCCGAACATGACGGCCGCCATCACCAGCAGCAGCTCCACGCGCGGCGCGGACCAGCCGTAGTCGGTGACCCACGTCAGGGCCAGCAGCAATGGAACGACGCAGCCGATTAGCGTGAAGACTCCGGCCCAGTCGATATGCCGATGCACACCCTTCGGACGCCAGAATGGGAAGTAGAGATACAGGGCGATGATGGCGATGACACCGACCGGCAGGTTCACATAGAACGTGGCTCGCCACGAAATCTGATCCGTGAGCCAGCCGCCCAGCGTCGGTCCGAAGACGGAGGCGAAGCCCCACGCTCCGGAAAACACGCCTTGATATTTGCCGCGTTCTGCCGGCGAAAAAATGTCGCCGACGATGGCGAAGGTCAGACCCATCATCATTCCGCCGCAGATGCCCTGCATCGCGCGAAACAGGATGAGCTGGTTCATGCCGTCGAGTCCCAGAGCCGTGAATTTGCCGGCGGCTCCGCACAATGTGGACGTCACCACGAAACCGGCAGATCCGGCGAGCAGGAACCATTTCCTTCCGTAGATGTCGGAGAGTTTCGCGAATATCGGAACGGAGATTGTGGAACACAGCAAATATGCCGTCGAGACCCACGGATAGCGATCGAATCCGGAAAGCGAGGCGATGATCCGGGGCTCCGCCGTACCCACGATCGTCTGGTCGAGAGCCGCCAGCAGCATCGAGAGCATCAGTCCGGACAGCGTCCCAATCATTTGAGGACGTGTGAGTTGGATCAGCCCGGAGGTGCGCCAGGCAACGGGTTCTCGTTCTCGCCGAACGGCGCTCGCGGACTGTTTAGACATGCGCGGTAACAGTAGACGGTCTGCACATTTCTGTCAATCGCACCGCCCGTAATCCTGTAGGGGCGGTCTGTGACCGCCGGCGATTTCCAGGCCGGGGCACTGTCGGCAGCTCATAGAGCGCCGCTACAGTCGACCCCCCTTGACCGCGGGCGCATTTTGTTTTCTAATGGGGTAAGTACAAGAGCGTACTGGACGAGGGCGTCCGCAAGCAGGTGGCTTGGCGGACGCTTTTTTTATGCTTTTTGAAGGCTACGACACCGGAAAATTCTACGATGAAATGTTCGAGGCGGACGGATTGCCGCGCGCGTGCGCGCGCCTGCTGTACGAGCGGATTGGTTCGGTTGGGGACGCGGAGTTGCGGCGGTATCAACAGGCCGCCGAGCAGGCACTGTTCCGGATGGGTATCACGTTCAATGTTTATGGAGACGCGGCGGGCACCGAGAAGATCTTTCCTTTCGACATCGTGCCGCGAATCGTTCCAGCCGAGGAATGGTCGCCGATCGAGCGAGGCCTCCGGCAGCGTGTCCATGCGCTGAACGTCTTCATCAACGATATCTATCACGACCAGAAGATCCTTAAGGACGGGATCGTTCCGAGAGATCTGATTCTTTCGGCAAAGTCGTTCCGCGAGGCGTGCATTGGTTTAAAACCAGCGAAGGGGACGTGGTGCCACATCACCGGTACGGATCTCGTTCGGCACGGCGACGGCAAATACTACGTTCTTGAAGACAATCTGCGCTGCCCGTCCGGAGTTTCCTACGTTCTGCAAAATCGCGAGATCATGAAACGCACCTTCCCGCAGGTCTTCGACCACAGCAATGTGCGTCCCGTTGGAGACTACCCGAGCCATCTTCTGCGCACGCTGCAGGACATCGCGCCCGCGGGCACGACCGATCCGACCGTCGCGCTGCTGACACCCGGAATTTACAACTCGGCGTACTTCGAACATGCGTTCCTGGCGAAGTTCATGGGAGTGGAGCTTGTGGAAGGCCGCGATCTTGTCGTCATGAACGGTTACGTCATGATGAGAACCACGAAGGGATTCGAGCGCGTCGACGTGATCTACCGTCGAATCGACGATGATTTCATCGATCCGCTGACGTTCCGTCCGGATTCCATGCTGGGCGTTCCCGGCCTCATG
>JACXTT010012138.1_pt1 | contig 11444 bp, 11 predicted proteins | sample 9270951 | NCBI WGS metagenome assembly JACXTT01 (sample SAMN15532306, study PRJNA645909) | rock metagenome | isolation source: weathered quartz diorite | place: Puerto Rico | collected 2017-06-21 | reverse complement strand
GGATATAAGACTGTGCTCTGGCAAATCACCCCGACCGTGAGATATCCAGCCGACTGCAACTGTTCGAACCCCGGCGGCCTCGTTGACCCCGCACTAACACAGGGCGCAGAGACGATCACGCTAATTCCGCCCGGTGCCCGGCTTACGCCGCGGCTGAATCAGTTAGACCTGGGGTTTCGCAAGGTCTTCCGCCGAGAAAAGTTCACGACAATGGGCGAAGTTCAGTTCTTCAACGTCACCAACTCGAATGCGGTCCTGACGGAAAGCTACACGCTGGGATCCAGCATTAAACCCTATGTGGCAGGCGGGCCCGGAGGCGTGCCGACGGCTGTCCTGAACCCCCGCATGACGCGGCTGAACTTACAGTTCAAGTTCTAAGGCCGGACGTACGCCGATTGGACATCAAATTACAACCACCCAAAGACACCATGCGCACAACACCAGAGTCTTCGGCTCCGCTGCGCGTGGCGACGATCGACCAGACGACGCCTGGTGGAGATGGAATCAGGTTGACGTTCGCTTATCGCTCACTTACCGGCGCTAAGTCCAGTCATGGAATACCGCCCGGATCGACAGGACCACGGCGGTCAGATCACGGCACAGTGAGCTGCACTCGACTCTTTAGTCGGTATCGGATTCCGCGCGCTGCGCGTCGAATAAGGTCGCGAGGTGTGCACCGAACCGGTTCTCCAAGTCTCCCTCTTGCTGTAGCCCGCGCTTGAACAGCGCCTGGACTCGCTGCTGCGTTTCGGGCCAGGTCAACGTGGTCGCGAACGCGTTGCGGCCATCCAGGATCCTGTCGACCGATGGCAGGGAGACGTTGTTGATCAGATCCTTCGCGGTCGCGATCGGACGCCGATCGAAGGAGGCGATGCGCCGGGCAAGCTCGTCGACGAATCCGTCCAGTTCGGCGTCCGGAAGCGCCCGGTTGACGTAGCCGTACCGTTCAGCGGTATCTCCATCGAAGTCGTTCGCGCCGAGAATGATTTCGAGCGCTCGGCCGCGCCCGACCAGCAGTGGCAGGCGTTCGGTGCCGCCGCCACCTGGAATTACACCGACCCCGACTTCGGGTTGACCCAGGACCGCTTTCTCGCGCGAAGCGAAGCGCATGTCACAGGCAAGGACGAACTCGCTGCCCACGCCGCGGACGCGACCCCGGATCTTCGCGATGCTGACGACTGGGGACTTGGTGAGACGGACGAACGCGTCCGTCGGGATCGGCAGACCTGAGGGCCCGAGAGTTCTGGCAACGCTCGCCGACTTGCCGGTCATGTCATAGTGGGCGAGGTAGAACTCAGGATTCGCGCTCTCAAACACAACGACACGAAGGTCCGGGCTGGCGTCCATTCGCGACAGCAGCTCCTGCAAGCCCTCGAACACGCTGCTGTCGACGACGTTGAGCGGTGGATTGTCAAACAGAACACCCCAGTATGCCGGCGTCTTTTCGACAATCCGCAGGGGCATCGATGATTTGGTCACGATCCGCCTCCTGGCTTCTGCGCACTCGCTTCTGCGAGCGAAGATATCGACTCGACGAGTTCGCTGGTGGTGACGACGGCATTGGCGTAGTTCGGGATGTTGACGTCGAGCGCGGCGTGCATCGCTTCGTCCGAATAATCCGCAGTCGCGCCCTGACCATTGTGACGTCGAAGGTCTTTCGTGACCACGCGGCCTTCTGAACGGGCGCAATGTACTTCCAGGTTTCGTAGTCGCCGGGGCGGTAGCGACGATGAAGCGCATAGAGCACACGTAGCTGCGCGCGTCGCATCGAGGACCGCCGTCATGTGAGGAATACAGTTGTTGGCCTCTGCCACACCTCTCAAGCGGTCCCAGACTTTCCCTCCCTCGGAAATGAAATCGTTATAAGGATCGATCACCAGGAGTGCAGTGATGTCCCTGTTGTATTTCATTGTGTTCATCTCGCCCCTCTCACAAGCGTTCAGCTGCGATGCGCTCATTAGCAGAGGAGTTTGGGCCCGTTCACCGCTTCCCGTACTCTGTGAAAACGTAGTCTCTCGCCTTCGCCCTCGTGTGGCATGCGAACCCGCACTTGGCGTCGTTCCCCTGCGGCGGAGTCCCAGCTGTGGTGCCGGGCTTGAACGTATCGGAGGCGGCGTCGTAATCGAACACGGCATATCCCCACCCGCCGCTGTCCGCGAACCGCTTGCTGTCCTTTACCATGAAGTCCACGTTCAGCAGGGCGCCCGGACCTGTGGTATCCGGGAAGAACTCGTTCTGTTTCGGAGTCCAGTGGATTTTGGCCATCTTGGCCCCGTCCGGCACAGGCTTCCCATTGCCGGGAATGCCGGCCCGGTAGGCGTCAATCATCGCCGGATTGCCGAGGATCATCGCGCTCACCCTCTCGTTCCGACTGAAGCCGATGGCTTGCCATCCTTCGTAGCCCCTGAACTCGGAGAACGCCAGCCCGCCCGGCACTCTCACGGTGTACTTGTCTTGCGCGGAAATAGCAAAGCCGCCCAGGACGGCGAGCCCTACGGTCACAATCCCAATCGTCAACTTTATTTTGTGATTCATCGCCTCACCTCGATTCATCACGCTTCGCGTCGTTACGTCTTACGCCAGAGCATTTCACATCGAATCGCACACAACAAGGACAATGAAACACACCGCATAAGGCGTACTTTTTGGAATCCGTTGACCGAACAAGACGTCGCATTCAACTCTCTCGAAATCAAGCTAGAATTTCTGTGTCAATCGATCTCAGCGAGGTTCAGTTCGACTAACAATATGGAGTTTCGATCATGAAGCATTCATTGTGGTCCTTGGCTTGGATTCGTCACGCCCTGTACGCGACAGTGATCTTCGGAGTCGTGGTCATCATGATGTTGCATTCAGAGAAACGCGCTGTGTTCATGGCGAGCACCGCCGCCGCTTCGCAAAGTGAAGGTCGCTTGCCTGACTTGGGTGGGGCTATCGGGTGGCTCAACTCTGCCCCCTTGAATACGAAGGAGCTGCGGGGAAAGGTCGTTCTAATCAATTTCTGGACGTACACCTGCATCAACTCGTTGCGGCCGCTGCCGTACCTGAGGAATTGGGCGGCCAAATATGGCAATGCAGGCTTTGTCGTGGTTGGTGTGCACACGCCGGAGTTTTCGTTCGAGCACGAACCGATGAACGTGGAAAATGCCGTGCGCAATTTGAAAGTTACTTTTCCAATCGCCATCGACAGCAACTACAGAGTCTGGCAATCGTTCAATAACCAAGCGTGGCCGGCACAGTATCTCGTGGACGCGAAAGGGCGTGTTCGGTATCACCACTCCGGGGAAGGCGATTATGGCAACATCGAGCGGGTCATCCAGCAACTCCTGAAGGAAAACGGAGCAACTGGCCTTGCTTCTGACACGACTGGTGTATCCGCAGCCGGAATCGAAGCCGCTCCGGACTGGGCGAATGTGCGATCGCCTGAAACATATATCGGGTATCGCCAGGCCGAGAATTTCGCCTCGCCTGAAAGACTGCGTAAAGACTCAACCCAGTTATTCAGCGCGCCCGCAAAACCCGCGTTAAACCATTGGGGATTGAGCGGCTCGTGGAACATCAACGCTGAGAGCGCCGTGCTCCAGGTAGCGCCTGGAAAGATTGTGTTCCGGTTTCACAGCCGCGACCTGCACTTGGTGCTGGCTCCCGCGAAGGGCGCCAAGCCGGTACGCTTTGTCGTCAGATTGGATGGCGCCGCTCCGGGCGAAAATTGCGGCGTTGATATTGCCCCCGACGGCTCCGGCGAAATTCGAGAACCGCGGCTCTATCAGCTCATCCGCCAAAAAGGCCCAATCGTAGACCGGACCTTCGAGATCGAATTCCTCGACCCCGGCGTTCACGCCCTCGACTTCACGTTTGGTTAGGAGACTGGAGGAGCAAAACTTTCCTAACTCGCGACACCACCTTCTTGCGCTGGGTGGGAACCATGGATGGCCACAAGATCGAGAGCTTGGAGGTCATCGTGGATAACGAGCAGGGGCTGATAGTGGAGCGCCCTATTGCCCTCCGGCCGTATCCGGCGCTGAAACTGTTCCGCGATGCCATGTATGCATCACTCAAGGATAAGCTGCCGCCCGATGTTTGGGACTATCCAACGCCATAGTGTGACCACGACAGACGTTTCAGATCGTTACCTAAGCTCCTGTCGGCCGCAAGGTCGATAGGGAGCTTCTTATGTATTATTAATGTGCCTAGGCGTCCGAGGTAGGGACAGTTCAGTGGTCTTAGGTCACCGAGTGTTTCAGAAGATCACAATGAATGGTGACTCCACAAATCATTTTCGATCAGTGTATTCAGCGGAGGGGATAACATGACAACCGTGAAAGAAGCCGGACTCGCGACAATCGACATGAAACTCGAAGTAATCGTCATCCCAGTCTCAGATGCCGCACGGGCGGAGCAGTTCTATCGCAAACTCGGGTGGAGGCAGGACGTCACACCGCCAGGCTCAGGCGTATTCCAATTCACGCCGCACGGTTCCGCCTGCTCGGTCCAATTCGGCAGGAATCTCACGTCGGCCACGCCCGGTTCAGCACAGAGAACGTACCTAATCGTCTCAAACATCGAAGCAGCCCGAAAGGCGATCGTCGCCGCCGGGATTGAGGTGAGTGAGATCTTCCACCTGGGTCCGAATGGTCCGGTTGGTGGTCCAGATCCGGAACACGGTACTTACCGGTCGCTCGCCACCTTCAGTGATGCCGACGGCAATAGTTGGCTGCTGCAGGAGATTACGACGCGGCTTCCCGGGCGGATCGATTCGGGAGTGACTTCGTTCGGTTCTGTAACCGATCTGGTGGGCGCGCTCCGTCGCGCGGAAGCGGCGCATGGGGAGCACGAGAAGCGCACTGGGCAGCGCGACGCCAACTGGTCCGACTGGTACGCCGCCTACATGGTGGCGGAGCAGGCCGGCACGGAGTTGCCCAAGTGACCGACTACGACGTGCTCGTTATCGGGGTGGCGCGCCCCGAGGAGCGCTGAAAGCACTGCGCAGCAGGATCTGACTGGAGGAGATACGACCACCACACCGAATGCCTCTGCCACCCAGCGCGAACCGGAACTATCCGGGCAGATCGTCGTCGTGATCGGCGGCTCCGCTGGCATCGGGCTGGAGACGGCTAGACGAGCTCGCACCGGGGGCGCCGATGTCATCCTGACCGGCCGCAATCCCGAACGCCTCGAGCGGGCCGCGGCCGAACTCGGTGCCCTGAGCAGCGCAGCCTTCGACGCCACAGACGCGGTCGCTCTCGATCGGTTTTTCCAGAACCTCCCGGAGCGGATCGACCATGTGATGGTCACGGCCGGCGGTCCATACTACGCGCGCCTGGCCGATCTCGACCGCGAGCGGGCACACCGCAATTTCGACGAGCATCTGTGGCTGTCCATTGCCGTCGCCCAACATGCTGTCGGGCGGGTCCGGCCCGGCGGCACGCTGATCTTCATGGGCGGCACCGGCGGCCGGCGACGGGGTCCCGGCCTGTCGCTCATTGCGGCGGGCACCGCCGCGCTGCCCGCCTTGATCGCCAACCTGGCGGTCGAAGTGGCGCCGATCCGGGTCAACCTCATTGCCGCCGGCTTCGTCGACACACCACTGTCCGCCGCGCTGCTCGGCGACGACCTCGACGCACGCCGCGACCAGCTCCGCGCCACGCTTCCCATCCGGCGCTTAGTCGGCCCAGCCGACATCGCTGCCCTCGCTGTGCACATCATGACCAACAGGGCACTCACCGGCGCGACCTACGACATCGACGGCGGCCAGCAACTCGTCTCCGGAGCGTGATCGGAATGAATTGACCTTCAGAGACTCACAACGAAAGAGATCGGCGCTCCACAGACTGTCCTTTATGACCAAGGAACCGTAAGCCAGGACGGACCGGACGAACCCGTCTGCGGCCGAAAATGCGCTGCAAGAATCCTACGTACAATGTCTCTCGCCGGTCCTTTTGGGCCCGGTCGTCTCGGACGTCTAGGCTAAAACAGCATGAGATACTTTCGCTTGATCAGCATCTTGTGGAAATGCAAGATGTCGCGCCCACGGCGATGATTTCAAGCTTCAGAAACGCCGGAATTCAGTCCGATTTCCTAATTCGCCACACCCAGGTTCGCAGTTATATGAGTGTTGGCGAATACGTGTTTCGCCACGGCGAGCATGAACGATAGACTGTCCATTACCTACATTTTTGGGGACGTACTTATGAGAAGGATTGTTTTCGCTCTGGGTGTAGTTGCGGGGGTGGCCGTTTTAGTCGCCTACATCGGCCGCGCATATGGACAGACAAACGGAAAGGCCGCCCCAATCTTCGTAAACAAAATTCCCCCAGGATATCGCGACTGGAGGTTGATTTCTGTGGCCCACGAAGAAGGCAACCTCAATAGTTTTGCAGCCGTCTTAGGTAACGACGTAGCGATCAAAGCCTACCGTGAGGGGAAGCTTCCGTTCCCCGACGGCGCAATAATTGCGGCTTTGCACTACAGTCACGTCCCATCAGACGAAAACAACAAGGTCTTTGGCCGCTCCCAGTCTTTCGTTGCCGGCGCCCCCACGAACATTCAGTTTATGGTCAAGGACTCGAAAAAGTACGCCATGACGGGCGGTTGGGGGTTCGCTCACTTCAAAGACGGCAAACCGGGCGACGAGGCGTTTATGAGTACCTGCTTTCCCTGCCACAATCAGACCAAAGCTCGCGACCTTGTCTTCACCCGGTACGCACCCTGATCTTAGGAAATCACAATAGATCGGAATAGTTGTGAAGAGACCAGCCGTCCCGGGTCGACGGCTGGAAAACACGCTGCTCTTTAGTCCCAGCCCGTTTCAGTATCGAGCTGACATCTAATGGCCGTCGTTCATTTGACGTATTGTCGGCAGATCGGAGATTGACGCCATCCCCTCCGACATTCTGGACAAATGGAATCGTGGGCATTACTCACCAACTGATGTTCTGCACGAGACGACACGGAGCTGGTCCTCGACGGGTATATCAAATAAATGAAAGATACCGGCACGCTCTTGCGTCTAACGGGCACGATGAAAACGACGTTGACCATTCTCTTGATTGTCCTTTGTTCCGTCTCGTCGGCCGCACATCCTGGCACGGCATTCGTTATCGACAACCGGAACAATGTCTACTTTGCTTATTGGGGTGGAACCTGGAAAATGGACTCCAACGGACACCTTGAGCACATTCACTCAAATGACTTTCACTTTCTTGCCATCGACATCACTGGCCGTTTTGCAAATACGAAATTGCCGGACATCCTAAGGATCACACCAGGCGGCTCCACGCCATCGCTCTTTTCATTTCCCGAGTATCCAGCAACCTTTCATACTGACGGCTCTCTGTATGTGGCGCCCTGGACGGTCGGCAGAATCCGATTGGAGCGGATCAAGCCCGACGGAAGCAAGAGTGTCTTTGTCGATGCAACCATCGATCCGCGCCTGGCACGCAAACCTGGAAGACACGAAGGCGGTGTGTTAGCGATTGCTTCGGGTCCAAATGGTGTCCTGTTTGTTTCCGACGGAGCATCGGTATGGACAGTAGGTTCGCGTGGGGTCGTTTCGTCGGTTGCTGAGAATATTGGCGTACCCGGTTGCCCTTCGGATTTGCCTGCCGAGTTGCCAAAGCCCCACATTCGCAGTTTGGCCGTGGATACGACAGGCGACGTTTATGCCGCCGCCATCGGCTGCCGCGCGGTGTTGAGGATTAGTGCAACGGGTCGGATCACGCCCGTGTTACGCGCGGAAAACCCATGGTCGCCGTCCGCCGTCGCTGTCGCAAACGGCGATCTCTATGTCATGGAGTTCGACAATACCTTAGCCGAGTACCCAATGGACGGCCGTCCACGTGTTCGCAAGCTTGCGCGCGATGGCCAGATCACGATCTCCGTTGTCGTGGACAAGGCTAAGAGCAAGTAACAGGGTCGCTCCTTGGCAACTACTCGCGGACGCGGAACATCTCTCAAAGCCGCAGTGTTTATGAAACGCTCGGTCGGCAAATGGAACTTCAGGAAGCGCCGCCCACGAGAATACATGTGCGTATTTCTAAAACGGCGTACTCCGCATTAGTAAGCTCTGGCGAAAATTACACGACGTTCCGACCGGCTGCCGCATTTGATGCACTTTCCCGTTTCGGCGGGAGAATCTCGCGGAATGTTGCGGATGGTCGCTTTAGTTTCATCTTTCACACGCTCTTCGCAATCCCCCGATCCGCACCAGTGGGCCCAGATGAAACCGCCTTCGCCGTCGAGAATCTCTGCAAACTTCGAGTAGTCGTCTACGCGATAGGTGTGTTTCTCGCGAAATGCGACGGCAGTGTCGTACAGCGATTTCTGAATTTTACTCAGCATATCTTCGACGGTTCGCGCGATTCCGTCCTGCGATGACGGCATTTTCTCCCGGTTATCCCGGCGCGCGAGCATCACTTGGTTCTTATCCAAGTCTTTCGGTCCGACTTCAATCCGAAGGGGTACCCCTCGCTTCTCCCATTCGTTGAACTTCCAGCCTGGACTGTGCTGCTCGCGATCGTCCACCTTGAAGCCGATGCCGAGCTTCTTGAATTCCGCTGTGAACTTGTCCACGGCTTGCATCACGCGATCGCGCTCTTCCGGCTTCCGGAAAATAGGCACCACGGCAACCTGTGTCGTCGCAAGCTTCGGCGGAATGACGATCCCATTGTCGTCGCCATGAGCCATGATCATGGCGCCAATCATGCGCGTCGACAGACCCCAGCTCGTTGCATAAACATACTCGCGAGTTCCCTTCTCTGATTGGAACGTGACGTCGAATACTTTGGCAAAATTCTGTGCGAGGTGGTGTGAAGTCCCGGCCTGCAGTGCTTTGCCGTCTCCCATCATCGCTTCGATGGAATACGTGTGGTGGGCGCCTGCAAATTTCTCTTTGTCCGTTTTAAGACCTTCGATAACCGGCAACGCCATGTATTCTTCAGCGAATCGGCGGTACACACCGAGCATCCGCACTGTTTCTTCTTCTGCGTCTTCGTATGTCGCGTGAGCCGTGTGGCCCTCCTGCCACAAAAACTCCGCGGTCCTCAAAAACAATCGAGTCCGCATTTCCCAGCGCACGACATTGCACCATTGGTTAATCAATAGCGGCAGGTCGCGATACGACTGGATCCAGTTCCGATAGCAATGCCAAATGATTGTTTCGGACGTCGGGCGGATGACCAGGGGCTCCTCGAGTTTCGTGCCGCCTGCGTGCGTGACGACTGCCACCTCCGGGGCGAATCCCTCAACGTGTTCCGCTTCTTTTTTAAGAAAACTTTCAGGAATGAATAAGGGAAAGTACGCGTTCTGATGGCCTGTTTCCTTGAACATGCCGTCGAGCGCCTGCTGCATCTTTTCCCAAATGGCGTAGCCATTCGGGCGGATGATCATGCAGCCTTTGACCGGCGCGTAATCGGCCAATTCCGCGGCAGCAATTACGTCTGTATACCATCTTGAATAGTCTTCACTACGCTTGGTGATCTTTGCTTCGGCCATCCGCCGATCATAGCATTAATACTTGGAACGCTCCTTAATCCCCGAAGCTGACGCTCGGTTCGGACACGCGTTTGGAGTGGCGCAGCCATCCCTGCAACTGCTCCAGATAAAGATAAAGCACGGGAGTAATGTACAACGTCAGGAGTTGGGAGACTACGAGACCGCCGACAACAGCCAAACCCAACGCTTGGCGGGCATCTCCACCTTCACCGTAACCTAGAGCCACGGGGAGAGTGCCGAAGAGGGCAGCCATCGTGGTCATCATGATGGGGCGAAAGCGAAGAGTGCATCCTTGATAAATGGCTTCCATCGGATTCTTACCCGCCCGCTGCGCTTCAATGGCGAAGTCGATCATCATGATGGCGTTCTTTTTGACAACGCCAAATAGCATGATCAATCCGACGAACGCATAGAGATCGAGTTCCTTGTGAAAAAGAACGAGTGTCAACAATGCGCCAAACACAGCCGACGGTAATCCGGACAAGATGGTAATCGGATGGATGAAACTCTCGTACAACACGCCAAGGACAATGTAAATCACGAGAATCGACACGATGAGCAGAACCGTCAGACCCAGGAACGATTCCTGGAACTCCTTCACTGTTCCTTGAAAGCTGACCGTCAAGCTCGCCGGCATCCGTAACTCTCGCACGGTCTCATTCACCCGTTCAGCCGCCTCACCCAGCGAGAATCCCGGCTTCAGGTTAAACGAGATCGTGGACGCCGGAATTTGTCCGAAGTGATTCACACTCAGCGGTCCAACAGTACGAACGACGCGCGCGACTTCATCCAGTGGAACCAATCGGCCATTCGCCGACCGGACATACAGCTTTTGCAGCATATCGGGCGAACCTTGATATTCGGGCTGAACTTCGAGAATGACGGAATATTGATTCGCAGGGGCGTAAATATTCGAGACCTGCCGGTCTCCATAGGAACTATAGAGCGCGTTCTGAACCTGCTCCGGCGTCACTCCTAATGACAGAGCGCGATCCCGGTCGATATCCACTCTCACCTGCGGGCTGGCGATCAAAAGATCGCTGCTCACATCGACAAACCCGGGCAGTGTCTGAATTTTCTGTGTGAGCTTCGGTGTCCAATCGTAGATGTCGTTGAGGCTCACGCTTTGCAGCGTCATCTGGTACACGCTCGTCGTGAACTGGCCATTGATCGTGATGGGCGGTGGATTCTGGAGAAACGTCATGATGCCGGGAACCCGATAGAGTCTCGGACGCATTTCCTCGATGGTCTGATCGACGGTCAGCTTTCGCTGATTCCGCGGCTTCATCAACGAGAACCCGTATCCGACGTTACTCTCCTGAGAAAACGCGAGCGAACCGACAACATTGGGATCCTGACCCATGATATCGGTCACCATCTTTTGCCGCTCGGCCATCGCGTGGTAAGAGATGTCCTGGCCGGCCATGCTGACGGCAAAAATGTAACCGCCGTCCTGACTGGGAATGAAACCAGTTGGCATCGTTCGAAAGAGATAAACCGTCCCTGCCAGCATGGCGACAGCGACCACCATCGTCGCGATTTTGTGATGGAGCACGCCACGCAAACTGTAGTCGTAAGCACTCGCGACGATATTGAACCCGCGCTCCAGGCCGCGATAGAGGAGACCATGGCGCCGACCATGAGGAGGCAGGTACCGGCTTCCGAGCATCGGCGTAAAGGTCAACGACACAAAACCCGATATCAAAATCGCGACGATGATCGTGACCGAAAACTCGTGCAGCAACCTTCCAACCATGCCGCCCAAAAACAAGACGGGAATGAAACCGCAATCAACGACAGCGTCATCGAAACAATCGTGAACCCGATTTCCTTGGATGAGAGCAGTGCCGCTTCGTACCGACCTTTGCCCATTTCCATATCAAGCACAATGTTCTCGAACATTACGATGGCTTTATCGCCCACGAAGACGCCACAGATCGTGCGCGCCAGCA
>JACXTT010012137.1_pt1 | contig 11444 bp, 14 predicted proteins | sample 9270951 | NCBI WGS metagenome assembly JACXTT01 (sample SAMN15532306, study PRJNA645909) | rock metagenome | isolation source: weathered quartz diorite | place: Puerto Rico | collected 2017-06-21 | reverse complement strand
TGTACAGGTCTGCCCCGGAGAAACCCGCCACTACCGACAGGTTGGCGATGCTGGAGAAAAGGCTCGCCTATATTCCCAATGATACCCTGAAAGGGATTTACCTGGCAAGTACTCTGGGTGGTTATCGTTCTTACGAAGAACTGACCAGTACGGCGGGCGCTTTGCAGCAATACATGGTTACACCCACGGCCAAAGAAAAATATTTCGATGCGCTGAAATCCCTGAGTACGTTTAAAAAAGGAACCCCCGCTTTTAACTTCCAATATCCAGATCCCGCAGGCAAGGCGGTAGCCTTAAAAGACCTGAAAGGCAAAGTAGTGGTACTCGATATCTGGGCTACCTGGTGTGGCCCCTGTAAGGCAGAGATTCCTTCACTGAAAAAACTGGAAGAAGAGATGAAGCAGAACAGCAATGTAGCGTTCGTGAGCATTTCGGTTGATGAAGAAAAAGACCACCAGAAATGGAAGGATTTTGTGCAAACCGAAAACCTCGGAGGCATCCAGTTATACGCAAAGGGCTGGAGTGATATCACCAAATTCTATGGCGTTAACGGCATTCCCCGTTTCATGGTTTTTGACCAGCAGGGAAATATTGTATCGGTAGATGCGCCCCGGCCTTCTACACCCGAACTGAAAAAAATGATTGAAGCCGCATTAACTGCTGGCAACACTACAGGTACTAACTGATTTATCGAACAATACCATGAAAATAAAAATCATACTATGGTGCTGCCTGTTTGCATGCAGCGGCCAGCTTTGGGCACAACCTGAAAAAAATAGTTTCGTAACCGTACCGGGTTTGCAATCCTTGCTCGATATGGCCAGGAAGGAAAACAAACTCGTATTCATTGACTGTTATTTTACGGGTTGCCATCCCTGCGAGCAGATGGATAAAGAAGTGTATCCCAATACAACCGTACTCCCGTTGATGGAGCGCGATTTCATATCGGTGAAAGTGGATGTATTCAAGGAGAAACTGGGCGATACCCTGGTAATGCGTTATGCATTACACGGCTTCCCCACATTGCTGGTCTTAAATGCCGATGGTAAACTGGTTTCGCATGAAAGCGGTTATAAAGATGCGGGTCAGTTCATCAACTACCTTGAGCAAAGCAAAACATTGGACAGGCAGAAAAAATACCTGGGCGGTTTTGCATCCACCTATACCGATAACTATCCAGCATTTTACAAAGCGCGGTACACGGAGAAAAAAAACATCGATATTGCTGCCGCCAATCAATTCATCCACCAACAGCCCGACTGGCTGGAAGAAAAGACGGGTTTGATTATTTTAAATTGTCCGCAACTGGATAGCGATATCGAAGATTACCTGCTCAGTCATTTTAAAGAATACGTAAGCAGGTTCGGACACGAAATGGTGCACGGCAGGGTAGACCCCCTGCTGGTTAAACGGATGAGCAAAGCAGTGGCCAATCAACCCAATGAACAGGCTTTCCAGCAATTTTTACAGGCAACGAGTGTTATGTTCCCCGAAAACAACTGGAAGAATAGCCTGCAGGTGCTGGCCAATGGTTATTACCTGGGCATTGCAAAAGATACCACGGCATACCTGTTATTCATGAGCCGGCACCCGGTTATTTATCATTATTATTTTACGGCTTTTTACAGCGGCCTGGTGGCGAAAAAACAAGATACGCCGGAACGCTGCAAGCTCTTATGCGCCTGGGGCGACGCCGTGGTAGACCAGGAAACCTCGTTGGACATTATCCGCACATTGGCTTTTATACACCGCAAAGCGGGCGATGAAGAAGGGTACAAAAAATACCTGCAACGCTGTATTGATAAGCTGAACAAATACCTTATGCCTGGAGCGGCCGATTACGAGAAGCTGCTGCTGACGGTCAAATAAAATAATAAATGCGAAGATCATTTTTTATAAAGCATGATGGCAGGTTCATCAAGATCAACCTGCAGGATATTGTATACGTGCAGGCCTGCCAGAACTACCTGAAACTGGTATTGACAGACCAGGCATATATGATACACCTGACATTGAAAAAACTGGAACAGGAACTGCCATCATGCTTTTTTATACGCATACACCGGTCTTATATTGTGACACTCGATAAAATAATGGCTTTCCGATCTGACCAGGTTTATTTGCCCGACAATACGGTATTGCCTATTGGGGAAAAATACAAAGCAGGGTTTAGGAACCGCTTTTGGGTAATTGATCGGGAACGAGAGGCGGTTTTATGTTGAGTGTTGGGTGTTGAATGTTAAATGTATTATTTTAAACTCTTAGTGAGCCGCGGAAACCCCGGGCAGCATAATAAGATTCTGCGCCATTGTGATAGGTGAAAACGGTATTGTAGCGTCGATCGGCAAAAAGGGCGCCACCGAGTTTTCTTATCTCATCGGGGGTGACAATCCAGCTCGATGTTTTTGTATCGAATGCACCCAGTGTTTGCAGTTCGCGGTATTCGGCTTCTGTTAAGAGTGTAATGCCCATTTCTGCGGCCATATTCAGCGCGTTGTCCTGTGGTTTGTGTTCTTTTCTCGATTCCAGGGCTTCGTGGTCGTAACAGATGCTCCTGCGGCCCTTGGGACTCTCCGCTGAACAATCGAAGAAAATATAGTCACCTGTTTTTTTATCCTGGCCTACGAGGTCCGGTTCACCGCCGGTGATTTCCATTTCATTGAGCGACCATAGCTTTCCAGGATTCTTTTCCAATCTTGCTTGCACCTGGGCCCAGTCTAAGCCTTTGTGACGATTCTTGTTTTTTTCAAAACGGTCTTTGAGTATGCTGATCAGTTCCCTGGCCTGTGAAGCCGATAATTTTTGTTGATGGGTTTTCATAGTGTAAACGCTTTATTGGGAGGATTGTTGAATACTTTCGGGTTTGTATTGTTCGTGACCTAAAATTAATCCGTGTATCAATTCGTGACTTAATTCATGGCCACCAGTTTTCTATCAGCCGGCCTGAAATACCAGGACACACCTGTCAGCACCAGTAATAAAAGGGGACCAAACAATGCTTTTGCTTCATCACCAACGGCCAGGTGAGAAATAACCGCGCCCGACATGACGAAGAAGAAACCGGCATAAGCCCATTCTTTCAGTAATGGAAACCTGGGAACCAGCACGGCTATCACACCTACTATCTTCCAGGTGCCTAATAAGGGAAGCAAATAGAAGGGGAAGCCCAAAAGCGTCATCATATCTGTTTCCTGCTTCTGTTTAAGCAGTTGTACAATACCGGTAGATACCATGCCCAATGATAACCAGGCGGTGGCTATCCAATAGATGATCTTGTTACGTTTTGTCATGGTAGGTTATTTTAACGGGTTTAGGATTTCCTGCAAGCGGTCGTGTGCCATATTGATGCCGTAGGCAAAAGGAAGTTTCAGCATCTGGTCTCTCAGTTCGGTCGAGCGGTAGATGGTGTGTATGGTGAGTTTGGTGGTATCGGCTGAGAGAGATGTAAACTCCAGGAATTCCAGTTGCACGTCGAAGGGTGCATTTTCCATTTCGAATGTACGGGTGATCTTTTGATCGGGTACAAATTCGTGGATGCTGCCATGGGCCTGGAATACGATATTGCCCTTTGCATCAGCGGTTTCAAAACGGTAACCGCCGTGTTTTTTATTTTCCAGCTTTACTACATTAGTGCCCATCCATTGCGCTACAATTTCAGGTTCGGTATAGGCTTTAAACAATAGTTCCAGGGGAAGGTCAAATTCCCGGGTGATGGTTAAGTCGTGACGGCCAGCTTCGGCGTCTATTTTTGTTTTGCGTTCCATGTGTTGGTTTATTTTTTGGGTTTATAGTTTTTCATTACGACTTCCAGTTTGTTGAAGCGATCGTCCCACAGTTTGCGGAAGGGTTCAATAAAGTCGGCTACTTCTTTCATTTTTTTAGGGTTGAAGTGGTAATAAATTTCCCTGCCGTTCTGCTCCTGTTCCAGCAGTTCGCACTCGGTGAGTATTTGCAGGTGTTTGGATACGGTAGGGCGGGCCGTGTCGAACTTGGCGGCTATGGCGCCGGCAGTCATCGATTGAGAGACTACCAGCAGCAGGATGGCCCTCCGGGTAGGATCGGCGATGGCCTGGAAAACATCACGTCTTAGGTTCATTGCGTAGCTATTTGACTACAAATATATGTGTAGTTATTTAGCTACGCAAATTTTTTGCAGTTTTTTTTATAAATACGGTTAACAACAGGTTTATACAGGCAGAGGTATGGCTGCCTCTTGGCTAACCTGATACAGGCCCAAGGCTAATTCAATGCATACCTTTTTTACACTAAAAAACCTTTAGCTGATTATCAATTTATTGTTGAATTTGTGTGAGCGTCATTATCAGCCGTAAAATTTGCTAAATTTGTTATGTGAAAAAAGAAAACGAGATATTGGAGACCTTAGCTACCACGGTGATCGCTGTTGCAGTCATCGCTGCCTTGGTCAAGGCCTTTGAGCGAGCCAAAGAGACAAAGGTCCCGGTAATGGTAGAGGAAAACGGCGCATTGTATGAAATTGCCCCGGATGGTCAGAAGCGTTTTGTACGTCGGTTACCTGCCCGTCAACCGGTTACTATTTCCAAGAACTTCACCCTTGCTTAATGAGCAGCAAGCCCAAAAGGATGCGGGTTTTCGCCGGTCCCAATGGCTCTGGTAAAACAACGATTATCGTTGAGTTGAAAAACCAGTATTCATTTGGTGTGTACGTGAATGCAGATGATATCGAAGCTACACTGAAGGAGTACAAGAAACTAGATCTGAGGCTTTACCAACTTACACTCCATACTGAACAGGTACAGGATTTTTTCCGCCGATCAACATTTGCTCCCGTTAAACTGGCAATGCCCGACCTATGGGCTTTTATATATATCTATGATAACTATCTATGCATCCAGGAAGAATTAGGCGTTAATTCTTATATTGCCGCAGATGTTGCTGAAATGTTGCGACAAATGTTGTTGCAGAAAGGACTTTCTTTCACTTACGAGACCGTTATGAGCCATGCAGGAAAACTTTCCTTTATGGAGCAAGCAAGGAAGCAGGGTTACCGGGTTTACCTGTACTATATCGCTACCAACCACCCCGACATCAATATCAATCGAGTTAGTATCCGCCTTGCTCAGAACGGTCACGACGTTAGTCCAGACATTATCCGTAATAGGTACGATAAAAGTTTAGCGAACTTGAAGGAGGCAATTAAGCATACTGATCGTGCGTTTTTGTTTGACAATTCCGGTGAAAAGTCTAAGCTGGTTGCAGAGATCACCAATGGGAAGGAGGTAAGTTTGCAAATAGATGTCGATCAATTGCCCAATTGGTTTATTGAACATTTGCTTTGAACCAAGTGTCACAAACAGTTGTGTAAAATGAGGTGATACACATTAAAACGGGCTTAAAATGAGGCCCAGTTTATATAAGTTTCCATTGCAATCGGTTCATTATTAGGGAGTACTATTTTTCTATAAAAAATGGGTGTTTTCCACGTTGCGAAAGCCCAGACGCCTGTTTACTTTTACATAACCGGTTCAACACATAGACCTAGATTGATACGCAAAGGAGCCGCCCCAATCAGCAGCGTCACTTCTCCCCATAATAAGACAGCACCCCCCGGTTCATGCATTGTTGAGCACGCATTAGGATACGAAATAACCATCCCCCTGTAACGATAGATACAATCGATTGCTGAAAAATTGTTGAACTAAACCTAAACCCTTTACAGCCATCCCGGACCTGCTATCCGCCCGTGACAAAGAGGGAGAGAGCCATACTCCCGAATTCAAAAAAATGCCGCGCCATTTCCGAAACGCGCAGGGGTAGGAAAACCAAAAAACATATCCAATGAGATCAGTACTTACTATTTGCGCATTAGTTGTTACGCTTATGCTGTTTGCATTTCAGCCCAAACAGGCCAGGGTTTCCATCATGAAAAACGGGAACTACAGCATTACCAAAAAAGTGGCCATCACCGAGGCCGATGCAAAAACACTTTCAGACCTTACCAGGAAAGCCGCAGATGAAACAACTGCTGTCAATACAAAAGTGTACAAAGATGCTGTAGACAAAACCGTCTATACCACTACAAAATCTTCTTTGAAAGACAAGATACAGGAAGGAAAGGTGAGGACCATTATGAATAAGTATGCACGATAGGCAGGTGAAGGGGGCTGCAGGTGTTAGTTACCTGCAGCCATTATTACCATTCAATGCACTGGTTATGAAAAGAAAAATACAATTACTTGTGCTGGCCTTTATCCTGTTTACCATTATTGTTGTCAATATCAGGGCTACACTCGACAACTATTATGGGTTCTATTTCCCGAAGGAGAAAAACAGGGCGGCCAGGGCGCCATTATACCGGGCTTTGTCTTTTGTTGAAAGCAATAGGGTCTACCGGCTTTTTAATACCTACAGCGGACTGGAAACAGGCTACGGTTTCTTTGCACCCAATGTGGCAAGCGAATTTGTGGTATCCTTTACTTTGTACGATGGGCATCACCAGGTGCTAGACAGTTGCATTTCCGTCGACTTTCACAACAAGGAAAGTTTTATGCGGATGATCAGCGCTTACAGCATGTTCTTCGAATACAAGGAGGGAGATACCCTGAACCCGGAGTACCAGAAATGTATCATCTTTTTAAAGGGACTTTCTTATCAAATGCTGTTGCAAACCAAACGGGCAACCAGTGTAAAGACCAATCTCTATCTCTATCATTATCCTATGCTGGAACAGTTGCGCGAACGGAAAATGAATTCGCCCGTTTACTTTTTATATACCAGCAAAACCTATCAACTAAACGATTATGCCAACTGGAACTAATGTTTCCCGGCGATTCGGGCGATTCGGACGATTCGGACGATTCGGGTTCGGGCGAATAGAATGGCTGTTTTTTTTCAGCCGGGAAGGCAGTTACAAGCCCTTTGTATTTTTCAGGATCGCCATTGGTTGCCTGGTATTGATTCATTTTATAACGGTTATGGACGATATCGGTTTGCTGTTTGGTCCCAATGGCATTCTTCCGTCAGAGATCACAGAATTGTATGTAGATCCGCTGGTGCTTACGAGAACCAAGCTGATCAGCCTGCTGCATTTGAATGCGGCAACCTTCAATTGGCTTTTTAACAGCGCGTATATTTTGTTTGCCTGTTGCATCATAGCAGGACTGTTTACGCGGTTTTCGGCCCTGGTCATGCTTTTGTTGAATGTGGCCCTGGTTAAAAGCAATGTTTTCTTTACCTATGGCGTAGATTTTTTTACCAGCATGTCGCTGTTTTACCTTATATTTTTCCCCAGCAACACCCGGTTTTCTGTCGACGGCCGCTTGTTTAAAAAAGCGGAACCATCGCCCGACCAATACCTTTTTTACCAGCGATGCCTGCAGCTGCACCTATGCCTGGCTTATGCTTTTTCAGGCTTGAACAAGCTGCTCGGTTTCAACTGGCGCAATGGCGAGGCCATCTGGAAATCGATCAACCTGCCCTATGCCAATATGGATTTTCATATCGGGGTCGACTGGCTGGCAGGTTATCCCTTACTGCTAACGATACTCGGGTGGGGGATTGTAATACTAGAATTGATGTATCCTGTCATCCTGTTCAAAAAAGCCCGCAAACCCTGGCTGTACGCAGTAATAGCCATGCACCTGGGCATAGCATTGATCATTAATCTTTATTTCTTTTCGGCGATCATGATTATCTGGAATGTGGCGGCGTTTTATGATTTCGATAAGAAACGCTTTGTTATTGGCAAAGTTTTTACTTGAATTAATGACAGATTGCACAATCCGATTTCGTTGACCACCTCAGTCCGATTTTGACTTAAAAAAAGATTAAAACGAATGATTTAAAAGTCATTCGAGTCCATAACCGCCATAACTGGATTTTTCATTCCTGAAACTCAACATCTTAACGCGGTAACTTGGTTAACCTATAATTTTGCGTTATGTTACAATAGCCGATCTTTAAAATTTTTGCCTTTTGTGCGGGAGCCAAGCGTGAGGGATAGTAGCGGAAAGCCCACAGCGAGGTACGAGCGAGGACTTGCAGCGGATAGCCCGACCCCAGACCGGCTGCTGGAAAAAACATTATCGTGTCCCACCGAAATGCCCGTGCAGCAGGGCAGGGGACACGCCCTAATTATGCACAATGTGCCTTACAATGTCTTCTTAAATGTGAAAAGTAGCATGTAGGGTGGTGGGTGGGCGTAGGCAGGCGGCGGCGAAGCCGCTGAATGCATTTGGCTTACTTACTTGTTGTCGGCTTTTTCTCCAAAACATAAAATAGAAGATTCAATGCTTGTCCTTTGTTTTTATACGAGTGATTCCAATTTTTACATTAGCTACCTTTATCACATAAAAATTCTTTGTTCCCTGTTTAAAAGGTGTTGATGTGGGTAGGCGTATATTGATGATATTTTATGGCTAATTCTAAATCTTCCAGGCGGCGTATTCCTAAAAGCAGGATCGTGTTATTCCAGGAAAAGCTATTAGCCTGGTTTCAGCACTCTGGGAGGCATCATTTTGCATGGAGAAAGGAAAGGTTGAGTTCTTTTGAAATAGTAATAGCCGAGGTTTTATTACAACGTACCAAAGCGGAAACAATTGAAAAGTTTTATCCCGGGTTTTTAACCAACTTTCCTAATTGGGAAACAATTGCCAATGCAGACATCCATTTACTCGAAGATCAACTAAAACCTGTGGGTTTGTATAGGCAGCGGGCTAAAAGACTTAAAGCCCTGGCAGTAGAAATGGTACGCAGAAAAGGCGTGTTCCCGGTCGAAAGGGAGGCGTTAGAACAAATCCCCTTTCTCGGTCAATACATTGTTAATGCCATTGAATTGCAAATATTCAATAAACCCAGTCCACTCGTAGATGTAAACATGGCCCGCGTTTTAGAACGCTATTTTGGCAAACGGCACATGGCAGATATTCGTTATGATCCTTATCTCCAGAGCCTGGCAACAAGGGTTGTAGAGCATCCACGATCAAAGGAAATAAATTGGGCAATACTCGACTTTGCTGCTATTATCTGCCAGGCAAGAAGGCCTAAGTGTGAAACATGTTTATTATCAACTACTTGTACGTTTAATAAAAAAGGGGTAAATTGGGCAAATTTGCAGATTTTTGCAAGTTAATATGGCGGCAAAATATACCTATATTGATTTATTCGCGGGATGCGGAGGGCTATCTCTTGGCCTGCATAATGCAGGTTGGAAAGGGCTTTTTGCCATTGAAAAAAGCATAGATGCTTTTGAAACCCTCCAGTACAACTTAATTAATAACAAGAAGCACTTTGATTGGCCCAATTGGCTTCCCAAGCAAAATCATGACATCAACCAGGTACTTAATGATTATAAAGATCAGCTTATTGCCTTACAGGGTAAGGTAGATCTTGTAGCAGGGGGGCCGCCTTGCCAGGGCTTTTCTACTGCGGGTCTACGAAAAGAGGATGATGTGAGAAACGGCCTCATAAATTCGTACCTCAAATTTATAGAGTATACACAACCCAAGGTTATATTTTTTGAAAATGTAAAAGGGTTTACGCTCGAGTTTAAAAAGAATAAAACACAATTGCAGCAACTTGCCCAGGCTAAGGGTAAAGCCTATTCTGAGCAATTTTTAGAAACATTTGATAAGCTGGGATACAAGGTAAAAGGAAAAATGGTTGATTTTTTTAAGTTTGGTGTGCCGCAAAAAAGAACTAGGTTTATCCTGGTAGGTATTAGGAAGGATATTGCCAAGTCAAAAAAAATAAGGGCAAGTTCCTTTTTCTCCCAAATAGGCCAGAACAAAAGAGACTTTCTTCAAAATAAAAACCTGCCTCAAAACCCCAAGGTTGCAGATGCCATTTCGGACTTGCTAAAGAAAAATGGGTTGGTGCCTACTCCTGACCGTGCCAGGCAATTTTCAAGTGGTATATACACCCTTCCTCAATCCGCTTACCAGTTATACCTACGAGCAGGTAGTAAGGGGCAAATACCTAATAGCCATAGCTTCCCCAACCACCGGCCTGCTGTTATAACAAAGTTTGAGGCGTTCTTAAAGCAGCCACAAGGAAAAAACTTAAATGCTGCAGTAAAAAAAGCCCTGAATATTAATAAGCACGTAATTATTCCGTTGGCTGCCAAAAAGCCGGCGCCAACTATTACTACCTTGCCCGACGATTATATACATTATAAGGAGCCCCGCATACTTACTGTAAGAGAATACGCCCGTATACAAAGCTTTCCCGATTGGTATCACTTCCAGGGAAAATATACAACTGGTGGCAAAGAAAGAGTTAAGGAAGTTCCTCGTTATACGCAAATTGGTAATGCCATTCCACCGCTGTTTGGGGAACAAGCTGGAATTATTTTAAAAGTCTTCGCTAAATAATGAAGCCAGAGTTTTTTAAAATTAGTTCAGGCCTAAAAAGCCTGATAGGAAGCGAATTGATCACGGACAATTTTGTTGCCGTATTCGAGTTGGTAAAAAATTCGTTCGATGCCAAAGCTACCGAAGTAAAAATTCGGTTCGAACATATTTATTCAGGCGATGCCAAAATCATTATTGAAGATAATGGCAAAGGAATGGATTATAATGACCTCATTAATAAATGGCTTTTTGTTGCTTACTCTGCCAAAAAGGATAATACTGAGGATAGCGATGACTATAGGAACAGGTTGAATGTAGAACGTTTTTATGCTGGTGCAAAAGGTGTTGGACGTTTTTCTTGCGATAGGTTGGGCAAACATCTTAGCCTCGTTACTATTAAAGATAAGCCAGGTGCCAAGATTGAAAATTTAAAGGTAGACTGGAAAAAATTCGAAGAAGACCAGGCCAAAGAGTTTATTACGATACCCGTAGAACATAATGTGCTGAAAGTAGCACCGGCCGGGATGAAAAAAGGTACACGGTTAGAAATATCGGGTATTGAACCAAGGGAGTGGGATAGAGATAGTCTTAAAAAGCTAAAAGAAAAGCTGTCCAAGTTAATAAGGCCTGATTTAAATCATACTATAAAAAAGGAAAAATTTAAAATCAGTTTAGAGGTTCCCGAGGAAAAAGATAACGATGACCAGGAAATTGATAAAGGAAGATCGAAGGACGAAAGTGAAGGTTATTTTTACTACAACACGATAAATGGTGAAATAAAGAATTTTATTTTTGAAGAACTTGGTATCCGCACTACTAAGATTGTTTCCGCAGTTTCTAGTGATGGGAAATTCATTTCTACCCGGTTGGAAGATCGAGATCTCTTTATCTACGAAATTACCGAGCATAACAAGTATGACCTGCTTAAAGACGTTTCCATTACTTTATATTTCTTAAATCAAAGTGCAAAAACCGTTTTCACCAAGAGAATGGGAGTTAGAGCCGTAGATTACGGCAGCATCTTTGTATATAAAAATGGATTTCGTATTTATCCATATGGAGAAAGGGGGGATGATTCATTAGGAATTGACAACAGGGCCGTTCAGGGTTTTAATA
>JACXTT010012136.1_pt1 | contig 11445 bp, 10 predicted proteins | sample 9270951 | NCBI WGS metagenome assembly JACXTT01 (sample SAMN15532306, study PRJNA645909) | rock metagenome | isolation source: weathered quartz diorite | place: Puerto Rico | collected 2017-06-21 | reverse complement strand
CGCTCCTGCGCGTGCGTGGGCCAGCAAAAGAAAAGTGACTCGAGCGTCCCACGGGGACTAGCTTCGCGTCGCCGGCAGGGGATCGAAACGCCCGCCGCGTAGGCGGCAAGCTGGCGGGAATGAATCAGGCAGAAGCCGAAACTCTGGCTTCCTGCGTACCTTGTGGCCCGTAACGAGAACCGCACCCTCTCCCCAGCCCTCTCTCCCACAGGGACTACCTTCGGGTCGCCGGAGGGAGAGGGAGTGACGCTCGCATCACGGGAGGTGTTCGCCCACTATCCCTCTTGGGGCACGCCGAAAAAGCAGCCCCACATCACGTACCAAGGTGCCGCTACGCCGGCAACAACCGAAAAGGCCGCATCATCTCGTTGTCCTCATGCTCCAGCATGTGGCAATGCCAGACATAGCGTCCCGGCTCCCCCTCGAACCTCGCGATGATGCGCGTGACAAATCCCGGATCCGCCCGCACCGTATCCTTCCACCCCACCTCGTGCGCCGGCGGCGGTTGCGCCGGACCCGTGTACTTGAGCGTCTTCGAAGCATTCCATGCAAACAGATCGAACGGCCGCCGCTCCAGCACCTGGAAACGCACGAGATGTAGGTGGATGGGGTGCACGTCGCCGGTGAGGTTCACCAGGCTCCAGGTCTCCACGGTGTGCTGGCGCGGGTCCTCGGTGATCGGTGCCGACCAGTGCTTGCCGCCCAGCATCATCATCATCGGATTGCCGCCCGCGTCATCCTGCTCGCCCAACGTCAGCACGCGGTCGCGTACCGCGCTCGCGGGCGCGATGCGTTCGACTTCACGCAGCTTGGAGGGCAAAGCGCCCGTGTCGCGGCGACCGCGATCGCGCACGCGGAATTCGAGGATCGCCGCGGACTGCTGGCGGAGCTGCACGCTCTTGCCGTCCATGCCTGCGAAATCCACCACGACATCGGCGCGTTCGGCGGGATACAGCTCCACGCGCTGTCGCGGCACCGGCGCGCTCAATAGTCCCTGGTCACTGGCGATCTGCTGGAACGGTTTGCCGTTGGACAACGCCAGCGAGTAATAGCGCGTGTTCGCCGCATTGATCAGCCGGAACCGATAGCGTCGCGGTTCCACCTCGAGGAACGGATACAATTTGCCGTTGCACAGGATCGCGTTGCCCTGGCATTCCGACACCCAGGGAGCCTGCGGATCGTCGGACACCGGGTAATACAGCTGGCCGTCCTTGGCGATCAGGCGATCGCACAGGATCAACGGCAGGTCGCATTCCCCGGAGGGCAGTCCCAGTGCCGCCTCGTCGTCATCGCGCACTAGATAGGCGCCAAGCAGGCCCGCATAGATGTTCAGGCGGGTGATGCCCATGGCGTGGTCGTGGTACCACAGCGTCGCCGCGTCCTGGCCGTTGGGATAGTGGTAGAGCGCCGAGTGACCCGGCGCGAACCATTCCTCGGGGTAGCCGTCGCTGGCTGCTGGCGCGCGCGCACCGTGCACGTGCGCCACCGTGCGTACCTCCGGCTTGCTGCGCTCGGCGCCATGGATGTTGTGGTCGATGGGAAGGAAGTGCCTCGACGGCAGTGCGTTGGCCCACTCCACCAGCAGTGGTTCGTTGCGGCGCGCTTCCAGCGTGGGACCGGGGAACGCGCCGCCGTAACCCCACAGCGGCGTCGGCGGCAGGTCGCGATGCAGCGATGCGCGGAAGGCGCGCATCTCCACGCGGTAGTACGGCAGCGTCTTGCCCGGGTAGGCGGGATGCGTGCGCCGCCCCACCGGCTTCATCACGGGCGGGACGGGCAGCGGATCGACGAAGCGCGCCAGCGTCACCGGATTCACCAGCGCGACGTTCGGCGCCGCGAGCTGCGGCATCGCCATGTGGGCCATGCCCGGCTCGGGCATGGCGGGAGCGGACCAGGCCAGCAGTCCCAGGTCGGCCGCGGCCGCGACGCCCGTCATGTCCAGCAGGCCGCGCAGGAACTGGCGGCGCGAGCGATTCACGCATGTCATCCGGCCACGCTAGGCGCTGCGGATGACAGGTACGTGGCAGCGTCGGGAGCTCAGTCCGCCGAAGCGGGCACGCCGTGGCCGGTGGTGGGTGCCTGCTGGCCGGCGGCGGCCGCCTGGTCCTCCGGCGTTTCGATCGGCTTGGACAGCATGTGCGCGCGACGCCATCCGCCCCATTTGTAGTAACCCATCGCCATCAGCATCGAGGCGAGCGAACCCAGCGGGAAACTCCACCAGATCGAGTCGGCCCCCAGCGAAGGGGCCAGCGCCAGCGCGAACGGCGGACGGATCAGCCACATCGAGATGAACAGGATCACCAGCGGCGGCAGCACCGCGCCGGTGGAGCGGACCACGCCGAACAGCACGAAGGTGACGCCGAAGAACATGAACGACCACACCGCGATGCCGTTGAGATGTTGGGCCAGCGTCAGCGCCTCGGCGTCGTTGGGCAGGAACAGGTTCAGCGCGGCATGGTTGAACAGGTAGATCAGCGCGATCAGCGCGCCGCTGAGCATGAAGTTGTAGAGCACGCCCACGCGGGTGATGCGGCTGACGCGATCCCACAGGCGCGCGCCTACGTTCTGCGCCGCCATCGAGGACACCGCCGCACCGATCGCCATCGCCGGCATCTGCACGTAGGTCCACAGCTGCGTCGCCGCGCCGTAGGCAGCCGTGGTCTTGGAGCCGTAGCCATTGACCATGTGGATCATGATCATCGCGGAGCTGGAGATCACGATCATCTGCAGGCCCATCGGCAGGCCCTTGAAGACCAGCGAGCGCAGGATCTCCGGATTCGGCCTGAGGAAGCCCAGCTCCGCACGGGTGAGGCGCAGGAAGTACTTGCGCGCGTACAGGGTGGAGAGCAGGGCTACCAGTGCCACGGTCTGCGCGATCAGGGTCGAGGTGGCGGACCCGGCGATGCCGAGCTTCGGGAACGGGCCCACGCCGAAGATCAGCAACGGGTTCAGCACGATGTCCAGCAGGACCGACAAGCCCATGAAGACGAACGGCGTGCGCGAATCACCCGCGCCACGCAGCGTCATCATCAGGAAGTTGTAGAAGTACATCGACGGCACGGCCACGAAGATGATGCGCAGGTACGGCACGGCGAAGGCCTGCGCATCCACCGGTGTGTTGAGCGCGGCCAGCATCCACGGCGTGGCGAAGAAGCCGCCGATGGCGACCAGCACCGACACCGACACGAAGAAGGTGACGCCCGTGCCCACCACGCGCTTGGCTTCCAGCATGTTGCGCGCGCCCAGGCTCTGGCCGATGAGGATGGTGCAGGCCATGCTCAGGCCGAACACCGCGCCCAGCAGCAGGAACAGGATCAGGTTGGCGTTGCTGACCGCGGTGAGCGCGGCTTCGCCGAGGTAGTGGCCGATCCACATCGCGTTGACCGAGCCGTTGAGCGACTGCAGCACGGTGCTGCCCAGGATGGGCAGCGCGAACATCAGCAGGGTCCGGGCAATCGGACCTTCGGTGAGCAAGGGTTGCCTGGCGGCCAGCGATGACATCGAATGGTTTTCCGCGGAGTGAAGGGTTGGACGTGCCAGGGCCGCTCACGCGTCAGCGTGTGCGCCGTCCCATGCCCGGACGGCCAGGTGGCGCACATGCTCCCGCACGTCGGCGGGCCAGGCATCGGTCAGCGCGATGAAGCGATCGCTATCCTCGCGCCAGAACGCACGGGATGCCTCCTCGTAGTCTGGCAGGTTGCCCGCCATCGCGAGCATGAAGTGGTCCACCGCCTCGCTGGCCTCGCGGCGGCGGTCCGACCCGCTGCTGGCCCGCCGCGCTTCTTCCACCAGGCGTCGCAGCGTGGCCGAGGCACCGCCGGGTTGCGAACCCAGCCAGTCCCAGTGGCGGGGCAGCAGGGTGACCTCGCGCGCCACCACGCCCAGCTTCGGCCGGCCCGGGCCGCGTGCCACGGGCGCTTCCGCCCCGGCCGGTGCAGGAAGGCGGGCGAGCACTTCGTCGTCGGTGCCACGGAAATCCACGTCGACGGAACGGCCACTGCGATCGTCGAAGATCAGTACCGGTCCCACGACACCACGGTCGAGGGCGTGCTTGGCGGCAAGCACCACCCTGGCCAGGCTGCCGGAAGCAATCCGGCGGTGGCCATCGAAGGCAATGCAAGCCAGTTCGTCGTTCAAAGCCATTTTATTACCCGGATAATAACGGAGTGAATAATGCCCGGGTTAAAAAGCGTCGTCAACGCGCGACGCCTGGACCTTAGTCCTACTTAAAGGCCCTTGCCCGGTTTTCGAATCCTTCCCCCGATTTCCGCGCTGATTTCACCATCGCTGAGACACAGTGGATGCCAGCAGGGGGTTGGGGTTTGCCGCAGTTACTGCCCGCGCAACTCAGAGTTGCGTCTATCCGACGTATTTCTAGTACCGGACGGTGCAGTAAGTTAATAAACTATGCGGTGCATTAAAACCCCCTCCCCACACGAAGAACAACAGCACATGCGATCCCCGCGACTGCGCAGCGCCGCTGCGCTTGCCCTGATGGGCCTCTCCGCCGCCGCCTTGGCCGGCCCCCGCATCGAAGTGGAAGCTGGCCGCAGCCTTTCGGACGGCTACGGGACCACCACCGGCTTCGTCGAGGCCGTGTTCGACGAGCACCGCATCGGCAGCAGCCGCTTCAGCTGGGCGCCCGACGTGTCCGTCGGCTATATCGACGGACGCAGCATCGCCCGCTATGGCAACAAGGTGTCCGACAACATCTGGCTGGCCGCCGGCGGCGCGCGCCTCCGCATGGGCGGCGAAGGCGACTGGTACCACCACCTGTTCTGGACGGCCCAGGTCGCCGCGCAGACCGGCCGCACCCTCGCACTGAGCAGCGCCGGCGAATTCGTCAACTCGGTGGGCTGGCAGGGCGAGCACTGGACGTTCCAGGTTCGCCACATCTCCAACGCCGGCCTGGACGGCCCCAACCGCGGTGAAACGATGGCGCTGGTCGGCCTCGCCTTCGATCTCTGAGGCAAGCGGCAGACACCGGAACGAGAACGGCCCCGCGAGGGGCCGTTCTCGTTTGGACGTCCGAACCGGTCAATGGTCCGCGGCGGGACCACCCTTGGCCGTGAATGGCGGGCGCGCCAGCCACACCACCACGATCAGGCTGAGGAATACCCAGCCCAGCATGTGGAACACCTCGTTGAACGAGATCTGGTAGCCCTGCTGGGTGATCAGCTGGTCGAGCAGCGCGTTGCCCGCCTGCCCGGGGACGCCGGCTGATTGCAGCGTGGCCTGGGCCGAGCTGTCGTACGGCGTGATGTGCTCGCTCAGGTGCGCATGGTGCACGATGGCGCGATGGTCCCACAGGAAGGTGGTGAGCGAGGCCGAGAAGCTCGCGCCCAGCGTGCGCAGGAACGTCGCCAGGCCGCCGCCCGAGGCGATCTCGTGCGGCTGCAGGTCCGACAGCAGGATCGTGGTCACCGGCATGAAGAACAGCGCCACGCCCAGGCCCTGGAACAGCTGCACCCCGGCCACGTGCCAGAAATCCACCTGCAGGAAGAAATTGGAGCGCAGGAAGCAGGTGGCGCCCATCACCAGGAACGCGCAGGACGCGAGCAGGCGCATGTCGGTGCGGCCGGCGTACTTGCCCACGATGAAGGTGAGCATCACCGGCAGGATGCCGAGCGGCGCCGCGGCGAAACCTGCCCAGGTCGAGGTGTAGCCCAGGTTGCGCTGCAGCCACTGCGGCACCAGCAGGCCGATCGCGAAGAACGCGGCATAGGCGAGCACCAGCGCGATGGTGCCCACGCGGAAGTTGTGGTGGCGCAGCAGGCGCAGGTTGACGATGGGCTCGTCGTCGGTGAGCTCCCAGATCAGGAACACCGCCAGCGACACGGCCGACACGATGCTGGTGATCACGATGAAGGGCGAGTTGAACCAGTCTTCGTCGTTGCCCTTGTCCAGCACGATCTGCAGCGCGCCGACGCCGAGGATCAGCGTGATGAGGCCCACGTAGTCGACCTTCGGGCGCGAGGTCTTGTCGGCGCGACCGCGCATCTGGTTGCCCACCACCATGCTGGCGAAGATGCCGATCGGCACGTTGATGAAGAAGATCCACGGCCACGAATAATTGTCGGTGATCAAGCCGCCCAGGATCGGACCCGCGATGGGCGCCACCACCGTCACCATCGCCAGCAGCGCGAGCGCCATGCCTCGTTTGGCCGGTGGATAGATCGAGATCAGCAGGCTCTGCGTGATCGGGTACATCGGGCCGGCCACCGCACCCTGGATCGCGCGGAACAGGATCAGCATCGGCATGCTCTGCGCGGTACCGCACAGGAAGGAGGCGATCGAGAACAGCAGCGTCGACCAGATGAACAGCTTCACCTCGCCGACGCGGCGGGTGAGGAAGCCGGTGAGCGGAAGGGCGATCGCCGTGCTCACCGCGAAGGAAGTGATGACCCAGGTGCTCTGGTTGACGCTCACGCCCAGGTTGCCGGCGATCGTCGGCAGCGACACGTTGGCGATCGTGGTGTCGAGCACCTGCATGAAGGTCGCCAACGAGAGGCCGATCGTGGTCAGCGCCAGGTTGGGTGGACGGAATTCACTGCTCATCGCACGGAGTACCTGCGGAAAGAGGGATCTGGCCGCTGATCGAGCACAGCGGCCTTGGTATTTCTGGACGTCGTTGCGAAGCGCATCCGCACGATGCCCGGGATATCGGCGGCGGTCCGCGAGGAGGCGTTCGATGCCTCCACGCGGCCTGCCTGCGGCTTACTGCTTCTCGTGGCTTTCGCCGGCCATGTTGGCGTGGATGATCTCGGCGATCATGCCGTCGGCCTTGGCCAGCTGCTGCTTGTAGACATCGGTGGTGAACGCCGGCTGGGTCGGGGCCTGCTTGGCGAGCAGCGCGCCGCTCTGGTCGCGCAGGTTCACCTCCACCTTGGTCGACAGGCCGATGCGCAGCGGGTGCTCCTCGAGCTGCCTGGGATCGGTGAAGAACACGCGCACCGGCACGCGCTGCACGATCTTGATCCAGTTGCCCGTGGCGTTCTGCGCCGGCAGCAGCGAGAACGCGCTGCCCGTGCCCACGCCCAGGCTCTCGACCTTGCCCTTGTAGGTGACCTTGCCGCCGTACACGTCGGCGCGGATCTCCACCGGCTGGCCGATGCGCATGCTGTTGAGCTGGGTTTCCTTGAAGTTGGCGTCGATCCACACCTCATGCAGCGGCACCACGGCCATCAGCGGGGTGCCCGGGGCCACGCGCTGGCCCAGCTGCACGGAGCGCTTGGCGACATAGCCGTCCACCGGCGCGACGATCGAGGTACGCACGTCGTCGAGGTAGGCGGCACGCAGGCGGGCGGCGGCCGTCTGGACGTCCGGATGCGAGGCGACGACGGTGTCGTCCACCAGCACCTTGTTGGTCTGCAGCTGCTGCTGCGCGGTGGTGAGGCCGCTCTGCGCGCTGGTCAGCGCATCGAGGGCGTGCGACAGCTCTTCGGCGGAGATGGCGCCGGTCTTGGCGAGGTCGCGGCGACGGTTGTAGTCGGCCTGCGCCTTGTCGACGGCCACCTTGCGCACGGCCACTTCGGCCTGCGCGCCGCTCACGTTGCTGTACAGGCCGCGCACCTTGCGCACGGTGCTGGCCAGGTTGGCGCGGGCCTGCTGCAGCGCGACTTCGGCATCGGCCGGGTCGAGCTTCACCAGCACGTCGCCGGCATGCACCAGGTCGCCGTCATCGGCGCCGATGGTGATCACCGAGCCCGGCACCTGCGGGGTGATCTGCACGACGTTGCCGTTGATGTAGGCGTCGTCGGTTTCCTCGTACCAGCGGCCTTCGAGGAAGTACCACAGGCCCCAGCCGAGGCCGGCGAGCACCAGCACCACGACCAGCGCGCGCAGCAGGAACCCGCGGCGGTTCTTCGGAGGTTGGACGGCCACGTTGTCGGCCGCGTTCGGGGTTGGGCTAGACATGGGGGATTAGCCTTCAGAGCGAATGTTCGGGGGAAGATTGGACGGCGACGCTGGCGGCATCGCCCTGCGGGCGGAAACCGCCGCCGAGCGCCTGGATCAGTAGCACGGCGTAGTCGACCTGCTGCGCCTTGAGGTCGGCCATGCGCTGCTGCGCACCGAGCAGCTGCTGGCGCACGATCAGTGCCTCCAGGTAACTGCCCACGCCCGCCTTGTAGCGCTGCTCGGACAACTGCCACGCCTGCGTGGCGGCATCGACCGCGCGCTGCTGGGCGGCGACCTGTTCCTGCGAGGACTGCACGGCGTCGTAGTCGTCGGCCACTTCGTTCACCGCGCGCACCAGGGTCTGGTTGTACTGGGCGACGGATTCGTCGTACTGCGCGTCCTTGCCGGCGAGGTTCGAGCGCAGGCGGCCGCCGTCGAAGATCGGCAGGCTCAGCGACGGCCCGAAGGTGTAGAAGCGCGCCGGCAACTGCAGCGGGTTGATGCTGCCGAACGCCGCCACGCCGGCCATCGCACTGATGCTGACGTTCGGCATGAACTGCGTCTTGGCGACCTTGATCTCCTTGCCGGCCGACTCGACGCGCCAGCGCGCGGCGACCAGGTCGGCGCGATGGCCGAGCAGTTCGGACGGCAGATCGGACGGCACCGCCAACGCCGCCGGCTCCAGCGCCTGCGGACGGGTGATGTCCATGCCGCGATCCGGGCCCTTGCCGAGCAGCACCGACAGCGACGAGCGCGCGGCGTCGATGGCGCGGCTGGAAGCGGCGAGACGCTGGTCGGCATTCGCCACCTCGGTCTCGCTCTGCTTCAGCTGCAGCTGGTTGTCGACGCCGGCAGCCACGCGCTGCTGGGTCAGCTGGCGCGCGGTGGTGGCGCGCTCATGCTCGGCCTTGGCCACGTCCTGCTGGGCGTAGGCATAGGCGAGCTGCACATAGGCGCGGGCCACGTTGGTGGACAGCTCGATGCGTGCGGCCTGCTGCTCGATCTCGGCAGCGTGCTGCTGGCCGACCGCGGCTTCCCATGCGGCGCGCTTGCCGCCCCACAGGTCCAGGCCCCAGCTGAAACCGACGCGGGCGTCCTTGAACCAGGTGAAGTGGCCGCCGCCCAGTTCCGGCGGCGCGGCCGTCAGCGGCAGGCGCTGGCCGATCACGTTGGCGCCGGCATCGACCGTGGGACCGCGTTCGGCGTCGGCCGCGCCGGCCTGCGCCTGCGCCTGGCGGGCACGGGCGTCGGCCACGGCGAGCGTGGGGTTGTCCTTCAGCGCTTCGCCGATGAGGGCGCTGAGCTGGGGATCGCCCAGGCCGGTCCACCAGTCGTTGGCGGGCCAGGCGGCGGGGGAAAGCGTGGCGCCGGACAGGCTGCGATCGCTCTTCAGCGTGGTCGCATCGGTCAGCGTGCCTTCCGGGTGGAGGCCACCGCTGCTGACGCAACCGGCCAGCGCGAGGGAAAGGCCGGTGGCTGCCGCAAGGATTTGCAGACGCATGGGCTTGGTTTCCAGAAAAGGTGAAACGTCAGTTCTTGGTGCGGAGCGCGCTCAGCACGCGCTCCAGGTAGTCACGCAACTGCTCGCGCTCGGTGGCGTCGAGCGCCTTCTGCGCCGCCTTCAGCACGCGGTCGTTGCAAGGCGTCATCTGCTCCCAGGTCGTGCGACCCAGTGGCGTCAACTCGATGCGCAGTGCGCGCCGGTCCTGCTCATGCGGCTGCCGGCGCAGCAGGCCGCGGCCTTCCAGCTGGTCGAGCTGGCGCGTCATGGCGCCGCCGTCGAGCTCCACCGATCGGGCCAGCTCGCTCGCCGACATCGGGCCCGCCAGGGCCAGGCGCTTGAGGATCAGGAACTGGGTGAAGCGCAGATCCACGCCCGAGGCCTGCAGTTCGGCTTCCATGGCGCGGACCAGCTCGCTGCGCACCAGCCCGATCAGGACGCCGATGCTGTCCTTCTGGTGGGCGATGGAGGGGTTTGGGGGGCTCATGATCCGCAGATTTTATTGCCGGAATAATATTTGTCAAGGCAAATATATTCTGGGCGGCTTTTGTTGCGGCAAAATTTCAGGCTTACCCGGCGGGGGCGGCCATTTCGTCCTCCAGCCAGGCGCGCAGCGCCGGATCGCGCACCTCGAACAGCTCGAACACCCCCAGCGCGCGCAGGGACGGCAGCAGCGCCAGCAGGCGCGGCTCCATGGCCCGTCGCGCCGTCTCGGGCGTGCTGGGATCGAGCATCTGGTGGGCACAGGCCACAAACGCCTCCAGCGGCGTGACACGGATATCGGCGCTGGGCGCCTTGGCGAAGATCGTCGACATGCTCAGCCTCTCCCTTGCGGCACCCAGGGTGCCGGCACTACTGAAACCAGGACGTACCTTGGCTTGCGGGCGTGACCGGGCCAGATCAAGGCGCCGCGGCGGACGGATCGCCGGGAAGTCGATGGCGGACACGCAATCAGGCATGCCGAAGGCACTTTCGGCACCGCGAGCGGCGGCAGCGGTGGGGAAGAGCCCGCATGTTAGGCAGGCCGGGCAAATGCTGTTAGCGTTATTTGGTCAAAATCTGTCGAGAACCGGCCATGGGTCATGTTGGCGAGAAGGACGAGCTGGCGTTCCACGCGATGATCGAGCGCACCGACGGACCGGCCGTGATCGCCTATTGGACCGAGGGTGAAGCGGCCAGCGAGTATGACGAGGGCACCCGCGAATACGGCTGGCATACCCACGCGCGCGGGCAGCTCTACTGCGTGGAGAGCGGCCTGGTGCACGTGCGCACGGCCCAGGGCTCCTGGCTGCTGCCACCGCATCGCGCCGGCTGGATGCCGCCGGGCGTGGAGCACACCGTCACCCTGAGCGGCCGCATGAGCGGCTGGGGCGTCTTCGTGATCCCTCCCGAATGCGGCTGCCTGCCCACCGAGCCCTGCGTCATCGGCGTCACCGAGCTGATGCGCGCACTGGTGCGTCGTGCCAGTTCCTGGGTATGGGAGAGGGAGCTGGACGAAAGCCAGGAGCGCATCACGGCGGTGTTGCTGGAGGAAATCTGCCGCGCGCGGCGCGAGCCGCTGCACCTGCCGATGCCGCTCGACCGCCGCGCCTTGCGCATTGCGGTCGCGCTGATCGAGCGACCGGAGGACAACCGCGGCCTGGACGAATGGGCGGCATGGGCGGGATTGTCGCCACGCAGCCTGAGCCGCCTGTTCCGCAGCGAAACGGCATTGAGCTTTGCGCAGTGGCGGCAGTTGGCGAGGTTGTCGCGGGGGTTGGAGCGTTTGGCCGACGGGGAGGCGGTGTCGGCGGTGGCGGATGCGTTGGGCTACGCCAGTGTCAGCGCGTTCGTGGCGATGTTCCGCAGGAGTTTCGGCCAGCCGCCGGCACGGTACTTCGCGACGCAGTCGGTGGGGTGATTCTCTCTTCTCTATTTTGCTGGCTTTGTAGGAGCGCACCCTGTGCGCGAGGCCTTTCGCCTCGGTCTTCATGTTCTTGGTGGTTGGGAGAGGTTGGATATGCCTCCGGTAGCCCCGCTGCCGCCAGGGTGCCGCCTACGCGGCG
>JACXTT010012135.1_pt1 | contig 11445 bp, 12 predicted proteins | sample 9270951 | NCBI WGS metagenome assembly JACXTT01 (sample SAMN15532306, study PRJNA645909) | rock metagenome | isolation source: weathered quartz diorite | place: Puerto Rico | collected 2017-06-21 | reverse complement strand
AACCGACTCGTCCGCATCGGACTGTGCCTTCCCGGCTCCGCCCGGGAGCCATCGGCCCAGCCCGCAACCTACCGCTTTCTGTTAGTCCTCGGTGGTCCTACTATCAGGGGGCCCCGCCGCTTGACGGCCGCTCTCTGCTCGTTTATATAACCTTTCGGTTATGCAAGCAACGCACCGCCTCGACACCATCTTTGCGGCCCTCGCCGACCCCACGCGGCGGGCGATCCTCGCCCGCCTGGCGTCGGGTGAGGCGTCGGTGACGGAGCTGGCCGAGCCGTTCGCGATGAGCCAGCCGGCGATCTCCAAGCACCTGAAGGTACTGGAGCGCGCCGGCCTGGTTTCGCGCGGCCGCGAGGCGCAGCGGCGGCCGCGCCGCCTCGAGCCCAAGCGGCTGAGGGAGGCCACCAGGTGGCTGGAACGGTACCGCCGGCTGTGGGAAGGGAACTACCAGCGCCTCGACGCGCTGCTCGATGAGCTCAAGACCAAACCGCAAGCACCGGGAGATCACCGATGAAAAACGCCGCAGCGCTGAAACTCACGACGCCTGGAGAGCGGGACCTCGTTATGACCCGAGTCTTCGACGCTCCCCGCCAGCTGGTATTCGACGCCCATACCAAGCCGGAGCTGGTCCGGCGCTGGCTGTTGGGACCGCCCGGCTGGTCCATGCCGGTGTGCGAGATCGATCTGCGCGTGGGTGGCAAGTTCCGTTACGTGTGGCAGAACGACCGTGACGGGACCACGATGGGAATGGGCGGCGTGTACCGCGAGATCAAGGCGCCGGAGCGGATCGTTAACACCGAAAAGTTCGATGAGGCGTGGTACCCCGGGGAGGCCGTGGGGACGCTCGTCCTCGTCGAGCAGGGCGGAAAGACCACGCTGACGTATACGATGCTCTACGAGTCGCGCGCGGCGCGCGACGCGGTCATCAAGTCCAACATGGAGTCGGGCGTGGCGGCAAGCTACGACCGGCTGACGGAGCTGTTGGCGACGACACCTGCTAGGGGGCGAGTATGACCGGCGCTGGTACTTTTCCCCCTGCCCCTAAGCGCCACCGCGGGCGCAGCGTAGGCGCCGTGGTCGCGGGGTTCGCCGTAATCGTCGCGTTATCGCTCGGCACTGACCAGGTGCTGCATATCCTCAAGGTCTACCCGCCGTGGGGTGAGCCGATGGCCGGAGTGCTCTTCGTGGTGGCCACGGCGTACCGTGTCGTCTACACGCTCCTGGGCGGCTACATCACGGCGCGGCTCGCCCCACATGCACCGGTGCGTCATGCCCTGATCCTTGGACTCGCTGGGCTCGTGGCGGGCATCCTTGGAGTGATCGCCAACATCGCCAAGCCCGAGCTCGGTCCGCTCTGGTACTCGATCGCCGTCGCGGTCACCGGCCCGCCGTGTGCCTGGCTGGGCGGCGTCCTGTACGGCAACAGACAATCCTGAGGAGAGTCACATGCAGAAGATCATCCCGTTCCTGTGGTTCGACGGCAAAGCCGAAGAGGCGATGAATTTCTACGTGTCGATCTTCAAGAATTCGAAGGTCGTGCGGGTCACACGATACGGCGACGCAGGGCCGGGCCCGAAGGGGACGGTCATGTCGGCGACGTTCCAGCTCGAGGGGCAGGACTTTTACGCCCTGAACGGCGGCCCGCAATTCAAATTCACCCCCGCCATATCGCTGTTCGTGAACTGCGAGACGCAACCGGAAGTCGACGAGCTGTGGAAGAAGCTGTCCGCCGGCGGCAGAGAAGATCAATGCGGCTGGCTGCAGGACAAGTATGGCCTCTCCTGGCAAATCATCCCGACCGTCCTGGGGAAGATGCTGGGAGACAAGGATCCCGCGAAGGCGAACCGGGTCATGCAGGCCATGCTGAAAATGAAGAAAATCGACATCAAGGGGCTGCAGCAGGCATACGACGGGAGGGAAGACTGACCCGCCGGGCCTTCACATCGATTTCTGAGGTGAGGCTTTCTCGGGCGGTTGAGCGGCCGCGAATCCCCTGTACAGCAGCAGATCGTAGATGATCTTCAGCGCCCCACGGCCCTTCACAGCCATATGCTCACGGACAGCCCACGGCTCTTCTTCCTGCATTACTGGGCGAATCAGGACGCGTTGAAGCTGGCGCGCGGCCTCCGCGTCGCGTTGGACAAGATGAACGTCAAAAGGGCGTGCTGACCGATTCGGTTGCTGCCGTGCTAGGCGCGTTGATCAGAGGGTGTTTGCATGGTGGCGCCTTTCGGCCGCACGGGGAGGCCGATGTCTCCAGCCCACCCGTCCGTCAGCTCGAAAGTCTCTCCCATGTCGAACTGGAGCACCCGGAGGCGCCGGGCCAGGTCCTTCAATGCCCAGATGACCGTGTGCTGGACCTCCGCCGAGGACCACTGCCCGAACTCGTTATGGCTCAGGTCCATCTGAAGGGCGCCCGCGATACGCGCCGCGAATTGTCCATGGGCCTCCTGAGTAGTCGGCCCGGCCAACTGTTCCTGAGTCTCCTTTTGGGCGTCCCGTAGTCCCTTTTGGGGTCCTGGACCATCACCCCACAGCACCCATTCTAGGGTCACGCCCTCGAGACCTCGCTGCCGCGCCCTCGTCACGATCAGCTTCGCCACATCCGCTGGGAATTTCTTCCGCTGCGGCCACTTCTTTATTGCGGCCTCCGTGACGGGGGGTCCGAGCTCCGCGGCGAACTGTCGATACGTAAGCGAGATGCCTGGCCAGGGGCTGAAGGCGTCGAGTAGTCGAGCCAGCCGCTCCAAAATGGGGCCCTTCGTAGATCCCTTTACAGCCTTGACAGATGACAAATTGGTCCTAGGTTAGTGACCTAATGGGTTCCAGGCTAGCGTCCGCAACAGATCCCCAATGAGGACAAGCTGTCACGCTCACGAGCTGCCGTCAAGAGGGGACGACCACGCACGCGCATGCACCCATAAGGAGCGATGCCAGTGCTCGGATTAGGGATGATCAGCGGGGTACGGAGTGCCCAGTTTCGGGAGGACCACATGGTACGGAAGGCAGAGATCTTGGCAGCGAAGTTAGGGAGCGTCGAGGGCGAGGGTGCGCTCGGGCGGGAAGGCTTGAAGCTGGCTGAGGATGTGTCCTTCAAGGAGCAGGTGATCTTCACCGGCTCTACGGACTGGACCCCGGAGCAGGCCGAGCATTACATCGATTGGCGGATCCAGTGCGTGGACTCTGAGATCGCCAGGCTGCGCCAGCAGCTCGACGACCTGATTGCCTCGCGCAAGCGGTGGCTGGCCGTCACAGGCGGCCGCTCCAAGGTGTTCGGGATCTCCAATGGCAACGGCCACGGGGCGACGACGCCGGCGTAAGGGAACGAACGAGTGATCCACCGCCCCGCAACGCGCTGCGTTGCGGGGCGGCGTGTTCTTACACCTGACGCCGCTCGCGCGGCGTACGCTGCGCGGGAATCGGAAGGGTGACCTCGAAGGTGGTGCCACGACCCACCGCGGAATCCACCTGGACCGAGCCCCCAAACATGTCTTGTGTGATGTGACGCACCACAGTCAGTCCAGTCCCCGAGCCCGAGCCGAACTCCTTGGTCGTGAAGCCCGGTTCGAAGATCCGCTCGAGATGTTCCCCCGCAATTCCCACTCCCTGGTCCTGGACCGTCAGGCGCAGCGTCTCACCCACCTGCCCCAGGGCGATCACCACCGGTGAGTTCCGCTCCCGCGATGCCGAGACCGCATTGCGGATGAGGTTGGTGAGCACCTGATACAGGGCGTTGGGATCGCCCTGGAGAAAGGTGCCGCTCACGGCGATGACGCCTTGGAGGGTAACGCCGCGCTTGAGCGCCAGCGGCCGCTCCAACGCCACGCATGACCGCACGACGTTAGCCGCGTCGAACCGCTCGGAGCGGGCCAGCCCTCCCCGCGCGCGATCCTGAATCGAGCGCAGAAACTGGATCGCCTGCTCCATGCCTTCCCCCACCGCCGCCAGCTCGTTGAGCAGTTCTGCGCGGAAGGAAGGCGCCAGTGAGTCGGCCGTCCGGATCAGATCGAGCGACAGATCGAGACTCGCGAGCGCGGCGGTCAAGGGATTCGCGACTTCGTGGGCGATCACGCTGGGCTGGCGTACCAGCTCGGCCAGGGCGTCGGGTTCCGTCAGGCGCGGCCGGCTGACCGCCGGGGGCTGGTCCACGAGGCCGAGACAGAGACCCGCCAACTCGAGGGTAATCCGCTCCCGGCTGCGGCGCTCGATGCCGTCGGGCGGCGGTGCGGCAGGCTGCTTCCTCACGGGGGCGACGCACCACGGCCCGGCGCCGTCCAGCCGGCAGCCGACCCAGCGACTACCCTGAATGATCGGGGCGCCCCAGCGATGGAGCGTACTATCGAGGTCGAGGCTTGTGTCGGGGGACTGGGCGCTCGCGGCGCTGGTCAGGACCGGGATCACTTCCGCGAGCGACGAAACCTCCCACAGGGTTACCGCCCGCCCCTGGAGGGCCACGCTCGCAGCACGCAAGATCTCGCGACGTTGCTCTTGCATCCGATGTCGTCAAGGTTGCGACGACGAGGGCCCGGTCCTAGGGCGTTTTTGCGGCAGCGAGGGGCGCGAATGCGACAGCGGGGGTCGCGCCCCTAACCCTCACCTTTGCGGCGCCTCTTCCCCTGCTCCTCTCGCTCCGTTTTTCGACCGGCGACCACGACGCGGTCCCGGCCCTCTCCCTTCGCCTGATACATCGCCGCGTCGGCGCTCGCGATCAGCTCTTCCGGCGTCTCGCCGTGCGTGGGGTACTCGGCGGCGCCCACGCTCACGGTCATCCGCCCGGCGCCGAACTCCTCTCCCGCCACACGGGCCCGGAGGCGCTCACCCACGGCGGCGGCCGTCGCAATCGGCGCTTCGATCAGCATGACCACGAACTCCTCACCGCCATACCGAGCCACGCTGTCCACCCCTCGCGTGGTCTGCCGCAGGATCTCCGCGATCTTCACGAGCGCCGCGTCCCCTGCCAGATGGCCGTGGGTGTCGTTGTACTGCTTGAAGTGGTCCACGTCCGCCAACAGCACGGAGAACGTGCGCCGCAGCCGGCGCGACCGTTGGACCTCATTGGCGAGCGTCCCCATCAGGTGCCGCCGGTTGTACAGACCGGTGAGCGCGTCCGTGACGGAGAGTCTCTCCAGCTCGCCTTGGCCCTCCCGCTCCCGCACGCGGGTTACCAGGTTCTTGAGGACCTGCGTCAGCTGTCCGACCTCGCCGCCACTCCCCGTCGGGAGCTCGGCGGAGTGGTCCCCGGCGGCCGCCTTAGCGGCAACGCTGGAGAGGCGTCGCAGCGGGCGGACGAGGAGCAAACCCCAGTAGGCGGCCAGCCCTCCGACCGCAAGGAGCGCGACCAGCGCGATGCCCACGCCGCCTCTCCCGCCGGCCTCCCGGAACGCCTCCGCCCGCGGCATTTCGACCACCGCCGCCCAGCGGAGCGCGGGCACCCGGCGTAGGCTTCCGATGACTTCCTGGCCATCGGCGCGCTTGTACTCCAGCGGGCTGCCTTCTCGATCGAGCAGCTCCTGCGCCATCGGGGGCTTCGTGCGCATCAGGTCGGCGGAGCTGACTCGCGATCTGAGGACCAGCCTGCCCTGTTCCATCATCACGTACAGGTCGCCCCCGCCCCCGCCCCCGCCCCCGCCCTCCCCGCGCGGCGCGAGTCGCTGCAGCACGTCGGCCACCGCTCGCAGATTCAGCTTCGCCATCAGCGCGCCGACGTACCGCCCATCCGGCTGGCGGATCGGGACGGCGAGCCCGAACGCCGCCTTCCCCAGCCCCGCGTCCCAATACGGGTCGCCCACGAGCGCATCACTCGTCCGCAGACTCAACAATCTGTCCTGAGAGAACTGCACGCCGGTCATGCGGCCGCCGCTCGACGCCACGAACCGGCCATGTCCCTCGACCACGAGCAGGGCTTCGCAGTCCGGGCAGCGCTCGCGCACCGAGTTGAGGTACTCTCGCAGCCGGCTGACGGCTTCGCTGTTGCTCTGTACCCGGACCAGGTTCTCCGCCACCGCGTACGCCGTCGCCCCCCCCCGCAGATCGCGCAGCCGATCGCTCAACCACTGATCGATCTCCCAGGCCGCCCCGGCGCTCGTGCCACGCAGCTCTTGGGCGACCTGCTCGCCGATCGAGCGGCGGTCCTGGCGAGACGACACCACGGTCAGGACCAGCGCGGGCAAGATGGTCGCGACCACCGCGAACACGAGCATCTGATTCCTGATGCTGTCGAGGTGGAACTCGCGCAGCCGACGCGCGATGGCTTCTTGCCAGACGGTCACCGTTGATCGTCCTCCCGGGGTACAGCAAGATTCACCTTCCGCTACCCCCCCCGCAACGGTGAGCCCGCTTCTTTCCTTAGTACTGCGATACTCAACGACGACCCACGGGCTCGGCGCAATTCCGGAGAAGACTCTTGGGGTGGATGCTCCTCGTCATGAATTCCGTGACGCTCGTGACCGGCGGAGGCAAACTCGTCGCTGGCGTGACCAACATCACTCCGGGTAGGGTCGCAGGTGATCACCGGATTCTGCAACGCATCCCGCGGTAGACGAGACGGCCGGCCGCCCGGCCAACCTCCTCCCAACCCGTAACCCACCACGCCACTTGAGGTAGCAGCGAACGCCGAGCCCGGCACACCCCTTGCTTCAACTGCTATGCCCCTGCACCACCGTTGCTCTCCTTTCTCCCCAGAGGCGGCAATGGCCTGGAAGCTCTTCGGACACGAGACCACCCCGGCGCAGCTCCCAGCGGAGCTCCGCTCCATTCTTGCCCAGATGCAGCGCGAACGCGTCGCGTTCGAGGCGCTGACCACCGGGGCGCGTGACGCGACTCAACAGCTCACGCAGCTCACCCAGCCGATCGCCGAGGCCCAGAAGGTCGTGGCGGAGCTACAGGGGCGCGTCAAGGCGCTCGAGCGGCTCGTCCCCGTCCTGGCCACGCTCGACGAGCAGACCGAAGGAGTGTCCCGCACCCAGCGCCGCACCGAAACGCAGGTCGAGCACACCGCGGAAGAGGTCAAGAACCTTCGCACCGAGATCGAGCAGCTGCGCGCCACGTTCGACGCGGCGCTCGCGCTGAAGGGCGATCTCACGAGCCTGCTCGAGTCCGCCGGCGGCCTCAAGTCGTTGCGCACCGACGCGGACGCGCTCACGGGCCAGGTGCGCGACCTGTCCAACACGTTCGACCGCGCGCGACAGCGCCAGGACGAGCTGAAGCGCGCCGGTGAGGCAGCGGCCGCCCGGCTGCATGCGTTCGAGGAGCGACAGCAGCAGGTCCAAGGCGGTCTGGCGGCGGCGCAGACCCGCGTGACCGGGCTGGAACAGGCCTTTGCGCATCTCGGTCAGTCAGCGGCGCACGCCGCCGACACCAAGCGACAACTGGGCACGCTCAAGTCCCTGGCCGACTATGTGACGCAGAAGGTCGCCGTGCTGGAGCAGCAGCGCGACGTAGTGGATCGCGCCATCGGTCAAGCGACGCAGCTCGACGACGTCCTGCGGGACATCGACGCGAAGATTCACAAGCATGAGGAGAGCGCCAGGAATCTGGGCGCGCTCGAGACCCGCGTCACCGAGCTGCAGACGCTCCACAGCGATCTGCTGGCGAGGTCGCGAGAAGTCAGCACGCGTCACGACCAGATCGCGCAGGCGGATCAGGAGCTCCACGGACGCCTGAACGGGCTGCGGGATGAGGTCCAGCGGACGGTCAAGCGCTTCGAGCTCGAGAACCAAGGGCTCGACGCAGTCGGCCAGCGCATCCTGGATCTGCGCGGCGCGCTCACGGACATGGAGACCCGCTGTCGCACGCTGGACGAATCGAGCCGGACTTTCGGGGACGTCCGGTCGCAGGCCGACGGGCTCACGAAGCGGCTCGGGGGCCTGACCGACTCCGTGGCACAGCTCGAAACCCAGACCGAGCGGCTCGGCGCCGTACAGGGGGACGCCGAGCGGCTCGCCCAAACGGTCGAGCAAATGACCCAGCGCGTGGCGCGGCCCGAAAAGGCGCAGCCGTCGGTGGAGGCGGCGCTGCGCGACTTTGCGAGCCTGAAGGGGACGCACGAGGAGGTCAAGGATGCGCTCGAGCGCATGCGGCTGGCCGAGGGCGAGGTCGCGCGGGTGCGGGAGGCGCAGGCCGGCACGAAGACCTGGCTCGGCGAAGTGACCGAGTCGGTAGCGGCCCTGCGCGGCGAGCTCGCGGCTGTGGAGGAGATGAAGCCGACCGTCGAATCCGTGCGCGCCGACGCCGATCGTCTGTCGCAGTCGATCGCCCAGATCGAGTCGCGCCGCCAGATGGTCGAGCAGCTGAACACCCGGCTGTCCGACCTCACGGGGGCCGCGGCGCAGCTCGATGAGCGCACCGAAGGGCTCGCGGCCCGCATGAACACCACCGACCAACAGTTCCAGGCCCTCACGGCCCACGCTGCGGAAGCGGCGCGCATCGAGAAACTGGTGCCGACGGTGGTGGGAACGGTGGAGCGAGTGGAACGCCGCATGACGCAGATGGACGCGGCCGTGACGACGCTCGAAAGCCGTGCCCAGAGCCTCGAGGTCCTTGCCGAGCAGACCAGGGCGCTGGGGCAGGAGCTGCAGCTCCGCCAGGCGGCTCTCAACTCCGCCACCGAGCATTTGGAGCGTGCCTCACAGCTGCGGGCGGAGGCAGCCAGTATCGCGCAGCAGTTGGAAGAGCGCGCCGGTCAGCTCACCGGAGCCCTCACGGGCGCCACCGATCGCACCGCCGCGCTCACAACGACTCTCGAGGATCTCGAGAATCGCGCCGGCAACCTGCGGTTCGTGCAGAAGCGCATGGCGCAGTTCGAAGAGCGGCTCGCCAAGTGGCACGCCACCGAGGAGCAGCTCATGCGGGCGCTAGAGCAAGCCGCGCAGCGCCAGGCCACGGTCGACGCTCTCCAGGCCGACCTGTACCGCCTGTTCGAAGTGGCCGAGCGGACGGTGGACCACGTCCGCTCGATCGCCGGCGCAAAGGAGCAGGTCACCGAGACGCGGGCCATGCTCGAGAACGTGCTCGAGCTGGTGAGCCACGCGCACGACGCCGCCAACGGACTCGGTCACCGGCAACGGCAAATCGAGCAGGCCGAGGAGCGCCTGGCGCGTGTCGAGGCTTTGCTCGCCGACGTCGGGTCGAGCATGGAGACGCTGCACGGGCAAAAGGGGTTCCTCGAACAGGTGATCGAGAAGGCCGGGACGCTCGAGTTCTACGCCAAGCAGGCCGACGGCCTGATCGCGATGCTGCGCGAGAGCGGTGCAGCGGAGCGCCCCAAGGGGGGTGGCTCACCGCCGCGCGTCGTAAAGAGCGCTTGAGGAGTCCGCACACAGCGCCCCGCTACGCGTCGTCCGAGGGCGCTCCCCGTTCCAACCAGTCCCGAAACGCACCGGACTCCTGCGCCAGGCGCCATTCGTCGAGCACGGCCAACGCGGTGGCCCGCAGGGGACCGCTCGGCTCCGCGCCCACCAGTGACCGCGCCACGAGCCAGCCCTCGAAGGCCTCGGGCGCGGGATCATCGGCCACGGCGTCCTCGAGCAGCCTGCGTCTGATCGCCAGGCCGATCGAGTCTGGTGTCGTGTCCCGCTTGCGCCGCCGGCGGCGCCCGTCGGAGGCGGCGAGTGCCGCGAGCAGGTGGCGGCAGACGACCGCGGGACGGAGGGCGTCGCGATCGTTCACGGCTCCACGCCCTCGAGTCGCACCGCCACCAGGAACCCCGGCCGGGCCGGCCGACGGAATCCCCGCTCCCACGCTGCGAGATCAAGCTCCACCGTTTCGAGGTCGGACACTAAGAGATCCGGCGGCGCCACCGCCTGCAAAGTAGCGAGCGACTTGAGATGACCGTGGCAGCTGGCACATGTCTCGACGGTCCGTCCCTCGACCCGTCCTTCGATGACCAGCGATCTCAGACGCTCGTGATCACGCTCGTTGCAGTAGACGCAGGCGAGCCAGGGGCGCTGCCAGTCGGCACCGCAGCGCCCGCACCGCAGGCAACGGGTTCGCTCGAGCCCGCGCAGCTCCGCGAGCACCGGCCACGCCCCGCAGACCGGGCAATAGCCGCGACTCCACCCCGGCGGGACATGGGCCTGCAACTGACGACGGCACGCCTGTAACAGCGGCCACACGGCGAGGTTGACGACGGTCTCGAGGGCAGCGGCGTCGATGTGAGCGGCGCTCGCCCCCCGCTGGATCGCGGCGCCATCCTGCCGCGCCGCAGCGGCGGCGAGCTCGAGCACCTCGAGCTCAGCCACGCGCCCCAATCCCACCAGTGCGCCGAGCCGCTGCAGCAGACTCCGGAGGCGCTCCGGGTCGACGCGCACCGTGCGCCCGTGCAGCAGGGGAGTGATGTCCGCAGACGATCGCGGTCCGGCGTCCGGCACTAACGGCTCCGGAGCCGGCTCAGCGCCTGCCCCGAAGGTCGCACGCAATAGCCCGACCCACTGGCGCCACTCCGGCGAAGCGCGCTCCAGCGCGTCTAGTCGAGCCGCGGAGTCCTGCCCAATTGCGGCAGCGGTCCGTTGCATTTGACCTCGGTCACGCACGGAGTCTTGTAGTACGGCTCGGCACCCTCATGCAGTATGACCACCGGGCCGTGATTGCCGACATCGGCTCCCGGCCCCCCGCCGCGGATGCGTCGTGCCTCCGGGCTGGCGCAGCCGGCAAGCGCGGCCACGAGCAGGACGCTCGCACTCCTCATCGCAGGGTCACTCCCGATCCCTGCGCATGAATCGGCGCCGACGCGAGCAGCACCGCCGTGCGCAGCAGGAAGCCCCCGATGAGCACCAGGCGCGCGGCGCGCACGTGGGGCTCGGGACGAAACAACGGGGTCAGGATCCCGAGGCCGACCACGCCGACGAGGAGCACGAGCCCCCAGAAACCGATCAGCACCCCCCGCACTTGGCCGAGCGACACGACGAAGGCAACCAGGGCGAGGAGCTCGAGGACGAGGGCGCCGCGGTCGAACCGCGCCAGCCACGCGGTGGCGGCACTGGCACCATGGCCCGCGCGGGTGGCGAGGAGGAGCAAACTCGCCGCGGCCGTGGAGGCCGCTGAGAACAGGAACAGGATCCCGAGCCAAGTCGAGTCCGCCCAGATCGGCCGGTTGGTCACGGAGAGCAGCACTCCCGTGTACCCGGCGAGGAACAGGCCGAACACGCTCGCGAGCCCGCCGATCGTGCGGCCGAGCGCGCCCTCGGCCAGGACGCGGAGCCGCGGCCAGGGGAGACGTCCCTCCTCGGCGGCGGCGCCGGCGGCGGCAAGAAACGCGAATCCCCCGAACAACATGAGGCCCCATGCCCCCGCCGACATCGGGGCCCAGGCCTTGAACATCAGCCGCCCGGTCTCCGACTGCAGCAGCATGTGCCAGAAGCGCAGGGGGCGCTCCAGGTCGATCGTGAGCAGCAGCCCGCTCACGATCGCGCCACCCAGACCCAGGTAGTAGCCGAGACGAGCGATCGG
>JACXTT010012134.1_pt1 | contig 11446 bp, 9 predicted proteins | sample 9270951 | NCBI WGS metagenome assembly JACXTT01 (sample SAMN15532306, study PRJNA645909) | rock metagenome | isolation source: weathered quartz diorite | place: Puerto Rico | collected 2017-06-21 | reverse complement strand
CGGCCTGATCAACCTGCTGCTGATCGCTGCGATCATCGGCGCCATCCTCGGCTCCGCGCTGTGGAAGCCGGGCATCGTGTTCGACATCCTCGGCACCAAGGTCGAGTTGCAAAATCTCGTGCGCGATGCCGTGCTGCTGGGAATTGCTGGCCTGTCGCTCTGGCTGACGCCGGACGAACCCCGCGCGAACAACGGCCTCACCTTCGAGCCGATCCGTGAGGTGGCGATCCTGTTCGCCGGCATCTTCACCTGCATCATTCCGGTGCTGGCGATGCTGGACGCGGGCCGCAACGGCACGTTCTCGTGGCTGATCGCCGCCGTCAGCACACCGGACGGCGCGCCGCGCGACTTCATGTACTTCTGGCTGACCGGCATCCTCTCCGGCTTCCTCGACAACGCGCCGACCTATCTCGTGTTCTTCGGCCTTGCCGGCGGTGACGCCGCACAATTGATGACCCAGCTTGCGTCCACCCTGACCGCGATCTCGCTCGGCGCGGTGTTCATGGGCGCGCTGACCTACATCGGCAATGCGCCCAACTTCATGGTCTATGCCATCGCCAGCGAACGCGGCGTGGCGATGCCGAGCTTCTTCGGCTTCATCGTCTGGTCCGCGATCTTCCTCCTACCGGTATTCGCGGTGCTGTCCTGGCTGCGCTTCTAGACATTTGCGAAGACCTCGCGCCTTCGCCTAACGTGCCGAAGCCAGGGGGATGTCCATGACGCTTCGCGCATTTTCGCTGATCGCCGCCGTGTGCCTGTTCGCGACGCCGGCTGCGGCTGCCGAAGCCATCGACGGCGCAAAGCTGTCGTGGCTGTGGGCGCTGCCGTTCGCCGGCATCCTGCTCTCGATCGCCACCGGCCCGGTGCTGTATCCGCACGTCTGGGAGCATCACTACGGCAAGTTCGCCGCCGTCTGGGCAGCGCTGGTGATCGTACCGCTGTTCGTGATGTTTGGCGCGGGTGCCGCGATGCCGACGCTGACCCACACGGTTCTGCTTGAATACATCCCCTTCATCCTGCTGCTGCTGGCGCTGTTCACCACCGCCGGCGGCATCTACCTCGAAGGCAACCTGCACGACAGCGCCTTCACCAACACGGCGCTGCTCGGCGTCGGCATGATCCTCGCCAGCATCGTCGGCACCACCGGCGCGTCGATGATCCTGATCCGCCCGCTGCTCCGCTGCAACGACGACCGCTGCACCAACGTGCATGTGGTAATCTTCTTCATCTTCCTCGTCTCCAACATCGGCGGCTCGCTGACGCCGCTGGGCGACCCGCCGCTGTTCATCGGCTTCCTGAAAGGTGTCGACTTCTTCTGGACCACCAAGCATCTCCTCGCCGAAACCCTGTTCGTCGGCGGACTCGTGCTGTTCGTCTTCCTGCTGCTCGACATCTATCTGCATCATCGCGAGGGTAACTTCCCGAAGAAGACCGACCCGACACCGGATTCGCCGCTGCGGCTGCACGGCACGATCAACCTTGCGCTGATCGCCGTCATCATTGGCGCGATCCTCATGAGCGCATCGTGGAAACCCGGCATCACCTTCACCATCGCCGGAACGACGCTGGAACTGCAAAGCCTGTTGCGCGACCTGATCTTCGTTGCCGTCACGCTTCTATCGGTGTGGTTGACGCGCAGCGAGCACCGCCAGGCGAACAGCTTCTCCTGGGGGCCGATTCAGGAAGTCGCGATCCTGTTCGCTGGCATCTTCATCTGCATCGTCCCGGTGATGGCGATGCTGCAGGCGGGCGCGCAGGGCGCGTTCGCGCCGCTGGTCAAGCTCGTCAGCAACGCCGACGGCAGCGCCAACAACGTCGCCTACTTCTGGCTGACCGGCGGCCTGTCCTCGTTCCTCGACAACGCGCCGACCTACTTTGTGTTCTTCGAACTCGCCGGCGGCGATCCGAAGGCGCTGATGACGACGGGGGCGGCCACGCTCGCGGCCATCTCCACCGGCGCGGTGTTCATGGGCGCGAACTCCTACATCGGCAACGCGCCGAACTTCATGATCTATGCGATTGCCCGCGGCGCCGGCGTCAACATGCCGAGTTTCTTCGGCTACATGCTGTGGTCCGGCGCCATCCTGGTTCCCGTGTTCCTGCTGACCGGCTGGCTATTCTTCGCCTGACAAAAACAAGCCCCGGCAGCGTCGCGCTTTCGCCGGAAACCGATCGTTTACCATCCTCACTTACGGTTAAGGAATGCTTGATCCGGGCCGAAAGCCCGGCGAGCGCCGTTGCCCGGAATGGAGTGAGCGTTGCGTTCTCACCTGCCCAACAAGCGTACGCGCTTCGTGATCGCCTTCGTGCTTGCCGTCATTGCGCTCGGCGTGACCGCAAGCCCGCGCCCGGCCTCCGCCGGATTCTTCGACTTCCTGTTCGGCAATCCGGAACCGGAACAGAAGAAACCGTCACGTTCGCCCTCCGGTAATTCAGAGTCCGATCGCTCCGCGCCGTTGCCGCCGATCGGCGGCGGCTATACCCGTTCGACCGCCCATTGCGTGCGCATGTGCGACGGCCGTCACTTCGCGGTGTTCGGCCGCAACGACATGTCGCCGACGGCGGTCTGCCAGGCGTTCTGTCCCGCAGCCGCGACCAAGGTGTTTTTCGGCAGCCAGATCGAGCGCGCCATCTCGATGGACGGCGAACGCTACTCCGAGCTCGACAACGCTTTCGCCTATCGCAAGAAGCTCGCGTCGGACTGCACCTGCAACGGCCGCGATCCGGTCGGCCTCGCGCCGGTCGATATCTCGCTCGACACCACGCTGAAGCCCGGCGACGTGGTCGCCACCACCACGGGTCTCGTCGCCTACAACGGCACCCGCAGCGACGGCCAGAGCGAGTTCACGCCGGTGGAGAGCTATCCCGGCCTGTCGGCAACCACGCGCGCCCGCCTCGGCGAGATGAAGGTCGCCCCGGTCACCGCCGACCCCGAAGAGACCACCGGCTCCATCGACGCTCCGATCGGCGATGCCAAGCCGCGCGCGGCGCTGCAGTAACGATCCCCCTCAAGTACCGTCCGCGCCGATGTATTTCCGCGCGTGACGTCCGTCGCCGTTGAACCGGCATCGGCATTTCCACGACTGACAATCAGCCCGGGGCGTCGACGCACGCCACGCCGGCCCCTCACCGGTTGCGGGTCTGTTTCTTTCGGCCATCAGGATCTTCGGAGATTGCCATGTCGTGCACCATGACAACCGGTATCGCGCGTCTGTCACGCCTGGCGCTCGTCTGCGCCGCCGCGGTCACCGCAGGAAGTCTGAGCGCATATGCGGCCACCGACACCACACGCCTGCCGCGACTGGCGGGTGCGAAGGTGCTGTACGCGAGCCCGAGTTCGACCATTTTCACCTCGGCCGATCCGGTGCAGCGCGCCTATGAGCAGGTCATCACGACGCTCGTGAGCGAAGGCTGGCAACCCTATGAGAGCCCGACCGCGTCGACCACCAACAACCCGACACTGCGCATCCTGGCGCTGCGCAAGGGCAAGGACGCGCTGTCGCTGTTCATGACCGTCGCGCCCGCGCAGGGCAACGCCACCAGCATTACCTATACCGACGTCGTTCTCGCCAACGACCTGCCGTTCCCGAAGGACGCCACCGCAATCAAGTTCGATCCGGACAAGCCGTTCCTGAGCCTGACCACCACGCAAACCGTGGAGGCTTCGCTCGACTACTTCCGCAACGAGCTGCGCCAGCGCGGCTGGGCGCTGTGGTCGGTGAAGGACAATGCGCGGCAGCCGGCAGGCGGCCCCTCCGGCGAGATCACGCAGAACGGTGCGCATGCCTACTACGTGCGCGAGGACAAGGGGCCGCTGCTGCTGACGCTGCAAAAGCGCACTGACGACACCGGCCTCGACCTGCAGATCAAGACGATCCCGGCGGAGCTGCTGGCGAAGCTGAACCGGCGCGACCCTGAGCCGGCGAAGCCGCCGCAGCGCGATCTCGCAGCGGAGGAAGCCGCGGCCAAGGCACAGCAGCAATTCGCGCAATCGAACAAGGCGATCGACGACCAGATCTCGAAGCTGACCGAGACCATCCTGAAGGATGCGCTGTCCGACATTCGCGGCGGCAAGCCGAAGGCCGAACCGCAGCGCGCGACCAGTACCGGTCCGACCTTGGCATCGCTGCCGGATCGCAGCGAGCCGATTCCGCTGCCGGTGTCTTCCGAGGAGATCGACTTCGACGGCGAACGCGGCCGGCTGGAGTTCTACAACACCGCCAGTGTCGGCCAGGTCGCCGACTATTATCGCGGCGCGCTGAAGCCGCTCGGCTGGCAGGAGAAGCGCACGCCGATCAACCGCGAGAACATGGTCGCGCTCACCTTCAGCAACGGCGCGAAGGATCTGTCGATCACCGTCATGCGGATGGGCCAGCGCAGCAAGGTGATGGCCGACGGCAGTGTCCTGAAGGTTGCGACCGCTGCCGCCGACAAGAAGCCAGAGCAGGCAGCCGCGTCGGAAGCAGCCCCGGAGCCTGTTCTGGAAGCCGAGGATCGCAACGGCCTGCCGGTACCGAACAAGCACTCTTTGGTCGGCAGCACCAAGTCGCTGTTCCGCTATGAGGTGAATGCCACCGTGCCGGCACGCGTCGATACCGTGCTCGCCTTCTATCGCCGCGAACTCGGCAAGCGCGCGGACTGGAAGGAGTTGCCGCAAGCCTCAACGATCACGCCGGGCAAGGTGAAGCTGGCCTATGCGACGGCCGACGGCCCCGCCGAACTCGTGCTCGAACGCAAGAGCAGCGACACGATCGCGACGCTGGCGATCCGCAAGCAGGCCGAAGCCGAGAAAGCCGGACTGTTACCGAAGGCCGGTCAGGTGAAGCTGCTGTTCGGCAACATAATCGACAAGGAAGCCACCATGACGATCAACAAGCAGACTGTGAAGATCGGCGCCGGCGCCGGCAACAAGAAGCCCGACGGCCCGTCGATCGAACTGCCGCCGGGCAAGCATAGCTATACGCTGAAGATCGGCGGCAAGCAGGTCGAAGCCGACACGATCGAGATCGCCGCCGGAGACATCTGGGGCGTGATGATCGGCCCCGGCGGCGCACTCGCACTGCAGATGTATTGAGGCATGATTCGGAAAAGTGTGTAGCGGTTTTCCGGAAAGTCGTGCTCAGAAAAGGTAGCAAAGCGCGATGACAATGCATCATCGCGCTTTCGTCGCCGCTCTCAGCGTCCCTTGAAGACGGCGGCGCGACGTTCGATGAACGACTGGATGCCTTCCTTGGCATCCTCGGATTGCATCACCCGCTCGCGGATCTTCGGGATGTAATCGATCGCCGCCTTCTCCGCCGCCTCGATGTAGGCGAGCGCGCCTTCCTTCGTCACCTGGATGCCGAGCGGCGCATTCTTGGCGATCAGCTGTGCCACCTCCATCGCACGCGCGACCTGCTGCCCCTTCGGCACCACCTCCTGCACCAGCCCGATCTTGTAGGCGCGCTCGGAGGTGAACTCGTCGCACAGGAACAGGTGATACATCGCATCGCCCCAGCCGGCGCGGGTCAGGAAGCGGAAGTGCGCACCGCCGAGCGGGGCTATGCCGCGCTTCGACTCCATCTGACAGAAGCGGCAGTCGTCGGCGGCGATGACGATGTCGCCCGCCAGCATCATCTCGATGCCCACCGTGAAGACGATGCCCTGCACCGCCGTGACCACCGGCTTGCTGCAGCGCTTGGTGAGCCCGAACGGATCGACATTGCCCTCGACGCGCTTGCGCGGCTTGGCGTTGGGGCCGAAGAACTTCGGCATGTCGAGGCCGGCGGTGAAGTGGTCGCCCTCGGCACACAGCACCCCGACCCAGTAGTCGTCGGTCCGGTCCAGCAGCGTGAAGGCCTCGGACAGCTGCTCCATCATTTCTAGGCTGAACGAGTTCCGCTTGGCCGGATTATCGATAATGATCTTCAGCACATGACCATGCACTTCCGTGCGAATGCGTCCCTCGGCAACCTGCGTCTCGGCCATCGTTATCCTCCCGTGTTTTGCTCAAGCAGCCACCAGCACGATGGCTCGGCGAGCCCATTTGTGCTAAATGATGATCATCATCCAGATATCAGCATGATGACCATCATACTGATCGTCAAGCGCGAATTTCGCGACGGAGCATTGTCATGGGTCATTCACAGGCGGAGAAGGCGCGCAGCCGGCAGCGGATTCTCACCGCGGCATCGAAGCAGATCCGCGAGGAAGGGCTGCAAAGCCTGAGCATCGCCAAGCTGATGAAGGCGGTAAACCTCACTCACGGCGGCTTCTACGGCCATTTCGCCACCCGCGACGAACTGGTGGCGGAAGCGCTGAAGGAAGCGCTCCGCGACGGCGCCAAGACCGGCCATGCGGCCGTGGGCGAGGACCGCTCGCTGCGGACCAAGACCCGCAGTTATCTCAGCCGCGCCCATCGCGATGCCCCCACGCAGGGTTGCGCGATTGCCTCCCTCAGCGGCGAGACGGCGCGCGAGGATCTCGGCGCCCGGGCCGCCATGAGCCTGCATCTCAGGCGTCATTTCCAGGGGATCGAGAACACGCTTGCCGACCATCCCCATGCGCGCGAGCGCGCCGTGGCCATCGTCGCCATGATGGTCGGCGCGGTCACGCTGTCGCGGGTCGCCGACGACACGGCGCTGTCCGATGAGATCCTGCGCGCCGCGCGCCAGGCCGCCCTCATCCTCGGCGAGGGCGAGTAAGCGTTCACACACGCTATCCGTCATGCCCGCGAAGGCGGGCATCCAGTACGCCGTGTTGTCTCATTTGATCGCAAATGTCGCGGATTGCTGTCATCCCCGCTTGCGCGGAGACGACAGTAGTAACATCCGGCATCACGGGATCAGCAGCACGCGCCCGACCGCCTTGCGGCTTTCGATATAGGCGTGTGCCGCGGCCGCGTCTTTCAGCGGGAAGGTCTTGTCGATGACGACCTTCAGTTCACCCTTGGCCACATCATTCAGCAGGCGCTGGATGTTGTTGTAGGCGCGATCGGTGGCGATCTCGGCACCCAGGAACACGCCGGAGAGCGAGCGGTTGCCGGCCATCAGGCTCTGCACGTCGACGATCATCGGCTCACGCCCGGCGCGGCCGACCATCGACACGCGACCGCGATAGCCGAGCGAGCGGATGCTCCCCTGCAGCGTCGAACCGCCGACGGAATCAACCACCAGGTTGACGCCCTTCTTGTCGGTCAGCCGCATCACAGCCTCGACCACGTCTTCCTGCTTGTAGTTGATGCCGTGGTCGAGCCCGAGCGGCTTCAGCGCCAGCAACCGCTCGTCGCTCGATGCGGTCGCCAGCACGCGCGCGCCGGCGCGCTTTGCCAGCTGAATGGCCGCAACGCCGACGCCGCTGGCACCGGCCTGGATCAGCACCGTCTCGCCCGCCTTCAACCGGCCGAACTCGAACAGGCAGTCGTCGGCGGTGCCGAACGTCACCGGCACCACGGCCGCCTGCTTCACGTCGAGGCCGTCGGGAATGACCCAGCAGGCGCGCGCCGGCACTGCGCGCTTCTCCGCATGCGAGCCGTAGGCATTGGAGGTCGCAACCTTCTGGCCGACCTTGAGGTTGGTCACCTCCGAGCCGACCTCGATGATCTCGCCCGCCGCCTGATAGCCGACGACGTGCGGCGTGGTCGCCAGCGCGCCACCGAAGCGGTTCAGCGTGTCGCCGCCTTCGATGCTGATTGCCTCGACGCGGATAACGACGCCCTTGGGATGGCATTTCGGGTCGGCCACCTCCTCGTATTTGAGAACGTCCGGACCGCCATTCTGATAATAGACCGCCGCCTTCATGGTTCGCTCCTCTTGTTGTTGGCGCGAACACTAGTGCATCGGCGGCGAAAGGGGAACGCGGCTTTGCGGAGCCGCATGTTCTCCTTCGCCGCCGACCAGCAGCAGGCCTGTTCTACACCTTGTTGATCGACACACCGCCGTCGGCAAGCAATGCGATGCCGGTGGTGAAGCTCGACGCATCGGAGGCGAGATAGAGCGCGGAGCGCGCGATCTCCTCCGGCGATGCCATCCGCTTCAGCGCGTGGATGCTCTCGACGAAGGCGATCGCCTCCGGTGTGTTGCTCATCGCGCGCGCCATTGGCGTGTCGGTGCCGCCGGGCAACAGCGCGTTGACGCGAATGCCCTGCGGTCCAAGCTCGGACGCCAGCACCTGCGTCAAGCCGATCAGGCCGGACTTGCTTGCCGCATAGGCCGCCGTGCCGGGAAAGCCGGCCGTGTAGCCGACGAAGGTGGACGTGAAGATCAGCGAGCCGCCGCCGCGCCGGAGCATCGCCGGAATCTGATGCTTCGCGCCGAAGAATGCGCTGGTGAGATTGACGTCGAGCGTGTGCGACCAGGCCTCGTGCGTCATGCCGGTGATGTCGCCGAGCGCGCCGGTGGTGCCGGCATTGTTGAAGGCGACATCGAGCCCGCCATAGCGCTGCTCGGCGAGCGTCACCAGCGCACGGGCAAAGTCTTCATCGCCGACGTCGCCGGCAAGCGCCACGGCTTCACCATCTGCGGCAACGATCTCCGCGACCAGCGTGACGAGCTCAGCCTGCCGGCGTGCCGCCACGACGACACGCGCGCCCTCCGCGGCAAACAGCTTTGCCGCGGCGCGGCCGATTCCGGATGATGCGCCGGTGATGATGGCGACCTTGTTGGCGAGTGCAGGCATCGGTGTTCCATTCGTAGATGTTCGAGTGCGCCGCGCTTGTAGCGGCGGGCGGACACTTGCGCGGACGCCCCTCTTCCAGCCACCCGTTTCCCGAACCTGTTACCGGCGTTTTCGTCATCGCCGCCGTTCCGGTGGCGAACGCATTGCTGTAGACTAGGGTTTTACCCGAGGGACTGATCATGACCCCGGAACCTGCCACGCTTTGCCTCGGCTGCTGGCAAAACCTGCATGTGCCAGTGCCTCTTCGCGGCCCGCTCGCCGCACCGTTCCGTGTGTTCGGCATCAAGCCGAGCCGCATGAATCCCAACACCTGCACGCTCTGCGAGATCGCCTTCACCAAGATCATGAAGGCGCGCTCGGTGAAGATCGACGCCACGGTGCTGTTCGCCGACCTGCGCGGCTACACCGCGCTGACGCAGAACATCGAGCACCCCGCGCTGATGGCGCTGCTCGATACGTTCTACGACGAATGCGCCGCCGCGATCTGGCACTATGACGGCATCCTCAACAAGACGCTCGGCGATGCCGTGCTGGCGATCTTCAACTTCCCTGTGAAGCAGGCCGATCACACCGTGCAGGCGGTGCTGGCGGCGCGCGAAATCCAGAGCCGCTTTCAGGACAAGCACGATCAGCTGCTGCACGATCTCGGCATCGACAACGCCGAGCTTGGCATCGGCGTCGGCATCGATTGCGGCGAAACCAACTTCGGCGAGTTCGGCCACTCGCATCGCGACCTCACCGCCGTCGGCACCGTGGTCAATCGTGCCGCCCGGGCGCAGGCCGCAGCCAGGGCCGGCGAGATCCTCGTCACCGGCGCGGTGCGCGAGCGCATCGGTGCGATGGCCTCGGCCAGCGGGCACGACTATGCGCTGAAAGGCTTCGCGCAGCCGGTGACGCTGTTTGCGGCCTGAGCCACACAACCCCACGCACAAAACAAAAGGGCGGCCTTGCAGCCGCCCTCTCGCACTGACGAACTTCTAAAAACTCTTACTCTGCAGCCAGCTTCACTTCCGGCGCAGCGGCGCGGACGTCGGCATCGACGTGCTCCTCGTACTTGGCGAAGTTCTTCTGGAACATCGACACGAGGTTACGCGCGGTCTTGTCGAACTCAGCCTTGTCGGCCCAGGTCTTCACCGGGTCGAGCAGGTGCGGCTCGACGCCCGGCAGCGAGGTCGGCACGGCGAAGCCGAAATACTTGTCGGTGCGGAAGTCCGCGTTGCGCAGCGAGCCGTTCAGCGCGGCGGTGAGCAGCGCGCGGGTGACCTTGATCGGCATGCGGCGGCCGACGCCGTACTTGCCGCCGGTCCAGCCGGTGTTGACCAGCCAGCAATCGACGTTGTGCTCGGCGATCAGCTTGCGCAGCAGGTCGCCATACTCCGACGGATGACGCGGCAGGAACGTGGAACCGAAGCAGGTGGAGAACTCGGGCTCCGGCTCGGTCACGCCACGCTCGGTGCCGGCGACCTTGGCGGTGTAGCCGGACAGGAAGTGGTACATCGCCTGCGCCGGCGTCAGCTTGGCGATCGGCGGCATCACGCCGAACGCGTCGGCGGCGAGCATCACGAGATTCTTCGGCTGGCCGGCACGGCCGGTGCGCGAAGCGTTCGGGATGAAGTCGAGCGGATAGGCCGAACGGGTGTTCTCGGTCTTCGAGCCATCATCGAAATCGACGACGCGGGTGATCGGATCGAACACGACGTTCTCGAGCACGGTGCCGAAGCGCTGGCTCGCTGCGTAAATCGCCGGCTCCGCTTCGTTCGACAGCTTGATGCACTTGGCGTAGCAGCCGCCTTCGAAGTTGAAGACGCCTTCCTTGCCCCAGCCGTGCTCGTCGTCGCCGATCAGCGTGCGGTTCGGATCAGCCGAGAGCGTGGTCTTGCCGGTGCCGGAGAGGCCGAAGAAGATTGCCGTGTCGCCCTTGTCGCCGACGTTGGCGGAGCAATGCATCGGCATCACGCCCTGTTCGGGCAGGTAGTAGTTCAGCGTGGTGAACACCGACTTCTTCATTTCGCCGGCGTACTGCGAGCCGCCGATCAGCACGATCTTGCGGGCGAAGTCGATCGCAACAACCGTCTCGGTGCGAACGCCGTGACGCTTCGGATCGGCCTTGAAGGACGGGAAGTCGAGGATGGTGAGGTCTGGCGTGAAGCTCGCGAGCTCTTTCAGCTCAGGGCGGATCAGCAGCGTGCGGATGAAGAGCGAGTGCCAGGCGAGTTCGGTGTAAACGCGGGTCTTGATGCGGAAGGCAGGATCGGCACCGCCGTAGAGATCCTGAGCGTAGAGCGATTTGCCTTCAGCGTGTTTGATGAAATCGTCGAGGAGAGTCTTGAACTGATCCGAGGTGATCGACTGGTTGCCGCCCCACCACACGGTTTTCTCGGTGGTCGCATCGCGAACGGTGAACTTGTCTTTCGGCGAACGGCCCGTATGCGTTCCGGTTTCCGCGCACAGCGCGCCCTCCGAGGTGACGGTCGCCTCGTTGTCGCGCAGCGCATACTCATAGAGCGCCGGCGCACCGAGATTCCACTTCACTTCCTTGAGTTTTTTGAAACCGAATTTGTCGGCGCCGAAGGCACCGTTGTGCACGCCCGTATCTTTCACGAAGTCTTCCTCCTCGAGCCCACGGTTCGTTCGCGTCGCCACGCAAAGCGCCTGTCGCGGGTGCCAGCGGACTATATCGGTCCGGCCTCAGTCCTGCGATCTAATAGTGGCGTACGCTCCAATTGCACAACTGTTCCAACTCAATTTAGCACATTGGTTGACATTCGACGTATGTTCGATCCGCTATTCC
>JACXTT010012133.1_pt1 | contig 11447 bp, 7 predicted proteins | sample 9270951 | NCBI WGS metagenome assembly JACXTT01 (sample SAMN15532306, study PRJNA645909) | rock metagenome | isolation source: weathered quartz diorite | place: Puerto Rico | collected 2017-06-21 | reverse complement strand
CTGCCGCTTTCGATGCGCTCGCTCTTCGGAGCCAAATTCACCGCCCTGCTCGGATTCCTTGCTCTCTTCTCGATCGACATCAACGCCCTCGCCTGCGTCCTCTTCCCGGCGGTTACCGCCGCCCCGCACGAGCCCGCCCTGCAATCGCTGGCGCTGGGTATCATCCACGCCGCGGCTGTACTGGGTGCGAGTACGTTCATCTTCTTCTTCTGCGTCGCCCTGGAGGGGACCCTGCTCTGCCTCGTGCCATCACGCTGGTACCCGCGCGTTTCCACTTGCACGCAGTTCACTCTGATGGCCAGCCTGCTTGCCCTGTTTCTGCTGTTTCCTCTGATCTCCACTCGGCTGCATATGTGGAAGGAGGCCGGCGCGGAAGTGCTCTACCTGCTGCCGCCGATGTGGTTTCTGGGATGGTACGAAGCAGCCGCGGGCAGCAGCCATCCGGTCTTCCTCTCGCTCGCCGCCATTGCCCCGCGCGCCCTCGCGGCCGCGGCCGGGGTGGCGGTGCTCACGTTCCTGGCAGCCTATCGCATGCACCTTCGGCGATCGCTCGAAACCCCTGGCGCCGGGACCGCGAAACCCTCCCGTGCCGGCGCGGCCGCCGTCGCGATGCTCTATCGCCTCTTTCTGCGCCATCCGGTCGAGCAGGCGGTGTTCGCCTTCGCCGGCAAGACCCTGGCCCGCAGCCGCAAGCATACGCTGTATCTCGCGGCATACGTCGGCGTAGGTTTCGCCTTCGTGCTGGAGGCGGCCGTGGGCCTCCTCGCCGGCCAAGGCGCGGCGGGATTCGGGAAGCCCGGCCCCGTTCTGCTGAGCGTGCCCCTGGTGCTCTCGTTCTTCCTCCTCTCCGGGCTGCGCGTGATCTTCACTATCCCGTCGGAGTTGAAGGCTAACTGGATCTTCCGCATCTCCGAAACCGATGCCCGCCTACGCTGCCTCGCCGGGGCGCGCAAGGTCATCATTGTCTTCGCCATCGCACCGCTGACCGCCCTCACCGCCATCCTCTATCTGGCCTTGTGGGGCTGGCATGACGCCCTGCTGCATCTCCCGTTTCCCGTCCTCCTGTCGCTGCTCCTCATGGATCTCCTCCTGGCCGGTTTTCGCAAGGTGCCCTTTGCCTGCTCCTATCAACCCGGCAAGGCGAAGCTGACCGAGAAGTGGGTCCTGTACTGGATCGCCTTCTCGCTCTACGCCTACTCCATGGCGCGCCGAAATGTGGCTGGCCGATCGCCCCGTGCGTCTGTTGATCTTCTTCGCGACTCTCATCTTCGCCTGGCGGATGCTGATCCGCTGGCGCGACGAAGGCTTTCGCGACGATTCGGCTCTCGTCTACGTCGACGAAGCCGATCCCTCCATCCAGGTGCTCAACCTCCCCGAGCTCACGCGGCTGTGACCGTCTTTCGTACAATGACGGCCATGACGCTGCGAGGAACATTAGCGGGCGAGAAACCGGGCGCCGCCCTCAATGACTTCCACAACCTGACCAAAGAAGATCTCGGCACGCCTGCTCTGATTCTGGACCTGGACATCCTCGAAGGAAATCTCCGCGCGATGGCCGATCGCTCCCAGGCCGCCGGCCTGCAACTGCGGCCGCACGTCAAGGTGCACAAGTGCCCCGAGGTTTCCAAACGCCAGGTGGCGCTGGGCGCGATAGGGATCACCGCCGCGACCATCGCCGAGTGCGAGCTGATGCACGCCGCCGGCATCCGGGGCATCCTGCACAGTTGCCAGCCGGCTGGGAAGAACAAGATCGGCCGCGCAGCCGCGCTGGCCAAACAGGATTCCACAACACTCTGGGTCGCAGACAATCCGCTGACCGTGGACCAACTGAATGAAGCCGCGGCGGCCGCCGGCGCAACCATGAACGTGCTCGTCGATGTCTATGCCGGCCTCTCCCGCCAGGGGATCGAGCCTGGCCCGCCGGCCCTGGCCCTCGCGCAGAGAATCGACAGGGCCGCGAATCTCCATTTCGCCGGATTGATGGGCTACTCGGGCTATGCATCCCACACGGCCGGCTTCGAGGAGCGCCGAAAACGGTCGCTGGCCGACCTGGAAGGCTTGAAGGAGACGGTGGAGCTTTGCCGCAAGGCCGGCCTGGAAGTGCCGATCCGCACCGGCGGCAGCACGGGAACCTACAACATCGACGCCGGATGGCTCACCGAGATCCAGTGTGGTTCCTACGTATTCATGGATACGGTCTACCGCCAGATCGGCGGCCAGGGCAATCCCCAGGTCTTCGATGACTTCAGGCCCGCGCTCACCGTGCTGACCACCGTGATCTCGAAGACCCGCTCCAACCAGTGCTCCATTGACGCCGGTAACAAGGCCATGCTGCGCGTCACCGACCTGGTCAAGGACCGCCCCGGCGTGACCATCGAAAACCAAGGCGCCGAGTACGGCATGCTGCTATGGAACGGCAGCGATTGGGACCTCAAGCCCGGCGACTGCGTCGAGATCTATCCCTCGAACCTCGATACCAGCACCAATGCCTACGACCGCTACTACGTCGTTCGCGGCGAGCAGATCGTCGACGTCTGGCCGATCATGGGACGCGACGGCGCCGCCCAGCGCTAGGGCTCACGCGCTCAGGTGCCTCTTGGCTCGTGCAAGTTGGTCGACCCGCGTTTTGGCGGATGTGCACAGCGCCCCATCACATTCTCTTGAGACTGCCCGCCTTGCGCCGCTTCCAGCGGTGCGGCACCAGAATGTCTCTGTAATCGGACCAGTTCGCCGCCACCACAAACGAACCGAAAGCCAGCGCGCCGAAAGCCAGCGCAGTCACGGTCCCCACAGCTACGTAGTGAACGACGATCCGCTTCGGGTCCGGCTCGAAGAACGCCTTCGCAAACTCGCGCCCGAAGTTCATTCCGAAGAAGCCGGTCAGCACCGCGCCCGCGCCGAAGATCAAGCTGAGCATCGCCAGCCGGTTGACGGCTTCCGTATTCCGGAACTGGTAGAAGTCGCCCAGCGAAGCGTTGAGCTTGTCGATCTCCTCCTCGATCTCGCGCTTCGTCGCATCCACACGGTACTCGTGGCACATCATCTGGAAGTGCTCCACCTCCTCGTCCTTGTTGGCCAGCTCGTCGAAGTACCAGTAGTTGGAGAAGTGCAGGAAGTCGGCCCTCAGATCGTTAGCCATCCGGATGTTCTCCAGCGTGAAGCCGCCCTCCTCTTGCACCCGGTACAGTTGCTTCGAGACCAGCGCCGACCGCACCGCGAAATCCAGCAGCGTGGCACGGTAGAACAAGGCCACCATCGCCATCAGGTAGTAGCGCGTATCGAACTGGCGGTGGATCAGGAAGCCTTCCATCACCTGATGCTCGTCGCAGTCATGCGACCCCATCGTGGCGGTCAGTGCGCTGTAGCTGGTAAAGCCGTAGTAGGTGCCCTCGTGCGCCCAGCGCTTGTACAACTGCTGCGCCATTTGGGCGCGGGTAAACTCGCGCTCATAGCGGTAGTCGTCGCCTCGCAGGTCCACGTAGAGGAAGCGGCTGAGCAGTATCTGGTATTCCTCCGAGCCGATGAAGAACTCGGGCACCGTCTCCGGCGCGATGGAGCAATAGCTGTAGACGATCATGCGCTCGTCCAGCACCGGCTCGTATTCCTGCGCTTCGTATTCGGCGAAGTACAGCAGCTCCGTAATCACCTTGGAGAGCGGCGGCAGCAGTCCCTTCATATCGGGCTTTGCAAACCGCTCTTCCACCGCGACCTTCTCGACCCCGTCCTGCTCCACGATCAGCGCCATGCGCGAAGGAGTGCGGCCTTCGCGAAGCTGGCGCCCGCTGGAGGGATAGATCTTCCGCAGCGCTTCGTTAAGCCACAGCGCCTGCGGGGCGGGCACATTGAACGCCTCCACGCCGATGGACAGGATGCCGATCCCGTTGGCGAAAAGGAACAGCCGCAGGTCGGTTACCTCGATGCGCCCCGTGCGCCCCCTGCGGTCCTCCGCTTCCAGGAACACGCGCTTGCCCTTGGTCAGTGGAATGGCGTAACAGCGCAGCAGGGCCTCGCGCTCGCCCGCCCCGGAGCCGTCGGCGATGTCGAAGAAGACCCGCCGCACGATCGGGTGGAAGAAGACCATGTCCTGGTAAGCGGGCGAGTCCATGTCGAAGCGGAAATAGGCCGAGCGCTTCCACGCACCGATCGACTCCACCACCGCCGGAGTCCGCGGCTTCGCCGAAGCGATCCACTCGTCCAGTCCGTCGATCCAGTGCTGGTACTTCTTCCACAGGTCGCGATGGTCGTGGATCAGTCCTTCCTTGTCCAGTGAAAACGGGAACAGAAAGTAGGAGTGCAGATGCTGGATGCCGGCCGTCATTCGCGTCCCCGATTATATCGGGGCGGCATAGTGAGAAAATCGGTGTTCAATATGACACTCAGCCGGCGGTCGTTCTTGCCAATTCTCTCCATCCCGCTTGGGACCGCGGCCGCGCAAGCCGTTCGCGGAGTGAAGGTCAGCGGAATGGAAGTCTTCCGGGTTCGGGTCAACGCGCGCGGGAACTGGATCCTGGTCCGCCTCAAGACCGGCCAGGGAATCACCGGGATCGGCGACGCGTCGCACGGCCGGAGCGACGAATCGACGCTCGAGCTGCTGCGGAAGCTCTATCCGCTGATCGAAGGCAAGCCGGTCACGGACGTGGCGGCGTACCTCCAAGCCGCCGACCGCATGATCCGCGCGGAGCCCGGACAGCATCACGCCGCCGCCATGTCCGCGCTGGAGCAGGCGCTGTGGGACCTACAGGGCAAGGCGCTGGGCGTGCCCTGCCACCAATTCTTCGGCGGCGTCATTCGAAAGAAGATCCGCTGCTACGCCAACATCAACCGCTCCGTGCCGGCGACGCGAGCTGACAAGATGCGCGACCCGGACGCCTTCGCGCGCATGGCCGAGCGCGCCGCCGCGGACGGCTTCGACGCCATTAAGCTCGCGCCGTGGGACGGAGCGCCGAAGCAGTCGAGCGAGAAGTTCCAGGCGGCGGTGGATCTCGGCGTGGCCTGCGCCGAGGCGGTGCGCAAAGCCATCGGCCCGAAGCGGGACATGCTGCTGGACGGCCATTCGCATTTCGATCTGAAGTCCGGGCTGGAGCTGGCGAAGCGTGTTGAGCCGCTGCAACTCTACTGGCTGGAGGAAGTGACGCCGGCCGAGCCTGTGTCCGATCTGGCGGCCATCAACGCCGCCGCGAAGATGACCACCGCCGGCGGGGAGTCTATCTACGGAACCGACGCCTTCGCGCGCTACGCCGCAGCCCGGACCGTGGACGTCCTGATGCCCGACGTCAAGTATTCAGGCGGGATGCTCAACCTGTTTAAGGCGGCTCACGTCGCGGAAGGCTTCGGCTTGCGCGTGGCGCCGCACGGCCCCGCATCCCCGGTCGGCAACTACGCCGCGGCGCACGTATGCGCGGGGCTGCCGAATTTCGACATCCTCGAGTACGCTTACGGCGAAGTGCCGTGGCGAGCCGCGCTGGTGCATCCGGCCGAGTCGATGCATGCCGGCTACCTGGAGTTGGCAGACCGTCCGGGTCTCGGAATCGATCTGGACGACGCCTTGATGGCGAAGAACGCGGTCTGAGTGATTCACTCGTAGCGCAGCGCGACAACCGGATCGACCCGCAGCGCCCGCCGAGCCGGAATCCAGCAGGCCAGCAGCGCGGCGGCCGACAGCACCGCCGAGACGACACCAAACGTCAGGGGATCGGCGGGCTTCACTTGCACCAGCAGCGACGCGATCGCACGTGTGATGCCGAACGCCGCTGCCAGTCCGATCACCAGGCCCATTGCCAGTTGCTTCAGCCCGCTCGCGAACACCAGCCCCAGAACGCTGCGCGTCCCCGCGCCCAGGGCCATCCGGACACCGATCTCTTGCGTCCTCCGGCCGACCGAGTAAGCCATCACCGCATAGATACCGACCGAAGCCAGCAGTAGTGCGATCCCGGCGAAGATCGCGAATAGAGAGCCGAATACGCGCAGATGCCAGCGGCTCTGCTGGAACCCCTCCAGCAGGCTGCGGACGGTGAACACGGGCATGTCTTCGTCAACCACTTGGACCTCCTTGCGGAAAGCGGTGGCGAGCGTTGCGGGGGCCGTGCGAGTGCGGGCCACCAGGCTCATGCCCGACGTAGGCTGCTCGCGCAGAGGGACGTAAACCACGGGAGCGATCTCGGCGTTGACCGGATTGTCCTGGCGAATGTCGGGCGTCACGCCGACCACCGTCACGGGATGGGTTTCCTCGTTCCAGTAAAGGCGAAGGCGCTTGCCGATGGCGTCGCCGCCGGGCCAGACCTTCGCCGCGAAGCGCTGGTTGACGATAGCTGTATTCTGCCCCGGAAGGCCGTCGTTGGCGGTGAAGGCGCGGCCCCGGACCAGTGTCACGCCGAGGGCTTTGAAGTAATCGCCGCCGATCGCCAGGCCGGATACGGTAGGCCGCTTCTCCACGTCGTCGACGGGCTTATCCTCCAGGTCGTAATGCCAGCCCATCGCTCCGCCCATGGGAGTGTTGGTCGTGAAGGATACCGCCTCCACGCCGGGGATGGAGCGCAAACGCGGCTCCAGGCGCTCGTAAAAGGCCAGCCGCTGCTCCGGCTTCGGGTACTTGGCGTCGGCCAGATTGAGCCGCAGCGTCAGGATGGATTCGGGGGCCATCTCTGAGTGAATGACGTACATCTTGAGAAAGCTGCGGATCATGAGCCCCGCGCCGATCAGCAGCACCATGGACAAGGCCAGCTCGACAACCACCAGGCCGCCGGTCAGATAGCGCGCCCGCAGCGCGCCCCCCGCGCCGCGCGCGCCTTCCTTCAACGCTTCGTTCAAGTCGACCTTCGCCGCCTGTAGCGCGGGCGCCAGGCCGAACAGGATGCCGGTGAGCACACAGATTCCGGCGACGTACCCGAACACCGTGAGATCCATCGTGAACTGGATCCAATACGGCTTGCCGACGTCGGCGACGGCGAGGTCGAAGGCGCGGACTCCCCACCGGGCCAGCATCAGGCCGAGCAGTCCGCCGGTCATGCTCAGCAGCACGCTTTCCACCAGCAACTGGCGTACGATGCGCCAGCGGCTGGCGCCGAGAGCGGCGCGGATCGACATCTCGCGGGCGCGTGCCAGCGATCGGGAGAGCAGCAGGTTGGCGACGTTAGCGCAGGCGATCAGGAGAACGAAGCCCACCGCGCCCAGCAGGGCGAGGAACATCACTCGTATCGGCCCGCCGTTGACTTCGTCGTTGAACGGCTTGACCAGGACGCCGACGCCGCGGTTGGTCTTTGGATAGTCCTTCTCGATGTGGCGGGCGATGATCTCCATTTCGGCGCGCGCGCCGGGAAGCGTCGTGCCGGGAGCCAGCCGGCCACAGACTGAAAGGTCGCGGTCATCGCGTCGGGCGCGTTCGGGTTTGTCGGTGAGCGGAAACCAGACGTCGTTATTGAAAGGGAACTTCATTCCCTCCGGCAGCACGCCGATGATCGTGGTGGGGACCTCGTTGATCCGGACGTTGCGGCCGAGGATTGAACGGTCCAGGCCGTAGCGGTCCTTCCAGATGCCGTAGCCGATGAGCGCGACGGCGGGTCCGCCCGGCTTTTCGTCCGTTGGACCGAAGTCGCGCCCCAGCGCCGGCTGGATGCCCAGCAGTCTGAACGTGTTCGTCGAGATCCTGGCTCCCGCGTACCGTTCCGGCGGTCCGTTTCGGTCGCTGAGGTTGGCCTGCCCGCCGGTGAACGCGGCGAGCCCCGAGAAGGACTTGGCTTGATCGCGCCAGTCCTTGTATTCCGGCCACGAGACGCCGATCCTCTCCCGGCCCTTGGAAGGGTTGGAGCCGGTGAGATGCATGATGCGGCTGGAGTCCTCAAAAGGCAGCCCGCGGAACAGAACCGCATTGACCAGCGTGAACACGGTCGCGTTGGCGCCGATGCCGAGGGCGAGCACCACCACTACCACCGCGGCGAAGGCCTTCTCCTTGAGTAGAACGCGGAGGGCAAAGCGGATGTCCTGGAGCAGTGTCATAGAGCGGTTAGACCTTTAATGGAGGACGCCGGCGAGGGCGATCTCTTAACAGAACGAGCGAGGTTCGCCGAAAGTTCCCGCGCGCTAGACACGCGCGTAGTGATCGCGGATTCGTCTTGCGGCTGCGCGGCCGGCGACGCGGGCAAGCTCGTCCTCGCCGGCCTGGCGGACCAGCTCGGAGCTGCCGAAATGGCGCAGCAGCTTCTGTACGGTCTTCTCGCCCACGCCTTCAATCCCGTGCAGCTCCGACGACAGGCTGGCGGCGTTGCGGCGCGTGCGGTGGAAGGTGACCGCAAAACGGTGGGCCTCGTCGCGCACGGTCTGAACCAGGTGAAGCACCGGGTTGTAGCGGTCCAGCACGATCGGCTCGTGTTCCTGGCCGAGCACGTAGATGATCTCCTCGCGCTTGGCGATCGAAGCCAGCGGCTGGTTAATGACGCCGATCGCTTCCAGCGCCTCGGCCGCGGCGTGCAACTGGCCGAGGCCGCCGTCGATCAGGATCAGGCCGGGCAGGGCCGTGCCTTCCTCCTGCAGGCGCGAGTAGCGGCGCGTCACTACTTCGCGCATGCTGGCGAAGTCGTCGTTGCCGATCACGGTCTTGATGATGAATTTGCGGTAATCGGACTTCTTCATCCGGCCGTCCTCCCACACCACCATGCTGGCCACTTTATCAGTGCCCTGGATGTGGGAGATGTCGAAACACTCGATGCGCTTCACCGGCTCGGGGAGCCCCAGCGCGTCCTGCAGCGCGTCCTGGATTGCCCGCGAAGAGGGCTTCATCACGCGGAAGCGGGCGTCGAAGGAATGCTTCGCGTTGGTCTGCGCCAGGTCCAGGAACGCCTTCTTCTGGCCGCGCTGCGGCGTGTGGATTTCGATCCGGCGGCCGCGGCGCTCGCTGAGCAGCTCTTCCAGAGCTTCGCGATCCTCAAACTCCACCGGCACGTGGATGATGGTGGGAATGTATTCCTGGCCGAGATAGATCTGCTTGATCAACGCTGGGAAGAACACGGACTCGTCGTAATCGGGCTGATCCTCCCAGAAGAAGTCGCGGCGGTCGACGATTCGGCCGTTGCGGAGGTGGAACAGGTTGGCGGCCACCAGCGGTGGCTCGGCGTACGCGGCGAAGATATCGATGTCGGTGCCGGAGGCTGCGGCCATCTTCTGGCGCTCCTCCATCTCTTCAACCGTGGAGAGCAGGTCGCGGAGCGCCGCCGCCTCCTCGAAGCGCATGTCATCGGAGGCCTGCTGCATGCGCTCGCGGAGGTTTCCGGCGAGATCCGAATGACGGCCTTCCAGGAACAGTCGCACGTTGCGGACAGCCTGCTGGTGCGCTTCGGCGGTAGTGAGACCTTCGACGCACGGGCCTAAGCAGCGCTTGATGTGGTATTGCAGGCACGGCCTGGGATGAAAGCGGGTCAGATCCACGCGGCAGGACGGGATCAGGAAATGACGGTGGATGAAGTGGACCAGGCGGTGCGCCAGGTTGCCTGGGAAGTAAGGGCCGAAATAGGTGGAGCCGTCCTTGGGCAGGCGGCGGGTAACGTAAACGCGAGGCCAGCGCTCGGCGGTGAGTTTGATATAGGGGTAGGTCTTATCGTCGCGAAGCAGGATGTTGAAGCGCGGCTTGTACTGCTTGATCAGGTTGTTCTCTAGCGCCAGCGCTTCTTTCTCGTTGTCGACCAGGATGTAATCCAGGTCGCGCGCTTCGGCGACCAGGGTACCGGTTTTGACGTCGGCCAGCGTGTCGTCGGAAAAGTAGTTGCGGACACGGGCGCGCAAGCTCTTGGCCTTGCCGACGTAGATGATTCTGCCGGCGGCGTCTTTGTAGAGGTACACGCCGGGCAGAAGCGGGAGTTGCGCGGCTTTGGCCTTGAGATCCGAACTGAGATCCATTGCGAGGGGGCTTCTCTATAATTGAAACATGAGACGGTGGCTCCTGACCGCGATCGCAGCCGTGGCGGCCTCGCACGCTCCGGCGCTGGACAAGCCGGCGCAGGACAAAGACAAGAAGCAGCCCGCGCCGCAACAGCAGGAAGAGGTCCCGCCGGAGGAAGACGAAGGGCTGGCGCCGAAGGTCTACACCTTCAACCCGCTGCAAGCGGACAAGGAAATCCGCATCGGTGGCTTCTATTTCAAGAAAGGTAGCTATAAAGCCGCCGCGCGCCGCTTCGAGGAAGCCACCAAGTGGAATCCCGGCCTGGCGGAGGGGTTCCTGCGATGGGGCGAGGCGCTGGAAAAGCTGAGAAACAAGCCGGGCGCGCGGGATGCTTACGTGAAATTCGTGGAGCTGGCGCCGGACGACAAGCGCGCGCCGGAGATCAAGAAGAAACTCGAGAAGATGAAATGAGCTACGCCGCGCGGCGCGGCACGTCGGCGCGTTCGTCGAGGATCTTACGGATCCGCGAGAATCCTTCGTCCCAGTCGGGGAACAGGTCGATGCATTGCGTCTCCCGGCTGATGCGGTCGGGCACTTCGCACGCGTCAAAGCGCGCCGGAATCAGGAAAATGTCGTCGAGTGGGACCAGCCGCGCGCAGTCCAGCGCATAACGGATTTCGGACTGGAAAACTCCGCGCTTTGAAACCGAGTTCGCGGAAAAACAGGCTACGCAGAAATCGGAGGTCTCAATGGCCTGCTGGATGGCGCGCGGCCAGTTCTGGCCGGGGAGCAGCTTGCGGCGGTCCAGCCAGGGGTCGTAGCCTTGGTCGCGGAAGTCGCGGTAGAGTCGCTCCACCAGCCTGGAGTCCTCGCTGACGTAAGCCAGGAAGATGCGGATACGCCGCGCGCCGATCAGGCGGACGGGTCCCTTGCGGGAAGGCTTGAGGGTACCGACGCCGTCCAGGTCGATGGAGGCGCCAGCGTCCAGAAGACGCCGGAGGAACGCGATGACACCGCGGTCAGCGAGAGCCATCGCGTTTGTCCGGTTCCGCCTCGAAAGTCCAGGTCTTGCCCGGCTCAAACTGGCCCAGGCCGGGAACGCGGACGGCTTCGCCTTTGCGAAGCTTGGTAATTATTCGATGGACGACGCGATCGATGTGGTCGGCGGCGGTGGCCCGGCTGACGCGCGACTGTTTGGCCAGCAGTGCGGCCAAAGAGGACTTATTCATTCCAATCCCATGCTACCGCGGCGGGCCTTGGGAGGAGGGTATCGAAGTCCTCTGACACAGCCATAAGAACATGCAGTTAAATGAGTTGCGGACAATCGAAACGCCTGTGAACGGAAAATGAACCCTTTTTAATGTGGACTTAAGGGCTGATTCATCAGGTTTATGCGATGCTTTCAAAGTACGGCGCGGTTCGCGCGCTGCTTCACTTGAAACAAGGAGATTCCAAAACACATGCGTAAATTCATGACGTTGATGCTGGGTCTGTCCCTTCTGACTGGCGCCGCGACCGTTTTCGCCCAGGAAAAGAAGGAAGACACCAAGAAGGAAGGCAAGAAGAAGGGCAAGAAGAA